>Ga0105242_10000914_pt1 | contig 22972 bp, 17 predicted proteins | sample KBSM24metaG_FD_81521 | JGI IMG/M metagenome (GOLD analysis project Ga0105242, IMG submission 81521) | Miscanthus rhizosphere microbial communities from Kellogg Biological Station, Michigan, USA - KBS M2-4 metaG | ecosystem: Host-associated > Plants > Roots > Rhizosphere > Soil | place...
GAATGGCCTGTCCGCACCGCTGCACGAAGGCGCCGTGCGCTACTACAAGGAACGCGGCTGGATCAAATGACGCGGCGTCCATGAACGCCGCGCCCCGGCGTGACGGCGGGCGGCGCCGCTGCCATAATGTCCCGGTCTTCTAGGGAGATCGAGCCATGGCAAACAAACCGCCCTCCGACAACCTGAACGCGCTCCTCGACGATTACGACTCGGCGAAGGTCAATCCACCCGACACCCATGGTGCCGAGGACGCGTGGATCGAGCAGTTCAACGCCCACCGCGACAAGGTCATCCGCCCCGTGATGGAAAAGCTGGGCAAGGAGATCGAGAAGCGCGGCCACGACTTCCACATCGTCGCGAGGGACTTCCGCCGCGGCAACCGGCCCATGCCCGACGAGGCCTCGATCCGCATCGACATCTACCTCGCCGACGAGAAGACGCGCACCCGCATCAACGCCGACAAGCGCCCGCACGTGGGCTTCGTCACCAACCACAAGACGAAGAAGGTCAACGTCATCATCTGCGACGTGACCTCCCGCGGCGGCGTGGAGTCGAAGGTGGCGGAGCTGCCGCTCGAAGGCGTCGACGAGTCCCTGATCCAGGGCAAGTTCGTCGCGCTCTTCAAGCGCCTCGTCGCCGGCTAAGTTGTAAGGTTTGTCTTGAACCACGCGAGGGCTCGCGACCACGCGAGCTTCGCGGACTTCTCGTCGTAGCGCGGCGTGGTGTCGTTGTGGAACCCGTGCTGCGTGCCCGGGTACACGTACTCCTCGACCTTCACGCCCGCCTTCTTGAGGGCGCCGACCCACGGGTCCCTGCCCTTGTTCACGTAGTCGTCCTTCTCCGCGTAGTGCAGCTGCATCGCGGCCTTCACCTTCGCGGCCGCGTCGGGTGAAGGCGTCGGGCCGTAGAACGGCACGCCGGCCCTGAGGTCGGCGAAGCGCACCGCGAGCTGGTTCACCATCCCGCCGCCCCAGCAGAACCCGATCACGCCCACCTTGCCGTTGCATTCCGTCCGGTGCTGCAGGTGCGGCACGGCGGCGGACATGTCCTCGAAGGTCTTCTTCGGATCGAGCTTCGAGAACGCCTCGCGTCCCTTGTCCTCATCGCCCGGATAGCCGCCGGAAGGCGACAGCGCATCGGGCGCGAGGGCCACGAAGCCCTCGGTGGCGAGGCGGCGTGCGACGTCCTCGATGTACGGATTGAGGCCGCGGTTCTCGTGGATCACCACGACGCCCGGCGCCTTGCCCTCTTTCGCGGGGCGGGCAAGGTAGCCGCGCATCTTTCCCGAGCCCTGGGGCGAGTCGAACTCCACGTACCCCGACTTGATGCGCGCGTCGTCCTTCGCCACCTGCTGCGCCCAGGCGAAGTTGGGCGTGAGCGCCTCGAGCATCGCGGCGGCGGTGAAACCTCCCACGGCATAGCCCGCGGCGCCGTCGAGGAAGTCGCGGCGAGTGATCCGCCCGTGCACGAAACCGTCGAAAAGCTCCATCACTTCCGGGGGAAAATCGCTGGCCTTCTTGCGTTCCATGAAACCTCCAGGGGTGGGGACCACGCGGGTCTGACAAGGCGAATCTGGGATAATTTCTGCCGATGAGCCACGAGAAAGAGCGATACGTTCCCGGCGACGCCGGCGAGATCTGGTACGAGCACTGGCACCGCTACCACTTCGCGCTGCCGCTCGCCCGGGGACGGCGCGTGCTCGATGCCGCCTGCGGCGAAGGATACGGCACGGCACTGCTCGCCGGCGCCGCCTCGCAAGCCGTCGGCGTGGACGTCTCCGAGGAGGTCGTCGCCGCCGCGCGCCGCCGCTATGGCGACCGGGCCAACCTCGAGTATCGCGCCGAGCGTTGCGAGGCCACGGGCCTTGCCGACGCGAGCGTGGACCTCGTGGTCTCGTTCGAAACCCTCGAGCACGTGGCCGATCCGGAAGCGATCGTGCAGGAAGCCGCGCGCGTGCTGGTACCCGGCGGCCTCTTCCTCGTGTCGACACCGAACAAGCGCGTCTATTCCGAGGAACGCGACTACCGCAACCCGCACCACGTGCACGAGCTCGAGCGCGACGCGTTCGAGCGCATGCTCGGCGCGCGCTTCGAGCGCGTGACGCTCTATGCCCAGCGCGTGGACTCGTATTCGGCCATCTGGCCCGCGGCAGGCGCGGGTCAATCCGTGACCCTCCTCGAATCCGCGAAGCAGGACCCGGCGAGCACGCAGCCCGGGCTCGCCGACCCGATGTACTGGATCGCATTGTGCGGACCCGCCGCCGCGGTGGATGCGGCCGCCGGCGCGGTCTCGCTGCTCTCCGATCGCGGCCACGAGGTGCAATCGGGCGTCGACGCGGCGGTGCGCCACATCGCCGAGCTGCGCGCATACGTGCAGCGCCTCGAGGCCGCCTATACCGCCAGCCAGGAGCAGCTCGCGCAACTCTCCAACCCGCAGCCGGGATGGAAGCGGCGCTGACGGTCGTCGTTCCCGTCTTCAACGGGTTCGAGGCGACGCGCCGCTGCCTCGAGTCCGTGGCGCGCCATACGCCGGCGCGCTGCAACGTCGTCCTCGTCGACGACGCCAGCACCGATCCTCGCGTGGCGCCCTTCCTCGCGCAGTTCGCGGACTCCCGCGCCGGCACGACGCTCCTCACGAACGCGGCCAACCTCGGCTTTCCGGGCGCGGCCAATCGCGGCATGGCCGCAACGAAGGGCGACGTCGTCGTGCTCAACTCGGACACGGTCGTCACCGAAGGCTGGATCGAGGGGCTCGAGCGCTGCCGCGACAGCGATCCCGCGATCGGCATCGTCTGCCCGCTCTCCAACCGGGCGACCCTCCTCTCGATCCCCGGCATCGAGGTCCTGTTCGCCGGGCCCGGCGGCGAGCCGGACGTGGACGCCATCGCACGCTGCGTCGTCCGCGTGTCGGAGCGGCGCTATCCGCTGCTGCCGACGGCCGTGGGCTTCTGCATGCTCGTCACCCGCCGCGCTCTCGACGAGGCGGGACCGTTCGACGCCGCCTATGGGCGCGGCTACGGCGAGGAATGCGACCTGTCGATGCGCGCGCTCGACCGCGGGCTGCGTGTCGCATGCGCCGACGACGTCTACGTGCACCACCAGTCGGAGGGATCGTTCGGCGCGGTGGATCGGGTCGACGAGCTGCGCGAGCGCAACGCGCGGCTGCTCGACCGCCGCTGGCCGCGCTACGCGCCCGGCGTGCGCGCGTGGACGCTCGGCAACCCGCTGCGGCCGGTGTTCGAGTGCATCGTGGCGGCCGCCGAGCGCGAGCGCATGCCGCGGCGTCCCCGCGTGCTTCAAGTGGTCCACCGTTTCGATACCCGCGGCGGCGTCGAGGAGCACACGCGAGCCCTGGTGAACGGCATGAAGGACGACGTGGCGTTCACCATCGCGCTGCCGGCGGGAGCGCCGGGCGCGTGGACCGACATGGCCGAGGAGCGCCCGGTGCGGCACCTGCGGCTGGTTCGCTTCAATCCCGACCTCTTCAGCGAGGGCATCCGGGTGATCGGCCAGCGCGCGAGCGTGCGTGATGCCGCCGTCGAGAATGCGTTCCGCGCCCTCCTCTCCGGCGGATTCGACGTGGTGCACATCCAGTCGATGGTGGGCTGGAATACGCTCGCCCTCGCCCGCATCGCGCGCGAATCCGGCGCGCGCGTGGTGCTCTCGGCGCACGACATGGCGATGATGTGCGGCGACTACAACATGATGGCGCCGGGGGACGGCGCGCCCTGCGGACGCATGCGCGCCCGCGCCGACGACACGGGCTGCGTGGCCTGCCTGCGCGGCAAGAGCGGGACGCGCGCGCCCGGCGCAACCACCGTGGCGGAATTCATCGAGGAGAGGCATGCCGCGGCGGCCGACGCGATGGAGGCCACGGATGCGATCGTCTGCCCCTCGCGATTCGCCGCCGACCGGGTAGGCGCGGCATTCGGCGAAGACGTCCACGCGCGATGCCGCGTGATCGGCCACGGTGTCGCGCGGATGGCGCCGCTCGAACGCCATCCCGAACGGCCGATGCTCACCGTCGCCTTCGTCGGGCGGTTCACGCGACGCAAGGGCTCGACGGAGGTGCTGGAGGCGGCACGGGCACTCGCGGGAGCGCGGGTGCTGATCGAGGTGCACGGCCCCTGCGACGAGCTGCTCGCGGAGCCGGCACGCGCAGCGGGCATCGTCCTTCGCGGCGCCTACGATCCGTCGGAGCTCGCGGAGCGCATGCGCGGCGTCGACGTCGTGATCGCGCCGTCGATCCTCGAGGAGACCTACTGCCTGGTGGCGAGCGAGGCGCAGATGCTCGGCATCCCCGTGGTTGCGAGCCGCCAGGGCGCGCCGCCGGAGCGCATCCGCGACAACGAGACCGGCTTCCTGGTGCCGCCCGGCGATTCCCGCGCGCTCGCGAACCTGCTGCTGCGGCTTCGCGACGACCGCCCGCGCCTCGAGGCGGTGGCGGCCCGCCTGCGTAACGAGCGGCCCGCCACGCTCGAGGCGAACGTGGCCGACTACCTCGCGCTCTATCGCAGCCTCGCGAGCGAGGCCAAGGCCCCGCCGCCCTTCGACGCCGGCAACGACGAGGAACGCCTCGCACGCGCGTTCGACCTTCCGGCACGACGCGACCAGACACCGCTCGGGGATGACCGCTACGACCGCTGGCTGCGCCACGAGGTGCTGCCCTCCGGCACGTCTTCCGAGCCGAACCTCATCCGGCTGGCCGCGGCGAGCGAGAGGGACGACCTCGCCCGGCTGAACCGCGCGATCGCCGCCACCGGTACCGAGTGGGTCGCATTCGCGCAGGACGGAGATGTCGTCGCTCCGGGCGCGCTCGCGGCCCTGGCTGCCGCCGTCCGGTCGCGGCCCGACGCCGAGCTCGCATATACCGACGACGACACGACGAGCGCGCGCGGCGAGCGATACGGCCCGGCGTTCAAGCCGGAGTTCGACGTGGAGCTGCTGCATCACCTGCCCTACGTCACCGGCCTCTGCGCCATCCGCAAGCAGGTGTTGCTGGAACGCGGCGGGCTGGCCGAAGCCGGCTGGCTCGGCATCGTCGATTTCGCGCTCGGGCTGGGAGCGCGCCACCTCGCGGCCCGCGCGATTCGCGTGCCCGTCATCGGCGCACATCGCAGCGAGGCGAACCTGCGCGCGCTGGAGGACGATTCGTTCACCCGTCCGTACGAGCGCCGGGTCGCCGACCACCTCCGCCGCATGAAGTGCGCGCCTCGCCTGCTGGAGGCGAGCGACGGCACGCCGCCGATGTGGGCGTACGCCCCGTCGAGCCGCGAGCGCGTGAGCGCGGTCGTTTACGGCCAGGACCCGGCCGCCGTCGATGCCTGCATCGCGTCGCTGGCGCAACGCTGCGGTACACGGCTCGCCGAGATCTTCATCGACCTGCCGCAGCCCCACGCCGGCCAGATGGTGGATCGCCATGCGCGCGGCGGCGCGCTGCCCATCCTCTGCCTCAAGCAGCAGCCCGCCGTCGCGTTCGCGCTGATCCAGGCAGCCTCGCCGTGGGTCATCGTCGCCGACGCGCGTTGCGGTGGCTTCACCTCGGGATGGCTGGAGCGCCTCGAGCAAGGCGTCTCGGGCGCGCACGTCGCCGCCATCGCGCCGTACTTGCGCCAACGCGATGGCGCGATCGCACCGGGGTGGGACGTCGTCGGCGCGGGTCCGTGGGCCATCGCCGGTCCGCCGTCGCCCCCCGATCCGACACGCCAATCGGCGCTCCTTCACGCACCGCGCCAGGTCGGCGCGCTCGCGGGACGCCTGTTGCTCGTGCGCCGAGAGGCCGCGCTGGCGAGCGGCGCGCTCGAGCGCATCGAGGGCGCGGGCGAATGGATGGCCACGCACCTGTCGCTCGCGCTGCGCGCCGCCGGCCATGCCGTGCTGTCGCGTCCCTTCTTCGCCGGATCCTTCGACGGCGCCACGACAGCGGTCGCGTCGCGCGATCCCATCGGGAACCTCGAACCGCCGCCCGCCGTAGCGTGGATGCGCGAGCGCTGGGGCGGCCGCCTCGATACGGACCCGTTCCATCCCGCCGAGCTCTCGCTCGACGAGGAGCGCCCGCGCCCCGTGCTGCGATTCGGCGCGCGATCGCCGCAAGGCAAGCCACGCCTCTGCGCATTTCCCTTCGATCGCGGCGGCTCCGGCGAGATGCGCGTGCGCCAGCCGTGCGATGCGCTCGCGGCCGCGGGAGCGTGCGGCCTCGTCACCATGCCGGAGCATGATGCGAAGTCCGCGCCGCCCAATCTCCTCGCGTGGACGCGGCTCGACGCCGACGTGATGTACGCGCTCAACTTCTTCCACGACGCGCAATTGCGATCGCTCGCCCGGGGCGCGCCGCGATTGAAGGTCCTCGGGATGGACGACCTCCTCACCAACCTGCCGCCCGACAACCCGTTCGCCCGCACGAACTACCCGGACATCGGCGAGCGCATCCGCCGGGCGCTGGAACACTTCGACCGGCTGGTGGTGAGCACGCCCGCGCTTGCGCGGGCCTACGGGCCGCTCGCCCGCGAGGTGCGGGTGATCCCGAATGCGATCGACCCGGCACGGTGGCCCAGGCCGCAGCCGCGACGCGAACGCAAGCGCCTGCGGGTGGGCTGGGCCGGCGCGGCGCAGCACCTGCACGACCTGCGGCTCATCGCTCCGGTCGTCGAGGCGACCGCTGGCGAATTCGAATGGGTCTTCCTCGGCATGTGCCCGCCCGAAATGCGCGCGTGGGCCGCGGAGGTTCATCCGATGGTCACGGTCCGCCGCTATCCTGCGCGGCTCGCGTCCCTGGAGTTCGACATCGCGGTGGCGCCGCTCGTGGACCACCCGTTCAATCGCGCGAAGAGCGCCCTCAAGCTGCTCGAATACGGCGCGCTCGCCCTTCCCGTCGTGGCGAGCGACATCGAGCCCTACCGGGAAGCGCCGGTGTCGCGTGTCGGCGACGATCCCGGGGCGTGGATCGAAGCGCTGCGCACCATCGCGCGCTCGTCCGACGCGGGAACAGGCCGGGGCGAAACGCTGTACCAGTGGGTGCAATCGACTGGAACAATTGAAACGCAGTTGCCCGCCTGGAAATCCGCGCTGGGCCTGGTCGAATGACTTACAATCTCGGCGTGCAGAAACAGAACGCTCGCAACTCGTCCCGCGTCGCCCCCCGCAAGCTCGCGCTCCTTGTCGCCGCAGCCCTGGCCGGCACCCCGGCCGTTGCAGGGCCGATCGCCTACGGCACGTACATCGGCAACCTGACCCAGGACGACTTTGGCGGCGTATTGAAGGCAGACGTCGCCGGGAACCTGTTCAGTGCGCGGGCGAACGGTTTGGACCATGCCAAGATCGTCTCCGTCGCCAAGATGGTCACGACCTTCTCGCCTCCGACGACCACCGGGCCCGGCGCACAGCAGTGGATTACGCCGCTCAGGGACGACCTGGGCATCGCGCAACTGGGCGGCCTCGCACTCGGGCCCGACGGAACTCCCTACATCGCCGGCTCCACGACCCTCGGGCTCAGCAAGGGTTGCAACCCCTGCGTGCCCATCGGCGCGAGCGGCGAGCTCGACGGCCTCGGCGCCGGTGATGCGTACGTCGTCGCGTTCAACAGCGCCACGGGCGCGGTCACGAACACGCGCTACCTCGGCGGCTCCGGCGCGGACGAGGCCACGGGAATCGCGGTCGACGCGTCCGGAAACGTCTATGTCACCGGGACCACGAGGAGCAGCAACTTCCCCGCGACGGTAGGCAGCTACCACGGCGGTTCGGATGTGTTCGTCGCGCGCTATTCGTCCGATCTCACCACCCGGGACATGGTCGTGCTGCTCGGTGGCAGCGGCGATGAATCGTCGAGCGGCGTCGCGGTCGATGCCTCGGGCAACATCTATGTGTCCATGAATGGCGGCATCGGCGACTTCCCGCCCGACGGCAACGGATCCAGCGCGTACCTCGTGAAGCTCGGGCCCGACGGCTCGTTCCAGCACAGCACCGCGATCGGCGCGTCGGGCCATGTGATCAGCGCCATGGACCTCGACGCGGCTTCGCAACCGGTCGTGGCCGGCAGCCGATTCGAGGCCCTCGATTCCTCGATGGATGCGTTCGTCGCCAGGGTTTCCGATTCGGGCTCGCTGGTCGATTACCGGACGTTCGGCGGCTCGAGCACCGAGTCGGTCCGCGGCCTCACGGTCGTGGGCGACGCCATCTACGTGACCGGCGAGACGTTCAGCTCCGACTTTCCGGTCATCGGGCCGACCATCGGTTCCAGCGGCGGGAGCGAGGCGTTCGTCGCGCGACTCGGTCCCAACGGCCTCGACTACGCGACGCGTTTCGGCAGCTCCCAGGACGATTACGCGCAGGGCCTCGCCGTCACTCCCGCCGGCGACGTCTATGTCAGCGGGCGCACCGGCGCATTCGTCAACCCCGACCCGAACATCGACACCAACGATTTCCCGATCACGGGCGACGCGCTTCGCCATTCGCCGGCGCCGGTCGGCGGCACCGACCTGTTCCTGGTCCGCCTCGCCACGGGGTTCGACCTTTCCGCGGCGGCGCTCGCGATCGATTCGGACGACGCCGAGAAGGTGATCCTCATCACCCGCACCGGCTCGCTCGCCGCCAATGCCAGCGTGAAGTGGAGCGCCGTCAACGGCACCGCCGTCGCGGGCACCCACTACGGAACTGCGGGCTCGATCGTTCCTCCGAGCGGCACCGTCAGTTTCCCGGCGGGAGTGGCCAGCGTCCCGGTTCGCGTGGGCGCAACGGTGAGCGGCCCCAACACGATTCGCATCATCGGCACGGCGTCCTTTGCGACCCCGCGCACGTTCTCGATCAAGCTCTCGATCCCCGTGAGCGTGGTCATCGGCGACGTCGGGACGAGCGTCGTCACGATTTCCCAGGGCGCTTCGGCCCTCAAGTTCGACCAGACGGCGGTGAGCGTCCTCGAGAACGCCGGTTCCGTCACGGTGCGCGTGAAACGCACCGAGGGCTCGAACCTCGTTCCCGCGACCGTGAACTACGCGACGGCGAACGTGACCGCGCTCGCCGGGACGCACTACACCGCGAAGAGCGGCACGCTTTCCTTCGCCGCCGGCGACCCGGGCCCGAAGGACATCGTGATCCCGATCATCGACAACACCGTCGCGAACGCCTCGCGGCAGTTCCGGGTGTCGCTGGCGTCGCCCACCGGGGTGCCGATCTCCGGCGCAACCGCGGCGACCGTCACGATCCTGGATGAGGACAACACGCTCGCGCTCGGCAGCACGACGATGACCGTGCTGGAAGGCGCGCCGAACGTGACGCTGCAGGTTCGCCGCACCGGGTCCGCGACCCTGGCCGCTGCGGTGAATTGGTCCACGGAAGACATCACCGCGCTTGCGGGCGCTGACTACGGCACCCTGGGGGATCCGACGCCGCTGGGCGGGACGCTCAACTGGGCCGCCGGCGACCTCACGGTGAAGAACATCGTCGTGCCGCTGCTGGACGACGCCACGCCGGAGCCCGCGAAGCAATTCCGCGTGAAGCTCTCCGGCGTCTCCAACGCCACGCTGGGAACCGCGGCCACCACCGTCACGCTCAACGACAACGACCGCGGCTTCGCCTTCGTGGACTCGGAATACTCGGTGACCGAGGGCCAGCCGTCGATCACGCTCACGGTGCGCCGTCTCGGGCCCGCAACGACCGCCGTCACCGTCAACTGGGCGACCGCGAACGGCACCGCGACCGCGGGCGCGGATTTCGGAACCGCGGGCAATCCCGCGCAGCGCAGCGGCATGCTGAGCTGGGCCGTGGGCGACGTCATGAACAAGACCATCGTCATCCCGATCATCGACGACGCGATCGCCGACGAAGCGCCCGAGACATTCACCGTCACGCTCTCCACCTCGGCGGCGGGCTACACCATCGCCAGCCCCGGCACGGCGACGGTCACCATCAACGACAACGACCTCACCCCCAGGACCGCAATCGCGTTCGGGCAGGCGAAGTACCTCACGATGGAGAACGCTGGCACAGTGACGCTCGACGTCCTGCGCACCGACCTCGGCCTGGGCTTCGGCCTCGAGTCGCGGGTCGACTACGCGACGGTCGCCGGCACCGCGATGGCCACGAGCGACTTCACGATGAAGAGCGGCACGCTCGTCTGGCCCGCCGGCGATTCGTCGCCCAGGCAGATCGTGGTCGCGATCACCAACGACACGGTGGCCGAGCCCCCCGAATCGTTCAAGGTCGTGCTGAGCGCGCCCAACCCGGGCACGTCGCTCCCACCGGCCACGGCGCAGGCCTCGGTGGTGATCCTGGACGATGACGAGAAATTCCCGCCCCAGGGCGCGATGCCCGACGGCTTCTCGGTCCCGGTGGACACCACGCACGGCTGGCATGTCTCGGCCGACGCGGGCGCGTACGAAGGCGTGTACGCGCTCAAGAGCGACGAGATCGACGACGGCGAGACCGCGGCGGTCGAGATGACCGGCACCTTCGCGGGGGGCAACGTCTCGTTCCGCGTGCGCGTCTCGAGCGAGGCGGGGTTCGATCTGCTCAACTTCTACATCGACGGCGTGCTGCAGACCACCTGGTCGGGCACGTCGGTCGCCGGATGGCAGATGTCGCCTTCCTACCTTCTCAGCGGGGACGTCCACACCCTTCGCTGGGAGTACGTGAAGGACGGCAGCCTCGGCATGGGCCTCGACGCGGCCTACATCGACGGGCTGGTGACGCCGGGCTTCACGCCGTAGCGGGCCAGCACCAGGTAGTAGAGCACCGGGATCACGACGAGCGTGAGCAGCGTCGAGACCAGGATCCCGAAGATGAGCGAGATCGCGAGGCCGTTGAAGATCGGGTCGTCGAGGATGAACCCGGCGCCGATCATCGCCGCGAGCGCCGTGAGCGCGATCGGCTTCGCCCGGGCCGCCGCCGACGCGATCACCGCGTCCGCGATCGCGAGGCCCTCGGCCACGCGGAGGTTCACGAAATCCACCAGCAGGATCGAGTTGCGCACGATGATGCCGGCGAGCGCGATCATCCCGATCATCGACGTCGCCGTGAATTGCGCGCCCAGCAGCGCGTGCCCGGGCATGACCCCCACGATGGTGAGCGGGATCGGCGCCATGATCACGAACGGCACCAGGTACGAGCGGAACTGCGCCACGACCAGCAGGTAGATGAGCACGAGGCCCGCGGCGTACGCGAGCCCCATGTCGCGGAAGGTTTCGTAGGTGACCTGCCACTCCCCGTTCCACTTGATCGCGTACTCGCGCAGCGGGTCGCCGGGCTGGCGGACGAAGTATTCGCCGATGGCGCCGCCCGCGCCGAAAGGCATCGACGCGAGCTTCGCGCGGGCGGCGAAGAGCCCGTACAGCGGGCTATCGAGGCGCCCCGCCTCGTCGCCGATCACATAGGTCACCGGCAACAGGTCCTTGCGGTACGAGGGCTGCTCGCGGAGGCCGGCCTGCGTGCGCACCAGCTCGGCCAGCGTCACCAATCCCCCGGCGGGCGTGCGCAGCGTGAGCTTGAGGGGCTCGGCGAGGTCCGCAGCCTTCTCCGCGGGCAACGCCACGCGCACCGGCACCTCGTACTTCGAGTACCCGTCGTGAAGCGGCGTCACGTCGCTGCCGTCCAGGCCCATGCGGATCGTCTCCACGACGTCGCGGCGCGACACGCCCATCAGCGCCGCGCGCCGCTGGTCCACGCGCAGCTCGATGCGCGGTGATGGAGCTTCGAGCGTGTCGTCGAGGCCCACCACGCCCTCGGTCGATGCGAGCGCTGCGCGCACCGCTTTCGCGGCTTCGGCGCGGCCCGCCGCATCCGGGCCGTAGACCTCGGCCACGATCGGCGACAACACGGGCGGCCCGGGAGGCACCTCGACCACTTTCACGTTCGCGCCCCACGCCCGCCCCGCAGCCTCCACGGCCGGGCGCGCCGCCCGCGCGATGTCGTGGCTCTTGCGATGGCGCCTCGACTTGTCGACGAGGTTCACCTGCAGGTCGCCTTGCCACGGGAGCGTGCGCAGCGCGTATTGGCGCACCAGCCCGTTGAAGTTGATCGGCGAGGAGAGCCCCGCGTACGCCTGGTAGTCCCTGACCTCGGGAATCTTCGCGAGCTCGCCGCCGATGGCGTGGAGCGCAGCGGCGGTCACCTCGACCGGCGTGCCGGCCGGCATGTCGACCACCACCTGGAACTCGCTCTTGTTGTCGAAGGGCAGCATCTTGAGTACCACGAGCCTGGCGACGACGAGGCCCATCGACGCCACGATCAGCAGCGCCACCGCGGCGCCGAGGCGCCGCCGGTTGCGCGAAGACTCGGCCCCCCTCACGAAGGGGCCGATGACCGACACGAACGTCCGTTCCAGGCGCGCGTCGATCGACGAGGCCGCGTGGCGATGGTGTCGCAACAGCTTGAGCGCGAGCCACGGCGTGAGGGTGAACGCGACTGCCAGGGAGATCAGCATTCCCATGCTGGCGTTGATCGGGATCGGGCTCATGTACGGCCCCATGAGCCCGCTCACGAACGCCATGGGCAGCAGCGCCGCGATGACCGCCAGGGTCGCGAGGATCGTGGGGCCACCGACCTCGTCCACCGCGGCGGGAATCACGCCTTCGAGCGCGCCCGGCTCCAGCGCGCGCCGGCGATGGATGTTCTCCACGACCACGATCGCGTCGTCGACGAGGATCCCGATGGAGAAGATCAGCGCGAAGAGCGAGACCCGGTTCACCGTGAAGCCCCAGGCCCAAGACGCGAAAAGCGTGGCCGCGAGCGTGACCACCACGGCGGCGCCCACGATCGCCGCCTCGCGCGCGCCCAGCGCGACGAAGACCAGCACCACCACCGACAGCGTCGCGAAGATGAGCTTGCGGATGAGGCTCGCCGCCTTGTCCCCGGCGGTGGCACCGTAATCGCGCGAGACCGAGTAGCGCACGGTGTCGGGGACCAGGGTGCCGCGCAGCGATTCGAATCGCTCCAGCAGCGCCCGCGACACCACCACGGCGTTCGACCCCGGCTTCTTCGTCACCTCGATCGTGACCGCCGGGAACTCACCCGGAGGGACGTCCTGGCCCGCGGCGGGACCGCTCGCGGTCCACACGTACCGCGACGGCTGGGGTGGTGCGTCGGCGACCTCGGCCACGTCGCCCACCGAGACCGGCCGGCCGTCGGCGACGCCGACGACGAGCGAACGGACCTCGGAAGCGTCGGCGAGGAAATTGCCCGTCTCGACCGCGATCTCCCGGTTGTCACGGACCACGGCGCCCGAGGGAAGCGCCACGTTCGAGAGCTGCAGCGCGTTGCGCACGTCGAGCGCCGCGACGCCGCTCGCCGCCATGCGGTCCGGGTCGAGCAGGACGCGCACCGCCCTCCCGGGCCCGCCCAGCGTCCTCACCTCGCGCGTCCCGGCCACGCGCTTGAGCTCCACCTCGACGCTGTGGGCGACTCGCTCGAGCTCGTAGGCGCCGGCCTCGGCATCGGTCGTGTAGAGGGTGAGCGCGAAGATCGGGACGTCGTCGATGCCGCGCGGCTTGACCACCGGCTCCAGGACGCCCAGCTCGGGCGAGACCCAGTCGCGGTTCGCGGCGATCGTGTCGCGCGTGCGGACGATCGCCTCGGTGCGGGGGACACCGACCTTGAACTGCACCGTGAGCACCGCCATGCCGGGGCGCGACACGGCGAACGTGTGGTCGACGCCCGTCATCTGTCCCAGCACCTGCTCCGCCGGAATGGTGACCAGCGACTCGACGTCGGCGACCGAGGCGCCCGGGAAGGGAACGAACACGTTCACCATCGTGACGTCGATCTGGGGTTCTTCCTCGCGCGGCGTCACCCCGCATGCGAGCACGCCGATCAAGAGCGTGAACAGCGCCGCGAGCGGCGTGAGCTGCGAGCCCTGGAAGTAGCGCGCGATGCGCCCGGAGATTCCCACGGGCTTCCTCAGGCGGCCGGCCGGCGGGCCGACATGCCCGCCCGGATCGGCTCCAGCGCGACCCTCTCGCCCGCGCGCAGGCCGGCGAGGACTTCGACGCCACGATCGTCCGCGACGCTTCCCACGCGCACCTGCCGCAACTGCGGCATGCCGTCCGTGATCACGTAGACCGCGGTGAGCTCGCTGCGGCGCACGACGGCCTCGCGCGGGACCATGAGGCGCGAGGCGCTGCCCACCACGAAGTGCGCCCGCGCGAATACGCCCGGATAGATGCCGCGCACGTCGGGCGGCAGCTCGATGCGCACCTGCGTGGAATGCGTGCGCGGATCGGCCGAGGGCACCACCACGATCGCCCGGGCCTCGACCCACCGGTTGGCCGCCGGCACCTCGATCCGGGTCCGGCTGCTCGCCTGGATGGCGGGCACCTGGGGCGAGGCGACGGTGGCTACGACTCGCAGCGACGCGGGATCGAAGCCCGTCATGATCGGCTTGCCCGGTGTGGCCATCTCACCCAGCTGCACCAGGCGCGCGCTCACCACCCCGCCGTAGGGCGCGGTCAGCGTCGCGAAGCTGCGCTCGGTGGCCGCCTGCCCGGCGCCCGCCAGCATCGCCTTCATCTGCGATTCGGCGGCGCGGAAGTCGGCCTGCGCCTTGTCGAGGGCCGACTGGCTGATGAATTTCTGCGCGTAGAGCTGCTGCGAGCGCTCGTAGGCCGCGCGCGCATTGGCGAGCGTCGCCTCCGCCGAGCGCACCTGCGCCTCGCTCGCCGCGAGGGCCTGGCTCGCGGCCCGCTCGTCGATGCGGGCGATCACCTGCCCTTTCTCGACGCGGTCGCCCACGTCGAAAGGCAGGTCGACGATGCGGCCGGCGATCTGCGAGGCCACGGTCGATTGCCGAACCGCCTCGACCACCGCCTCCGCGGAGACGGTGGTCTCCACCTCGCGGAACTCCACTGGCGCGGTCGCAAGCTCGAGGGCCGTCGGCGGCGGCGAAGCCGGTCCGGTGCCCCCGCACCCGGCGAGCACGAGGAGCAGGACGAGCGGCCCGAGACGCGGGATCACGCGGGCCTGGCTCGCGCGGATTCCTCGCTCGTGGGCACGCCCATGCGGCGCAGGACCCTCTCGAGCGGGCAGAAGCGGGTGATGCCGCTCTGGAAGAGGTTCACGCCCACGAAGGCCGTGAGCCAGAGCCAGTAGGTGGAGACGAAGAACGGGCTCGCGGGGGCGCCGAGCGCCAGCGAAGCGAGCACCACGGTTCCGGCGAAGATGCGGACGATGCGTTCGGTGTTCATGGGGTTCTCCGGTCTATATACTATGGGGGGTATAGTATTCCAACGCGAGCTCGGGCACAATACCCCGCTGGCAATCCTTTCCAGGGAATCGAAACGATGTCGGCGATCCGGGATGTGAAACGAAAGCGGGAGATGGTCCTGCGCCTGAAGCGCATCGAGGGCCAGCTCCGGGCAATCCAGTCGATGATCGAGGCCGGCGACGACTGCGAGAAGGTGGTGCAGCAGCTCTCGGCCGCGCGCAGCGCGCTCGACAAGACGTTCTTCAACGTCATCGCCTGCGCCGTGGAGGCCGAGGCCGGCAGCGAGCGGAAGGTGCGCGAGGTCGCCGGCCTGCTCGCGAAGTTCGGCTGACGCCGCCCTGCATGAGATAATTTCGCGCGCAGCGCCCCGGTAGCTCAGTGGATAGAGCAGCCCCCTCCTAAGGGGCAGGTCGCACGTTCGATTCGTGTTCGGGGCGCCATCTTTCGGGAGATGGAATGCTTCGGATCCTGGTCGCGTTGCTGCTCTGGACCGCGCTCGAATCGCACGCCCAGGAAGCGCTCGTGAAGTGCCGCGCGGCGGAAAAGCCGGCCGACTGCGCCCGCGCCGCGGGCCACGCCCATGTCATCAAGAAAGCCTCGTTCTTCCGCGCCGCCCTGGCCCGGCCGGTCGAGGAGCGCATCGCCGTCGGCCCGCCCGAGCTGGTCGAGTTCCTGATGCTGGACAACGTTGCCAACGGCTTTCCCAACGAGGCGCGCGCACCCAAGCTGGATCCCGCATTCCTGGAGGACGTGCGGCGCGCCATGCGCGAGATCCCCGACGCGGTGAAGCGATCGCTCGCGCAGCGGCTCGCGGGCATCTACTTCATCGAGGACATCGGCGGCACCGGCTTCACCGACGAGACGCTCGGCGAAGATGGCAAGCCCGCGGCCGGATTCATCATCCTCGACCCGATGGTGCTGTCCGCCCGCACCGCCAACGAATGGGCGACATGGAAGGAATCGTCTCCCTTCAAAACGGACCCCGCGTGGAAGCTCGAGGCGAAGATCGAGAACGTCGCCCGCGACGATCGCATGCACGCGATCCAATACATCCTGCTGCACGAGCTGGGCCACGTGCTCTCCATCGGATCGAACGCGCATCCCAGCTGGACGATTCCGGTCAAGGACTACGGTCCCACGGAGCGCTATGCCTTCTTCAACCTGTCCTGGGTGGTGGCCGGGGAGCGCTGGGTGAGCCGCTTCGAGGACCAGTTTCCGCAGCGCAAGGACGTGCGCTTCTATTTCGGCGCGAAGCTCGCGGGCGACGCGATGCGGCCCGTGTACGAAACGCTGGAGAAGACCAACTTCCCGACGCTCTACGCCGCGACGCACTTCGGCGACGATTTCGCCGAGTCCCTCGCGAACTACGTGCACGTCGAGCTCATGAAGCGGCCCTACGAGATCCGGCTGGTCCACGACGGCGAGGTCGCGAAGGTTTACGGCCCGTGCTGGCGAGAGGCGCGCTGCGCCGCGAAGAAGGCTTACCTCGAGAGGTTCCTCGCCGGGAGCTAGTGCGCGCGCCGCGCCATCCGCGACAACGCGATGGTCATGGCGACGTTGCCCAACGAGCGAACAAGGTCCGGGTGGCGTGCGTAGAAGCGGCTCACGCGCTCGAGGACGCCGGGATTCTGCTTGCGTGCCTGGCGCGCGACCTCCTCCACCTCGGCGGCATCCACTTGCGCGGCCCCGTCCGGCGACACCCGCGCCCCGGCCGCATAACGGCGCCAGATGTCGGCGAGGCTGCCGCCGGCCGGTCCGACCGCCGTCGGCTTCAAACCCGCCAACAGGTTGTCGAGCAACCCTGCGCGCACGCTCGGCTCCGAGCTCTCGAAGAGCTGGGCGACCATCTCCTCGAAGGGAGGCGTGTCGTCGGAACGGAACGCCTCGGCGATCCCGTCCTGCTTGGCGTCGGGGCCGGCCTCGTGCGAGACCGCCTCGAAATCGCGTTCGATGTCGAAATGGGGCGGCGGGCCCTGCGAGTCCGCGTAGCGCCCCAGGATGTCGATCTTGCCCATGTTCCGGTCTCCTATACCCGTGCTACGCGCAAAAGTTGGATGAAGGGACCGCTGCGTTGTTTCACGCCCTCCCCCGATCGGCACACGCCCGGAGCGCGGCGTGCAACATCGCTGTAGGACTAGTGGCGCTTCACGCCCTCGGAGATCTGCTCGAGTGTCTCCCCCATGCGACTGTCGCGGCCTTCCTTCACGGCGAGGTCGCCCAGGGAGACGATGCCCACGAGCTTCTCGTCGTCGTCCACCACCGGGATGCGACGCACCTGGTGCTCGCTCATGAGCTCCGCGGCCTCCGCGGTCGACATCTCCGGGCCGCACGTCACGATGTCGTCGCTGCAAATATCGGAGACCTTCGCCTGGAAATCGCCGTCGGCCACCGCGCGGATCACGATGTCGCGGTCGGTGAGGACGCCCGTCACGCGGCCGTCCTCGACGACGGGAACTGCACCCGCGTCCTCGTCGCGCATTACCCGTGCCGCCGCCTGGAGCGAGTCGCCGGGCGCCACGGTACGCGGGTTCGGCGTCATCACTTCACTGATTTTCATAGGGCCTCCTCGTTCGGTGAGCGGATTGGACACCCTATACTCGACATTGATTCCGAACAGCGTCCCGCATGGAGAAACACATGGCAGATGGATCCACCACGACGTGGAAAGGCGGCACCGAGCACTGGACCCGCAAGGGCGACGTGAAGCTCTTCCTCTGGAACAAGAAGCCCGCCGCGGGAGTCGAGCGGCGCGGCACGGTCTTCTTCGTGCACGGCTCGTCGATGGCGTCGCAACCGACGTTCGACCTCTTCGTGCCGGGACGCGCCGACTCGTCGGTCATGGACTGGTTCGCGGCGCGCGGCTTCGACACGTGGACCATGGACAACGAGGGCTACGGCCGGTCGGACAAATCGCGGCCCCAGAACAACGACATCTCGAACGGCGCGGACGACCTCGCCGCCGGCACCGAATACGTGATGAGGACGTCGGGTGCGAAAACAATGCACATGTACGGCATCTCGTCGGGCGCGCTCAAGGCCGCGCTCTTCGCCCAGCGCCACCCGGATCGCGTGGACCGCCTCGCGCTCGACGCCTTCGTCTGGACCGGCGAGGGCAGCCCCACGCTCGCCGAGCGGAAGAAGAAGCTCGCGCAATTCCAGGCGATCCATCGCCGGCCCATGGACCGCGCGTTCGTGCACGGCATCTTCAATCGCGACCACCCGGGAACGGCCGACGAGGCGACCATCGAGGCGTTCGCCGACGCGATCCTCGCGCTCGACGACTCCGTGCCGACCGGAACCTATGTCGACATGTGCTCGAAGCTGCCGCTGGTCGACCCGGCGAAGATCGTGAATCCCACCATCGTCATGCGCGGCGAGTACGACGGCATCGCCGGGTTCGACGACCTCATTGAGTTCTTCAAGCGGCTGCCGAACGCCGACAAGACCTTCTCGGTCATGGCCGGCATCTCGCACGCGAGCTTCCAGCAGAAGAACTACAAGATGGTCTACCACATCCTGCATTCCTTCTTCACCCAGCCCGAGCCCCTCTACCGCGCATGAAACGAATCCTGCTAGCCGTCGCGGCGCTGTCGGCCGCCCTCAGCGCCTCCGCCCAGCCGTACCCGGACCGCCCCGTCAAGATCATCGTGCCCTTTGGGCCCGGCGGCTTCACCGACGTCGCCGCGCGAATCCTCCAGAAGGAGCTGGGGCCCGTGCTGGGACAAGCCGTGATCATCGAGAATCGCCTGGGCGCGGGATCCACCATCGGCACCGATGCCGTGGCCAAGGCCGCACCCGACGGATACACCCTCGCGATGATCTCGACCGCGCACGTGATCAGCCCGCACGTCTACAAGTCGATCCCCTACGACGCGATCAAGGACTTCACGCCGGTGATGCGGCTCGCCGAGGGGCCGTACGTGCTCGCCGTCCACCCGAGCCTGCCGGTGAAAAATGTCGCCGACCTCATCGCGCTCGCGAAGGCCAAGCCGGGCGTCATCGACTTCGCGTCGTCGGGCAACGGCAGCTCCCAGCACCTCGTGGGCGCCCTCTTCTGCTCGATGGCGGGCGTGCAGCTCAACCACGTTCCCTACAAGGGCAGCAACCAGGCGATGAACGACGTGATCGGCGGGCAGGTGAAGGTGACCTTCGCGGGAGTGCCGAACGTGCTCCCGAACGTGGCCAGCGGCAAGCTCAAGGCGCTCGCCGTCACCACCTCGACGCGATACGCCGAGATGCCCGACGTGCCGACGATCGCGGAGGCAGGCGTGCCGGGCTACGACGCGACCATCTGGCTGGGGCTGATCGCGCCGAGGAACACGCCGCACGAGATCGTGCAGAAGCTCAATGCGGACATCACGCGCATCCTCTCGACGCCCGAGGCGAAGAAGCTGATGGCGTCGGCGGGCGTGGATGTCGCGACGAGCACGCCCGAGCAGTTCGGGCAGCTGCTGCAATCGGAGATGGATCGCTGGGGAAAGGTCGTGCGCGAGACCGGCGCGACCGTGAACTGATCAGTTGAGGGTACTGGGAGGGACGCGCCGCAGCTGCAAGGGCTGCGGCTGCGCGCCGGCGGGCGAGAGGCTCTGGCGCTCCACGAAGCGGATGTTCTGCTTGAGCGCGTCCATGTAGAGGTTGCCGCCAGCGCCGAAGTGGACCTCGGCATAGCGATAGGCGCCGCCCAGGTCGTTGTCGAGGCGGCGCGTGGCGTTCTGGTAGAACGACGGCGTCTTGCGCAGCAGGTCGTCGGACGACTCGAACACCACCACCTCGCCGTTGTGGGTCTTCTTGCGCGTGATGCCACCCGCGACGAATTCCGGATAGAGGCGGTCGCGGCATTTCTCGAGGTAACAGCGGTCCGACATCTGCGCGATGATGTCCGCCGATCCCAGCAGCGAGCCGACCAGGCGGAACATCGGGTTTTCGAGGTCGATCGTGTCCACCGGGCGCTCGTAGCCGGTGAAGTGCAGGATCGACGGCGCCACGTCGGCGAAGTCCTCCATGCCGATCGTGGGCAGGTACTCCTTGAGGAACTTGCCGCCGCGCGATACGTGCGTCGTGGTGTACTCCGCGCCGGTGCGATGCCGCGTGTCGCTGGACCTGCGGATGTAGCCGCAATCGTGGAAGAGCGCGCAGATCACGCCGAGCTGGAAGATGCGCTCGTCGATGTGCGGGCCGTCGCCGCGCGAACGCTCGTAGCCGTCGAGGAGCCGCGCCATCGCAAGCGTCACGTCCATCACGTGCTGGATGTCGTGGTACTCGGTGTCGCAACCCGCATAGCCCGGCAGCTGCCCGCGATACATGCGAACCATGTCGTCGAAGGCGCGCGTGAGGATCGGCGCCTGGTTGCGCGAGTAGAGCGTGCGGAAGATGCGTGCGACCTCGAGTTTTACGCACACCGGATCGGTCGTATTGATCCGGTTGGTGACGTCGAACTCGCTCCTGCGGAAGTTCATGCGCCCCTCCAGCAAACTGCCTTGTTTTTGTTGGGCTTTTTTAGCCGCCATCCGCCCTGCGATTGTCGCGCATTTGACCCGATTCGCGGGGGCTTCGCAAGGGGTGGCGAAGGCCCCTGAAGGGGAGTACTGTTTTCGGGGATAAGGCTCGGAGACTAGACCAATGGCTACCGCGACTATGGAAAGCGCCGAAGAGATCAAGCGGCGCATCGGGGAGCTCAATCTCGAGCATCGCGACCTCGACCGCGCCATCGAAGCCCTGGAGATGAACCCGCTGCACGACGAGCTCCAGCTGAAGCGCCTGAAGAAGCGCAAGCTCATGCTCAAGGACCAGATCTTCATGCTGCAGCGCCAGCTGGTCCCCGACATCCCCGCCTGAAACCGGTAGTTCCTTCCCCTCTCTCTATAATGTCGGTCTCCTGAAGGAAACCGGCTAAAGCTCCATGCGCAAGATCGTCGCCGGTGCCCTCGTCGCGGCGCTTGTCGCGGGCGTGGGCGCCGCCTCCTACTGGGCCGGCTCGCGTAGCGCCGAGCCCAAACCCGCCACTTCCCCGACCGCCGCCAAGGCGCCGCCGCCCGGCATCGTCGTCGAGGCCTCGAAGGTCCAGGTCGTGAGCCTTCCCCAGGCGATCGCCGCCGTGGGAAGCCTGCGCTCCGACGAGACCGTCATCCTGCGGCCCGAGATCGCCGGCCGCGTCGCGCAGATCCACTTCAAGGAAGGCGAACGCGTCGCGAAGGACGCGATCCTGCTGAAGCTCGACGATTCCGTGCAGCAGGCGGACCTCGATCGCGCGCGCGCCAACCTCAAGCTGTCGAAGACCAAGCACGAGCGCGCCATCGATTTGCGCAACCGCGGGTTCCTCTCGAGCCAGGCGCTCGACGAGTCGGAGAACAACCTCAAGGTCGCACAGGCCGACGCGGAGCTCATGGAGGCGCGCTCTTCCAAGGCCACGATCCGCGCGCCCTTCGCGGGCACCATCGGCCTGAGGCAAATCAGCGTCGGTGACTACGTGAAGGAAGGCCAGGACATCGTGAACCTCGAGTCGCTCGACCCGCTCAAGGTGGACTTCCGCGTGCCGGAGCTCGCGCTCTCGCTGCTGCGCGACGGCCAGACGCTGCAGCTCGCGCTCGACGCCATCCCCGACCGCGTCTACGACGGCCGCGTGTACGCCATCAACCCGCTCATCGACGCCAACGGCCGCGCCGTCGTGATCCGCGCCCAGGTCCCCAACCGGGACGGGAGGCTCAGGCCGGGCATGTTCGCGCGCGTGCGCCTCTTCACCAGCGGCTCGAAGGAGTCGATCGTCGTGCCGGAGGAGTCGCTCTTCCCGGTGGGCGACGACAAGTACGTCTACAAGGTGGTCGACAACAAGGCGCAGCGCCAGAAGATCGAGATCGGCGCGCGCCGCGACGGCAAGGTCGAGGTGCTGAACGGCCTCGTCCCCACCGACGTCGTCGTGACCGCGGGGGTGATCAAGCTTCGAGAGGGCGCCGCCGTCCAGATCGCCAACGCGCCGGCGAACGCGACACCCACGAAGCCCGCGTTGAACGACGCGCCCCAGAAGAAGGGCTGAGCCGTGACCCTTCCCGAGGTCTGCATACGCCGCCCGGTCTTCGCGACCGTGCTGTCGATCGCGGTGTTGCTGCTGGGCATCATCTGCTACGCGCGCCTGCCGGTGCGCGAATACCCGCGCATCGACGAGCCGGTGGTGACGGTGGAGACGCGCTACCTGGGCGCGAGCGCCGAGGTCGTCGAATCCCAGATCACCAAGGTTCTGGAGGACTCGCTCGCCGGGATCGAGGGCGTCGACGTCATGACCTCGTTCTCGCGCTCCGAGAACTCGCAGATCACGGTCCGCTTCAAGCTCTCGCGCAATCCCGATTCGGCCGCCGCCGACGTGCGCGACAAGGTGGCGCGCGTGCGCGCGCGACTGCCCGACGCCATCGACGAGCCGGTGATCGCCAAGGTCGAGGCCGATTCGTTCCCGATCATGTGGCTCGCGGTGTCGACGGACTCGAAGAACGCGATCGAGGTCTCCGACTACGTGCTGCGCTACATCAAGCCGCGGCTGTCCACCCTGCCCGGCGCCGCGGACGTGCGCGTCTTCGGCGAGCGCAAGATCTCGATGCGCATCTGGCTCGATCCCGCGAAGCTTGCGGCGTACCGCATAACGCCGCAGGACGTGGAGGAGGCGCTGCGGCGCCAGAACGTCGAGATCCCCGCCGGCCGAATCGAGAGCAACCAGCGCGAGTTCTCGGTGCTTGCGCAGACGGACCTGCAGACCACCGACGAATTCGACGCGATCGTCATCCGCGATGTGTCGGGCTAC
>Ga0105242_10000916_pt1 | contig 22943 bp, 26 predicted proteins | sample KBSM24metaG_FD_81521 | JGI IMG/M metagenome (GOLD analysis project Ga0105242, IMG submission 81521) | Miscanthus rhizosphere microbial communities from Kellogg Biological Station, Michigan, USA - KBS M2-4 metaG | ecosystem: Host-associated > Plants > Roots > Rhizosphere > Soil | place...
ATCGATTGGCGCAGCGCTCACTTTGGGGTTGCGTGCTGCGAATGTTTTAGTCGCGTTGCTGGTCTTGCCTCTGTACATTCCGGTGCTCATCTTCGGCAGTGGTGCGGTCCAGGCCAGCGTTGCTGGTACCAGCCCCCAGGCCTGGTTGCTTTTGATGGGAGCGACGTTAATGGTTTCGCTGGTCTTCGCGCCCTGGGCAACAGGAGCCGCGCTGAAGATATCTGTGGAATAGTGGCAGGGTACGCACGCTTCCAGCGTGCAAATCATTAGGACGAAGCCTAACAGCACGCTGGAAGCGTGCGTACCGATTCTGTGGAATAAGAGTTGTAACGGCGACGCATTTCGGACGCATAGCGTTAAAGGTGCGAAAAATTCATGACTAAACAAAGAATCAATTGGTACAAATACGCAGCTCCGGCGAATTTCTACCCACTTGCAGGCAAGTTGATTCCGCTCTTCGCCATCCCGGCTGCCGTTCTCTTCGTCTGGGGAATGTATGTTGGGTTTTTTGTCGCACCTCCGACTGACGCCCAACAGCATGAGTACTACCGAATAATCTACATTCACGTGCCGGCTGCCTGGATGGGGATGTTTCTCTATGTCCTGATGGCGCTGTATGCAGGTGTCGGCTGGGCCTTCAACGCCCGGCTGGGTTCGATGATGGCAACGGCTATCGCGCCAACCGGAGCCATCTTCACCTTCATCTCACTGGTCACGGGATCGCTCTGGGGGCGGCCGGCGTGGGGAGTCTGGTGGGTTTGGGATGCGCGGCTGACTTCCACGCTCATTCTGATGTTTCTGTACATCGGATTTATTTCGCTGCAATCGTCGATTGATGATGTGCGGCGCGCGGACCGAGCGGGCGCGGTCCTGGCAGTTGTCGGCGTCATCAACGTTCCGATTATTTATTTTTCCGTCCAATGGTGGAACAGCCTGCATCAGGGAGCAACCATCACGGCCAGAAGCTTCAAGATGGCTCCAGCGATGAGATCAGCGATGTTTATTATGGTAGGCGCCTGCTGGCTATATTCAATTGCGGTTTGCCTGGTCCGGGTCCGACACATCATTCGCGAACGAGAACAGGAGGCGCCGTGGCTGAGCGAAAGCGCGGCTTAACCTTATGAGTAACTGGGGAAGCTGGTCAGATTTTTTTTCGATGGGCGGATTCGGCCTCTACGTTTGGGGATCGTATGGAGTCACCCTTGTATTGCTCGTCGGTGAAGTGCTGCTATTGTGGAAACGCAAACGCAATATCGCGCGACGGGCGAATCCGGAAATAGCATCGGGCGAAACGCAACTTAACACTTCATTCCAGGGGATCCAATGAAAAGACGTCATAAACGAATTATCTTTATCTGTTGCGGGCTGGCAGCGCTCGGCCTGGCGACCTGGATGGTACTCGGCGCATTCCGAAATAATCTGGTCTTCTTTTTTAGTCCGACCCAGGTGGCCGCGAAAGAGGCCCCTGCTAACCGCACATTTCGCATCGGGGGTCTGGTTCAGGAGGGAAGTTTGAAGCGTGACAGTGACGGTCTAACGATCCGCTTTGTCGTCACCGACACAGCGAATACGATTCCAATCTCTTACAAAGGAATACTTCCCGATCTTTTTAAGGAAGGGCGTGGTTGCGTGGCCCAGGGCCGGGTCGGTTCCGACGGTGTATTCTACGCCGATCAGATCATGGCCAAGCACGACGAGAACTACATGCCGCCCGAGGCTGCGAAAGCGCTGCAAGAAGGCAAGGACATAAATAAGATAAAGAACTCGGCTAACGAAGCGGCGAAGACCTTATCGAAATAATTTGGAGTGCGCCGACTTGTCGGCGCTTTTGAATCCAATATTTAGAAAAGAAAGTGGCGACAAGTCGCCGCACTCCAAAACAAAAACATGATTCCTGAAGTCGGACAATTCGCGTTAGTAATCGCGTTGATGCTGGCCCTCACGCAGGCAACGCTGCCCATGATTGGCGCCGCCAAAGGCATTCCGCAGTTGATTGCCTTCGCCCGGCCGACGGCCCAGGCGCAGTTCATCTTTGTGCTAATCGGCATTTCCTGCCTTGGCTATTCATTCATCAGCAATGACTTTTCAGTTCTAAACGTAGCCACCAACTCAAATTCACAATTACCGCTGCAGTACCGTCTGGCGGCGACCTGGGGATCGCACGAGGGTTCTCTGCTGCTTTGGACCTTCATGCTGACGGTGTGGATGGTCGCGGTGACTTTATTCAGCAGTCACCTGCCGAGTGAAATGGTCGCTCGCGTGTTGTCGGTGATGGCGATGATTAGCAGCGGCTTTCTGCTGTTCATGCTGCTGACCTCGAATCCATTTCAGCGCTTATTTCCGATCCCCGCTGACGGTCGCGATCTCAATCCTCTGCTCCAGGATCCGGCGATGGTGGCGCACCCGCCGATGCTCTACATGGGTTACGTCGGATTCAGTGTTGCGTTCGCATTTGCGATCTCCGCTTTGATTGGCGGAAAGCTTGATGCCACCTGGGCCCGCTGGTCCCGACCGTGGACAACGATCGCCTGGATGTTTCTTACTTGCGGCATCGCTTTGGGCAGCTTCTGGGCGTACTACGAACTTGGTTGGGGCGGTTGGTGGTTTTGGGACCCGGTTGAGAATGCTTCGTTCATGCCCTGGCTAGTGGGCACCGCGCTGATTCACTCGCTGGCGGTAACCGAGAAGCGCGGCGGTTTTAAGAGCTGGACCGTGCTATTGGCGATTGCCGCGTTCTCTCTGAGCTTGCTGGGAACATTTCTGGTTCGCTCCGGGGTTCTGACCTCGGTACACGCGTTCGCAAGCGATCCGAAACGCGGCATTTTCATTCTCGCTTTCCTGATCCTGGTTATCGGCGGTTCGCTGATTCTTTATGCATGGCGAGCAAAACAGGTCGGACTGGGATCGAGGTTCGAGGTTTTTTCACGCGAATCACTACTGCTTACGAATAATGTCCTGCTGATTGTCGCCGCTGCATCGGTTCTGCTCGGTACTCTCTATCCGCTGTTCATGGACGTGCTGAATCTCGGCAAGATGTCTGTCGGCCCGCCGTACTTCAATACGGTGTTTGTACCGCTGATGGCGCCTGCGGCGTTCCTGATCGGAGTTGGACCAATCGCCCGGTGGAAACACGCGAAGGTTCCGGAGCTGGCCGTGCGATTGAAATGGGCGTTCGCGCTCAGTCTGATCATGGCCGTCATTCTGCCTTTCGTAATCGGCGGCTGGCATTGGCGCGCCAGCCTCGGACTGCTGCTGGCCATCTGGATTGTAGCGACGTCCCTGCAGAATATTTACGGGCGGATCAAGGGCCAGACCGGGGCCTCGAACATCTTTGCGCGTCTGGCTGCGCCGTCGCGGTCGTTTTACGGAATGCACCTGGCCCACATTGGCGTCGCGGTCTTCATCGCCGGCGTGACCGTGGTGACGAGTTACCAGACCGAACGCGACGTGAAGATGAGTCGCGGCGATACCGTGACCGTGGGTGGTTATCTGTTTCAGCTGAAGAACCTGTCGCAGGTTCAAGGCCCAAACTACCAGGGCGTTCGGGCTGACATCGAAGTATCGAAAGTGGGCGAGGCGCCGTTTGCCATCATGCATCCGGAAAAACGACAGTTCACCACGGCCCAAAGCGTCACCTCTGAGACGGCTATTGACCGCAGCATCATGCGCGACCTTTATCTTTCGCTCGGCGACGAGGTTGAAGGCGGCGCCTGGACCGTCCGTGTCTATCACAAGCCGCTGGTCAACTGGATTTGGGGCGGCGCGCTGTTGATGGCAATCGGTGGGGCTTTTGCCGTGACCGACCGTCGCTACGCTCTCGCCAAAAAACAAGTTCACGAATCCAAAAAGAAACCCGAACCAATCGCCAAGGTCGCGACGACCGCCGCATCTTCTGCCGTGGAGTAACCGATGAACAAGTACTTGCTGATTCCTCTGGCGCTGTTCATCGGTCTGGCTGCGTTTTTATTTGTGGGTCTTAGTCGCGATCCGCGCGAATTGCCTTCCGCCTTAATCAACAAACCTGCGCCGGATTTCCAGCTTCAGCGATTGCAGGAGCCCACCAAAACACTGTCGGCAAAGGACCTGCGTGGCAAGGTTTGGTTACTGAATTTCTGGGGCACCTGGTGCATCGCCTGCCGCGACGAACATCCGCGGCTCATTGAATATGCGAAATCAAAAAGCCTTCCTATCTATGGGGTCGATTACAAGTACGCGAACGACACCAGCGACGAACGGACGGCGGCGATTCAATTCCTGGCTGAGGCCGGCAATCCCTACACCGAGACGATTTACGATCCCGAAGGACGCACGTCCGTCGACTACGGAGTTTACGGTGCGCCGGAAAGCTTTCTGATCGACAAGAAAGGCGTCGTTCGCTTCAAGCAAATCGGGCCAATCACTGACGAGGTCTGGTACCAAAAGATTCTGCCGCTGGCCGGTCAATTGAACAATGAACTCTAAAGAGCGAATCAGTGGTGAGCTTTTCTCTGTGGACCTTTGTGGATCTCTCTGCCTCTGTGGTGAAAAACGCTGCCAAAGAATTCACCACAGAGACACGGAGTTCGCACAGAGTTTCACGGAGAGTTTCCTCAGGATGTATCTCAGGCAGTCTTGTTTGCTGTTGGTGATGGTTTGCGGTCTTCTGGCTTCGTCAACGGGTTTCGTGGTCGCGAAAGAGGCTCAGCCCAACGAAGATCCGCAAATCGAGCAACGCATGAAAACTTTGACCGAGCAACTGCGTTGCATGGTCTGCCAAAACGAGACGCTGGATGCCTCGCGGGCAGATCTCGCCGAGAACTTGCGCAAAGAAATTCGCGAACAGATCAAGGCCGGTAAGAGCGATCAGGAGATCATCGCTTTTTTGACACAACGCTACGGTGATTACGTTTTGTACAACCCGCCCGTGAAGAAAACCACTTACCTGCTGTGGTTCGGGCCGTTTATTTTGCTAATCGGCGGGACTGCGGTGTTGTATCGGTATCTAAAGAACCGGCGCGAGATGATCAAGGAATCGCCGCTAAGTGCGGACGAGAGAAAGCGGGCCGAAGAAATTTTGAACGCCTAACGTAGCGCAGGTTGTCCAACCTGCGCCAAACTGAATCGAGAACGCAGACTGGACGGTCTGCGCTGCCAAAGACATGTTAACTTTTTGGATTATCGCCGCCCTGCTCATTTTGCTGGCGCTGTGGTTCGTGCTTCCCGCGCTGCTTCAGAAACCAAATCAGGCTGAAGAAGTAGAACGCCTCGAAGCCAACGTCCTGGTCTACAAAGATCAATATCGCGAACTGGAAGCCGATCTGAAGAGCGATCTGATCGGAGAAACACAGTACCAGGCCGAGAAGCAGGAGCTTGAACGCCGGCTGCTCGAAGACGTTTCGACCAAACCCGATTCGGAGAAAGCTCAGCAGTCGCCGGTGAGAAATGGTTTTGCTTACGGGGTGGCCGCCTTCATTCCGCTCGGAGCACTCATATTTTATTTATCCATTGGCAATCCAAAAGGCCTCGACGCCGCCACCGCCCCGCCGACAACGCTGCCGGCCGCAGCCGCAGAACCGCCGGGTGCTATGTCCCAGCAACAAATCGCGGCGAATATCGACAAGCTGGCGGAGCGGCTCAAACAGAATCCAAATGATGCCCAGGGGTGGCAGATGCTCGCGCGTAGTTACATGATGCAGGAAAAATTTGCTGATGCGGCGGGCGCGTTCGAACATCTGACTGCGATCAGTCCTAAGGACGCCGGCGTCTGGACCGATTACGCTGAGGCTCTGGCCCTGGCAAACGGCCAGAACCTGGCGGGCAAACCGACCGAAGCCATCAACCGCGCGCTGCAAATAGATCCAAACAATCAGAAGGCCCTTGACCTGGCGGGCACCGCTGCTTATCAGGCGGGCGATTACCAGAAAGCCATCGAGCAGTGGCAGAAGCTGCTCAAACTTTTACCCGCTGGTTCGCAAGAATTGAAAACCATCACCGCGCAGATTTCCAAAGCCAAAGAGCTGGCCGGAAACAAGACTCCGCGATAGACTTTTGGAGTGCGGCGACTTGTCGCCGCTTTTTAACTCCAACAAATCGCGAAAATAAAGAAACAAAGCGCCGACAAGTCGGCGCACTCCAAAGGTGTCCGAAAGAAAATCCATCGACTGCCGTGAGTATCCCAGTGAGAAGGGCTGTACCCTCCGGATTGAAGGGACCGAAGAAGAAGTTTTGGACGCCGCAGTTAATCACGCGATCTCGAAACATGGCCACGCGGACGACCCTGAGTTGCGCGAACAGATTCGCACTTTACTTAAACCTGCTTAAGAATTTCCTAAACGAATGACCAGAGACAATTTGTTATTTGCCATCATCGGCGTCCTGCTGGGCTTCATCGGCGGCTTTCTGCTGGCCAGCAACATTTCCCAGCGCGAAGCGGCATTGCGCACCGGCGCCGGCACCACTCAAAACCTGCCCGCCGATCATCCTCCGGTTCAGGGCAATCAGACTGGCGATGGCGGGCAGCAGATGCTGGCTTCCGTGCAAACTGCCATGAAGCAAGCGCGCGAGAACCCCAACGACTTTGACGCGCAGGTCACGGCCGCCAAACTCCAGTACCAGATTCAACGTTACGATCAAGCAATCGAATATTTGCTCGCAGCTAATAAGGTAAAGCCGGAAAACGTTGAGGTGCTAACCTGGCTGGGAATGGTAAACATGGATGCCACGCATTATGACGCGGCAGAAAAATGGTATCGCGCGGCGGCGCTCAAAAAACCCAATGACGTTATGGTTGTCGACGGACTGGCCTTCGTGCTGCTCCAGAAAGGTGACGCGAAGGGCGCTGAAGAACAGATCAACAAACTCGCGAAAATCGAACCGACAAACCAGGATCTGCCTCAATTTCGTGATAAGCTCGCCGAACTGAAAGGCAAACCGAAATAATTTCGGGTAGCGGCCCAATTTGTAGGGGCGTCCCTCCGTGGGCGCCCGTTCTTCCCAAGTCGCAGGCAGTAAAGCGGGCGCCCACGGAGGGATACCCCTACAGATTAGACCTAACAACGTCTTGGCAAAATCACGCGCACTGAAAACAATCCTAATCGCCGGCGCGATAGCCGGCGTATTCGACATCACCTACGCGTGTATTTTCAATTACCTGCGGATTGGCATGACGCCGATGGCCGTGCTTCAGTCCGTTGCCAGTGGAGCTGTGGGTCCTCAAAACGCGAGGGCGGGCGGAGTTAAGACCGCGGCGCTCGGCCTCTTCTTTCATTTTCTGATCGCCACCACCGCTGCGGCGGTTTATTACCTCGCCAGTCGGGTGGTTCGATTCATGATCACGCACGCGGTCATCAGCGGCATTCTTTATGGCCTGTGCGTGTATCTGTTTATGTACGGGATAATCTTTCGCGTGGCGGCGTTTCACTCCACCAGGCTGCCCTGGGACTATCCCTGGATCGTTCTGCTCTGCAACCTCGGCATCCACATGTTTGGCATCGGCCTCCCGATTGCGCTTGTCACGCGCAAGTTTTCCAAGTAAATAGTTCAATCATGGAAATGAAGGAAGTTGTCCTGGAGACCGAGCGCCTGCGGCTGCGCTGGTTTCGCGAAGACGATTTTGCCGACTTCTGCGAAATCTGTGCTGAGCCGGAAGTCATGCACTTCCTGGGGGACGGCAAACCCATGATGCCGATGGAAGTCTGGAAGCAAATGGCCACCTTTATGGGCCACTGGTTTTTCCGCGGCTACGGCATTTGGGCCGTTGAAGAAACGCAGAGCGGCCGGCTCGTGGGAAGAATTGGATTTATGAATCCGGCCGGCTGGCCCGGATTTGAATTGGGATGGACCCTGGGTCGCGCCAGTTGGGGGAAAGGTTACGCGACTGAAGGCGCGCGCCGCGCGCTCGAATATGCCTTCACGAAAATGAATCGCGATCATGTGATCAGTTTGATTGCGCCCGCGAATGTGAACTCGATCAAAGTAGCCGAGCGTCTGGGTGAAAAGGTCGAAGGCGAGACCGAAGTCCTGGGAAGACGAGTTTTCATTTACGGCATCGGCCGTGACGAATGGCGAGAAGCTCAGACAGGAAGTTAGGAGTTGCCTCTCATGCACACCGGGCTGACCGCGGGGATTGGAGTCAGTACCGGGAGCGGTAGCGACCGGGTTCTATTGCCAACATTGATCTCTTGCCAATCAAAGGCGATCCGGTCGCTACCGCTCCCGGTACTGACCTCACACCGAGCTAAAGCCCGGTGTTAATAAGAGCCTCCGGAGACGTAGCGATGAATGCAAAACACACTATTGGTTTTCTGACACTGATCATTTTGGCGCTGCTCTCTTATACAGCCGCCGCCTCCACTCAGAATGATTCTTCGATCGACACATTCTGGGCCAAATTCAAGGCCGCCGTAATTAAAGGTGACAAGGAAAATATTGCGGCTATGACCCAGTTCCCCATCGGCATGCCCTATGGCCAGGCCGCCGTGCGCACCAAAGCGCAACTGCTCAAACGTTATCAACAGGTCTTCAACAGCGAAGCGAACGCAGCCAAATGTTTTGCTGACGCAAAACCGGAGACTGACCCGGCACGTCCAAAAGAATTTACGATTGGCTGTGATAACGGCTCGGGCGAGAAAGTAGTGATTTACGCTTTCGCCCTAACGAAGACCGGTTGGAAGTTCAAGTCGCTGGATAACATCAACGAGTAGCATTGCCCATTTGGTCTTCCCATGCACCATGAGACCTTCCAGATACGGCGGGCGAAATCAGGAGACGAGCCTCTTTTACGCAAGATTCGGCTTGAGGCACTCGCGGAATCCCCAGAGGCCTTTGGATCGACGCTCGATCGGGAGAGAGCCCGTACGCTAGTCGATTGGCAGAAATGGCTGTCGCCGAGCGCCACCTTTGTACTGGAGACCGCCACCGGTCCAGAGGGAATCGCGGCCGGAGTTCCCGATTCGAGCGACCCAGCAGTCGTGCACCTTATGGCGATGTGGGTGCATCCGGCGCTCCGCAGTTCGGGGGCGGCTTCTGCCTTGGTGCAGGCAGTGCTGACCTGGGCGGCGAGGCGCGGCGCGAGATCGGTGCGCCTGGACGTCATCGATGGCAACGATCGCGCTCGCCGGCTCTACGAGAGACACGGTTTCCAACCCACCGGCCATATCGCCATGCGGCCACGCGACGGGGCTCGCGAGGTTCAGATGGAGCGTCGTGTCGGCACCACTCCTCCGGAGTCACCACGGGTGTGAACAGGATCAGGGAAACTCGATTTATCCGAAGGCCCTTACCGATTTAGAAAATCAAATAGATAACCTGGCTGGCACTCAACAATAGAGCGGGTAAATCTCGACCACCACATAACAAATCCTCGGACGCGAGCTGCGCCATGGCCTCACCGCCACTTATTTGAACAGGGATACGGGGCGAGAGATCAACGTCACTGTGGTTCGATCGACATCCGAGCCACGTCCGCCATGGCAATGCGTTCGATCTTTCCGGTCTTCAGGATGATCACAATCGCGTTGCCTTCTATCGTCACACGGCGCACAGTCGACATTGGTCGATCGATTCTGGTCCCATCCTTCTCTTCAATAATCAAGCGCGCCGCCGGCAAAGCGTCCTGAGTTTTGGTCTTCGCTGAAGACGGAGCTGTCTCGGCAGGCTTTTCCGTAACCGCAGGTTTCTCTTCAGACGGCTTTTCAGTTTCGGTCTTCGCGGTTTCGGTTTCGGTCTTAGGCGGTTCAATCCGGGCCGCTGTTTCAGTCTTCTTTGTCGACGATGTCTGCTTTGGCGCGGGACGTGTTCCGCGTCGCGGTGGCGGCCGGCTGGTGGTTCGCCGCGACGTGCTGGCAGTTGTCTTCTTCGCGGCTCCAGTTTCTTCCGCAGGCTTTTCGGCGACGATCTCCGGTGTTGGTGATGGCGACGGCTTGGCTTCCGCTGTTTCAACGCTCTCACTGGGAGGTCGCGGAATGGTCGCGCCCACCGAACTCAGACGGTTGGCGCCGCTCTTCTCTGTCGTTTCTTCTGACTCAGAGCTCGATGCTTCGGCTACCGGAATCCCGCCGCTGAAACGCTCAAAGGTCCCCCCAAAGCGAATGTGATAAGTGCCGGGCTCGTCGCCCGGAGTGCGCGCCTCAACCCGCAGAATCAAAATTTGATGCGCCCGCAGGTAAATCCCTTTGGCGACTTCGGGTGTTTGCGCCGACGCATAAACAGTCGTCTTCATCAAAGGCCGAAACGTCACGGCGGTAAAGACATCGATATCGCCGTTTAGATTCTTACTATCAATTGTGATCAGCAAATCGCCCGGGCTGCCTGCGAACGCGTAAAAGTGTCGCGTCGCCCGAGGATCGCCGAGATCGAGAGGCTTAATCTTTCCGTTAATCTCGTTGTTGAGAACGGGCGTAGGCAGACTCTGGTCAGATGACTGGGCCCGAGCGTTTGGCGCTACGGCGCCGAACCCCGCGATTACCATCAAAACCAGGATTGAGTTTCGCAATTGGTACATCATTACCAGAAGCAAACAGGTCCTGCTCTGTTGCCAGTGCGAAGTTTGATAGCCAACAACTGAAATAGTTTGCGCATGCTGACTCTCCATGCGGGCAAGCGAATCGAAAAACTCGATGCGTTAGAGTAACAGATTTGCGTTCAGAGTTCAGCTGTGCCTGGGAGTGGGTGTCTTAGTTTCACTTTGCGAATCTTTGCGCCTTGGCGTCTCTGGGTGAACATTGCTTTTCATGTGAGACACTCACGCAAAGGCGCAAAAGCCGCAAAGAAAAACCGCGAAGTTAAGACACTACCCTGGATTGCGGTCGGTTTTTCCCCAGCCGTTTTGGGCAGGCATCGGCAACAAGAAAAAGGCGGCAACGTCCTCACCCCGTCACCGCCTAGACTCACAATCTTTGGAAGATTGTGAGGCGCGCAAGTGCCCTCCCAAAAGCACCGCGCGCTTTGGACGAGCACATTCAGCACTCGTCCGGATGAGCGTTCTTATACTATTTGTCCGGCTAAGGTTCAAGAGAGAGGGCTTTTCGAACTTTTGGCGCCGTCCTGCGGCTTTGCCGCCTGATGTGCGGAAAGCCTCTGGCTTTCCGTTCTGATACCAAAAGAATTGCGGCGAGGCTGAGCCTCGCCGCAACGGTTAAAGTAGAGGTTGCCCGGTAAGGCGGAGCCTTACCGCACGTCAGACGGCATAGCCGCAAACTTCCTATATGCCAACAAGATTGTTTACCCGGCGATCAACTTTAGTTTTCAGAACCTGGAGTCTTAATAACCTCGAACTCAAAATATAGATCTTTGCCTCGAAAGATGAAATTCAGATAATGCTCCCAAAACTTTCGAGTGAAGCGGAAGGCAGGCCAGCGCTGATCCAGGTTAACAATGAATTCCAGGCCCAGCGTTCGCCACAGGTTCGCCAGCGTTACATAAGTGCGAATTGGTCGCAATTTGAGATTTGTGTAGAACGGGAAACTGGAGTCCTCCTTGACGAAATACTGGAAGGAATAACTGTTCAGATGGTTCCGGTGAGTGGGATCAGCAGGCCAGTCGGGGTTTGAATAATGCGGAGTCACGATTTTGATTCGCCCTCCCGGTTTAGTGATTCGATGAAGCTCTGAGACGAAAGCCATTACGTCTGGAACATGTTCAATCACATGCTGGCTGATGATTTCGTCGAACTCGTCGTCGGGGAATGGATAGGGGACAACCGCCAGGTCGTGGATGACATCAGCGGCAGTCTTAGAGTTGTAATCGAGGCCTATGGCATTAGGGTACTTGTTCAGCCCACAGCCTACATCGAGTATTCGCTTGCGTTCACAGTCTGCCATGAGATCTGCCCCACATAATCAATCGGCAAGCTCATTCGTTTCCCCAATGCTCGATCTAAACATGCCCTGCCGTTCGCGTCCATCGCCCTGTTAGGCCCTGGCGCGGATCCAATTTGGTGGCCTCCATTATTCCGCATCACACTCCATGTGATCGTGCGTGTCGGTCTGCGCTACGCGCCTGAAACCCAGGCGTTGATAAAGCTCAAATGCCCGGCGGTTCTTCAACCCGGTAGAAAGAGTAACCTTCTTGCGCTGCGCATGGGCCCGAGCAATCGTGTCGCGCAGTACGCGTGTACCAACACCCCGGCCTTGATAGGACGGTTCGATCTGAATCTCGCCAACCTCTACGGCGTCGGCATGGTCAAACAGCTGAATCATGCCCGCACGCGCACCATCGACTTCGATAGCGTTGATTTCGCCGCGTTCCCAGCATTCGGCGCAATGTCGAAGGTATCGAGCCTCGTCCCAGCCGCCCCATGTTGCGACGAACAGATCCTGGGACACGGCCCGGCGCAACTGCTCGAGCCACCGCTGGTCCTCAACTGTCGTCGGGATTAGGCGATAGTCCATTGCGGTGCACCGTGCCCCGATCATTCGCGCATAACGGTGGAGTTGACGTGGCGGCGAGTTACCGCCGACTTTGATTTTACAAAAGCTTCTTTGAGAGTCCCGCACTCGCGGTTCGCGCCAAACAATTTGGTCGATGCAGCGTAGATCGACTACAACGCTCAAACATATTGAACCTCATTACTACCATAGAACTCCAGAAACCCGCATTTGTCACACTTGTCGGTTCTGGTTATTTGACTTGTCTTTCTTTCGATAAGCTTCAACCCTGTAGGTCCCCCTATTTCAGGTTCTCCCTCTACCCACCGAAGAAGTCGGCCACCAGTAAGACTACGATCCATTACAAACCCTCGCTCCATCTGACCTGTACATTTCGGGCACTGATTTTTCGATACTTCCATAAATTTAACTCCACTGACCTGGGGTACATTCTGAGACAAGCTGCGTATGCCGTAATACCCAGGTGAACTCAGTTGCGAAACACCTCCAGCGGCTCGCGCCCAACAATTTGTTCGACGGCGGTCATAGAAGTGATGACACCTGTTGAGCCGCGTCCTCCGAGGAAATAACCGGGTAAACTTCAAAGTCAACCAGATCACTCCAACTGGCGAGCCATTCGTCAAGATATTGTGGATGATCTGTTTCCATCAGTTGAAAGCATCGTTCGAGTTTTTCATCGACCCAACTCGAGATGTATTGCAATTCGTCCGGAGCCAGTCGCCCGCGATCCCGAAAACGCCGATATACGGGTAAGGGATCCTGGTTCTTAAAATGCTCGATGATCATGTAGAGCAACGTCGTTCCTCCAAGCGGCAGAGCCTGATTGTTCAGCTGTCGCGAGGCCCTCGAACGTGGGAGTTGACGCAGCGGCGCGGATTCATTCAAGCATCGCCGCAGCACGCCAGAGGCGTGCGTACCCGCAGTTTGCGTTACGGAATCCCGCTATGGATTGTTCAGGCTCAGAGTAATCTCGGTCCGGCGATTCTTGGCGCGGCTGGCCACCGTCGTGTTGGGCGCAATCGGATTGGCGCTGCCCATGCCGCTGGCCTGAATACGCGTCACATCAACGCCTGCCGCGGCCAGACGATCAGACAAGGTCCGGGCGCGATCCTGCGTCAGTTGCTCCAACGCATCCGCACTGCCGGCGTTGTCCGTGAAGGACTCGATGTTGATTTGATAGTCGGGATTGTTAGCGAGCAGGGCGCCCACCTGATCGAGCTTGGCCGCGGCGGCGGGAGTCAACCGGGAAGATTTCGGATTGACCCAGAGCGATTCCGCCAGCACCAAACTCATGCCGCGGTTGGTTTGCTTAACGGTGAGAAATCGCGACAGCGCGGCCCTTAAGTTCTCAGCCGCGGCCCGCTGGTCGGCGACCCGCTTTTCAGCGCTGACTCGCGCCGCTTCAGCCTGTTTCTCGCCTTCGATACGCGCCAGGCGCACCTTGGCGTCTTCCGCATCAGCGCGCACGTTTTGGATCTCGTCGCGCAGCCGTGAGATTTCGGTGCGCGCGTCGCGCAGTTTCTCAGTTGCGCTCAGAGAATCGCGTTCCGCCAGCTCCCGCGCGTGACGTTCCTCATTTAGGTCGCGCTGGAGACGGGCAATCTCCTGGTTCGCCGTCTGGGCCGTTCGCTCTGCGTTGCGCACCGCGGTATCGCGCCGCTCGATCTCTTCGCGGCGTTCGCGCGAAGCTTTACGCACCAGGGCCATGTCTTCGGCTTTGGCGCCGCTGCTAATGGCCTGACGGGCGAGAATATCTATCTCCCTCTCCGGCTGTCGCATCCGCAGGGCGCTCTCTGCCTGTTGCAAATCAGCTTCAGCGGCGCGCAGTTCCGTCGGCGCATCACGGTCGGCGCCCGCATAGCGCGCGAGATTGACTGCCTGGCGCGCACCCAGCACGGCTACGGGAATATCGCGGAAATCCGAGGCGGCAATTTGCGGCACGCGCGAATCACGAAAATAGTCGCTGCTGTTTCCGATGTATTGAATTCTTGAAGTTTCCAGTTGCGAGTTGCGTGGGCTGGAGGGCGCCATGTTCTCCATCACCACCATGCGGCTCGGCGAATGGACCAGGAAGTGCGGCTCAGCCGTGACAATCAAAGCGAACGTTTGCAAAGGTGTGGTGACATCAATCTTCGAATCAACCATCCCGCTGCCGCTCCGTTTGATTTCTCCCAGGTTATCAACGTGACCATCAGGAGAGATGGCCCACAGGACGAACGTCGTATAAACACCGCCGAGTTCATAGCCGCGTGGCAAATTGTCGATAGCCAATTGCACGCGTGTGCCGCGCCGTCCCTGGCGTTTTACTTCGGCTAGACCCTTGAGGCGCGGAAGACGGGTTGTTCCGTGGAAAGGGACTTCGATCGTCTGATCGAGTGGATAGGTTATCGCAGTCGTTGTTCGTGTCGAGTCGTTCTGGGCAAAGGCCAGGCCTGACAGGACGAACATGGCGACGAATACCGTGAGCACAGAAAATGATCTCTTCATTTCAACACCCTCCGATAACTCTTTCTTCAACTTGAGCAGTAGTCGACAGGGGGCTTCCGTCTCTCACATGGATGCGACTCACCCAATCATTGTTGCCGAGGCTGCTGAATTCGGCAAGCCTCAAAAACGGGAATTCGGCAAAAATGCGCGCAATTTATTGGATGGGCTGTTGCAGCGGAGTGTCAGAAGCTGAGGGTGAGGAAGGGCACGTCTGGGTCGGCTTCCTTGACTCCGCGCGGGTCTGCGTCGAACTTCACTGCGTTGCAATGGCTCTGCCACTCAGATGCGGGGCAAGTCTCCGACTTGCCGATAAGTGGTTCATTTAGTCTAACCGGTCTTTGACCGCGGCGGGTCGAAGACCCGATGAACAAGAGGGGCTCGCAGTCGGCAAGTCGCAGACTTGCCGCGCATCTGAGTGGCAGAGCCATCGCTTGATGAGTCAAGTATATTCACGCACTACTTTGTCCAGAGCGCCGCAGAACCTTCTTAAGACGATCCCCAAGTGCTCTCCCTTACCGTCGGGCTTCTGACACAGTGCATCAGGAATCCAACGACCTCTTGTACTCTTTAGTGCGGCGATCCTGGGCGAACTGAACGACGAAGAAAATTACTGCGGCCATCAGGAAGAGATGCACCATGCCGCTCTTGTGCAGCAGGAATTTAGCGATGATCCAGTAAATAAACAGCAGACTGCCAGTGAGCCAAAGCATAGTTTATGAATTCAATGCGAGGATATTCTAAAGGCTAACGCGGGTTCGGTCGAATCTCGGCTTTAGAAAAATTGATTGCACGTAAACCTGTGCGGGCCGGCTCGGCGCCGATTAAGAGCAGTCCGGTCCCGAACGGCACGGCCACCAGCCCACGTGATTCGAAGGCCGTCGCATGATTCGTGGCGAGGACCGACGCTTCGTCATCCTTCCAGATAACGCTCCCATCACGACCTGAGAGCGCCACCGCAAATCTCTGGCCGGCCTCTGTGAATATGTCGAGCACGTGATCTCCATTGATGTCCGCAAACGCCAATTTCTCGCCGTAATCGTTGGCCGCCACGTCCCAAAGAATCTTGCCGTCGGTTGAGCTAACTGCGATCAAGTGTCGCCGCTCCGTGGTCATGATTATTTCCGCGACGCCATCGCCATCCAGATCCTGGGCTACCAGCGTGCCGCGAGGCGCATCGTTGGGAATGGCCATCCGCCCAAGTGGTCGCAAATCAGCGGTCAAAGCCGTTAGTCCCTCCCGCGTGCCCACCAGAATCAAATCGCTACGCCGGCCGCGCACGAACAGCGGCCCGGTGGTGGCAAAACTGTTGACATTGGCAGCACGGGTAACAGCGCCGGTGGCGTCGCGAATTTCGATGTCGCCATTATCATAAGCAAGAGCAAATGCGGCTTTGCCTTGATCGTGGAAGACCATGGGCGTACCGATTACGCGGGCGGGAAGCTTTAGCGATGTGGTGGTGTTCTCGCCTATTGTGCTCAGCACGAACAGTCGCTGACGAGAATTATCGATAACGACTAAATGCGATCCCGTCTGGTCGCTGATAATCGCACCCGCCGCCGCTGGAGCCGGCAGAGTTGAGCGAGCTAACTCGCGACCACTCTGGCCCTCGATCAGGAACACCAGGGTTCCCCTGAGAATGACGATGTTGCCGAGACCGGATCGATCAGCGGCGATGAGAATCCTGCCGTTTGGACCGGCGTCCGGAACGTTTGGTTGAGCCGCGACCCGTGAACTCCAGAATGCGACGCCAGTCGTAGCGTCCAACGCAGACACAACACCGTCGGCACTCATCAACACCAGATCGATCTTATCGGTCGAACGAAGATTTGCGGGAACCGCAGAACTAATGCTGCCGACAGCAGTGCGCCAGCCGCCCGTGGTGGCGATAGCCTTCGATGGGACGTCAACCTTAGGCGCGGGCAAGGGTGTGCGGACAACCGTTGGCGGAGGCCTGACTTCGATTACCCCGGCAGATGAGAACTCTCCCAACCTACCGTTCAACGGCGCTACCCGCCAGAAATATCTACCGGGATCGAGGTCGTTTATCTCGCTTTCCAACCCGTTCACTACGCGATCGAATACGATGTCAGCAAAGTTGCGATCGTGCGAAAGCTGTAAGCGGTAACGGGACACACCGGGCCTTGGTCCCCAACGAAGATGCACACTGGTGTTGTTTTGCGGCGGTGAGGTTCCGTTCTGTGCGGTTGTGTCTCGAGTAAAAAAGCCCCCAAAGATCACTACCGCGATCAGAAACAAGGTGCGCGTATGGTTTGAGCAGAACACGTCAACCAATAATAAACGACGAATCGCTCAAGAATCCTTGCTCAACCCGCAGAAAACCCCGAGCGCTAGCGAAGGGTGCCCGACACTCAGCCAAATTAAGGGTGCCCGCACCCTCCCTCACGGTCGGGTCACAGCCGAAAGTGTCAAGGGTTTTCGTTTAGCTTGTACCCAACTCCACGAACCGTTAGGACGTAATGCGGGTTCTTCGGGTCGGCCTCCAGCTTCTTTCGCAGCCGGTTGATGTGCGGATCGATGTTGCGCTGGTAACCTTCGTACTCCGTGCTCCAGACACGGTCAAGTAAATCATTACGCGACCATGCGCGTCCGGGCTCAGACGCAAGCAGATCCAGGATTTGGAACTCGAGCGGCGTCAAATCGATCCTGGCGCCAGCCCGGGACACTTCATGCCGGCGCCGGTCAACCACAAGGTCGCCAATCTCCAGCCGATCCTCGTCGCCATTTTTCTTAATTCCCTGCCCGCGCCGAAGCAAGGCTTCAACCCGATACTCGAGTTCGCGCGGACTGAATGGCTTGGCGAGATAATCATCAGCCCCAGCTTCAAAGCCCGCCACCTTGTCGTCGAGCAAATCGTGTGCGGTCAGAAACAGCGTAGGCGTGTCGATGCCACGCTCTCGCAATTTTTTTAGTAGTTCAATTCCGGACATCTCCGGCATGGCCACATCCAGGATGAAACAATCGAAGCGATCGGTAGTAACGGCCTGTAACGCCAGCGCGGCGTTTTCCTTCTCGGCCACTTCAAATCCCAATCGGCGAAAGTATTCGGCCAGCAGGGTGCGCATTTCAACGTCGTCATCGACGATCATTAACTTCTTCGCGTGTGCGATAGTCGGTTCGGGATCCACAGTAATTTTCCTTGTGCTCGGTTCGGTAAACAGAACGGGGGTCGACCTCGATCCGGTCCGATCCGGCTAATGTAACCAGCAGAGCGCTCAGGGGTTCGCGTTTAGTATGTCGGAGGGGTAGCCTTGACGTCAAACATAATCGCTAAGTATATTGCCAATTCGTAATCGTAAGCCGGGCTTTCAGTTCCTTCCCGATAAACGATCGAAGAATCGATTCAAGATGCACGATCTTCGGCGGCTGCTAAAGTACCTACTGCCTCACACCGGGACCTTCATTCTTGCCACTGTAGCGATGATCGTCGTGGCCGTGCTGGAAACTGCCACCAGCGCGTTGGTCGTGCCTATCTTCGATCAGGTATTCGCGCATGGGAATGCCCGCCCCACGCCGACGCCCTTCGGCCTGCAACGTCTCATTCCCGCCTCGGGCCTTCATGCCTGGCGCATGATTGCGTTGCTCCTAATCGCCTTTACAGTAGTGAAAGGGATTGCCGAATATTTCTCCACTTATTTGATGGCCTACATCGGACAGTCTTCGGTTCTTACTCTGCGTCAGGAACTGTACAGTCACATTCTTTCGCAATCGGCATCGTTCTTCGAACGACATCGTACTAATTACCTGGTCTCGCGTCTGATCTCCAGCGCGGCGGCGATCGAAGCGGCGGTGACTCACACACTGCGGGACATGCTGCGCGAAGGCTTTACCCTGATAGCTTTCTTGACGGCGTCGTTTTATGTGAGTTGGCGCCTGACCCTGGGTTCGTTGCTCATCGCCCCACCGGTCGCCGGATTGACAATGCGCTTCGGCAGATCACTACGTAAGCTGGCGCGCGAATCCTTCGAAGGCAGCAAGCACCTCACCGATACAGCCCAGGAAGCATTGGCGAATCAAAATATCGTCAAGTCCTACCGCGGCGAGGCGCGCGAACGCACGAGGTTCGCCAAAGTGGCCGAAAGAATTCGGCGCGCAAATCTGCGCTCGGCGAGCATCTCGGGCATGGCTCCGCCAATAATCGAATTGATTGGAGTGATGTTTGTTGCCGCCCTGATCTTTTTTGGCGAGCGCGAAATAAGGTTGGGTCGAATGGACCTGGCGCAATTTGTTCTATTCCTCATTCTCCTGTTTCGCAGCTACGATCCCATGCGAAAACTTTCGCGCCTGCATAATTCGTTTTCACAAGCACTGGCCGCCGCGCAGCACGTCTGGGAGGTTTTGGATGAGCATGCAGAGATAAAAGAAAAACCAAAGGCAATCGAGTTTAGGCCACTGCGAAAAGAGATTGAATTTCACGACCTTCATTTTGGCTATTCAGGGGAAGAACGTTCCGTTTTGCGCGGAGTTAGCCTGATTGTTCCGGCCGGGAAGATGGTAGCTCTGGTTGGCGAGTCCGGTGGTGGGAAGTCGACCCTGACGAAGCTTCTGCCAAGGTTTCACGACCCCAGCTCGGGCTCTGTTCTTTGGGACGGAGTAGAACTGGGCGACGCGACGCTCGCAAGTTTGCGCCGGCAAATCGCTTTGGTCACCCAGGAGACGGTGCTCTTCAATGACACAGTTCGGTACAACATTACCTACGGCAAGCCGGACGCGACTGAGGGCGAAATCGAAAACGCGGCGCGGGCGGCTCTGGCGCATGATTTCATTTCCGAATTACCGCAGGGCTATGACACGATTGTTGGCGAACGCGGAATTTTCCTGTCAGGCGGCCAGCGCCAGCGGCTGGCGATAGCCCGGGCTTTATTGATAGACGCCCCGGTACTGATCCTGGACGAAGCGACGTCGGCGCTCGATGCCGAATCAGAACAACTCGTCCAGAGAGCAATCGGGAATCTGATTCGCAATCGCACTACGATCGTAATCGCGCATAGACTATCAACGATTCGCAAAGCCGACTTGATTGTAGTGATGGAGCGCGGCCAAATCATTGAGCGGGGCACGCACGCGGAACTGCTCGCGCGCGGCGGCCAATATCAAAAATTGTACGAACTGCAGTTTGCCGATGAGGAAGAGGAACTGTCAGGGGTTAGTGGTCAGTAGGAGCGTTTTTAATCTTATATTTTAGGGCTTAGAGCTTAGTTGTTAGAATCCGCAAGTACAAAATCCAAGCTCTAAAATCTAAAATAACCAACAACTGACAATTAGCAACTGACCAATGACAACTGACTACAGACACTTATTATGAAATCAATGACTGGATTTGGACGTGGGACTGTCGCCGGCGAAGACTTCAAGGTCGCGGTTGAGATCAAGACTGTCAACAATCGTTACCTGGACATTCATCTGCGTCTCAGCCAGGAATTAAGCTCACTCGAGATGAACATTCGCAAGCTGATCACTTCCCGGCTTTCGCGGGGGCGGGTCGACCTCAACATAAGTTTCGAGCGCAGCGCCACCACGACTTACGAAATCAATCGGCCCTTAGTCGCCGGATACATCAACGTCCTGCGCGAGCTTCAGCAGGAATTCAAGCTGGCCGGTGATGTCGACATCGCCACCCTGACCCGTCTGCCGGGTGCGTTGACCACCGCGCGTGACGGCCTGGATGAAGAGAGTGTCGCCGGCATTGAACGTGCGATCGGCGAAGCGCTTGATGATCTGGAAAGAATGCGGGAAAGTGAAGGCGCCACTCTTGCCGGAGAGATGCGCGGGCGCGTCGCGAAAATTGAAGCTGAAGTGCCGGTGATTGAAAGTGCTGCGGAAGGTCTGGCTGATGCCTATCGCCAACGTTTGCAGAAACGCATCGGCGAACTCGTCAATCGCGGCGGTGGCCCGACGGTTGAACTTGACGCCGGACGCCTGGCTCAGGAAGTCGCATACCTGGCCGATCGAAGCGACATCAGCGAAGAGCTGGTGCGACTGCGCAGTCATCTGGAACAGTTTCGCGCGACTATTGATTCACCGGGCGAAGTTGGCAAACGGCTTGATTTCCTTTCGCAGGAATTGAATCGCGAAGCGAACACTGTTCTCTCAAAATCAACCGAAGTTTCAATTAAGGACGCAGGATTGGCAATCAAAGCCGAGGTCGAGAAACTGCGTGAACAAGTGCAGAATGTCGAATGAGTATTGGGAAAACGGCAGTCGAGACCAGATGAATCGCGGAATGCTCATCGTCGTCAGCTCGCCCTCCGGCGGCGGCAAAGGAACGTTGATCGATCGCGTTCTGAAGACCGTTCCCAATCTCAGCTATTCGGTTTCGTTTACCACGCGCGCGCCCAGACCGGCAGAGGAAGACGGTCGCGAATATTTTTTTATCGACCGCGCCGCGTTCGAGCAGATGATTGAGCGCGGTGAATTCCTGGAGTGGGCTGACGTTTACGGCCACCTCTACGGTACTAATTGCAACCAGGTTGAACGCGAACGCGCCGCCGGCCACGATATCATCCTGGAGATTGACGTGCAGGGCGCCGAAAGTATTCGCGAAAAAATACCTGACGCAGTCTCGATTTTTATCTTGCCGCCTTCATTCGAATTGTTACGTGGACGGCTGTTGGCGCGCGGAACGGATTCAGCCGAAGCTCTCGAAAAGCGAATGCGCGGTGCGCCCTCGGAAGTTGAGCAATACCGGCATTTTCAGTACGTTATTCTCAATGATGACATCAACCGCGCGTCGCAACAGTTGGCTTCGGTAATCTACGCCGAACGCGCCCGGCGTGAGCGGCAGGAAGTAAATTTACGCGGAGCGCTGGAAGACTTTGGAGTCTTTCGGGACGCGGTTGCCGACCCGGTCGCGCAGTAAGAGTGAGCGTCGGCCAGGGCGTTGCGAGCTTTGGCCATTGTCATCTGCGCACCCTTTTGTGGTTAACTATGTTGGAATGTTTTGAAAACGGAGATTGTGAATACGTATTATGGCTGAACACGAATTAGACCAACTGACGGAACAGGCCCCGCCGCCTGAGATTGATTCGAAGTATCGCTTGATCATTTTGGCAGCGAAGCGCAGCAAGCAACTTCAGCGCGGCGCGCGCCCGCGAATCGAAATCGATGCGCTAAAGCACAAGTTCACCCGGATTGCTTTGGAAGAAGTGATTCAGGGCATGGTCCCGTTTCATACGACGGTTGACAAGGACGAACTCGCGCCCGCGGAATCCTAAAGCTTTCCGGGAACATCGTCTTGACCCTCCACCAGGCAACTAATCCAAAAGGTCTCAGGCTTACGGTCCAAAGCGGCCGCGGTATTCACTCGAGCTGAGGAAGGCCTTGACCATTTCAGCCTGCAGGAAGTCGCCGTTGAACTGGTTCAGCTTGGCCACCCAGAAGTTAAAGCCGTTGAAGTTGCCATCCGGCGGATCGTTCGGGCTCCTTCTCAGGTAACCAAAGTACTGCATCTGCACAAACGCGCGGTTCGTCTCACGCGCCTGGAACGCCCCATTCTGCGTTACCCGCAGCAACGCGCGCCCGCGGGCGCCCGTATCCGCTGCCGTGGCCGCGCCGCCAAAATCCGCTATTGCGTCGAGCCGCTCCTGCTGCGTCCCCGTCACGTTCGCATGCTGATACAACTTGTCGACGTACTGCGTTGGGGTGTCGGTAGTCGGATACAGCGCCACGAACTCGGCCCGCATGACAAACTCATTCATGAAGGCGGTGCGATTGGCATCCAGTACCTGCTGCCAGTTGCCCTGACCCACCACCACACCCTTCTGTATTCCCTGCGCGTCGCGCATAAACTCGACAAAGCCGGGCATGTTGTTCGTCAACGGACGGTCGAGCGCGGCCACATAGAAGTCCCGCACCAACCCTCCCGTGCCTTTGAATTCAAGCGACAGGAAGAAAGCCGCTGAAGTGACTATGCGCTGCACTTCGATGCACGCAGCCAGCGTCTGTCCCGGCGGTCTCTGGGCCGGGTCATTGCACTTATCGATGTTGTTCTTCCAGAAGGCCAGCCCAGCCGGATCAGCTTCACGATTCAGGAAGTCGCGATACTGCTGCCGCACGAAGGTCGTCGTGTCGTCG
>Ga0105242_10000917_pt1 | contig 22942 bp, 30 predicted proteins | sample KBSM24metaG_FD_81521 | JGI IMG/M metagenome (GOLD analysis project Ga0105242, IMG submission 81521) | Miscanthus rhizosphere microbial communities from Kellogg Biological Station, Michigan, USA - KBS M2-4 metaG | ecosystem: Host-associated > Plants > Roots > Rhizosphere > Soil | place...
ACCTCGCGGGCGGGCTCGCGCACGTGCTCGAGGAGCAATTGCGCACGCTGGTGGAGATGGACCTCCTCACGGTGGTGGAGCACCCGGCGAAACGCGACGGGGCACGAGCGTAGCGATGCGCGAAACGGTGCGGGTCCAGGCGGGCGAGTTCGTCGCCACCGACCGCGACATCTCGCTCGTCACCGTGCTGGGCTCCTGCGTCGCCGCCTGCGTGCGCGACCGCGTGAGCGGCATCGGCGGCATGAACCACTTCATGCTGCCGCGCTGCCGCGAGCAGGGCGACGTCGCCTCCGCCTCGGCGCGATACGGCGTCAACGCGATGGAGCTCCTCATCAACGAGCTCATTCGCCTGGGCGCGCGGCGCTCCCACCTCGAGGCGAAGGTCTTCGGCGGCGGTGCGGTGCTCGCCACCGTGACCTCGATCGACGTGGGCGGCATGAACGCCGATTTCGTCTCCGGCTTCCTGCGCGACGAAGGCATCCCGGTGGTCGCGAGCGACCTGCGCGGCACGCTCTCGCGCAAGGTGAAGTTCATGCCCGCGTCGGGGCGTGCCTTCGTGCAGGGACTCGGGCGCGGCTCGCGGGCCGCGATCGAGGAAGAAGCGCAGTACGCCGAGCGGCTGCGCGAGCTGCCGTCGGGCGGCAGCATCGAGTACTTCTAGGCTTCCAGCTCCTTCTTGAGCCAGTCCACGAACTGGCGGACTTCCGGGCGTCCCTGCGCGCCGCGCGCGTAGACCGCGTGAAAGCCGCGCTGCACGCGCTGAGCCTGGCCGAAGAGCGCCACCAGGGTCTTGTTGCGGATGTGCTGGTCCACGAGCGTCATCCGCCCCACCGCGATGCCCTGTCCGTGCAGGCACGCCTGGATCACCTGGTCGTACTGGTCGAGCGTGATGGTGCTCTCGGGGACGAAGTCCTCGACGCCCCGCGCCTCGAGCCACGCCGGCCACGACAACCACGGCCAGCGGCCCGTCGGATCGTGCAGCGTGAGCAGCGCGTGGTGGCGCAGGTCCGCCGGCTTCGCGTACGGCTTCTTCTGCGCCTTCGCCTCCTTGAGGTACTGCTGCGACGCCACGACGGCGAGGTGCTCGCTCACGAGGTAGGTGGACCCCGGCGGAACGCGGTCGAGCGGACAATCGCGGATGGCGAGGTCGATGCCCTCGCGCTCCATGTCCACGACGTTATGCGTCGCGGTGATGCGCACGTCCACTCGCGGATGCTGCTTGCGGAAGCGCGCGAGGCGCGGCACCAGCCAGATCGACGCGAACGACACCGTGGTCGTCACCGTGAGCACATGCCCGGTGCGCGACTCGCGCAATTTCCGCGTCGCCTCGCGCAGCTCGCCGAGTGACGCCGCGACCACGCGGAAGTAGGCCTGCCCCGCGTCGGTGAGGGCGAGCGCCTTGTGGCGCCGCTCGAACAGCGGCACGCCCACGAACTCCTCCAGCGCCTGGATCTGGCGGCTCACCGCCGACTGGGTGAGGAAGAGCTCCGCCCCGGCCCGGGTGAAGGACAGGTGCCGGGCGGCGGCCTCGAACCCCCGGAGGAGGTCCAGCGGCGGCAGGGGGCGGTGGGTATTAGCCATTCCTGTTACGCATGCAAGACATGAGGTTTTATCGTTTGCCGGGTGGCTTAGCGGAGAGGAAACTGCTCTCACCGCGATGGGATTTTGCATGCATCGCAAGCATTCAGCAAGGGAGCAAAGCCATGAACCTGGAACTGGAAAGACCGACGCTGGCGCTCGACGCCGGCCAGGTGGTGACCCTCGACGACGCCTCGGGCTCGCGAATCAGCGCGCGCCTGGGCTCCGTGTGGGTCACGTTCGAAGGCAGCATCAAGGACGTGATCCTGGGACCCGGCGAGTCGATCATCGTCACCCGCAACGGCCGCACCGTGGTGCAGGCCCTGCGCCAATCCTTCGTAACCATCCAATGAGCCTGGTGACCGCCATGACCCTCGCACGCTTCCATTCCGACGGATTCCGCTGGATCGGCTCGGTCTTCATCGACTTCGCCGATTACCTCGACAAGCCCTCCTTCGGGCCCGCTCCCGGCGAGCCGCGCCCGAAGTACCTGCCGGTCGAGGAGTACCTGTTCGACGTTCGCAACCGCATGCTGCAGAACCTCTAGCGGTCGATCAGCATCGCGTCGCCGTAGCTGAAGAAGCGGTACCTCGCGGCCACGGCGTGCGCATAGGCGCGGCGGATGTTGTCGCTCCCGGCGAACGCCGAGACCAGCATCAGCAGCGTCGAGCGAGGCAGATGGAAATTGGTGACCAGCCGGTCGACCGCGCGGAAGCGGTAGCCCGGCACGATGAAGATCCTGGTTTCGGCCGCACCCGCGACGATCCCCTCCTCCCCGATCGCAGCGGCCGCCTCGAGGGCGCGCAGCGCGGTGGTTCCCACCGCCACGACGCGCCCGTTTTTTTTGCGCGTCGTGGCGATCGCGTCGGCCGTCGCCTGGGGGATGTCGTACCACTCCGGATGCATCAGGTGCTTCGAGACGTCGTCGACACGCACCGGCTGGAAGGTGCCGGCGCCGACGTGCAGCGTGAGCGATGCGAATCCCACGCCTTTCGCGCGCAGCCTCTCGAGCAGCGCCTGGTCGAAGTGCAGTCCCGCGGTGGGAGCCGCTACCGCTCCCGGCGCGCGGGCGTACACGGTCTGGTAGCGCGATTCATCCTCGGCTTCGGGCGTGTGCGTGATATACGGCGGCAGCGGCACCTCGCCGTCGCGCGCGAGGACGTCGAGCACGCCCTCCTCGAATCGCAGCTCGAAGAACTCGTCGCGGCGCCCGAGCACCTCGGCCTGCACGCCGCGCCCCAGGACGAGCTTGCGTCCGGCTCGCGGCGTCTTGCTCGCACGTATTTGCGCGAGCGCGCGATGCGCGTCGAGCACGCGCTCGACCAGCACCTCGACTTCCCCGCCCGTGTCCTTGCGTCCGTGCAGGCGCGCCTTGATGACGCGCGTGTCGTTCACGACCAGCAGATCGTTCGCGTCCATGAGCTCGACGATGTCCGCGAAGCGCCGGTCGTTCATGGCGCCCGTCTTCGCGTCGAGGTGCAGCAGCCGGCTCGCCGTGCGCTCGGCCGCCGGATGCTGCGCGATCAGCTCGGGAGGAAGCGGGTAGTCGAAATCGGAAATTCTCACCGACCCATTATAATTTTGAGGCTGCAGCGCGCAGCAAGGCCGGGATGGCGGAATTGGTAGACGCACGGGACTCAAAATCCCGCGGTGGCAACACCATGTGGGTTCGATTCCCACTCCCGGCACCATATCGCTGGTTTCTGTTGTGCCCCCTCGCCCTTGTCGCAAAGTTCGGCCATTGCCGGTTTGATTGCCGAGCGATGCTGGGCGAAGGCGCCCCCTTCACTTCTTCTGCCACGCCTCGGAGCGGTCCACCCTCACGATGTTGTGGCCGCGGCGGTCGGCTGCTTCTACGGCTTGGCCTATGAGGGCATCTCGACACTCCTCGGCCCGTCGCTTGGTATCGACCTCCGCCGTGAGCAGGTCTGACGCGCTGTCCTCGCCCCCGGGCTCCGCGGCAGCCGAACTGACCATAACGATGAACGCGCGTGGGCCATGCTGGATGATGCGCGCGGAGATGATCAGGTCGCTCATGGGGAGGTGGAACCCTACGCGCGGACGCCGGCCATATCTGTAAGACGCGTCTTACAGACTACGGCCGCGCTAACGCATGTCGGCGTCACAGCCGATCCTCGTAACGGCAAGCGGCGAGCGTTGTTGATTAATGCCATTGCAGTCGCGGCAGGCTGGGATTTGCCGCCTAATCCTCAGGGGATGTTGGCGAATCTCTCGACGATTGTAGGAGGCCTCCTACAGATTCGTTACCGTAGTACGTGAACCACTTTACGAGCCGTGAATACCGTCGCGTGGATCCGTGAAATCGCCGGGGCCGGCAGTGCCGCCTCGGTCGTCGAGATCGTCAAGCGCTTCGTGGACGGCATCGACAAGACAGAGCTCGAGATGCTTCCCGCCGAGTGCCGGCCGCTGCGGATCGGCAGCACCACGGACGTTGCCTCCTGGGCGTTCACCTTCGCCACGGCCTCCCTGTCGGTGGACGAGCTGGCGCCCGTGCACGAGCTCTCGCTCGTGCTCTCGGAGGCATCGAGCCGCATTGCGGCACTCGCCCTGGGCGAACATCGCGCGGCGCAGCTGCGCGAAGTGTCCCGGACGCCCACCGTCGAATAAATCGTATTGCCGTAAAGGTGCCCGGCTGACAGACGCGTACCATGGTACGGGGTCCACACTTTTGATAAATGCAGAAGCCAGAACGGCGTACGCGGCGACATTTGACGATCGGTGCGTTCGCCGAGCAGGCGGGCGTGGGAGTAGAGACCGTCCGGTACTACCAACGGCGCGGACTCCTGGACAAGCCATCGCGCCCGGCGGCCGGCAACGCGCTCTACACCGACGCGATGCTGGCTCGCATGGCCTTCATCCGCCGGGCGCAGGGGCTCGGCTTCACGCTCGAGGAAATCCGCACGCTGCTGGCACTCTCCCAGCGTGAATGCGCGTCGGGACGGCTCTTCGTGAAGCGCAAGCTCGAAGAGCTGGAGGCGCGTCTCGCGGAGCTCAACCGCATGCGTTCGCAATTGAACAAGATCGCCGCCAAGTGCGACCAGATGCCGGCGACCGGGCCCTGCCCCTTCCTGCAACTGCTCAATGAGCCCGGAACGCGGAAGGCGCGGTAAGCCGGTAACCGGCGCGGTATTCGCTCACCAGGTCTTCCAGGACCATCCGGCAGAAGGTGGAGCAGGTCTCGGCGGGATCGACCGACCACGCATTGGAGTCCGGCAAGCCGTACGGCAGGGAGAAATTGCACCGCCGGCACCCGCGCGAGCGGCGCCGGAACGCGCGGTCCAGCACCACGAAGAGGTCCGCGGGTGAGATCGGTTGAGGCTCGGGTTGACGGCTGTTTCCATCCATCCCTTCATCATGGCGCAGGGCCGGTGCGGCGCCTGTCGGAATGCACGGATATCCCCGCCCGCGATTTCCGATCCTGCGTAGGCGATTGTTGAAGGCAGCGCAGGAGAACGACACGCCCGGACGCAAGCCGGTCAGTGCACCGGCGTGCGATCGATGTCGTAGGTCGTCCAGAGCTGCGCGAGGAGCTCCGCGATCACGATGTGGCAGCCGTGCCGGCATTCGGTGGGTGTGCCGATGAACCAGTTCGCCGATACGTCGTCGGGCGGGCGGCGCCAGTAGGGAAGCGGGACCGTGCAGCGGCCGCACGCGACGGGACGCAGCTCCTTGAACCGTCGATCGAGGATGGCGTACAGGTGCGCTACCGGAATGGTGTGGCGTTCCATGGTTGCGTGCGCGACTGCAAAGGTCTTATAGGAATGCCTCCACGCTACCCCGCCCCGCCGGGCATCTCTAGGGACTATTCCACACAACTTCTTGCACCCGTGTAGGACTTACCCGGAACCAGTCCTGCCGGACCATTCCCGCGGGGTGGCGGATAGTACACTCTGCCCTCCAGACCGGCCGTCGGGGAGGACGCCGTGCGCAAAGTCCTGTTCATCTTCTCGGTGCTGAGCGATTCCGACGTCGAGTGGCTGGCGACAACGGGCGAACGCATCCACCTCGATCCCGGAAACGTGCTGATTCCGGTCGGCGCGCGGGTCGACAACCTCTACTTCGTGCTCGACGGGCGCCTCGCGGTGAAGACCAAGTCGGGCGACCCGTTCGCGTTCCTCGAGTCGGGCGAGATCATCGGCGAGATGTCGCTGGTGGATCCGGCGCCCACGACGGTGTCGGTGGAAGTCGTGAGCGAGGCGACGGTGCTCCGGATCTCCGACGAGGTGGTGCGCGAGAAGCTCGCCACCGACCTGGGATTCGCCTCGCGCTTCTACCGCGCGCTGTGCGTCTTCATGGCCGATCGCATGCGGCAGACCACGCAGCGCTTCGGCTACGGCAAGGCAACCGACGACCAGAACTCGAAGGACGAGCTCAACGACGACCTGCTCGACAACGTCCACCTCGCGGGCGCGCGCTTCGACCGCATGCTGAAGCGGCTCGCCGGCTGACATGTCGCGAGGCGACGCCTCCATCTTCCGCAAGGCGGCGCTGGACCGCCTGGCTTCGCCCGACCGCATCGACGAGCGGCTGGCCCTTCCCTCCTATCCGCGCGCGCTGGTGATCGCGCTCGCGATACTGCTCGCGGCGGTCGCCGCGTTCGCCGCATGGCTGCTGTCGGCGCGATAGATCCCGAGACGTCCGCCGCCGACGCCGGGGCCGAGCCCCGGCCGCTTCCCGAGACGCCGGTTCGTCGCGTCCCCACGATCCTGCAGCTGGAGTCGGTGGAGTGCGGCGCGGCGGCGCTCGCGATGATCCTCGCCTACCACGGCCGACACGTGCCGCTCGAGCAGATGCGCGTCGATTGCGGCGTGAGCCGCGACGGCAGCAAGGCGAGCGGCCTGCTGCGCGCGGCGCGCTCGCACGGGCTCACGGCGCGCGGCTTCCGCAAGGAACCGCGCGAGCTCGCGGACCTGCCGATGCCCGCGATCGTGTTCGTGAACTTCAACCACTTCGTCGTGGTGGAAGGCTTCCGCAAGGGCCGCGCGTACCTGAACGATCCCGCCCGCGGGCGGCGCACCGTCGATGCCGAGGAGTTCGACCAGGCGTTCACCGGCGTCGTGCTCACCTTCGAGCGCTCGCCGCAGTTCAGCCCCGGCGGCCATGCGCCCTCGGTGCTGCGCTCGCTCGCGCGCCACCTCGACGGATTCAAGGGCGCGATCGCCACCGCGTTCTTCGTGGGACTCCTGCTGGTGCTGCCGGGCCTGGTGCTGCCATGGCTCCTGGGCCGCTTCGTGGACGAGGTGCTGGTCGCGCACATGGACGGCGTGGCGATGCCGCTCCTCACGGGGCTCATCGTCGCGGCGGTGGTGCGCTCGGTGCTGCTGGGCGTGCAGGCGCGCGTGCTGATGGATACGTTCGGCCGCGCGGCGCGGACCGCGGCGAAGCGCTTCTTCTCACAGGCGCTGGCGCTGCCGATGACCTTCTACTCGCAGCGCTCCTCGGGCGAGATCGCCGCGCGCGTGGACCTCAACGAGCGCGTGGCCGAGACCATCTCGCGCGATTTGGCGACGCTGGCGCTCGACCTCCTCACCGCGGGCTTCTTCCTCATCCTCATGGTGCGGCTGGAGCCGATCCTCACGCTCGTGGTGGTCGCGTGCGTGGCGCTGGAGCTCATCGCGTGGCGCGACCTCGCGCGGCGCACTGGCGAGGTGTCGCAGGAGCTCTCGGTCCAGGGCGGCAAGCTCGCCGGCATGGCCATGGGCGGACTCGCGAACATCGAGAGCATCAAGGCGGGCGGCCAGGAGACGGCGCTCTACCGCAAGTGGCTGGGCCTGCAGGTGCAGTTCCTGAACGCGTCGATCCGTGCGATGCGGATCACGCTGTGGCTGGGGCAGGTGCCGGCGATCCTCGGCCTCGTCGCCAACCTCGTGGTGCTGGGCCTCGGTGCCTGGTTCATCATTCGCGGCGGCGGCTTCACGGTGGGCGACCTCGTCGCCTTCCAGGCGCTGCTGGCGGGATTCACGGCGCCGGTGCACGCGCTCTTCGCACACACGCAGAAGCTGCAAACGCTGCGTGGCGACCTCGCGCGCCTCGACGATGTGCTGCACCACAAGCCCGAGGCCGGCGTGAGCGTGGCGCGCGAGGCGCCGATCCCCGCGCCGCCCCTCACCGGCGCGCTCGAGTTCCGCAACGTGACCTTCGGCTACAACAAGGGCGACGCGCCGCTCATCGAGGACTTCTCGCTGGCGTTGCGTCCCGGCGGCCGCGTGGCGCTCGTCGGCGCGTCGGGCTCGGGCAAATCGACGGTGGCGCGGCTCGCCGCGGGCCTGTACCGCCCGTGGAGCGGCGACATCCTCTTCGACGGCCAGCCGAGAACGGCGTACGAACGGCCGCACATCGCAAATGCCGTCGCGTACGTGGACCAGGACGTGGCGCTGTTCGAGGGCACGGTGCGCGAGAACCTCACGATGTGGGAGCCCGCGACTGAGGACGAGGTCGAGGCGGCGATCCGCGACGCGGCCGTCGACCAGGTGGTGCTGCACGAGCGCGGCGGGCTCGACGCGCCGTTGCAGGAAGGCGCGCGCAACCTCTCCGGCGGCCAGCGCCAGCGACTCGAGATCGCGCGCGCGCTGGTGCGCAATCCCTCGCTCCTCATCCTCGACGAGGCCACCAGCGCGCTCGATCCATTGTCCGAGTCGTGGGTGGAAGACAACCTGCGCCGGCGCAACGTGACCTGCCTCGTGGTGGCGCACCGCCTCTCCACGGTGCGCGATGCCGACGAGATCCTGGTGCTCGAGCGCGGCCGGGTGGTCGAGCGCGGCTGCCATGCGGACCTCATGGAGAAACCCAACGGCCGCTACGCGACGCTGGTGGCCAACGAGGCGACGGACTGATGGGCGATCCCGGCGTCTCCCTCAAGTGCGCGACGCTGCTGGCGGCGTGGCGGCTCTTGAAGCCGACCGCGCATCCGCCGGGCGTGCCGCCGGTGATCGAAGCGGTGGAGGCCGTCGATGCGGTGGAGGAGCTGGCGCTTGCGGCCGGCATGCGCAGCCGCCGCATCATCCTCGATGCCGGCTGGTGGACCCAGGCCGCGACGCCCATGCTCGCGCGCGTGGCCGACAGGCGGCGCGTGATACGCGGCGAGGAGCCGCCGCAGAGCGCCTCGCTCGCGGCCGGCACGGGTTGGGTCGCGCTGCTGCCGATGCCGCGCGGGGGGTACCGCATGCTCACCGCGTATCCGGATGAGAACGACGTCGTCGAATGGCCGGTGAACGCCAAGGTCGCGTCGCGCCTCGCACCTTTCGCCTTCACCTTCCAGCCGCGCTTCGTACCGCAGGCATTGGGCGCGAGGGACATCCTGCGATTCGCCTTCGCCAACGGCGCTGGCGACCTGGCACTGCTGCTGATGACGGGTTTCATCGCGATGCTGATGGGCCTTCTCACGCCCATGGCGACCGGATGGCTCATCGACCAGGCGATCCCCTCGGGCTCGGGACACACCGTGGCCGCGCTCATCGGCGCGCTCGGCCTGGCGGGCATCGCGCTCATCGCCCTCGACCTCGTCCGAAGCTACGCGGTGCTGCGCTTCGAGACGCGCATCGGCGTCGCCATGCAGGCGGCCCTGGTGGACCGCGTGATCAGCGCGCCGGCGCGGTTCTTCCGCATGTTCTCGAGCGGCGACCTGGCGCTGCGCATGGGCAGCGTGAATACCGTGCAGCGGATGATCACGGGATCGACCATCGGCTCGTTCGTGACGTCGCTCTTCCTGTTCGGCAACCTCGCGCTGATGCTGCACTACAGCGCGGCGCTCACGCTCGCCGCCTCGGGCATCGCGCTGCTGGTGGTCGCGATCTCCTCCACGCTCGGGCTCATGCGCCTCCGGTTCGGCGCGCGCATCGAGGCCCTCGACGGCAAGCTCTCGGCGATGACCTTCGAGATCTTCGCGGGCATCTCGAAGCTGCGCGCGGCGGCCGCGGAGCCGAGGACCTTCGAGCGCTGGTACGCGCGCTACGACGAGTTCCGCCGCTCCAACTTCGACAGCGCCAAGCTCTCGAACTACGAGTCGGTGGCGCTCTCGCTGCTGCAGCCGTCGGCCACGATCCTGGTGCTGGCGCTCGCGTGGCAGCTCACCGCCAACGCGCGGATGACCACCGGGGACTTCGTCGCCTTCCACGCGGCGATGCTCTCGCTCCTGGGCGGCGTACACGGGCTCGTCTCCACCGCGCTCGACGTGGTGAACCTCAAGCCCGTGTGGGACCGCGCGCGCCCGATCCTCGACACCGTGCCCGAGGACGCGCAGGGCGGCGGCGTGCGGCACGATCCCACCGGCGCGATCACGCTCGCCGGCGTCACGTTCGCGTACCCCGGCGGATCGGCGGTGCTGAAGGAGATCGACCTGGAGGTGAGGCCGGGCGAGTTCGTCGCCATCGTCGGCGCGAGCGGCTCCGGAAAGTCCACGCTGATTCGCCTGCTGCTGGGATTCGAGGCGCCGTCGGCCGGCACCGTGCACTACGACACGAAGGACCTCGCCACGCTGGACCTGCGCCACCTGCGCTCGCGCGTGGGCACGGTGCTGCAGGGCGGCAAGCTCTGGGCGGGCGACATCCTCACCAACATCGTGGGTGCCGCCAACGTGAGCGCGGAGACGGCCTTCGAGGCCGCGAAGAGCGCGGGGCTCGCCGCCGACATCGAGGCGATGCCGATGGGCCTCTACACGGTCGTGGGCGAGGGACTGTCGACGCTATCGGGCGGGCAAAGGCAACGCGTGCTCATCGCACGAGCGTTGGTGCACAACCCGAGGATCCTCTTGCTCGACGAGGCGACCAGCGCGCTGGACAACGTGTCCCAGGCAACCGTCCTCGAAGCGCTCGCGAAGCTCAACGCGACGCGGGTCGTGATCGCCCACCGGCTCAACACGGTCAAGGATGCCGACCGCATCGTGGTGCTCGAGCACGGGCGGATCGTCCAGCAGGGGACGTTCCGCCAACTCGCGGAGCAGCGCGGTCCGTTCTCCGCGATGCTCGCGCGACAGGTGGCGTGACCTAGTTGTTTTTCTTGGGAACCGAAACCGAGGCGATCTTGGTGCCCGAGGTGTCCGGCTTCTCGCGGGACGCGGTCACGGTGATCGTTTCCATCTTGACGACCTTCTGCTCGGGCGGAAGACGCTTCGCCTCGACGACGATCGTACCCATCTTCACGACTTCCTGGCCGCCGGAAACGTCGTCCAGCTGCTCTTCGCTCAGTTCGCCTTGCTGCTTTTTGTCTTTCTGGGACATGGTTGCCTCCAACCGGTGGTGAAATTCGACGCGAGGCCAATGTAGCACGCAGGTATCGGCCACTCTGCGGAATTTTCCGCAGTGCACCAGTGGAAGCTTCACCCGTCACCCGCCCGGTTCATCTAACGAAACAATCGTCCGGAATTAGAATCGGCCCCATGGCTTACGATCCCCGCCCGCTCCTCCAGGAAATCGCCCGCGGCAAGCACGCGGCCCGCGATCTTTCCCGGGATCAGGCCCGCGAGCTCTTCGCGGCGATCCTCGATGGCGAGGTGGACGGCCTCGCGCTGGGCGCGGTGCTGGTGGCGCTGCGCGTGAAGGGCGAGACCGCCGAGGAGCTGGCGGGAATGATGGAGGCGCTCGCCGCGCACGTCCGCCCGATGCGCATCGCCTCGCGCCGCGCGCAGCCGGTGATCGTTCCCACGTACAACGGCGCGCGCAAGCTTCCCAATTTCGTGCCGCTCGCCGCGCTGCTGCTCGCGCGCGAGGGCGTGCCGGTGCTCCTCCATGGTGCGTCGCAGGAATCGCAGCGCGTCGGCACGTTCGAGATCCTGGAGCTCCTGGGCCACCCGCCCGCGGCGAGCATCGCGGCGGCGGAAGAAGCGATCGAGTCGCACCTCATCGCGGCGATGCCCGTCGAGGTGCTGTCGCCGGACCTCGCCCGCCTCATCGACGCGCGCCTCGCCATCGGCGTGCGCAACACCGGCCACACGCTCGCGAAGTTGATGCTGCCGCAAGGCGTGGAAGCGCGCGCCGCGTGCCGGCTGATCGCGGTCACGCATCCGGATTTCATGACGCTCATGCGCTCGCACTTCGCGGCGTTCCCGGCGAATGTGTTCCTCATGCGCGGCATGGAGGGCGAACCGATCGTGCGGCTCCACGCGCCGCAACCGATCGAGCAGATCGACGCCGACGGCAAGCACGTGACGCACCTGCTGGGCGATTTCGAGGGCGAGCTCACGCTCCCGGCCCGCGATGCGCGCGCCACGGCCGACTGGACACGCGATGCGCTCGAGGGACGCACGCCGGTGCCGCCCGCCATCGCGCGGCAGGTCGCGATCATCGCGGGGCACTGCAAGGGAGCGGGCGCGGCGCGCTCGCCGCTCAAGCTCGTCTCGTCGAAGTAAGCGCCGCTAGCGCGGCTTGAAATTCCGCACGAAGGCGAGCAACGCGCGCGCGGCGAGCGCCGCGTCTTCCCCGCTCACCGTCTCCGCCGGGTTGTGGCTCACGCCGCCCGCGCCGCAGCGCACGAACATCATGCCGACGTCGACCACCTCGGCGAGGATCATCGCGTCGTGGCCCGCACCGCTCGGCAGCCGCAGGGGCTCGGCCCCGGCGGCCGTGATGCTCGCGGCCACCTGGTCCTGCAGCCAAGGCGCACATGGCGCGGCGCTCACTTCGTGGCGCTTCACGGCCTCGACCCTCACCCCTCGACGCGAGGCGATGGCATCGAAGCGGCCGAGCACGTCCCTTTCCAGCGCACGCCGACGGAGGTCGTCGGGCGCGCGCAGGTCGACCGTGAACTCGACCTCGCCCGCGATCACGTTGCCGGTGCCGTTCTTCACCTGGACGATGCCGACGGTGCCGACCAGCTTCGCGCGCGCGGCGCAGTCTTCCACCGCGAGCACCATCTCGGCCGCGGCGACCATGGCGTCGTGGCGCATGGGCATCGGAACCGTCCCCGCGTGCCCCGCCTCCCCACGCACCGTGACCAGGTGACGTGATCCGCCCGCGATGGACGTCACGACGCCGAGCGGCGCACCGCGATCGAGCAGCACCGGCCCCTGCTCGATATGCACTTCCAGGTACGCACACAGGTTCGAGGCGTCGATACGCGCCTCGTCGATCCGGGCCGGATCGAGACCGGCCGCGTGCATCGCGTCCGCGAATGAAATGCCGTCGGCGTCGCGGCGATCCAGCAGCGGCTGCACCGATTCGGCGCCGTTCAGCATGGCGCGGCTGGCGAGGAAGCTCGTCTGGAAGCGCGCACCCTCCTCGTCGGCGAATGCGGCCACCTCGAAGGCCACCGGCGGACGCTCGCCGCAGCGTTGGAGCTCATCGGCCACCGCGATCGGCAGGAGGATGCCGAGCACGCCGTCGTACTTGCCGCCGTCGCGCACCGAGTCGAAGTGCGAACCCATGAGCAGCGTCTTCGCGCCGGGCGGGCCTTCGAGGCGCCCGATGACGCTCCCCATCGCGTCCACGCGCACGCTCATCCCGGCCTCCCGCATCCAGGCGGCGATGTGGCGTGCCGCGGCCTGGTGCGCCGGCGTGAGGTAGGTCCGGGTGTAATTCCGCGAAGAATCGCTATGCTTGGCGAGCGCCGCGGCGCGGGAAAGGACATCGTGCATGGAACGCGCGAGTCTAGCACCGGACTAAGGCACTGAAACCCCATGAAAACCAACAACCTGGTGGCCTGTCCGGAGTGCGATGCGCTCCAGCGCGAGGTGCCCCTCGTCCCCCACGGCGAGGCGGTCTGCCTGCGCTGCGGCGCGGAGCTCTTCCGCAACAAGCCCGGCAGCCTCGACCGCACCCTCGCCCTGATGATCGCCGCCGGCATCGTCTTCATCGGCGCGAATTCCTTTCCGCTGATGGAGCTCGAGGCGCAGGGCATGCAGACCCGGACCACGATCCTCGGCACGGTGCTGGCGCTCCAGGAGGCCGGCTGGTCGCTCATCGCGCTCGTGGTGCTGGTCACCGCGGTCGTGATCCCGTTCCTGCAGGTCGGGCTTTCGCTGGCGGTGCTGCTGCCGCTCAAGCTGGGGCGCGTGCCGCGTGCGCTGGGTTTCCTGTCACGAGCCCTCGATACCGTTTGGCCCTGGGGCATGGTGGAGGTCTTCCTGCTGGGCGCGATGATCTCGATGGTGAAGCTCACCAAGATCGCGTCGGTGTATACCGGCAGCGCGCTCTATCTCATCGGCGCGTACGCGTTCCTGATTTCCGCGGCGGTGGCGGCATTCGACGACCGCGCGTTCTGGGAGCGGGTCGAGGAGCTGCGCGCATGACGACGACCGCCGCGAGCGCGGGCCTCTTCCTCTGCGACACCTGCTTCCAGCTCAACCGCGCGGACGGCCTGCGCCGGCCCGCGTGCGCCCGTTGCGGCTCGCACCTCCACGCGCGCAAGCCCGGCAGCCTCACGCGCACCTGGGCGTACCTCATCGCGGCGGCCGTCCTCTACATTCCCGCCAACGCGCTGCCGGTGCTCAACTCGGGCTCGCTCTTCGAGACCCAGACCGACACCATCCTCTCGGGCGTCTTCTACCTCTGGCGCACGGGCTCCTGGTTCCTCTCGATCATCGTCTTTACCGCGAGCATCGTGATCCCGGCGGCGAAGCTCATGTCGCTCGCGTTCCTGCTGGTGTCGGCGCAGGCGCGCTCGACCTGGAAGCCGCAGCAGCGCGCCTGGATCTTCCGCGCGACGCACTACATCGGCCGCTGGTCCATGGTGGACATCTTCGTGGGGGCGACCCTCGTGGCGCTGGTGCAGCTGCAGCCGTTCGCCTCCGTCGTGCCGGGCCCGGGCGCGGTGTTCTTCGCCGCCGTGGTGATCTTCACCATGCTCGCCACCAACAGCTTCGACCCGCGGCTCACGTGGGATCCGCTGGACGCCCGCCATGGCTGAGCGCGACGACATCCCGCAGGCCGTCGAGCGAAAGCCCGGGCCGCGCTCGCTGCAGTTCATCTGGATCGTGCCCATCGTGGCGGCGCTGGTGGGCGGCTTCATCGCGCTCAAGACCTTCTGGGAGCACGGGCCCACGATCACCATCCGCTTCGTCTCGGGCGAGGGCATCGAGGCGGGCAAGACCAAGATCAAGCACAAGTCGGTCGACATCGGCACCGTGAGGTCGGTGGGCCTCTCGCCGGACCACAAGACCGTGATCGTCTCCGCGGAGATCGACCGCAACGCGGCCGAGGGCTTCCTCGTCGAGGACACGCGGTTCTGGGTGGTGCGACCGCGCATCGCCGGCGGCCAGATCTCGGGGCTCGGCACGCTGCTCGCGGGCTCGTACATCGGCAGCGACCCCGGCCAGTCGAAGGCCGAGAAGCGCGACTTCGTGGGCCTCGAGACCCCTCCGCCCATCACGTCGGACCTTCCCGGGCGCCAGTTCAAGCTGCGTGCCGACGACGTGGGATCGCTCGACATCGGCTCCCCGGTGTACTTCCGCGGCATCGTCGCCGGTCGCGTGGTCTCCGCGGAGATCGCGAGCGACGGCAAGTCCGCGGACGTGGGTGTCTTCGTGCACGCCCCCTACGACCGCTTCGTCACCATCGATACGCGCTTCTGGAACGCCTCCGGCGTGGACCTCTCGGTGGACGCCGGCGGCCTGAAGGTCGAGACCGAGTCGCTGGCGACGCTGCTGCTGGGCGGCATCGCGTTCGCCGCGCCCGGGGATTCCGCGGCGCCGGTCGCCGACGCGAACTCGCAGTTCCCGCTCTGGAACAGCAAGGTCGACGCGATGAAGGACCGCGAGTCGGTGGTGGAGACCTACCGCCTGGTCTTCCGCCAGTCGGTGCGCGGCCTCGCGATCGGGGGTCCCGTGGACTTCCGCGGCATCACGGTGGGCGAGGTGCGCCGCATCGACCTCGAGTTCGATCCCGAGACGGTGACCTTCGTCACCGCCGTCACCATCCAGCTCTGGCCCGAGCGGCTGCGCGCGCACAACCGCGACCCGAACCGGCAGTGGGACTCGAAGTACACGCCGACGCAGCGCCTGCAGCGCTTCGTGGAGCACGGCTTCCGCGGCCAGTTGCGCAGCGCCAACCTGCTGAGCGGGCAGCTCTACGTGGCGCTCGACTTCTTCCCGAAGGCGGCGCCGGCGACGCTCGACACGAAACGCACGCCGGCCGAGATTCCGACGATCCCGGGATCGCTCGCGGAGCTGGAGGAGTCGCTCGGCAACATCGTGAAGAACCTCGAGAAGGTGCCGTTCGACAAGCTCGCTGCGGACCTGCGCCGCTCGCTGGACACGCTCGACAAGACCCTCAAGCGCGCCGACGTCGTGTTGAACCAGGTCTCCACCGACCTCGCGCCGGAGATCAAGGCCACGCTCGAGCAGGCGCGCAAGACGCTCGGCTCGGCGCAGCAGGTGCTCGCCACCGACTCGCCGGTGCAGGGCGACCTGCGCGAGACGCTGCAGGAGGTGCAGAAGGCCGCCGAGCAGGTCCGGGCCCTCACCGACTACCTCGAGCGCCACCCCGAATCGCTGATTCGCGGCAAGCGCCCCGCCGGAGACGTGAAATGATGATGCGCACCCTCCTCCTCTTCGCGGCCCTCGTCGCCGCCGCGTGCGGCTCGACGCCGAAGGAGAGCTACTACACGCTGTCGGGCACGCCCATGCAGCTTCCAGCCGCCGGCGCTTCGGCCCTGAGCGTCGTCGTGGGCCCCGTCGCCGTGCCCGACGCCGTCGACCGCTCGCCAATGGTGGTGCGCACCGGTCCCAACGAGGTGTCCATCGACGACCTGCACCGGTGGGTCGAGCCGCTCAAGACGGGCATCCCCCGCGCCCTCGCGGAGCTGCTCATGCGCGAGCTCGGCACGCCCAGGGTGGTCGCGGGACGCTCCGCGTCGGGGACGACCGCCGACTATCGAGTCGCCGTCGACGTGCAGCGCTTCGAGTCCTCGTTCTCCGAAGGGGCGACGCTCGATGCGGTGTGGACGGTCACGCCCGCCCAGGGGGCGGCGCGTTCGGGACGGACGTTCGTGCAGGAGGCGGCGCCGACCCGGGACCACGCGGGAATCGCGGCCGCCCATCGCAAGGCGCTGGAAAAGCTGGCGGCGGACATCGCCACCGCGATCCGGGCGAAAGCCTAGTCGACCCGGACGACCCGCCACTCCTGGTTGTGGTACTCGAGCGTCACGCGCTCGAAACGGGCACCCACGTGCAGGCGGGCGCTCGCCTTCGCGCCGTCGACCCGCAGCTCGGAGATGTCGGCCTTCTGGAGGGGAACGGACCGGCCCTTCGCGTATTCGAGGAGGGCGTCGGTGACCCGGGATTCCACGGACGGCGAGGCATGGTGGTTGCCGCCGGTCTGGTCGGGATAGGGGATGTCCACGATCGCCCAGTTGGGGGCCATGGCCAGGAGTCCCACGAACACCACGCTGCTGAAGACCACCATCGTCTCCCCTCCCCGGAATGGGGTATGGGCCCCATTCTTCGCGCGCCCGCGCGGGCGTGCCACGACAATGCGACGAAATGCAGGCTTTGAGGCACAGAATGCGCCGGCGGTAAGAAATCGTCACCCGGCGATAATGTTCCCCCCAGGAAAGGATCCTACCGGATGCTGACCCCAGAGTTCGTCGAGCGCGAGTACAACAACCGGGCCCTGGTGCCCTCGCACCCCGAGTACTTCGCCCGCTGGCAGCGCGACTCCGACTTCGTCCGGCAGACCCTGCCGTGCACGCTCGACGTCCCCTACGGCCCCGCGCCGCGGCACCGGATCGACCTCTTCCCGGCCGCGCGCTCCGACCGCACCCTCGTGTTCATCCACGGCGGCTACTGGCGCAGCCTCGACAAGTCCATGTTCTCGTGGCTGGCGGCGGCCTGGGTGGCCGCGGGCGTGAACGTCGCGATGCCCGCCTACCGCCTGTCGCCGGGCGCGAGCCTCGAGGAGATCGTGGACGACGCGCTCGCCGCGACGACCTGGCTGTTCGACAACGGGCAGAAGCACGGCATCGATGTGGGGCGGGTCGTGCTGAGCGGGCACTCGGCCGGCGGGCACCTCACCGCAGCGATCCTGGCGGCGCCGCGCGAGCGCCTGCGTTTCGACCCCGCGCGCATCGCCGGCGCCGTGCCCATCAGCGGGCTGTTCGACTTCGCGCCCCTCAAGCTCTTCTCGTTCAACGCGGACTTCAAGCTCGACGACGCGGCGGTGGCCCGCCTCAATCTCTTCGACAAGCGCCCCACGATCCCCGCCCCGGTCGTCGCCGCCGCCGGCGCCGCCGAGAGCTCGGAGTTCCAGCGGCAGACGAGGCTGCTGGCCGAATCGTGGAGGCCGCACGTGAAGTCGCTGCTCCTGCTGCCCGGCCTCGACCACTTCAGCGTCGTCGACGCCTTCGCCGAGCGCGGGCAGCCGCTCTACGAAGAAACCCTGGCTCTGTTCAAATAGCGCATGGACCGCATCCTCGCAACCTATCGGATCACCGCCAGCGAATCGGAGAGCCGCGTGCGCGCGGAGGCGCTGGCGGCGGAGCAAAGCGTCGAGATGCCGGTGACGGCGATCGAGGACCCACGCGTGTTGACGGAGGTGCTCGCGCAGGTGAAGGCCATCCGTCCGCACGCGGGCGATTTCGAGGTCGTGCTCGCCATCGCGACCGAGACCACGGGCGGCGAGGCGGGGCAGCTCGCCAACATGCTGTTCGGCAACTGCTCGCTCCAGCCCGAGGTGGAGCTCGTCGACGTGGAGCTCCCCGAAGGCTACGAGAAGACGTTCCCCGGGCCGCGCTACGGCATCGACGGCATCCGCAAGCTCGCGGGCGTCGAGGGCCGCGCGCTCACCTGCACGGCGCTCAAGCCGCAGGGCACGCCGGTGCCGAAGCTCGCCGAGCTCGCGCGCACGTTCGCGCTCGCCGGCATCGACGTGATCAAGGACGACCACGGCATCGCCAACCAGTCGTACGGCCCGTTCGCGCAACGCGTGCCGGCGGTGCAGAAGGCGATCACCGAGGCCAATCGCGAGACGGGCGGGCGCACGCTCTACGCGCCCACGTTCTCCGGCGGCCCGCGCGCGCTCGCGGAGCAGACGCGCATCGCGAAGGACCACGGCGTGCAGATGGCGCTCGTCGCCCCGATGCTCGTGGGACTCCCCTCGTTCGTGGAGCTGCAGGCGGAGCTCGACCTCCCGGTGATGGCGCATCCCGCGTTCGCCGGCGCCGGCCGCATCGCCCCGCCGCTGCTGCTGGGCAAGCTCTTTCGCCTGCTCGGCGCCGACGCGACGATCTTCCCCAACCACGGCGGACGCTTCAGCTATTCGAAGGCCACGTGCCACGCGATCGCCGAAGCCGCGCGCAGGCCCTGGCTGGGGCTGCGCTCCGCGCTTCCCGTCCCCGCCGGTGGCATGACCGTCGAGCGCGTTCCCGAGATGCTCGCGGGCTACGGCGCCGACACGATGCTGCTCATCGGTGGAGGGTTGCTGTCAGCGAAGGCGAAGCTGCTCGACAGATCGCGGGAGTTTGTCGCCGCCGTGCGCGGCTAGCAAGAAACTCGCCGCGGCGCGGCGGGTCAGTCAGGCATGACCCTGCCGACCCTGCCCGTCTACTCGCGCTACGTGCTCGTCACGCTCGCCCTCCTCGCCGTGGCACTCCTCGTGGGGAAGCTCGCGCCCGTGCTGCTGCTCGTCTTCGCCGGCATCGTGATCGCCACGGTGATCCGCGCAGCCAGCACGCCGCTCGCAAGGCGCACGGGGATTCCGGACAGCGTCGCGGTCTCCATCGTGTCCGCCCTCCTCGTGGCCCTCGCGCTCCTCGGGCTCTGGTTCTTCGGCCGCCAGCTTCTCGCGCAGACCGACGAGCTGTGGAACGCGATCCAGGTCGCATGGGACAAGATCCAGGAGCGCGTCGCCGATTCGGCGATCCTCTCCTCGGCGATGGAGAATGCGCAGGCGGCGGTCGGCGGCACCGAGGCGATGAACAAGATCGCCAAGGGCACCTTCACGGTGTTCGGCGGCCTGGGCGACCTCATCCTCGTCGCGTTCCTCGCGATCTACCTCGCCGTGAATCCGGACACCTATCGCAACGGCTTCCTGGCTCTCATCCCGGGACGCGCGCGCGGTGCGGTCGCCGGCGCGTTCGACAAGGCGGGCGGATCCCTGCGCAAGTGGCTCCTCGGCCAACTGGGCGCGATGTGCTTCGTGGGCGTGGTCGCGGCGATCGGGTTGAGCATCATCGGCGTGCCGATGGCGATTCCGCTCGGCATCCTGCTGGGGGTGCTCGACTTCGTGCCGGTCGTGGGTCCTCTCATCGGCGCGCTTCCCGGTGTCGTGATCGCGTTCGCGCAAGGGCCCGACCTGGCGCTCAAGGCGATCGCCGTCTACGTCGCGGTGCAGTTCATCGAGGGGCACCTGGTGATCCCGATCGCGCAGAAGTGGGCGGTGTCGATGCCGCCGGCGCTGGCGCTCACCGCCATCGTCGCCGCCGGCCTGCTCTTCGGGTTCCCCGGGATCTTCTTTGCGCTGCCGCTGGCGGTCGTCGCCACCGTGCTGGTGCGCGAGCTGTACGCCGAACGGATCAAGTAGCACGTTCCGGACACGGCAGAAGCGCACCTTCGCTCGCGGCGCGGGTCACAAGGGCGGATCAAAACGGAGGAATCGCAGATGGATACCAGGCTCACGGGCAAGGCGGCGCTCATCGCCGCGACCACGCTCTTCTGCGCCGGCGCGTTCGCCGCCGACGCCAAGTCGACGCTCTCGTCGTCGGATCGCAAGTTCATGGAGAAGGCCGCCGAGGGCGGCATGGTCGAGGTGCAGCTGGGCACCCTCGCCCGGCAGCGCGGCTCGAGCGAAGAGGTTAAGAACTTCGGCGCGCAGATGACTCGGGACCACTCGAAGGCGAACGACGAGCTGCGGGAGCTCGCCTCGTCCAAGGGCGTGACGCTGCCCTCGAGCCTCGACCGCGACCACCAGAAGGACGTCGACAAGTTCGCGCGCCTGCGCGGCGACAAGTTCGACCACGAGTACATGGAACACATGGTCAAGGACCACAAGAAGGACGTGAAGGAGTTCCAGAAAGCGTCGAAGGACGCGAACGATCCCGACGTGAAGAGCTTCGCCGCGAAGACGCTCTCCACCCTCGAAGGCCACCTGCAGCTCGCCGAACGCACCGAACATGCGGTCAAGGGCAAGCCCGACGCGGGATCGCCGGAGAAGGCGGCGAGGTAAGGCGCTCGGCGGCCGCCGGGTAGAATCCCCCGATGGCCGACGATCCGCTCGTCCGGAAGCACTCCGGCGACTACCACTGGCAAGGCGTCGACGTCCTCAAGTACAAGCAGGACGGGGCGGCGCCTTTCCGCGACGTGACGCGGCAGGTGCTGTTCGACAGCGCCGACCCGCCCGCGCAGCTGCGCTACTTCGAGGTGGCGCCCGGCGGCTACACCACGCTCGAGCGCCATGAGCACGTGCACTCGGTGATGGTGATCCGCGGGCACGGGCAATGCCTCGTGGGTGACAAGGCCTATGAGCTCGGCACCAACGACCTCGTGAGCGTGCCGCCGATGACGTGGCACCAGTTCCGCGCCGATGCGAAGGAACCGCTGGGATTTCTCTGCCTGGTCGCGAGCTCGCGCGACCGCCCGCAGCTGCCTCGCGAAGACGAGGTCGCCGCGCTCACGAAACCGCTGCGCTGAATCCCCGGCGACTCGGGGACGACGCTCGAACTACCTCGCCGTCACTTGGTGATCACCACCAGCACGCTGCAGGGCGCGTGCTCGATGAGCGCCTTGGCGGTCGAGCCGCGCCACCAGCGCTTGGCCCAGCCTTCCAGGTGCTTGTGGCCGAGCACGACGAGGTCGGCGTCGATCTTCCTCGCGTAGTCGGCGATCTCGATCACCGCTTCGCCCACCAGCAGCTCGCCCGACACCTTGTGGCCCGATTCCACGAGGCGGCGGACGCCGTCGTCGAGGATCGACTGGAATTCCTTGCGCTCCTCTTCCTCGAGCCCCACGTCGTACACGCCGCCCTCGCCGCCGATGAAGGCCGCGGGCGGCGGCATGACGGCGACCAGCGCCATTTCGGATTTGCCCCAGTCGGCGATCTCGCGCGATTGCAGCAGCGCGTTCTGGCCGGTCTCGGACCCGTCGTATGCCAGGAGGATTTTCTTGTACATGGGGCGGCAGGATACTCCGCGTCCCGGTGAGCGGGTAGTCCGACCGGACTAGCTTGTCTGCCGTACCCGGGTTTCACGCGTTGGACGGTCATGAAACGCATCTCGTTCGTCGTCGCGGCGCTCGCCGCCGCGCTCTCGGTCCCGGCCCTGGCCCAGACCACGTCCCACAACCACGGCAGCACCTCCGGCAGCCACGGTCACTATCGTGGCGGCGGCAGCTACCACGGTGGCTCGAGCTACCACGGTGGCTATCACGGTGGCGGCCACTACTACTCCCACCCGCACTACTCCATCGGCTTCTACGGCGGATGGCCGGTGTGGGGCTGGCCGTCGTACTCGTACGGGTACCCCGCGCCGTACTACGGCTACTCGTATGCGCCGTCGTATTACCCGGCGCCCGTGTACGGCGTGCCGCCTCAGGAGGGCGAAGAGGACTACCCGCCGGACCAGTACGCGCCGGATCCGTACGCGGACCCTTACGCACCGCCGCCGCAGTACGACCCGCAACAGCCGTACACGCCAGCGCCCAACGGACGCTGACCGGCGGGGTTGCTGTGGCTCTCGCTCCACGCGAGACCTCATTTGTAACCAGCTGTAAGCGCGGACAACGCAACTCGTACCTCGGGCGTTGTCCTACTTACAGATACGCACGCACACGCAAGGAGACGCACTCATGACGCTGAAGAAACCCCTGTTGATCGCCAGCCTTTCGGCCGCCCTGGCCCTGGGCGCGATGTCCACCAAGGCCAACGCGGCAGACCCCGTGCTGGGCGCCCTCATCGGCGGCGGCATCGGCGCGGCGATCGGCCACGACGTGAACCACCATGGTGGTGCAGCCGTCGGCGGCGTGATCGGCGCGGTGATGGGCTCCAGCATCGCGGCCAGCTCGAACTACTACAACGGCTATTACGGCGACCCGTACTATGCGCCGCCGGCCCCGGCCTACGGATACTCGGCGCCGCCCCCGGCGTACTACACGCCGGCACCCGCCTATTACCCGGCGCCTTACTACGCGCCGGCGATCGGTGCGACGTTCGTCTATAGCTCCGGCCCGCGCTACCACGGCCACCGCTACTACGGCCATCGCCACTGGTAAGCGACGCCTACGCCGCAATCGGAAACAAAGCCCCACTCCGGTGGGGCTTTTTTTTGGCCGCGCGGTGTCTATCGGCCCATGAACGTGCGCAAGGCCGGCCTGTGGACGGGCGGCATCCTCCTCTTCCTCATCCTGGCCGCGTTCGTCGCGGTGAGGGTGCTCGTCGATCCGCAGCACCTGCGGGAGATGGCGCGCGACAAGGTCCGCAAGCACCTG
>Ga0105242_10000920_pt1 | contig 22898 bp, 24 predicted proteins | sample KBSM24metaG_FD_81521 | JGI IMG/M metagenome (GOLD analysis project Ga0105242, IMG submission 81521) | Miscanthus rhizosphere microbial communities from Kellogg Biological Station, Michigan, USA - KBS M2-4 metaG | ecosystem: Host-associated > Plants > Roots > Rhizosphere > Soil | place...
AGCTCGACGTCGGGCACGTCGGGGGCGAAGGTGTCGTAGACGGCGCGGGCGCTGGCGGCCACGGCGATGTGCTCGACGATCACCTGCGGGTGCTGCAGCCGCCAGGTGTGTTCGCCGTAGTGGCGCTCCGAGTAGGCCGCCATCTCGCGCTTGCGTTTGGGGCCGAAGGGGATCGACCAGAGAGAGATCGGCGGCCGGGCGGCTCGTGATGCCATGGCGGCCCGAGGAGCGGTGCCGGCAGGCGCCGCGGCCGCAGGCGAAGGCCCCGATCCCGACCACCACACGGCGGCGACGGCGAGCAGGAGCAGCCCGACAAGAGCGATGCTGGCGCGGTGGCGAGCGGTCAAGGCCGCGCCGGGCCGCTTAGCCGGCGAGCGCGGCGACAGCCTCGTCGCGGCTGCCGTGAATCGAGAGTGAGCTGGCGAGGCCGGAGAGCTCAAGCAGGCGGCGGACCTGGTCGTTGAGGCCGCAGAGCGCGAAGCGGCTTTCATCCTCGCCGCCGGGCTCACCGTCGAGTCGCTGCCAGGCCCGGACCAGCAGGGCGATGCCGGTCGAGTCGATGAACTCGCAGGCAGAGAGGTCGATCAGCAGGCTGCCGTTGCTGGACAGCGCCTCCTCCAGCGGCTGCTCGAGCTGAGGCGCGGTGCCGAGGTCGAGCTCGCCGCTAACGCTGAGCACGCGGACCTCGCCGACCTGATCATTGGCGACCTCGAAGGGGGTGGGGCTGATGTTGGGAGCCTCTGCAGACATATCTTCTGGGACGAAACCCGCTTGCGATGCTATCGCAGCGCGGGTTACTCTTTTTTGAGTAAGGCGGGCTGAACGGGTGCCCTCAAGGGTATCCGGGGAAAGGGAAGAGAGATGAGCGTCGTGGCGATCGTCCTCCTGGCGGCAGCAGTGATTCTGCTTGCGGCGCTCCTCGCTCGCTCCCGTGCCCGGGCCAACCGATTCGCCCGCCGCTTCGAGGTCCTCGAGGAGATCGCCAACGTCGCCGACCGTGGCGGTTCCGTGGAGGAGACTCTCAGCGCGATCAGCGAGGTGCTGGTCCCCGCCGTCGCCGACTTCTGCATGATCGACGTGATCTCCGCCGGCGCCGCGCGCCGCGCCGCGGTCCGCGTCGCCCCTGGTGCGCCCGACGGCCTGGCCGAGAGGCTCCGCCGCCGCCGCCCCTCGCTGCCTGGTGAGATGCTCTCGGGGCCACCCGATCGGGTCCCCGAGGCGCGCCTGCGCGAGCGCGTCGGCGAGGCCGAGTTGGCCGAGATCTCCCACGGCCCGGATGACCTCGCCTTCCTGCAGGCGATCCGCATCCGCTCCTTCGTCAACTCGCCGTTGCGGGCCCGTCAGCGCACCACCGGCGCTCTCACCCTCGCCGTCGCCTGGTCGGGACGCCGCTATCGCGCCGAGGACGAGCGCTTCGTCCGCGTCCTCAGCGGCCGCGTCGCCCTTGCCCTCGACAACGCCGGCCTCTTCACCGACCTCGGTCGCTCCGAGCAGGCTCGGGCCGAGATCGCCGAGACCCTGCAGCGCGGCCTGCTGCCGCCGCCGCTGCCACATATCCGTGGCTGGTCGGCGGCGGCGATGTACCGGCCGGCGGGCGCCGAGAACGAGGTCGGCGGCGATTTCTACGACGCCTTCCCGGTCGCCGGCGGTTGGATGCTGGTGATCGGCGACGTCACCGGCCGCGGCGCCCATGCCGCCTCGATCACCGCCCAAGCCCGCTACACGCTGCGCACCGCCGCCGCCCTCACCGGGGATCCCTTGGTGGCGCTCTCGACCCTCAACCGGGCGCTGCTGGCGCGGGAGGACTCGGCGCTCTGCAGCGTCGCTGCCTTCACCCTCTCCGAGGACCCGGCGCAGCCGGTGCGGTTGGCGGTCGCCGGCCACCCGCCGCCGCTGTTAGTCGATGGCGAGACGGTCACCGAGACGGTCTCCCCGGGCCCGCTATTGGGCGCCTTCGCCGGCGCCGAGTGGCGGCTCGAGCGGGCGGCGCTGGAGCCCGGCCAGCAGCTGGTGGTGATCACCGACGGCATCACCGAGGCGAGCGGCCTGGAGGGCCGCTTCGGCGAGGCCCGCCTGCACGCCGAGCTGGCCGGGGCGACCAGCCCGGTCGCCGCCGTACAGCGCTTGGAGGGTGCTCTGCACGCCTTCACCGCCGGTCGCCTCACCGACGATGCGGCGATGCTGGCGCTGGCGCGCGCCAGCGACGACGACGCCGGTGAGGAAGCCGGCGACTCGGTTGGCGCCCTGCGCCCCCTCGCGGCCGCATAGAGTCGGCCCATGCCGGAGCCGCATCGGGCGCTCGTCGAGCGCCTCTTCGACGCCTTCAACCGCCGCGACCTAGCGGCGATGGTCGAACTCTGCGATCCCGGTCTGGAGTTCTTCCCGGTCACCGCCGAGCAGATCGGCCGGGCGGCGCCGTACGTCGGGCCCAGTGGCCTACACGAATACCTCGACGACGTCGGTGGCATCTGGGACGAGCTAATGATCTTCCCAAAGCAGGTGCAGAGCGACGGCTCGCGTCTGCTGGTCCGGGGCCGCGTTTACCTGCGTAGCCACGAGCTCGGGATCCGCGACATGCCGGCCGGCTGGATCTGGGAGATCGACGGCGGGCGCTTCGTCCGCGGTGAGGTCTTCGCCGACCCCGAGCAGGCGGCCGCTCGTTTCGCTGCCGATGGGGCGGGGTAGCCGAAGGCATTCGACGGGCGAGATAGGCTCGCGCCCGATGAAAGACCCTCTCCTATGAACGACGACCGACCCGGTCTCCTGATCACAATCCCGGCCAAGCCGGAGAACGTGGCCGTGATCCGGCACGCCCTCGCCGGGTTGGCGGAACAGTTGGGGATGCGCGAACCGGGGATCGGCGACCTGAAAACGGTCGTCACCGAGGCCTGCATGAACGTCGTCGTCCACGCCTACGACGGCGAGGCGGGACCGTTGCAGGTGGAAGCCCGAGCCGAGGCAGGGGGCCTGACCGTAGCCGTGCGCGACTTCGGCCGCGGGATCCGGCCCAACGCCGACGACGAGCGCCAAAGCCTGCGAATCGGTCTCACCCTGATCGCGGCGCTCTCGAGCAGCTTCTCGATCGCCGGCGGGCTCGGCAAGGGGACGGAAGTGACGATGCACCTGCTGCTCGATCCGGCCGCCGGCGACGCCGAGGTAAGCGACGCCAGCGAGGTCCCGGAGGCTCCCGAGGAGGCGGAACTGCAGATTGACGGGCGGGCAATCGTGGCGCCGGTACTGGAGCGGGTGATCGGCGCCCTCGCCGCCCGCCATCCGATTGGCATCGACCGCCTCAACGATCTTTTCCTGCTCGCCGATGCCATTTCCGACCGCGCGCCCCAGGTCGTCGAGGGCGGTCCCTACCGCTTCGCGGTCGGGGACGGTGACGGCGGCATCGACCTCCGCATCGGCCCGCTCCCGGCTGGGGCCAGCGAGCGCCTTCGCAGCGGCCTCTCGGTACCGGAGGTCGGCGGTTCACTGGAGACGCTCGCTGACACCGTCGCCGTCGAGGAGGGCGAAGCTGGCGAGTACCTGGTCGTCCGCTTCGACGGGGTCGCGCAAGGCGCCTAGCGCCGCCGCTACCCGCTCGCCTCGGGGCCCGGCTCTTCCTCGATCTCCTCGCGGATCCGCCGCAAGGTGTCGCGGAGGATGCGGGAGACGTGCATCTGCGAGAAGCCGATCCGCTCGGCAATCTGCGACTGCGTCATGTCCTCGACGAAGCGCAGCCGCAGCACCGTCCGCTCGCGCTCGTCGAGGCCGGGCAGGGCCGCTTCCAGCGCCGCCTTGCCCTCGACCAGCTCGTAGCCCTCGTCCTCTTCGCCGATCCACTCGGCCGCCGACGTTTCCTCGGGATCCTCGGGGCCAGCCGGCCGGTCGAGGGAGAGTGGCCGGCGATTGTGGTTCGCCTCCAGCGCCTCCAGCACCTCGCTCTCGTCGATCTGCAGGCGCGCGGCGATCTCCGCCACGGAGGGGGAGCGCTGCAGGTCGCGGGTCAGCGCGGCGACGGCTTTGTCGACCTCGGCAAGGCGGTCGTGGAGGCTGCGGGGGACGCGCACCGTCCAGACCCGGTCGCGGAAATGCCGTTTCAGCTCACCGAGGATCGTCGGCGAAGCGAAGGCGGTGAAGGGGACGCCACGGCTGGGGTCGAAGCGGTCGATCGCGTTGACGAGGCCGAGGCTGGCAACCTGCAGCAGATCGTCGAAGGACTCGCTGGCGCCGCGATAGCGCTGGGTCAGTTTGCCGGCGAAGGGCAGATGGCGGCGAACCAGCTCATCGCGGACGGCCGGCTCGTGCCGGCTCGAAAAGCGCGCCCATAGCCGCTCCTCGCTGGCGAGGCGCAGTTCCGGGTCCGAGCCGGAGCTCCAGGTCTGGGGTTGCTGGTGCGGCTCCGCGGCCATCTCTCCTCTCCCGGCCTCCCCGGCCCGGTCCGATGCCGGCCGACCCGCAGCCGGTCACCCCGGGGTACCCGCGTCGGGTCGAGCGGCAAACTGCAGCCTGAGCCCCGCGGTTGCGGATCGCCGCAAGCGGGTATTCGTCTCGCAGCGATTGAGATTGCGAGGGCCGCCCGGCCCGGGCCCCAGCGGCTTTCACCGGTTTCGCCCGGTTCCCGCTCGGGTTTTCCGACGACCAACCGCACAGCGGAGCGGCGTCGGGCCGGGCGGCCTCTCCTCATCTAAAAGGACGATCGGTGCCACCTCGCGGAGTCAAGAAAGGCAGCAAACGTTGAGCAAGTCCTCGTTCAAGGGTGCGATCGCTCGCAAGGCTGTCAAGGCGACCGCCAAGCACGGTGTCCACGGCGCCGCATCAAAGCTGCGCCACGATCGACCCCGAGCCGCGGTCCTACTCGCCTTGGGTGCCGTCGTTGGCGGCCTCGCCGGCTGGGTGGTGGGCCGCAGCACCGGCGCCGCCCCGGTCGCTTAGACCACGCCGGCCTCCGGCCCGCGGGTGCGTTTGCCAGCTGGAGGCCAGGGGTACCCGCCAGGCATGAACACCTGCCTGGTGACGCGCTCCCCATGAGCGCTCAGAGCGAACCGTCCCGTGAGGAGCGCGAGGAGAAGCTCCTCCGCGAAGGAGACGAGCTCGCCGGCGACGAGGAGCGGGTCGAGGAAGAGGAAGACGCCGCCGCGGCCGAAGCCGCTCAAATCGGCGGTGACGTCCCGCCCGACGATGAGGACCCGGCTCGCCAGCCCCTGGTCGAGGCAGGAGAGGGCGTGGCCGAGGGGTTCGAGCTGGCCGAGAAGGATCTCGAGGACATCGCCAGCCACGGCGATCAACACCGCTTCCCCGACAACGTGCCGTCCTCACCCGAGGAGCGCAGCAAGGCGGAGTACGCCGAAGCCGACCGGGAGATCCACGAGGACGAGTGAGGAAGACATGACCTCTCGCCTGCTTGCCATCGTCACCGACCCGCTCAATGGCCACGAGCCGATCGACGAGTTATGCCGCGATGACGCCGATGGGGTCGAGGTGCGGGTGATCGTGCCGAAAGTCCCGGAGACCCGCTTCCGCGACCTGATGGGCGACGTCGATGAGCCCGCCCACCACGCCGAGGACGTCCTCGATGCCTCGTTGAGGGCCTTGCGTCGGGCCGGCATCTTGGCCAGCGGCCAGGTCGGCGACTCCGACCCGGTGCTCGCCGCCCAGGACGCACTGCGCGAAGCGCCCGCTGACGAGGTACTGATCTTTGAGCACGGCGCCGACCGCGCCCCCTGGTTCGAGGACGGGCTCTTCCAGCGTGCCCAAGAGGAGCTCGAGCCGCCGCTGCGGATGGTCGTCGTCGAGCCGGAGCCGGCGGGAGACCACATAGTTGATGTCGAGCGCGCCAGCCGCGGCACCGAGGACCTGAGCGCCGAGCACGAGGTGGGGTCGAGCTACTTCCCCGGCCTCTCGCGCAGCGACGCCGCCGGGATGCTCGTCGGCATCGTCGGCACGATCGCGGCCATCGTCCTCGCTGCGATCGGCGCCTCCGAGGCGGACACGGTCTCGGGTTGGCACGCCGCCGCGGTCCTGATCGCGATCGGCGTTGCCCTCCTCAACATGGCCCATGTGGTCGGCCTGACCCTGTTCGAGAGCGTCCACTACCGCGGCGGCTTCTCGCATCTCTTCCACCGCCTCTCGTTGGTGCTGACGCCGGCGGCGGTGGTTGCCAACCTGCTGATCCTGTTGTTCGCCTGAGCGGCGGCGGATCCAAGAAACGACGAAGCGGAGGAGCGATGGAGCGTAGGAAGCTAGGCCGCAGCGGCCCAGAGGTCTCGGCCGAGGGGCTCGGCTGCATGGGGATGTCGGAGTTCTACGGCAGCGCCGACGAGGCGGAGGCGGTGCAGACGATTGAGCGAGCGCTGGAGCTCGGCGTCGACTTCCTCGATACGGCCGACATCTACGGACCCTTCACCAACGAGCGCCTGGTCGGCAAAGCGATCGCCGGCCGTCGTGACGAGGTCGTGTTGGCGACCAAGTTCGGCATCGACCGCGCCGAGGACGGCGCGCGACGCGGCGTCCGCGGTGACCCCGAGTACGTGCATGCCGCCTGCGAGGCTTCGCTGAAGCGCCTCGGCGTCGAGCGGATCGACCTCTACTACCAGCACCGCATCGACCCGCAAGTGCCGATCGAGGAGACCGTCGGGGCGATGGCGGAACTGGTCGAAGAGGGGAAGGTCGCCCACCTCGGCCTCTCCGAGGCGGCCCCGGAGACGATCCGCCGCGCCCACGCCACCCACCCAATCACCGCCCTGCAGACCGAGTACTCGCTCTGGAGTCGCGACCCCGAGGACGAGCTACTGCCGACCCTGCGTGAGCTCGACATTGCCTTCGTCGCCTATAGCCCGCTCGGACGCGGCTTCCTGACCGGCCGCTTCCGCTCGATCGAGGACCTGCCCGAGGGCGACTTCCGCCGTCACAACCCCCGCTTCGAAGGCGAGAACTTTGACCGCAACCTGGAATTGGTCGAGCGGGTTGAGGAGATCGCCGCTGAGAAGGGCGTCAACGCCGGCCAGCTGGCGCTGGCCTGGGTGCTCACTCAGGGCGAGGACATCGTCCCGATCCCCGGCACCAAGCACGTTCAGTACCTCGAGCAGAACATCGCCGCCGCCGGGGTCGAGCTCAGCGACGAGGATCTGCGCCGGATCGACGAGGTGGCCCCGGTTGGCGTCGCCGCCGGCGACCGTTACGCCGACATGTCGCCGGTCGACCGCTAGCTGTCGGCAAAGAGGACGCGCTCGCGGAACTTTGCGGTGCCGGGTTTGAAGTAGGGCGCCGCCCATTTCTCGCTGCGCGTCTTCAGGCGCAGTGGCTCCGCATCGGTAGCGGTTTTCATCGCCGCCCGGAAGCGGTAATGGTCAATCAGGCGGATCGCCTCGACCGCGTAGGTGGAGGCGATCGCGGGGTCGCGGAAGGCGAGCAGGTTGTCGCCGTTCTCCTCCTCGCCGCCGGCGGCGAGATTGGAGGAGCCGGCGAAGACGGCCGGGTTGTCGCCGTTGAAATCGACAACCACGAACTTGTGGTGGATGACGATTCCGGAGCCGCCCTGGCTCTCTTCGCGGAACGTCTTCGGCACTTTCGAGTGGAGGAAGCCGAAGGGAATGAAGACCGGCTCGTCGGATCCGGGCGCGGTGACCTCAAGGTCGCCGTTGACCGACTGGGTGGTGCCGAAGGCGTAGAGGCCCTTGCGTTTCGGCAGTTCCCTGACCGCTGTCAGCACCGGCCCGCCGCCATCGAGGTCCATGATCGCGAACAGCACCGAGCTCTTCGCCTTGGCGATCGCCTCGGCGACCGGCGCCAGTGAGACTTCCGGGTCCGCGTGGGGGGCGAAGCTGACCTGGAAGCTAGGCAGTTTCGCGCCTGCAATCGGCTCGGTGGGGAACCAGGCGGAGGCGATCGGGCTATCGTCGAAGCCGCGGGCGTCGTTCCATGCCTGTTCGAAAGCTTCCTCGTAAATCGCAGCGACCGCGGCGTTTTCAAAGACGAAGACGTTGTTGGCTTGCACGTAGAGGCCGCGGACCGAGAAGTTGGCAGAGCCGGCCAGCACCTTGACCGGTTTGCCCTTGCGCTTCTGGATCAGGATCTTGCCGTGGGAGAAGCGGCTGAAGTGGCCGCGCTTGACCTGGTCGGCTCCGACTTTCTTCTCGACCAGGGCCAGCGCTTCTGCCTTGCGGGCGGCGCCGCCGGTTTTCTTGCGGATGTCGGAGTTGTCGAGGTAGAGGCGCAGACGCGACCGCAGAGAGGCGAGCTTGCGGGCGATGTCGGGCTCGTCGAAGTCGTAAGCGAAGACGTCGAGCGAGAGGTCTTTGTCGGCGACCGTTTCGTCGATCAGCTCGAAGACCAGCTTGCGGGCGTGGGCGCCAAGCCAGGTGTATCGCTCCTGATAAGAGGCGGTCCTGAAGACGCCCGTCGAGGGCGTGGGGGAGACGGCGGCATTCTTGAACCGCTCGGCGTAGGCCTGCGAGGAGAGGTAGCCGCGGGTGAAGCCGATTTCGAGGTCGCCGTAGCCCTCGTCGCGCAGCTCCAGCGTCCGCTGCGCGCTCGGCCCCTTCCTCAGGGCAGTCTCCTCACCGTCGCGGAACAGCATTGCCGTCGCCCGGTAGGTGAACTTCCCTGGCGGCACGTCTTTCGGGTAGTGGACCCAGTGGAATTTCTGGATCGGAGCCTCGTCGCTCGGCGTCCACTCGCGTTCGCTTGGTTTCGTCGCTGCGGTGATTTCCTGGGCGAAGCTGAGCCGGTTCAGCAGCATGTAGGGCTTACCGCGCGGCGGCTTGCATTCAATCGCGAAACCGGCCAGGTCCGGCGCCAGCTCCTTGTCGACGTCGAAAGCAAGGAGGGCGGCGCCGTCGCCGCGGTGGACCGCGAACCGCAACCCGTCAGCCATCGCCCACCGTCCTCACGGCGGCGAACATACATCAAGAGTTCATACGGTATTAAGGATATTTTTTGTTTCCATTTCCACCCTCACCTTGGCTGACATCGCCAGCCGCGGGCCGGCTCTCGCGCAGCGCCGCCAGCACCTCCTCGGCCAGCTGTGAGCCGTCTTCAGGTCGCAGTGGCGTCGCGTTGACGCGGAGGACGACGCCGTCGCGGTCGAGCTCCTCCAGGGAGACGCTTGGCCGGTAGCGGGTCGGCACAGTGATCGCCCCCAGCAATTTCTCCTCGATCTGCTGCGGGCTGGCATCGCCGTCGAAGCGGGCCCGCAGGTCGACCTTGTCGGGCTCGCGGAGAGGGACGACGACGAGACTGAGGAGGACGCTGTTGGGCACCAGCAGGCGGTCGGCGCCTTGGACCAGGGTCGCGTAGAATAGCCCCAGCGAGCTAACCGTCCCCTCGACCGAGCCGGCCAGGGGGCCACCGGTGAGGCGGATCCGTTCGCCGACCTTGAAGGGCCGGGTGCTCTGCAGGACGATGCCGGCGATTAGCCCGCTGAGGGTCTGCTGGGCGGCGAGGCCAAGGACGATTGCGGTGAAGGCGCCGCCGACGGCGAGGGCGGCGGCGTTGATGCCGGCGATCCGCAGCGCCAGGAAGATCACCAGCGCCATCGCGAAGAGGCGGATCACGAATCCGACCGTGCCGGCGGTGGCTGGGCTGAGACGGCGGTAAAGCTGCGGCGAGAGGCCGCGCACCAGCCAGTGCGTCGCCGCCGAGCCGACGATGACGAGGACCGCCACGGTGCCGACCCGCACCCACTGGCCGTTGCCGGGGAAGAGGGTGTGGCGGTTGTAGTAGACGACCAGGGTCGCCGCCAGCACCGCCAGTGCCCCCAGTAGCCCGAGCAGCGTCTTCTTGGAAAGCCGCGGCGCCAGTTCCTCCTCGAGGCCCAGCGAGTGCCAGGCGTGGCTACGCGTCTCGAAGAGCTCGCGGGGCATCACGCGGCGGCGCGGCGTCGGCACGGACCCCGTGTACCCGCCTGCCCGGTGGCTATGCCCCGTCGTCCTCCTCGACCTCGGTGCGGATCCGCTCCAGGGTGCGGCGGAGGATCCGCGAGACGTGCATCTGCGAGTGGCCAATCTGCTCGGCGATCTGCGACTGGGTCATGTCCTCGACGAAGCGCAGTCGCAGGATCAGCCGCTCGCGGTCGTCGAGCGCCGGCAGTGCCGACTCCAGCGTCACCCGGTCATCGACCAGGTCGAAGCCGCGGTCCTCGCTGCCAATCCACTCGCCGGCCGGCGCTTCCTCGCTGTCATCACCGGGCGGGCGGTCGAGCGAGAGCGTGCGCCGATTGCGGTTCGCCTCCAACACCTCGAGGACATCGGTCGGGTCGACTTCGAGTCGCTCCGCCAGCTCCGCCACCGAGGGGGAGCGCTGCAGTTCGACCGTCAGTTTCGACATCGCCTTGTCGACCTCGGCCATGCGGTCGTGGAGGCCGCGCGGTACCCGCACCGTCCAAACACGGTCGCGGAAGTGCCGCTTCAGTTCGCCGAGGATCGTCGGTGAGGCAAAGGCCGGGAAGGGCGTGCCGCGGCTCGGGTCGAAGCGGTCGATCGCGTTGACGAGGCCGAGGCTGGCGACTTGCAGCAGGTCGTCGAAGGACTCGCTGCCGCCGCGGTAGCGGCTCGCCAGGCTGCGGGCAAAGGGCAGGTAGCGGCGGACCAGCTCTTCGCGGGTGGCGGGGTCGCGCTGGGCAAGAAAACTGTCCCAAAGCTCGCGCTCGCTGGCCAGCCCATCGGCGTGGGCGGAGTGCTCGCGGTTCGCTGCTGATTTCTTCTCGCTGGCTGCCATAGACGCGCCGGATCGACTTACCGACGCTGCCCTCGAGCCCGTGGCCGTGCAGCGCCCAAGCGGCCCGATCGCAGGCCGCTGTCACACCTTACTCGGCTGCCGCCGGGGACTTGCCCGGCGCGTACTGGCCACGCGGCAACCGCTTGGCGGTGCCGCTGGCGACCGCCTCACGCAGCGCCGCCTGGAAGCGCCCCGGGCCCCAGTAGCGGGCCCCGACCCGCCGCCGCAGCTCGCGCCCGTCGGCGCTGCCGTGTTCTTCGAGGGCGCGGCCGATGATCGCCACCTCGTCGTCGAGCGGCAGCTCGGGGTGGGGGCCGGAGATCGAGATCGCCCGCGCCGAGGTGAGCGGCCCGGGGCCGGGGCGGAAACGCCCCCGGGGGCGCGGTTTCTCGCCGGTTTGTGGCTTCTCCTCGACCGCAGTCAGCGGTTCGGCGATGTCCTCGAGCTGCTTCTGCTCGGCGGCGACCCCGAAGAGCAGCTCGGCGATGCCGCCGACCGCCATCACCACGGCACCGACGAAGAAGCCGATCGCGACCTGGTCCTGGCTGCCGCTGTTGATCAGGTGGCCGAACAGCAGCGGCCCGACGATGCCGCCGGCAGCGGTCCCGACCGCGTAGAAGAAGGCAATCGAGAGCGCCCGCGTCTCCATCGGGAAGATCTCGCTGACGGTCAGGTAGGCGGAGCTGGCACCGGCCGAGGCGACGAAGAAGATCGCCATCACGAAGGCCATGAAGCTCCAGGTAGTCAGCCCGTTGCCGAGCAGGGCAAAACCCAGCGCGGCGGTGATCGCCGCCGAGAGCAGGTAGGTGCCGGCGACCATCGGTTTGCGGCCGACGGTGTCGAAGAGACGGCCCAGCAGCAATGGCCCGAGGAAGTTGGAGAGCGCGAAGAGGGCGATGTAGAGCGGGATCGTCCCCGAGCCGACGTTGAAGAACTCGCCGAGCAGAGTGCCGAGGTCGAAGGTGACGGCGTTGTAGAGGAAGGCCTGGCCGACGAACAGCGAGAGGCCGAGGGCGGTCCGCTTCGGGTAGCGGGAGAAGGCAGTGCGGGCGATCTCGCGGAAGGAGATCCGCTCGCGCGGCTCGACGACGATGCTGCCCTGTGGCTCGCTCAGCTTCTGGCCGGTCTCCTCCTCCACCTGGCGCTCGATCCCGGCGACGATTTCCTCCGACTCCTTCTCACGGCCGTGGATGAACAGCCAGCGCGGGCTCTCCGGGACTTTGCGGCGGACGATCAGGATCCCGACGCCGAGGATCGCGCCGAGCGCGAAGGCGAGCCGCCAGCCGACGTCGGCGGCGAACAGCGCCGTGTCGAGCAGGGCGACGGTGGCGAAGGCGCCGGCGGCGGCGCCGAGCCAGTAGCTGCCGTTGATGATCAGGTCGACCCGGCCGCGCACCCGGGCCGGGATCAGCTCGTCGATCGCCGAGTTGATCGCCGCGTACTCGCCGCCGATGCCGGCGCCGGTGAAAAAGCGGGCAGCGTAGAAGTACCAAGCGGCAAACGAGAAGGCCGTCGCCACCGTTGCCAGCAGGTAGAGGCCGAGGGTGACCAGGAAGAGCTTTTTGCGGCCGAAGCGGTCGGTCAGCTGGCCGAAGAAGAGGGCGCCGAGGCAGGCGCCGCCGACGTAGAAGGCAGCGGCGGTGCCGATCTGGCTGGCGTCGAGGGAGATGCCGCTGCCGCTTTCGGTCAGACGCTCGCCAATGCTGCCGACGATCGTCACCTCGAGCCCGTCGAGGATCCAAACGGTGCCGAGGCCGATCACGACCATCCAGTGGAAGTTCGACCACGGCAGCCGGTCGAGCCGGGACGGCACCTTGGTCTCGATCCGCTCCTCCATGGGAGCTTTCATTCCCGCAATCGGGCCCGTCTAATCGGCGTCGTTGGTAGGCGCGGGGGCGATTCGGGTACGGTGCCCGCGATGGGCTTCGACCAGTACCACGAGCCGCCCGAGGAGCTGCCGGCCGAGACGCGCACCTTCGCCCGCCTCTGCGCCTCGCTGGAAGAGGAGTCACAGGCGATCGGTTGGTACCAGCAGCGCCTCGCGGTCGAGCCCGACGCGGAAGCGCGGGCGATCATGGAGGACGCCCAGGGGGAGGAGTTCAAGCACTTTTCAATGGACCTCGAGTTCCTGTTGCGGCGGACCCCGCGCTGGCGCCAGATCGCCGAGGGGGTTCTCTTCCAGGACGGTGACATCGTCGAGCACGGCGAGGCGGCTGAGGCCGAGTCCGGCGAGGAGGGCGACGATGCCGACTCCGCCGGCGCGGGCGACGGCTCGCTTGGAATCGGCAGCCTCAAGGAGATCCCATGAACCACCTTCTGCGCGGTCACGCGCCGCTTTCGGACCGCAACTGGAAGCTGCTCGACGAGGAGGCTCGCCAGCGCCTTCAGGGCGCCCTTGCCGCCCGCCGCCTGGTCGACTTCTCGGGCCCGCACGGCTGGGAGCACTCGGCCACCAACCTCGGCCGCACGACCCTGATCGGGACCGCGCCCTGCGATGGCGTCGTTGCTGCCCAGCGCCGGGTGCTGCCGCTGGCGGAGCTGCGGGCTGAGTTTTCGATCGCCCTCTCGGAGCTGCGCGACGACGATCGCGGCGCCCCCGATGCCGACCTCGAGCCGCTCGACCGCGCCGCCCGGCAGATCGCGATTGCCGAGAACGTCGCTGTCTTCCACGGCTGGGAGGGAGCCGCGATCGGTGGCATCGCCGAGGCCTCGCCGATCGAGCCGCGGCCACTTGGCGAGAGCGGTGAGGATTACCCGCGCTCGGTCGCCCGCGCTGTCGAAGCGCTGCGCGAACGAGGTGTCGAGGGTCCATACGGGCTCGCCCTCGGTCCCGACGAGCACCTGCACGCGATCGAAACGGCCGAGCACGGCGGTTACCCGCTGATGGACCACCTGGCCAAGATCCTCTGCGACGGGCCGATCGTCTGGGCGCCCGGCGTCCGCGGCGCCGTTGTCCTCAGTCTGCGCGGCGGCGACTTCCTCTTCGAGTCCGGCCAGGACCTCTCGATCGGCTACAGCCATCACGACTCCGAGGCCGTGCACCTCTACTTGGAGGAGAGCTTTTCCTTCGTCGTCGCCACGCCCGAGGCGGCGGCGCCGCTCAGCTCCTGAGCGGCGAGCGGAAATGCATCATCTGGACCTTGGAGAGCAGCCCCTCCTCGTCGCTCTGCGTGAGCCGTTCTGAGGCCGTCGCCTGGATCGAGAGGACGCGGTCGAGGGTCTCGTTGAGCAGCGCCACAACTTCGTCCCAGCCCCGGTGGTCGAGGACCATCGGGGTGCGGCTGAGATGGACCTCGTCGTCGTCAAAGGTCCCGGCGGAAACGGCCTCATCGACGTCGTCGAAGACAGCTTTCAGAACCGCCGCCGAGAGGCCCGGGCGCAACTGCTTGGGGAGGCCGGCCCACTGGTTGTCGCTGAGCAGCTGACGCCTGGTGGCGCGGTAGAAATGCTCGGTGGCGCCGCGGCGCTGTTTGGTCTCGACCAGCTCGATGCAGTCGTACTTCTCGAGCACGCGCACGTGGTAGGCGACGAGGTTGAGACTGCGTCCGAGCTCCTGTGAGAGGCGATTGGGACTGCAGACTCGCTCGTTAAGAATGATCAGGATCTGGACGCGGAGCGGATGCGCGAAAGCTTTGGCGACCAGCTGTTCGGTGTCCGGCTGTTTCTTGGTCTTTTGCACGGGGGTCCTTGGGTCGGATTCCGGGGGGAGGGCCGATACCCGAACTGTAGGCAAATAGGCTCAAGATCTTCACAACGGTGAATCTTTTGTTCTCTATTACGGAGAAGATCGTCCCGTTCGTAGCCGTCTGGAAGCCGGCGCACGTCGTCGCCGCGGCCGAGCTTCAGCGGTCCAGCAGCTCGCTGAAACGCAGCGCTGCCCGACTCGGCACCACGAAGTCGTCGCGATGGTGCAGTAGCCCGGTGGCGGTGAGGTCGCGCACGGCCCGCTCGATCGCGTCGCGCTCGGCGAAGCCGGCTTCTTCGCCGGCCAGCTCGCGGATCAGCTCCGCCAGCGTCACCTGGGTGGGGTGAAGGGCGATCAGCTGCTGGAGGACGGCCGACTCGGTGGCGGCGTCGTCGTCCGCTGTCGTCCATCTTTCGCCTGCAGCAGTCATGCGTCGCCTAAGACCCTCGCTTGCCCCGGTTCTCCCCCGGCTCGTCCTCGTTCTCGGTCAGCCCGAGGACCTGGCGCGCCCAGGGTGCATCGATCGAGCAGCGGTAGAAGTGCTGAACCGAGCCGCGCACCTGTCTGGTGCGGACGAGGCTGACCGCGCCGCAGTCGGCGAGCACCCGCACGTGGTAGCTGACGTTGCTGAGCGGCAAATCGAGGGCGTCGGCGATCTCGCGCGGGGAAATTGCCTCGTGGCCGAGCATCTGCCGCAGGATCCGCCGCCTCAGCGTGTGCTGCAGCGCCAGCAGCAGATCATGATCGTCCGAATGTTTAGCCGCCCCCATCTCGGTGGGCAATATAAAGCAAACGAATGCTTTTGTCTGTAGACGTTTTGTCTGCGGCTGGTTGTCTGCGGCTCTCAGGCGTCCTCGCGGACGCCTCCCATTTCGCTGAAGACAGCGGTGACGCCGCCGTCTTCACGCTGCTCGTCGGCGATTACGTGGGAGACCGCGTTGATCAGCGCCAGGTGGGTGAAGGCCTGCGGGTAGTTGCCGAGGTGCTGGGAGCTCTCGGCGTCGAGCTCCTCGGCGAAGAGGTCGAGCCAGCCGGCCATCTCGAGCAGCCGCTCGCAGAGTTGCCGGGCCCGCCCGCACTCGCCGATCTCCGAGAGCGCCGAGACCATCCAGAAGGAGCAGATCAGGAAGGTCCCCTCGTGGCCCTGCAGGCCGTCGTCGGTCTCCCCGACTTTGTAGCGGAGGACGAGGCCGTGCTCGGTCAGATCGTCGGCGATCGCGTTGACGGTGTTGCAGACGCGTTCGTCGTCGGGAGGCAGGAAGCGCAGCAGCGGGATCAGCAGGGTCGAAGCGTCGAGCGCGTCGGTGTCGTAGTGCTGGCGGAAGACGCCGTCGCGGACGCCGCGCTCGAGGATCTCAGCGCGAATCTCCTGCGCCTTCGCCTCCCACTCGTCGGCGATCTGGTCGTTCCCGAAGCTGCGGGCGAGGCGGGCGCCGCGGTCGACCGCGACCCAGATCATCAACTTTGAGGAGACGTAGTGCTGGGGCTCGCCGCGCGACTCCCAGATCCCCTGGTCGGGGCTGGGCCAGGCCTCGATCGCCGCCTCCACCTGGTAGCGGATCAGTTCGCGGTCGGCTTGGGTGCCGGAGCCTCGCAGTGCTTTTTCATGTAGGTAGACCGAGTCGAGCAGCGCCCCCCAGACGTCGTTCTGGCGCTGGTCGAAGGCGCCGTTGCCGATTCGCACCGGACGGGCGCCGCCGTAGCCGCTGAGGTGGTCGAGGGTGCTCTCCTCGAGCTGCTTCTCGCCGCCGATCCCGTACATGATCTGCAGGTCCGGGTGGTCTTTGCAGACCTGGACGATGAAGCGCATGAAGTCACGCGCCTCCTGGTCGAAGCCAAGCGTGTGCATCGCCCAGAGCGTGAAGGTCGAGTCGCGGATCCAGCTGTAGCGGTAGTCCCAGTTGCGTTCGCCGCCGGGGGTCTCAGGCAGCGAGGTGGTCGGCGCCGCGACGATCGCCCCGGTCGGGGTATAGGTCAGCCCCTTGAGGACGAGCGCCGAGCGCTGCAGGTGGATCCGCCAGGGGTGGTCGGGGAACTTGCCGGCGCGCAGCCAACTGCGCCAGAACTCCTCGGTCGAGTCGAGCCGCTCCAGTGCCTCGGGGGCGCTGCGAGGCCCGCCCAGGTCGCCCTCACCCCAGGTGATGGCGCAAAAGCCGCTCTCGTCCTCGCGCAGCCGCAAAGTGCCGCGGGCGACGCCGCCGTCGAGGCTCAGTTCCATGTCGCTGGTCAGCCGCAACTCAGTGCCGTCGTTGCAGCTGGCCAGCGCTTCGCCGAACTCGCCGCCGCTCCAGCTCGCCGCCTCGACGCCGTAGCCGAAGCGCGGCGCGCATTCCATCTCCAGCTCGACCTCGCCGTCGATGCAGGTGACGGTCCGCAGCAGCGAGCGGTCCGACTCATGGGCGGTGTCGGGGCGGCCGCCCTCGCCGGAGGCGGCCCACTCGGCGATCGTCAGGGCGTCGTGGACGACCGCCCAGCCGGTGTCGGTGACCCAGGTGGTCTCGATCACCAGGGTTCCCGGTTTGTAGCGGCGGCCGATCGGGACGATGACGCCGCGCGGCTTCAACGTGAAGTGTCCGGCGCCGCGGTCGAGCAGGGCGCCGAAGACGCTTGGCGAGTCGAAGCGGGGTAGGCAGAGCCACTCGACGGCGCCGTCGTAGGAGATCAGCGCCGCGGTGTGGCAGTCGGAGAGGAAGCCGTAGCTGCCGATCGGCGGGAAGAGGTCTTTGCGAGCGGCCACGGCGGCTGTCCAAGCTAGCAGCGCCACGGGCGGCGAACCGCATCGGCACGCCGCTACGCTGGCTTTCGGTGACCCTGCCGATCGCACACCTCACGGGCATCTTCGGCTTCGTCGAGATCGTGCCGCTGCTGCTGGTCGCCGGCCTCTACGCGAAGCGCGCAGCGACCCTGGCCGCCAAGGGCAGGCCGGCACCGCTCTGGCGCCAGATCTGCTTCGCCTGCGGCCTGCTGCTGATCGCGCTAGCAACCGCCTCGCCGCTCGCCGACCTCGCTGAGGAACTGGTGATCGCCCACATGGTCGAGCACCTGCTGATCGGCGACATCGCCACCCTGCTGCTGGTGCTCGGCTTAACCGGGCCGCTGCTGCAGCCGGTCCTGGCGATCCCAGTCTTCGACAAGCTGCGGGTGCTCGCTAATCCACTCGTCGCCTTTCCGCTCTGGCTGCTCAACTTCTACCTCTGGCACGTGCCGGCGCTCTATGACGCTGCCTACGGAGGCGCTGCCCTGCACGCGCTCGAGCACTCGACCTTCATCTTCTTCGGCTGCCTGATGTGGATGCCGGTCTTCGGGCCGCTGCCGACGCCCCAGTGGTTCACCGCCGCCTGGAAAGTCGTCTACGTGATCGCCGTGCGTTTCGCCGGCGCGATCCTCGGCAACGTGCTGATGTGGTCGGGCGAGGTCCTCTACAAGGTCTACGCGCCGGGGGAGCGGTCCTGGCACCTCTCGCCACTGACCGACCAGAGCACCGCTGGGGTGGTGATGATGGTCGAGGGGACCTTCCTCGGCCTCGGCCTGCTCGCCTGGGTCTTCTTCAAGGCAGCCAATGAGGGGATCGAGAAGCAGCGGCTACTCGATCTCGCCCAGGACCGTGGCGTCGTCCTCGACGCGCAGCGGGCACAGCGGGCGGTCGCGGCCGGTCACGGCGATCGCCTCGAGCGGCAGATCCTCGCCTCTGGCCACGGCGGCACGGCGGCTGACGGCAACGGCGCGGGGGAGCACGGTGTCGCCGCTAGTTAGGGCGCGAGCCTGGCTGGTCACCGGGCCGGTCGGGCGCGGTCTCTCTTTCGCGATCGACTTCGGCGTTGCCCTCCGCACCGCGACTCGGCGGCGGCACTGATCCCGATCATCTAGGGTCACGCGTCCTGTGAAGACGAACGTCGCAGAGCTTCCCGAGTCCCGCGTCAGCGTCGAGGTCGAGGTCCCGGCCGAGGATGTCGGCCGCGCCACCGCGCGTGCTGCCCGGGCGATGGCGCGCGAGATGCGCCTGCCGGGCTTCCGCAAGGGCAAGACGCCGCCCTCGCTGGTGATCCAGCGGCTCGGCTTTGACACTGTCCTGCAGGAGGCGATCCGCGAGGCGCTGCCCGAGTGGTACGAACGAGCGCTGCTCGACACCGGCGTGACGCCGATCGGCGATCCCGACATCGAGATGACCGCTACGCCCGAGGCCGAGAACGAGCCGCTCGGCTTCAAGTTCGAGGTCGGTGTGCGGCCGACCGCCGAGCTCGGCGAGTACAAGGGGCTAGAGGTTGGCAAGAAAGAGACTGAGGTCGAGGACGAGGTGATCGACACTGAGGTCGAGCGGATCCGCCAGGGCTTCGCTCGCCTCGAGCCGGTCGAGCGCGCCGCTGCCGAGGGCGACTCGCTGCTGATCGACTTCGAGGGTCTGATCGACGACAGCGCCTTCGAGGGCGGCAAGGCCGAGGACTACCTGTTGGAGCTCGGCTCCAACTCGCTGATCGAGGGCTTCGAGGAGCAGTTGACCGGCGCCGAGCCGGGGGCGGAGCGCGACGTCAACGTCACCTTCCCGGCCGATTACCACGCTGAGCACCTTGCCGGCAAAGCTGCGACTTTCAAGGTCAAGGTCAAAGAGGTGCGGGAGAAGATCCTCCCCGACCTCGACGACGACTTCGCCTCCGATGCCTCCGAGTTCGACACCCTCGAGGAGCTGCGCGCCGACATCCGCGAGAAAGTCGGCAGCGCGCTCGGCAGCCGCGCCGAGGAAGACTTCCGCATCGCCGCCGTCGACGCCGCTGTCGACGCCGCCACGGTCGAGGTCCCCGAGGACCTGGTCACGGCGCGCGCCACCGAACGCTGGGAGAGCACCGAACGCCAACTGGCCCAACGCGGGATGGACCCCAATGCCTTCCTGCAGATGCAGGGCAAGACCCGCGAGGAGCTGATCGAGGAGTCGAAGCCGGACGCTGGTCGCGAGCTGAAACGCGAGGCCGTCGTCACCGCCGTCGCTGAGGCCGAGGGGATCGAGGTCTCAGACGAGGAAATGACCGAGGCGCTCGCCCACAGCGCCGAACACGAGCGCACCACCCCGGAGAAACTCCTCGCCCGCCTCCGCGAGAACGGTCGCGACAAGATGGTCCGCGAAGACATCCGCGCCCGCAAAGCGATCGAGCTGATCGCCGAGGCGGCTAAGCCGATTCCGCTCGAGGAAGCAGAAGAGCGCCAGGGGCGGGCTGAGGCGCGGGAGAAAATTCTCACGCCGGACAAAGAAGAGGCCGAGGATCAGGGCAAAGCCGGCGGGCTGTGGACGCCGGGGTCTGACTGAGGGGGTCGTCGGGAGGGGTCCGGTGGGCCTCTGGGCGAATTCAGTCGCGTGGCCCTTATGGGGCCACTGCTCCGGATGGTTGAGCGCGAGCTAAAGCTCGCGCAGAAGACAGATTGCATGTCGCGGCCTGCGGCCACATTCGCCCAGAGGCCCACCGGACCCCTCCCCCCATACGCTCCGCCTGCTTCAGGTGGTCGGGTCGCCCACGCCCACTCCCATGAGCCGAGCCAGTGACTCAACTCCGGTTCGGGGTGGGCTCCAGTGGCCGCCCAGCGGACTCGTGCCGGTGCTCGTGTGACGAGCGCTCGTGGGTGGAGCAGGGCCGGTGCCCCTCTGCGGGAATGTGGCCGCAGGCCGCGGCAATGCAATCCGATTTATGCGCGGCCGCTGTTGGCCGCGCTCAACTATCCGGAGCGGTGGTCCCATAGGGACCACGCGACTGAATTCCCGCAGAGGGGCACCGGCCCTGCTCCTCTCGCAACCCTCGTCCCTTCCCCGCATCCCACCAACCCAGTCCGCCCACCCGCTTCTATAGAGTCCCCGCCCGATGAGCCCTCTGGTCCCAATGGTGGTCGAGCAGACCTCGCGCGGCGAGCGCGCTTTCGACATCTACTCGCGCCTGCTTGGCGAGCGGATCGTCTTCCTCGGCACTCCGGTCACGGACGACATCGCCAACCTGATCGTGGCGCAGCTGCTGCACCTCGAGTCTGAGGACCCGGACAAGGACGTCAGCCTGTACATCAACTCGCCCGGCGGCTCGGTGTACGCGGGGCTGGCGATCTACGACACGATGCAATTCATCAAACCCAACGTGCAGACGATCTGCGTCGGGGTGGCGATGAGCATGGGGGCGCTGCTGCTCTGCGGCGGTGCCGAGGGCAAGCGGATGGCGTTGCCGAACTCGAAGATCCTCATCCACCAGGTCTCGGCCGGATTCCAGGGCCAGGCCACCGACATCGAGATCCACGCCAAAGAGATCATCGACGTCCGCCGTCGCCTCGACGAGATCATTGCCAAGCACACCGCACAACCGTTCGAGAAGGTCACCAAAGACACCGAGCGGGACTACTTCATGAGCGCGCAGGAGGCGAAGGAGTACCACATCGTCGACCGCGTCATCGAACACCACTGACGGTGCTTTTGCGGCACGTTCGCCGCCCTCCTCCGCTTCTCGCGGTCCTGCTGAGTTTCTTCGCGCTTGGCGTCGCGCCGGCTTCGGCCCAGGTCGTCTCCCGCGATGGGGCGATGCCCTTCTACGAGCACGTCTTCCCGATCGAGGGGGCGCACGCGGAACGAGGCGCGGTCGGCGAATTTGGGGCACCACGCAGTGGCGGTCGCATCCATGAAGGCTTCGACATTCTCGCCGCCTGCGGGACGGAGCTGGTCTCGGCGGTCACCGGCAGGGTGAGGAGGACCGGCTACGACCCCGTGCTCTACGGGAACTACCTGGAAATCCACGGCCAGGGCGAGGACCGCAGTTACTTCTTCGCCCATATGTTGATGCCGCCTCTGGTCCACCGCGGCGAGCGGGTTTGGGCCGGGGAGAGGGTCGGCGCCGTCGGCAAGACCGGCAATGCCCGCACTGTGGGCTGCCAGCTGCACATCGAGATCCACGTCAAGGGGACCCCGATCGACCCGCGCCCGGAAGTGCGGCGCTGGGACCGCTACAGCTGACGTTCGAACCAGAGGTTGGCCTTGGTGTTGCCGTTGTAGTCAGGCACCTCGCGGTAGCCAGCGGCGGTGTAGAGGCCGATCGCGTCGGTCAGGTAATCGGAGGTGTCGAGGCGGACGGCGCTGCAGCCATGCTCCGCGGCGATCGCCTCTAGCTCGGCGAGCAGTCGCCGGGCGATCCCGCGGCCGCGGAAGGCCGGCGCCAGGTACATGCTCTTCACCTCGGCGACGTTGGTGTTGACGTGGCGGACCCCGCCCAGTCCGGCCCGCTTGCCGCCGACCCTGACCAACAGCAGCACCCCATTGGGCGGTTCGAGATCGGCGGGCGGCCCATTGGCGGTCTCGGCGGCGAGGTCGACCCCCAGCGGTCCATCCGCCTCGGCGATGAAATCGGCGTAGAGCGCCCGTACCTCGGAATCGCCGACCGAGGTCGGCTCGAAGCTGATGCGGCCCGTCTCCTCGGGCCGTGGGCTGGAACTGGCCGGTCTCACAGCCCCAGCTCGTATTCGATCCACTCGCTGCGCTCGGCCCCGGTCGAGTCGTACAGCGCCTGGGCGCGGACATTGTCGGGTGCGGTGCACCACTCCAGCCAGACGGCGCCACGCTCGCGGGCGACGGCGGCGCTGGCCTCGATCAGGGCGCGGCCGACGCCCTCGCCGCGGGCGTCCTCGCCGACGAACAGGTCGTTCATCAGCACCGTCTCGGCGGCGGCCAGTGAGCTGAGGTGCCAGTAGAGGCAGGCGTAGCCGCGGATCTCGTCGCCCGCACGGGCGACGAGGATCGCGCCGTCATCGCTGGGGGAGATGAAGCGGGCGAAGAAGGCGCGGTTGCGCTCGTCGTCGATGTCCGCGACCTCGTAGAAGCGCTGGTAGGCGGCGATCGCCGGCAGTAGCCTCTCCAGCTCGGCCTCGCTCTGCAGCGGCTCGATCCGCACGTCCTCGGGCACGTCCCCACCGTAGCGAGCGGGGCGGCCCTGGCCCGTGCCTCGCGCAAGCATCCGCTCACGTGCAGGGACGGCCGCCGTGGCGCCGTAAACCAGTGCCCACAGGCCGGCCTTGTCGCCCCGTTTAAGCTTTTGGGGCTGCCGGAGTCAACACGACCACCCCAATAGGAGGGGATTCCGCTGGCACGTCCCACAGACTCGAACGAGCAACTCCTCTGCAGCTTCTGCGGCAAGTCGCAGCGCCAGGTCAAGAAGTTGATCGCTGGCCCGGGCGTCTATATCTGCGACGAGTGCATCGACCTCTGCAACGAGATCATCGACGAGGAGCTGACCGCTGCGCCAGCCTTCGAGCTCGAGAACCTTCCGAAACCGCGCGAGATCCACGACGTCCTGCAGGAGTACGTGGTTGGCCAGGAGGCTGCCAAGCGGGCCCTCTCGGTCGCCGTCTACAACCACTACAAGCGGGTCCAGATAGCGCAGTCCGAGGACGCGGACATCGAGCTGCAGAAGTCGAACATCATGATGCTCGGCCCGACCGGCTGCGGCAAGACGCTGCTCGCCCAGACCCTGGCGCGGATCCTCAACGTCCCCTTCGCGATCGC
>Ga0105242_10000921_pt1 | contig 22877 bp, 21 predicted proteins | sample KBSM24metaG_FD_81521 | JGI IMG/M metagenome (GOLD analysis project Ga0105242, IMG submission 81521) | Miscanthus rhizosphere microbial communities from Kellogg Biological Station, Michigan, USA - KBS M2-4 metaG | ecosystem: Host-associated > Plants > Roots > Rhizosphere > Soil | place...
CCACGTAGGGGCCGCGGTCGATCACCGGCACGGTGACCGTGCGGCCGCGGTAGCGCAGCTTCACCTTGGTCCCACACGGCAGCGTCTTGTTGGCGACACCGAGCGTGCCGGGCAGCAGGGTGCCACCGCAGGCGACGCCGTTGCCGTAGAGCCCCGGCCCGTAATAGGAGGCACCAGCCGGCCGATAGGCAGTCAGCTTGCGTGCGACGCTGGTCGCCCCACGGCTGTGGGAGTCGTGGACGCCATAAGCACGCACCGCGTAGTTGCCAGAGACCGCCGCCGTCCAGCGGATCCGGAAGCGACCGTCGGTTCCGGTCCGGGTTTTGAGCACCCCGCCGCCCGGTCCCCGCACGACCAGCTTGACGCGGCGGTGGCCGGCCGGGCGGATCCGGCCGCGCACCGCAATCGCGTCGCCGCGCATGACCGCGTGGCGGGAGACGTGGAGGGCGACATGGGAGTGCAGGCGCTCCGCCCGGTGATGGTGGTGCGAGTCCGTCGCCGCGGCCGGCACCGCGCCGACCGACAGCGCAGCGGCAGCAGCCGCCACGGGCAGGAGGTATCGCATCGTCTGATCAACTCGCTTTCTCGCTGCCTACGGGGTTAGCTGACGGGCTCGCGGCCGTGGCTCGGTGCCACGCTCGCTACGGGCGGCTCGCCGCCCGATTCGCCCCGACCGCGGCCTGGCGCCGCGGCAATTGGGTCCCCCGCTCCCGCTCGCGACAGCGCGAGGGGACTCGGCAGATGGGTTCGTTCGTTTGCGAGAGAACACGCTAGGTGGGCCGGCGGAGCGCGGAAGTGATGGGACTCACACGCCCCGATTTGGCAAGAGTCGGTGCAAACGGCTCTGGCAAGCGAAAAATCGCCCCTGTTACAGGCATCCCACCTGTGCGAAGATGGTCCGATGCCAGACCGCCTGACCGGCCTCGACACCTCGTTCCTGCACCTCGAGCGCGCCGGCGCCCACATGCATGTCGCCTCCGTCAGCGTCTTCGAAGGGCCGGCCCCTTCGCACGCCGAGTTCCGTGATCACATCGCCTCGCGCCTGCATCTGGTCCCGCGCTTCCGCCAGAAGCTGCGATTTGTCCCCTTCGACCAGGGGCGGCCGGTCTGGGTCGACGACCCCCACCTCAATCTCGAGTACCACGTGCGGCAGACCGCTCTGCCGGCGCCGGGCAGCGATGAGCAGCTGCGCAACCTCGCCTCGCGGATCTTCTCCCAGCAGCTCGACCGCAGCAAGCCGCTTTGGGAGCTGTGGTTGGTCGAGGGGCTGCACGACGGCCGCTTCGCGATCATCGGCAAGAGCCACCATGCACTCGTCGACGGCGTCTCCGGGGTCGACATCACCACCGTCCTCTTCGACCTCGATGCCGAGCCCGAGGGCCCAGCGACGTCCCCGCCGCCCTGGCTGGCGCGGCCCGAACCGACCGACCTCGAGCTGCTCACTGAAGCGTTGCGCGAGCGGGCGACGAGCCCGAAAGAGATCGCCCGTGGCGTTCGCGCCGCCTTCCGTGGTCCGCGCCAGGTGCTGCGCGGCCTCGGCAACACTTCGAAGATGGTCGGGGCCGGACTTTCGGCCTCCCAGCACCCAGTCTTCAACGTCGAGATCGGCCCGCACCGGCGCTTCGCGATGGTCCAAACCGACCTTGGCGAGCTGAAGCGCGTCAAGGATGCCCACGGCGGCACCGTCAACGACGTGATTCTCTCGATCGTCGCCGGCGCCCTCGGCAAGTACCTGCGCGCTCGCGGACACGAGACCGACGGCCTTGAGCTGCGGGCGATGGTGCCGGTCAGCGTCCGCGCCGCCGAAGAACACGGCGCCCTTGGCAACCGCATCTCGGCGATGATGGCGCCACTGCCAGTCTGGTCCGAGGACCCGGTCGAGCGGCTGCAGCTGATCAGCGAGGAGATGGGCGATCTGAAGACCTCCGGCCAGGCGGTCGGCGCCGAAATCCTCACCAAACTGACCGACTTCGCGCCGGGGACGATTGCCTCGCAGGCGGCCCGCTTGCAGCCCGCCCAGCGCTTCTTCAACCTCGTCGTCACCAACGTGCCCGGGCCGCAGTTCCCGCTCTACGTACTCGGCCGCAGGATGGAGTCGATCTTCCCGATGGTGCCACTGGCCCGCCGCCAGGCCCTCTGCGTGGGGATCATGTCCTACGACGGCCAGGTCAACTTCGGTCTGGTCGGCGACTACGACGCGATGGCTGATTTGGAGAGCTTCGGCCTCGACCTCGATGCGGCGATCGCAGAGGTCGTCGGCACCGTCTCCGCCAAGCCGAGCAAGAAGGCAAAGGCGAGCGCTTCCACGAACGGCAGCCACGCCGTCGCCACCGAGTCGTCCTCCTGAGCGATTCCTCTTAGCGGATCAAGTTGGCGCGGATCCGGAACGGGACCTGGTCGGTCAGGTAGCGCCAGTCGAGCCGGCGGGCGCTGAAGCCATTGGCGCTGGCATCAGCGTTGACTACGACTGCAGTGACGCGGCTGAATCGACCGGGGTCGCCGAGCCACACGCGTAGATCGCCGCCGCCGCGCCGGTAGGCGAGGCGGGTCACGGTGCGACCTTGGCGTTCGCTGCCAATGCGACCGACCAGGGCGACCCCGGCGGCGGTGCCGCGCGGAGCCGTGACGTGGACGACGGCCGCGCGGCCGCGCGGCGCGTGCACCCGCAGCAGCTGGAAGGTGGTGTGGTTGAACAGGCGGGTCAGCGGTCGTCCATCGAGCGGTAGCGAGCCCTGCCGAGGCATGTCGGGATAGAGGTAGCTCTCGCGGAACCCCTCCCCCGTGCGCCACTCGGCGACCGCGGCGGCGAAACGGGTGAAGTCGCGGCTCAGCGTAGAGGGTCCGGCGCTGCGGATCGCCGTTTCGTAGGCGGCGACCGAGAAGCCACCGGGATGGGCGTGGATCGCCCGCGCCCAGGCCCGCCGCACGATCGAGAGGCCGTAGTGGTGGGCCAGCCACTCGTTCCAGACTGCCGAGCCGTACATCTTGATCGAGCTGCTGGTCAGCGGCGTGTCCCAGTACTTCACCCAGCGGCGCACGTAGCGCAGGTAGTCGTCGATCCCGTTGTAGACCTGGTCCTCCATCCAGGTCGCGGTCGACTCGGCGAACCAGGGGTCCTGGTAGGCGTCGTAGCCAAACTGGAGGATGTGGTTGTACTCGTGGGCGAGGGTCACCTCGAGGTCGTGGCTCGGCGTCGTGCCAGGGAACTCGAAGGGGCTGTAGTCGTTGTCAAGGACGAGGTAGCCGTACAAACGCCGCGGGATCCGGTGGTCTTTGCCGCCCTGATCGCGGTCGGGGGCGGCGTAGCCAAACAGCTCGCCGCCAATCTGCGAGAGGTAAATGTCAGTCTTGCCGTGACCGCCCCCTCTGTCACCGTCGCTCTTCGGCTCCCGCCAGCCGAGCTTGTCGTTCTCGATCGTGTGGACGTGTTCGGCGATCTCGAGCACCTGCTCGACGAAGTTCGGGATGCCGTCGTCGTCGCTGTCGGTCAGCCTCGGTGCATCGATCCCCTCGGCGACCCAGTGGACGCAGAAGTTGGGCCCGCAGGCTGGCGATCGCGGCGCCTCGGGAACGGTGTAGGGGTTGCGGTTGGGGTCGGCGACCTTGGTGGGCCGCGCCGGGGCTTCGGTCGGGCGCGGCTCCGGGGCGATAAACGGCTTCTGCGAGCGTGAGGCGAGGCTCGGCGCGGCCGCGGACAGGCCGGGCGCCGCGCTCGCGGTCCCCGCTCCGGCGGTGGTGAGCACGAGGGCGCTGGCCGCGGTGCCGAGGAGGAGGCGCGCGATCGCGGAGCGGCCGGCGAAGGGACGACGTCGGCGCTCCGTCATTCGCGGCAGCGTAGCGGTCGCCACGGCCCGGTCCGGCGCCCCGGACCGCGATACTTCGGCCGTGCTCTGCCGCGGAGACCGATGCGCGTAGCCCTCGCCCAGATCGACCCCACGGTCGGCGATATCGACGGCAACGCCGCCAAGATCGCTGAGTGGATCGACCGTGCCCGTAAGGCCGGCGCTGAGCTGACGATCTTTCCGGAGCTGGCCCTGCCCGGCTATCCGGCCGAGGATCTCTATCTGAAGCGGCACTTTGTCGCGGCCAATAGCCGCGCCGTCGAGGAGCTGGCACGCGGGGTCGAGGGGACGACGGTGCTGGTTGGTTTCGCCGAGCCCGCCGCCAGCGGCGGCGACGCCCGCCACGCCCACAACTCCTTGGCCGTGCTCGCCGACGGCGCCGTGCAGGCCGTCTATCGCAAGAACCTGCTCCCCAACTACGCCGTCTTCGACGAGCAGCGCTACTTCATCCCCGGCGAGGGGCCCCTCTCGGTCGAAGTCGGCGGCGAGGGGATCGGGTTGACGATCTGCGAGGACGTCTGGCTGCCCGGCCCGCCGGCGCAGACCGAGGCCGAAGCGGGTGCGCGGCTGATCGCCAACCCTTCGGGCTCGCCGTACCACCGTGGCAAGGGCCGTGAGCGGGAAGCGATGTTCGCGGAACGCTCGCGCGCCTACGGCGCCCACTTCGCCTTTTGCAACCTGGTTGGCGGCCAGGACGAGCTGGTCTTCGACGGGCAGAGCCTCGTCACCGCCCCCGACGGAAGCGTGATCGCTCGCGCCGCCCAGTTTGAGGAGGAGCTGTTGGTCTGCGAGATCCCCGGCTCCGGGCCGCTCGCCGAGCCGCTCTCTGACCTCGACGAGGTCTACGGCGCCCTCGCCCTCGGCCTCCGCGACTATGTCGCCAAGAACGGCTTCGGCCACGTCGGCGTTGCCCTCTCGGGCGGCATCGACTCCGCTCTGGTCGCCCTGCTTGCGGTCGACGCGCTCGGTCCCGAGCGGGTCAGCTGTGTGGTCATGCCCTCTCCTCATTCCAGTCATGAAACCCAGCAGGACGCTCGGACTATCGGCGCCAACCTCGGCGTCGAGCTGATCGAGATCCCGATTGGGGAGACGATGCGGGACTACGAACGGGCGCTCGGGCCCGCCTTCTCGCGCAACGGCGACGACGGTGGCGAGGAGCCGCTGCCGCGCGACCCCGCGCGCCGCTCCGAGCCCGACCTGGCGGCGGAGAACATCCAGGCGCGGATTCGCGGCAACCTGATGATGGCGCTCTCCAACCGACACGGCTGGCTGGTCCTCACGACCGGCAACAAGAGCGAGATGTCGGTCGGCTACGCCACCCTCTATGGCGATATGGCGGGCGGCTTCGCCGTGATCAAGGATGTACCGAAGACGCTCGTTTACCAGCTCACCGAGCGCCGCAATGAACGCGCCGGCCGCGAGCTGATCCCGGCCTCGGTGCTGGAGCGCCCGCCCTCGGCGGAGCTGCGCCCCGACCAGCTTGACAGCGACTCGCTCCCCCCCTACGACCTGCTCGACCGCATCCTCGAGGCCTACGTCGAGCGCGACCAGGGCCGCGAGGAGATGATCGCTGCCGGCCTGCCGACCGAGATCGTCGACGAGGTGGTCCGGCTGGTCGACCGCTCCGAGTACAAGCGCCGCCAGGCGGCACCGGGGATCCGCATCACCCCAAAGGCGTTTGGCAAGGACCGGCGGCTGCCGATCACGAACAGGTTCGGAGGGTAGGGCGGCGCCTTAGCGCTGCGGAATCGGTCTTACCGCGATCGTCATCTGGGCCAGTGCGCAGAGCCGCTCCTCGGCATCGACGACTTCTGCGTCCCAGACCCAGGTGGTGCGGCCGCGGTGGCGGGCGTGAGCGCGGACTTCGGCGTGGCCCTCGGTGACGGGACGGATGAAGCTGACCGAGATCGACTGACCCATTGCCGCCATGCCCTCCTGAAGGACGACGAGGGCGGTGGCGCGTGAGCAGATGCTCTCGACCAGGGTTGACATCACCCCACCGTGCATCAGCCCTACCGGTTGGCGCAGTTCGTCGCGGATGGCGACGCGGACGCGGGCGTGGTCAGGGTCGTCGTCGAGCCACTCGGTGCCGACGAGAGCGTCGAAGTGGGAGAGCAGGCCGCCTGGGTCGTCCGCCATCGGCCCGCACCCTACCGACGGCCGAGGTTAAGCCTTTGCGAGACCGATGCCATGTCGTTCAAGCCGCCGCCCTGAACCCGTAGGGTTTCTGCCCGGTGGCGCTCAGCGAGGACCAGAAGGCGATGCTGCGCCTGCTTGCGCAGCGCGAGCAGGGATACGACGATTTGGCGGCCCTGATGGGTCTCAGCGTCGAGGAGGTGCGCGCCAAAGTCACGGAGGCGCTGGCCGAGGTTGAGGCCGAAGGCGAGACGGCGCCCGACCTGCCACCGCCCGCGCCTGCCGAACCCGCCCCGGAGCCAGCCAAGGCCGAGCCTGTCCCCGAGCCAGCCGTGCCGGAGCCGCAGGCGAGCGAGGAGGAGCCGCCTCCGCCGCCCCGCCCCAAGCCAAAGCCGCCGGCCGCCAAAGCCGCCGCACGCGTGAGCGGCCCGAAAATTTCCCTGCCAAAGGACCGCGGCGTCCAGGCTGCGCTCGGGGCCGGCCTGCTGGTCGTGATCGCGATCGTCGTGCTGCTGATCGTCGGCAGCAGCGGCGGCTCCACCGGCAGTGGTGAATCGGCCTCCTCGGCCTCCGGCGGCAGCGGCAGCAACGTCAACGCCTCCGAAAACCAGCAGCTGACCGGTGCGGCACTGACCCCGGTCAATGGCGGCGAAGGCGAAGGCCGAGCGATCTTCGGGCGGGTCAAAAAGAACGCCGTCCTGCAAGTGGAAGCGACCGGGCTGGAACCGTCGCCGAAAGGCTCCGACTACACGATCTGGCTCTACAAGTCGCCGAAGTTGGCCTTGCGAGTCGGCGCGGTGCGGGTTACCGACAACGGCAGTATTGCCGTGCAGCTGCCGATCCCGCCCGAACTGCTCGGCTACATCGCCGCCGGCGCCTTCAACCAGATCGACATCTCGCTGACCGAAAATGCCGCCTACGCCGCTGAGGTGGCGAAGTCAAAGCAGGAAAAACGCCTGCCCGAACAGGTCGGCACCAGTGTCCTTCGGGGCGAAATCACCGGGCCGATGATCAAAGCTGCGGCCAACGCGGGCGGCTAGCCCGGAATCAGCTTGCCGGGGTTCATGATCCCGGCCGGGTCCAGCTCGGCCTTGACCGCGCGCAGTACGTCGATGCCGGTCCTCCCCACCTCGGCCTCGATATAGGGCACGTGGTCGCGGCCAATGGCGTGGTGGTGGGTGATCGTGGCGCCGCAAGCGACAATCGCTTCCGAGGCCGCCTGCTTGACGCGGCGCCATTGCTCGATCTCGGCACCGGGCCGGCGACGAGCGACGAAGGTGAAGTACAGCGAGGCGCCGTCGGCGTAGGCATGCGAGAGGTGGCACCAAACGATCCCGGGGGTGCCCTGCTGGTCGAGGGCACCGCGGATCGCGCCGGAGACAGCGGCATGCAGCTCACCGAGGCGGCTCCAGGTGTGCGAGGTCTCCAGCGTCTCCACCATCGCCCCGATCCCCATCAGGGTGTCGCGCAGGTACGGACCTTGGTAGCGGCCGTGCTCCCAGGAGCGGCCGGCCGCCTGGCCGAGGTAGGCGGCGCCCCCGGAGCGCAGCGCCCGCACCGTGAGGGCACGGCGCCGGGCCACCGACTCCTCGTCGCCCTCGAAGCCGACGATCACCAGCGAGCCACCACGGCGGCGGCGCAGGCCGAGGTATCCATGGAAGGCCTTGCCGGCGGCACCGCGCGGGCCCGAGAGTGCCAGCGAGCCCTCGGTCTCCTCCTCATCGGAGATGCGGATCACGTCGGGCAGGCCCGGCCCCTGCGCGAGCGAGCGGACGATCTCGGCCCCGGCTTCGAACCCGGCCGCCATCCAAGCCTCGTAGCGGCGCAGCGGCGGCGCCGGGCGTACCCGCACGGTGACGTCGGGGATGACGCCGAGGGTGCCCTCGGAGCCGACGATCAGCTCGCGTAAGGCCGGCCCGGCGGCGGTGTGCGGCGTCGCCAGCGTGCGCACCTCGCCCACTGGCGCCAGCAGGCGCACCGAGCTGACCAGATCGTCGAAGCGTCCGTAGCCGCTTGAGGCCTGTCCGGCCGAGCGAGTGGCAGCGAAGCCGCCGATCGTCGCGTACTCGAAGGACTGCGGGAAGTGGCCGAGCGTGAGGCCCTCGCGGCCAAGCGCTGCCTCCGCCTCCGGCCCACGCAGCCCGGCACCGAGACGGGCGGTTAGCGAGCGGCAGTCGACCTCAACCTCGCGCAGGTTGGTGAGGTCGAGGCTGACCAGGCGCTCGTGCCCGCCGCGCAGCGGCTCGACGCCGCCGACCACGCTGGTGCCGCCGCCGAAGGGGACTACGGCGATGCCCTCAGTGGCACAGATCTCCAGTACCTTGCGCGCTGCCGCCGCGTCCGCCGGCGCCAACACCGCGTCGGGAGCCGCCTCCAACGTCCCCAAGCGCAGCCGCGCCAGGTCGGCGTAGCCCTTCCCCGCTGCGTGGCGGAGTCGGTCCTCCGCGGCCGTCGAGAGGTTCTCCGCCCCGACCGCCTCGCTCAGTGCCGGCGGCAGCGGCTGCGCGGCGGGCAACGGAAACTCGGCGAGCTCGTGGGCGAGTGGCCACGGCTCAAGCGTCCCGAGCCGTTCGGCCAGCACCGCCAGCGCCGCCTCGTCCAACCCGGGCCGTATCGCCGGGTCCCCCCAGCCCCACCAATTGGTGTCGCGCCGGGGCGCCTTTGTCACCTCTGGGGTTACAAATGCGCTTCGGCTCACGTCAGCGCCTCTTCGATGCCGTCGAGGGCCTGGTCGGCGATCCGCCCCTGGCCGCTGCGCATCATCGGCGAGCCGAAGCGGGACATCCCGCGCAGGGTCTGCGAGGCGGTGATCTCGACCTCGGTCGCTTCCCCCTCAGGGCGTAGGCGGACCTCTACTTCAGAGGAACGCAGGTGCTTGGCGAAGGGCGTGTCCTCCAGCTGCTGCTCCCAGACGTAGCGCTCGTTTTCGGCTGAGCTGAGACAGCGGAAGTCGGCCCGCACGCCGCGTCCCTCGGCAGTCTCCAGGACCTTGGTCCACTGGCTGCGGCGGCCGCCGTCCTTGGCGTCGACGTTCTCCACCCGGCTCACCCGCGGCCACCAGCGCGGCAGGTTGTAGGGGTCGGAGACGAGCTGCCAGACCTCGGCGACCGGAGCCGCGATCGTGCGTCGGCGAGAGACCCGGGGCACGCCCAGCCCTACTCGCCGGCGAGACGGCGCAGATCCCGGACCAGCAGCAGGTGCTTAAGGTGGCTGACCGTCGCCGCCAGGCTTTCCAGGCTCTGCAGCGCCTCTTTGCGCCGCTCCGGATTGCGCGAGCGCAGCGAGGGGCCGAGCAGCGCTTCCAGCAGGTTCGCCTCGCGGTCGGCCGAGGAGCGGAAGACGCGCAGGTTGCGGGCGCCGACGCCGAAGCGTGAGAGTTCGTTGGCGGCGCGGACGATCTCCTGGTCGGTCTCGTCGTAGACCGTCTTGCCCTCGCGTTTCTCAGGCTGGACGATCCCGAAGTTCTCGAGCTCGGCGATCAGCTCCTCGCGAGCGCCGGTCTCCTCGATCACCTCGTCGAGGGTGAGGTGCGCGCGCGAGGTCTCGACCAGGATCGCCCGCCGCATCGAGCCGCCGCTCGGTCGCCGCTCGTTGTCACCGATCCCGACCTCGCTGCCGGCCGCCAGCTCCTGGCGGATTACCTTCAGCGGCAGGAACTCATCGCGCTGCAGGCGCAGGATCGTCCGTAACCGTTCGACGTCGGCCTGGCTATAGAGGCGGTAGCCGCCGGAGGTACGACGCGGGCTCAGCAACTTCTGGTCCTCGAGGTAGCGGATCTTCGAGATCGAGACGTCGTTGAACTCGTTCTGGAGAATCTTGCAGACGGCCCCGATCGTCAGCGCCTTGCGCGGGCGGCTGGCCGATTCAGGCGGTCGGGTCGGCTGTTCGGAGATGGTCACCTTCACCTCTCCAGGTAGCTGAGCTTGTACTTGCCGACCTGGATCTCGTCACCGTCGGCAAGCCGGTGCGACTCGATCCGGCGGCGGTTGACGTAGGTGCCGTTGAGCGAGCCGAGGTCGTCGATGTAGAGACCGTCGCGGCGCCGCACCAGCAGCGCGTGGTTACGGGAGACGGTGACGTCGTCGAGAAAGACACCGGCGTCAGGGCTGCGGCCAATGCTGACCCGGTCCTCGTCGATGCTGAAGCTCTCGCCGGCGCGGCCGCCACCGGCACGGATCACCAGCGCCGCCCCCGCCGCCTCAACCACCTCGTCGATGTCGACCGGCTGCATGTCGCCGGTCTCCCCGACCGTGTAGGTCATCGTCGTCGGGTCCTCGCCGCCCTCGCTGGGGCCGCCGAGGTACGCACCGCACTTCTGGCAGTAATTAGCGCCCTCGGGGTTGACGAACCCGCACTCGGGACAGTGGACGGCCATCGGCTGGGTCCTCGGCGCTCAGGCGGCGGGGTCGCCCTCCGGCGGCGCGCCCTTCGCCTTGCCGGCGAGGATCTCAGTCAGTTGCTCGACGTCGTCGCCGGAGATGATCGAGTCGCCCCGCTCGCGTTTTTGCCGCAGGCGGTTGACCAGCTCGGCCCGCATGATGTCGATCTTGCCGTGCAGGACACGGCGCTTATAGGAGATCTCGTTCTCCTCAGCCATCAGCTTGTCGATCATCTCTTTCAGCTCAACGTCGCTGAGCGAGCCTAGATCGGGAAAAGTGTCCTCCATCTTGCTCCTTTAAGGCTGAGGCGCTGCCGCCTCCGGTTTGCGCAAGGGCCGGATTATAGGTAGGCAGGCAAACAAACCTCAACTGCAGGTTGAAGGTTCGCTCGATTTGACGCTCAGCTTGCAGTCCGGGCGGCGCGCACGGCGCGAATCCCGGTGCGGGCGTAGAGCACCGTGGCGACGATCGCCAGGGCCAGCCCGACGAGCAGCAACGCCGTCGGCACCCAGCCGGCGAAGACCAGCGCGAAGAAAATCCCGCCCATGATCGGGAAGACTGAGATTCGGCCGGGCCAGTTGACTTCGACGTCCACGCCGTGGCGGAGCCCGTACTGGGCCAGTAGCAGCATGGCCAGCTCGCGCAGCGCCAGCAGCGCCAGCGCCCAGCGTGGCAGCAGCTCGAAGCTCCAACAGACAGCGGCGCCGGCGAGGATCGTCAGGCGGTCGATCAGCGGGTCCATCAGGGCGCCGAGGCGGCTGTACTGGCCGGTGACGCGGGCCAGGAAGCCGTCGACGTAGTCGCCGGCCGCGATCAGCCAGAAGATCGCCGCCGAGGCAACGGTGCGGCCGTCGCTGGATTCATAGGCGAGATAGAGGAAGAGTGGGATTCCCGCCAGGCGCAGGTAGCCGACCAGGTTCGGGATCGTCCACGGGTTGAGCGGCTCGCCCTCGCGGGTCTGGCGCGGTTTGGCGCCAGTGCGGTCGAGCCCGAAGAGGCGCCGGACGCGGCCCCGCCCGAAGGGAGCGTTGTCGGTCATGTCGCCCTCCACGCAGCAGGCTGCGCTGCGCTGCCGGGGCGGATCAGTAGGCCTTGGCGAAGACCGCTTCGACGACTGCCGGCTCGCCGGTCAGAACGCAGCTGCTGCCCGCCCGCAGCTGCTGGTCGAAGGGCAGGCAGCGGACCGAGACCTTGAGCTCCTCGATGATCTCGCCCGAGCGCGGCGATTCGCTCCACGGCGCCCGCACGAAGCCGCCGCTGTTGGGATCGCCGTCGTCGGCCTCGAACCATCGCCGGAAATCATCCACGTTGTCGACGTTGCGTGCGGTTCGCGAGGCGAGGCGGTCGGCGGCTGCCGCCAGGTAGCTCGCTTGCACCTCCTCAAGCAGGGCTGGCACCCGGGCGGCGATCTCGGCACGGGGAACGCTCTCCCCGGCGCGCGGCTCGGCGTCGCGGCGGCGCAGCATCACCGCGCCCTCGGCGATGTCCCGCGGGCCGACTTCGAGGATCAGTGGCACGCCCTTGCGGACCCACTCCCAGCGCTTCGCTGGCGCCTCACGATCGCGCAGGTCGGCGAAGACCCGCACCTCCTCCCCCGCGTAGCTCTGCGCGCCCAGCTCGGCCGCCAGCTCCTCGGCGTAGGTGACGACCGCGTCGGCCTCATCGCCGCGCAGGATCGGCACCACCGCGACCTGCTGGGGTGCCACCCGCGGCGGCAGGCGCAGGCCGTCGTCGTCGGAGTGGGACATCACCAAGGCGCCGAGCAGTCGGGTCGAGACGCCCCAGGAAGAAGTGTGGACGAGCTTGCGCTCGCCGTCCTGGTCGAGGAACTGGATCTCCGCCGCCTCGGCGAAGCCCTGGCCCAGGTAGTGCGAGGTCCCCGCCTGTAGGGCCTTGCCGTCCTGCATCATCGCCTCGATCGAGAGGCTGCTGACGGCGCCGGGAAAGCGCTCTGCGGCGGGCTTCTCTCCGGTCAGCACCGGGATCGCCAGGACCGACTCGGCGAACTCGCGGTAGACCTCGAGCATCCGCTCCGTCTCCTCGCGCGCCTCCGCCTCGGTGGCGTGGGCGGTGTGGCCCTCCTGCCAGAGGAACTCGGTGGTCCGCAGCAGCACCCGCGGCCGCAGCTCCCAGCGGACCACGTTCGCCCACTGGTTGATCATCAGCGGCAGGTCGCGGTAGGAGTCGATCCATTTCGCAAACGACTTGCCGATCACCGTCTCTGAGGTCGGCCGCACGATCAGCGGCTCGGCCAGCTCCCCCGCCGGCCGCAGCTTGCCGGGAGCGCTGGGGTCTTCCTCGAGCCGGTGGTGGGTGACCACCGCCATCTCCTTGGCGAAGCCCTCGACGTGCTCGGCCTCCTCCTCGAAGTAGCTGAGCGGGATGAAGAGCGGGAAGTAGGCGTTCTGGGCGCCGGTCCGCTTGATCTCGCGGTCGAGCTGGCGTTGCATCAGCTCCCAGGTCGCGTAGCCCCAGGGCCGGATCACCATCGAGCCGCGCACGTGCGCCAGTTCGGCGACCTCGGCGTCTTTCACCACCGCCTGAAACCAGGCTGGGAAATCCTCCTGGCGGGTGGGCGAGACTCCCTTCGTGGTGGCCATCGCGGGCGAGTCTATTTCCTGCCGCGCGATGCCTGAGCCGCGAGCGCCAAGCCTGGCCAGGACGCAGGGAGCGAAGCGTGCTCCGCACGCGAGCGACCGAGGACACCGCCAGGCGCCGGCGATCGCGGCTCAGGTTCAGGCGCGGGTGAAGCGGCGGGAGGCGGTCGGCGACTGCTCCTCGTCGAGCAGGACTTTGTCCGACTCGCCGCGTTCGACCGCTTCCTTCTCCATCTGAGCGATCTTCTCCGGCGTCAGGTCGCCGGCGTTTTCGCGCTCGATGTTGGCCACCCACTCAGCGCCCTCGCGCGACTCGACCTCATCGAACTCGACCTCGCCGCCGCGGTCGAGCGACTTGTCGATCTCTTCGAAGAGGGTGTCGACCAGCTTCTCCTGTGGCACCTTCCGCAGCGGTTTGCCGCCGGCGAAGATCAGGCCCTCGTTCTTGGCGCCGGCGATCCCGAAGTCAGCGTGACTGGCCTCGCCGCTGCCGTTGACGGCGCAGCCCAACACCGCCACCTCGACCGGCTCCGCATAGCCCTCCAGCCGCTGCTCAATCTCCGCCACCACCGAGTCCATGTCGAACTGCAGACGGCCGCAGGTCGGACAGGCGATCAGAACCGGACCGCGCTCGCGCAACTGCAGCGCCTTGAGGATCTCCCAGGCGACCTTGACCTCCTCCTCGGCGTGGAAGGTCGAGAGGCTGATCCGGATCGTGTCGCCGATCCCGTCGGCGAGCAGCGTCCCCAGCCCGACCGCCGATTTCAGCGATCCCCCCCATTTCGTCCCTGCCTCGGTCACCCCGAGGTGCAGGGGGTAGGGAATCCTCTCCGAGAGCAGGCGGTTGGCGGCAATCGTGTTCGGCACGTTGGTCGACTTGATCGAGACCTTGAAGTTCTCGAAGTCGAGCCCCTCCATCAGTTCGACGAACTCGACGGCAGCGGCGACCAGCGCCTCGACCGGCGCCTCGCGCTCGAGGGCGTGCAGGTGCTTGGGCAATGAGCCCGAGTTGACGCCGATCCGCATCGGCACCCCAGCCGCGGTCGCCTTCACGGCCACCTCGGCGACTTTCTCGCGGCCGCCGATGTTGCCGGGGTTGAGGCGGATGCAGTGGGCGCCGGCGTCGACCGCTTTCAGCGCCAGGGTGTGGTTGAAGTGGATGTCGGCGATCACCGGGATCGGCGATTCGCGGACGATCGTCTTCAGGGCCTCGGCGTCCTGCTCCCGCGGCACCGCACAGCGGACGATGTCAGCACCAGCGTCGGCGACCTTGCGGATCTGCTCCATCGTCGCAGTCACGTTGGCGGTCTCGGTCTTGGTCATCGTCTGCACGGCGACCGGAGCACCGCCCCCAACCGGGACGCTGCCGACGAATATCTGGCGCTTCGAAGCGATCTCTGAAGCGTATATGGCCCGATCCACGGACTCGCCTTGAACCTTTACTTCGGGCAATCCGTACCGCTGGAAACAGACGGTTTCTCAATCCGGGAGGGGTATCGATGTCGAGACGGTTCGGGTTGCGGCGGGGAGCACTGCCCCTCGCCGCCGCGTTTGCCGTGCTGTTGGTGTTTGCGCCGATCGCCAGGGCCACCTTCCACCTGATCAAAGTGCGCGAGGTCCATCCCAGCAGCGGCGACGACAGCTACGTCGAGCTGCAGATGTTCGCGGCCGGTCAGAACCTCCTCGCCACCCACTCGATGACCGTCTACAACACCGCCGGCACCCTGGTCCACAGCTCGACCTTCAACGGGGGCGTCGCCAACTCGCAGAACCAGCAAACCGTCCTGATCGGCGACACCGGTGTGGGGGCGAGCTTCGGCGTCACCCCCGACCTGGTTGACTCGGGCCTCAGTATCCCGGCCGCCGGCGGCGCCGTCTGCTGGAACGCCGGCGGCCTGCCCGCCGACTGCGTCGCCTGGGGCAATTTCACCGGTGGCTCGGCGCTGCAGACCGCGGCCGGTACGAGCGTCGGTACCCCGGTCGCCTCGAGTGGCATCGCTGCCGGCAAGGCGATCCGGCGGACGATCGCGCCGGGCTGCCCGACCCTGCTCGAGGAAAGCGACGACAGCAACAACAGCGCCGCCGATTTCGCCGAAGTAGCCCCGGCGCCGCGCAACGACTCCAGCCCGATCACCGAGACGACCTGCGCCGGCGCCCCGAACACCGCGATCGACGACCGGCCACCGCTGAACTCGAACAGCGTCGGCGCCGAATTCACCTACGAAGCTCCGACCGCGACCAGCTACGAATGCAGGCTCGACAGCGCCGCCTTCGCCAACTGCCCGGTCGGAAGCAAGGAATACACCGCCCTCAGGGAGGGCGGCCATACCTTCCAGGTGCGTGGCGTCAACGCCTCGGGGCCCGATCCGACCCCTGCCTCCTACACCTGGACGGTCGACGTCACCGCGCCGACGACGACGATCGACACCCACCCCGACGATCCCAGTCGCGGCGACAGCGCCGCTTTCACCTTCCACGCCAGCGAGGCGACGACGAAGTTCGAATGCAGCGCCGCGCCGGCGGGCCAGCCGGACTCGTTCGCGCTCTGCAGCTCAGGCCAGACCTACATGTCCCTCCCCAACGGCGAATTCGTCTTCAAGGTCCGCGCTACCGACCTCGCCGGCAACCCGCAGGCTGCGGCGACCACCTTCAGCTGGCACGTCGACAACTCACTGGCCGACACGACGCCACCGCAGACGACGATTCTCAGCAAACCCACCGACCCGAGCACCGCCGCGACCGCGACCTTCACCTACAGCTCCAACGAGCCTGGCTCGAGCTTCGAATGCGCCCTCGACAGCGCCGCCTTCAGCTCCTGCCCCGTCGCCGGGATCACTTACCCCAGCCTCGGCGCCGGCGCCCACAGCTTCCAGGTGCGGGCCGTCGACCCGAGCTCGAACAAAGACCCGACTCCGGCCGGTTACAGCTTCCAGATCGTCCTGCCGCCGCCGAGCGAACCGGGATCAGTTGGCGGCGGGAGTGGTGGCAGTGCGGGTGGAGGCAGTTCCCCCGCCCCGCCCGCTGGCGGCCCGGCGCCGCCCACGGCCGCCGCGGTCGAGACGACGATCGCCGCGGTCGAGACGACGATCGCCGCCAAGCCGACCGCGAAGACCGCCGACCGCACCCCGACCTTTCGCTTCCGCGCGGCGCCGGGAGCCAGCTTCCAGTGCAAACTCGACAAGGGACCTTTCAAGGCCTGCCGCTCGCCGTTCACGACGCCGGCGCTGACCCCGGGGAAACACACCCTGACGGTGCGCGCCGTGGTCGGCGGCGTCCCCGACCCGAGCCCGGCCAGCTTCACCTTCAAGGTGGTGCGGCACCGATGAAATCGGCCCGGCGCCTTGCCTACTCGTTGGCCTGCGCCGCCGCGGCGCTCGGGCTCGCCGCCTCGCCGGCGGCGGCGACCTTTCACCTGATGGAGATCCGCGAGGTCTACCCGGGCTCTGCCGCCAGTCCCGGCGCCGAGTACGTCGAGCTGCAGATGTACGCGGCCGGGCAGAACCTCGTCGGCGGCCACTTCCTGCGCACCTACGGCCCGACCGGCTCGGTGCTCGCCACCGACACCTTCCCCGCCGACGTGCCGGGCAGCGCCGACCAGAGCACCCTGGTGCTGGCGACGCCCGAAGCCGAAGCTCAGTTCGGGATCGCCGCCGACGCGCCCCTCTCCCCCGCCGGCCAGCTCGACCCCAGTGGCGGCGCCGTCTGCTGGGAAACGATCGACTGCGTCGCCTGGGGTAGCTTCAGCGGCTCACTGCCGTCCCCGGCCGGCTCGCCGGCCCCTGTGATCCCCGACGGAATGGCACTGCGCCGGACGATTGCTCCTGGCTGCCCGACCCTGCTCGAGCCCACCGACGACCACGACAACAGCGCCGCCGACTTCATGCCGGTCTTCCCGGCACCGCGACCGAACTCAGTCGCCGCGACTGAGCGCCCCTGCGAATCCGCGTCCGTCGGCGGACAGTCCCCGAAAGAAGGCGGGGGCGGCGCCGGCGGGGGCGGGGGCAAGCTGGCCGGGGCCCCGCAGACGACGCTGCGCTCGACCCCCGCCAAGCGCGGCACCGACCGCACCCCGACCTTCCGCTTCCGCGCCGACCAGCCCGCTGCCGACTTCGAATGCCGGCTCGACCGCCACAACTACCGGCCCTGCACCTCGCCACTTACCCTCGGGCGGCTCGCCTACGGGCGCCACCGTTTCCTGGTTCGGGCCCGGGACTCGGTCGAGGAGACGCTCGTCGACCCTTCCCCCGCCTCCTTCGCCTTCCGGATCGTCCGCCGCCACTAGCGGGGCGGAGTTGCGACTAACGGACCTTGAATCCTTCGCCGCCGAGGCGGCCGATGTCGTTGCTGAGGCCGATGAAGAACAGCATCGCCACCAGCGCGAAGCCGATCATGCTGGCCCGCTCCATCACCCGCAATGAGACCGGGCGGCCGCGCAGTTTCTCGACGATCGCCCAGAAGATGTGGCCGCCGTCGAGGGGCAGGATCGGCAGCAGGTTGATCAGGCCCAGCGAGAGGCTGACGATAGCGAGCAGCAGCAGCGACGCGCTGAGCCCTACGTTGATCGTCTGGTTGGCGACGTCGCTGGTGCCAACAATCCCGGAGATCTGCTTGCGTTCCTTCGATTCGAAGATGTGGGCGAAGATCTCGCCGGTTTTCGAGGTGATCAACCAGACCGAGTCCCAGGCCCGGCTGACCGCCGCCCCGGGGCTGATCGAGATCCCCTGCGAGCCGTAGGAGAAGCCGATCAGGGCCTTTTTGAGCCCCGCGTCATATTCAGGCACGACGCTGAGCGTCTGCAGTTGCCCATTGCGCTCGATCGTCAGCCGCACCGGCGTCGCCGCCTTGCAGCCATTGACCTGTTCGCCCCCCGAGCATTCGTGGGCGCTGACGGTTTCGCCGAACTCCTTCAGCCGCTCTTCGACGCCGATGCCGGGAAAGCTCTTGCCGTCGATGGCGACGATCCGATCCCCAGGCTGAAGCACCTTCGCGGCCGGCGTCCCGGGCCGGATTTCGCCGACCGTCTGGTCGATCTTCTGGGCGGCGAAGAAATAGACGCCGGCGAAGATCAGGAAGGCAAGGACGATGTTCACCGCCGGTCCCGCGGCGACGACGACGATCCGCTTCCAGACTTTCTGGCGGTAGTAAGCGCGGTGGGCGACCTCCGGAGGCAACTCCTCCTCCGGGTTCATACCGCTGATTTTTACGTAGCCACCGAGCGGAATCGCTTTGACGCCGTACTCAGTCTCACCGCGTTTGAACGACCAGATCGTCGGCCCGAAGAAGAGGAAGAAGCGCTCGACGCGCATCCCCGTCGCCTTGGCGGCGAAGAAGTGGCCCGCCTCGTGGAGCATGATCAGCAGGCAGAAGCCGAGAAAGATGTAGATCCAGTTCACGCTGGCATCAACCCCTGAACCTGCTCTTCGCTGCGGCGGCGGGCCTCGGCGTCAGCGGCGAAGAGGTCGTCGAAATGGCCGACCGGCTGCGCTGGCATCTCCTCCAGCACCCGACCGATCACGGCGGCGATGCCGGTGAAGGGGATGCGGCCGTCGAGGAAGGCGGCGACGGCGATCTCATCGGCGGCGTTGAGCACGCAGGGCGCGGTTCCCCCCGCGGCCCCGGCTTCGAGGGCAAGGCGCAGGCAGGCGAAGGTCGAGAAGTCAGGCTCCTCGAAGGTGAGGGCGCCGACAGTGGCGAGGTCGAGCCGCGGCACGTCGACGTCGGCCCGTTCCGGGAAGTTGAGCGCGAAGGAGATCGGCACCCGCATGTCGGGATAGCCGAGGTGCGCGAGCGAGGAGCCGTCGTTGAGGTGGATCAGCGAGTGGTTCAGTGACTGCGGGTGGACGACTACCCCGATCCGCTCGTACGGGACCGCGAAGAGGTGATGCGCCTCGATCGCCTCGAAGCCCTTGTTCATTAGCGTCGCGCAGTCGATCGTGATTCGGCCGCCCATCCGCCAGGTCGGGTGCGCGAGCGCCTCCTCGACACTGACGTCGGCGAGGTCCTCGCGACCGCGGAAGGGGCCGCCCGAGGCAGTGAGGACAAGTCGCTCAACCGTACCCGGCGCCTCGCCGCCGATCAGCTGAAAAAGCGCCGAGTGCTCGGAGTCGACGGGCAGTAACCGCGTCCCGGTCGCCTCGGCCAGCGCCGTGACCAGCTCACCGCCGATCACTAGGCTCTCCTTGTTGGCGAGGGCGACGTCGATCCCCTCGCTGAGGGCGACGATGGTCGAGCCCAGCCCGGCAGCGCCGACGACGGCGTTGAGGACTAGGTCCGCCCCCGAGGAGGCGATCAGCTCGCGCACACCCTCCTCACCGATGAGAACCCGTCCGCTCCAGGCCTCCTGCGCTTGCGCCGCGGCATCGGTATCGGCCAGCGCCACCGTCGGCACCCCGTGCTCGCGCGCCTGCTCCAACGCTAGCTCCCAGCTCGATCCGGCCGCCAGGCCGACCGCCTGCAGCTCCGAGGAGCGCCCGATCACGTCGAGCGCCTGCGTTCCGATGGACCCGGTCGAGCCGAGCACGAGGACCTTCTTCATGCGTCCACAGAGGATACGGGGCAATGAGTCCGTGCTTTTTCCCGCATAGCGGGACCAAGAACGGACTCGTCAATAGACCAGGGCCACGGCGAGGTAGTAGCCGACGACCACGGTGAAGAAGACGGCGTCCAACCGGTCGAGGATGCCGCCGTGGGGGCCGAACAGGGTGCCGGTGTCCTTGGTGCCGAGGTCGCGCTTCAGCATCGACTCGAAAAGGTCGCCGACCGGGGCGACGGCGGCGACGGCGGCGCCCATGATCAGGGCGTCGGCACCGGAGAGCCAGTCCTGGTAGAGGCCGGCGAACCAGAAGCCCATCGTGCCGATTACGAAGCCGCCGATCAGGCCCTCGATGGTCTTATTGGGCGAGAGCGTCGGTGCGATCTTGTGGCTGCCGAACATCCGGCCGGTGGCGTAGGCGGCGGTGTCGGCAACGAAGGTGCCGACGAGGACATCGACCAGCAGCCCGGCGCCGTGATTCGGCAGGTCGCGGAGGAAGACCGCGTGGACGAGCGGGATGCCGATCCAGACGATCCCGAGCAGGGTGACACCGATCGAGACGGTCACCCCGTCGCGATGTTTGGAGTCGGCGCCGAAGACGAAGAGCACCGGGAAGGCGGCGGCAAGGACGAGCAGGACGTTGAAGGAGGTGCCGAAGTGGGCGGCGATCACCAGCGCCGCGACGGCCAGGTAGGCGGGGATCTCCAGCGGCCGTGCCTCCCGCGTCATCGTCAGGTACTCGCGCAGACAGAGGGCGCCGATCGCGATCATCGCTGCGGTGAAGACGAGCCCGCCGGCAACCACGATCGCGATCACCACCGCGATCCAGGGCAGCACGACGATGACCCGCCGCGCCGTCTCGCCACCGCCTTTGCCACGGCGGCGGCGCGGTTTGCGCGGCGGCCGTTTCGGCGGCGGCGGATCCTCCTCGAACATCTCGTCGTCGAAGAGGTCGACGGTCATGCCCGCGCCCCGAAGCGCCGCTGCCGGGTCTCGTACTCGCCGAGCACCCGCTCGAAGGCGCTGCGGTCGAAGTCCGGCCAAAGCTCCTCGGCGAAGACCAGCTCCGAGTAAGCGCACTGCCAGAGGAGGTAGTTGGAGACCCGCTTCTCGCCGCTGGTGCGGATCAGTAAGTCAGGGTCGTGCATCTCCGGCGCGTAGAGGTGCCGGCGGAACTCCTCCTCGTCGCCACCCGTGAAGGTGCGGGCGGCGTCGACGATCTCCGCCCGTCCCCCATAGTTAAAGGCGATGAAGAGCGAGATGCGGTCGTTGCCGGCGGTCAGCTCTTCGGCCCACTCCATGCGCTCGATCAGCGGCGCCGGCACCCCCTCGCGGCGGCCGACGAAGCGCATCCGCACGCCCTCCTCGTTCAGCTCCGGGGTCTCGCCGGCGATCCGCTCATCGAGCATCCGCATCAGCCCCTCGACCTCTTCGGCCGGGCGCGTCCAATTCTCGGTCGAGAAGGAGAAGACGGTCAGCTCCTCGATCCCGAGCTCGACCGCGTCGCGCAGCCGGGCCTTGACGACGTCGGCGCCGGCACGGTGTCCCTCGACCACCGGAAGGCCCCTGCGCTCCGCCCAGCGCCCGTTGCCGTCGGTGATGATGGCTACGTAGCGAGGCGGACTCAAACTTCGAGGATTTCCTCTTCCTTGCCCTTCAGCAGAGCGTCAATCTCGGCGATCGCCTCGTCGGTCTGCTTCTGCAGGGCTGCCTCAGCGCGGCGCTCGTCGTCCTCCCCGGCTTCGCCCTCTTTCTTCAACTCGCGGAGGTCGCTCATGATGTCGCGGCGGACGTTGCGGATCGCCACCCGGCCCTCCTCGGCGACGCCATGGACGACTTTGACCATCTCGCGGCGGCGCTCCTCGGTCATCTCCGGGATCGAGAGCCGCACCAGGTTGCCGTCGTTGCTCGGCGTCAGGCCGACGTCGGACTCCTGGATCGCCTTCTCGATCGCGCCCAGGGAGCCCTTGTCGAAGGGGGTAATCGTCAGCAGCCGGGCGTCGGTCGCGGCGATGTTGGCGAGCTGCTTGAGCGGGGTCGGACTGCCGTAGTAGTCGACGACGATGCGGTCGAGCAGGTGTGGCGAGGCGCGGCCGGTGCGGACGGTGGCGAGCTCGCCACGGCTGGATTCGACCGATTTGGCCATCCGCTCCTTGGCATCTTCGAGCAGTTCGTCGATCAGCTCCACCGGGGTCCCGTCCTCGTCAGTCAGCGGGCTCGTTTGACACCAGCGTGCCCACCCGCTCGCCGGAGACGATCCTATCTATGTTGCTCTCATCGCCCATGTTGAACACGTAGATGGGCAGGTCGTTGTCCATGCAGAGCGAGAGCGCCGTCGAGTCCATCACCTTGAGGCCGCGCTCGATCGCTTCGCGATGAGTTATCGCGGGGATGAATTTGGCGTCGGGGTGGGTCGCCGGGTCGGCGTCGTAGACCCCCTCCACCCCGTTCTTCGCCATCAGGATCGCCTCGGCATGAATCTCCAGTGCTCGCAGCGCCGCCGCCGTGTCGGTGGTGAAGAACGGGTTGCCGGTGCCGGCCGCGAAGATCACGATCCGCCCCTTCTCGAGATGGCGCATGGCACGGCGGCGGATGTAGGGCTCGGCCACCTCCTTGACGTCAATCGCCGACATCACCCGGGTGTGTTGGCCGAGCCGCTCCAGCGCATCCTGCAGGGTCAGCGCGTTCAGCACCGTCGCCAGCATGCCCATGTAGTCGCCGGTCGCCCGGTCCATGCCGCCGGCGGCGCCGTCGAGACCGCGGTAGATGTTGCCGGCGCCGACCACGATCGCCACCTCGACGCCGCGCCCGCGCAGCGCCGCCACCTGCTTGGCGATGCGGTCTACCTCGTCGGCGTCGGTGCCGAAGTCGAGGCGCCCCATCAGCGCCTCGCCGGAAAGCTTCAGGAGGATGCGCCCGAAGCGCGGCTCGGGGGAAGGCGTCACGTTGGCGCTGACTCTATTCGGCGCCGACGCGGAAGTAGGCGAAACGGGCGATGCGGATGTTCTCGCCGGTCTTCGCCGCCAGCTCCTGGCGCAGCTCCTCAATCGTCTTGGAGTCGTGCTTCTCGGCGTTGACGTGCTGCTGGTCGAGCAGCGCCACCTCGCTGGCCCACTTCCTCAGCTGCCCCTCGACGATTTTCTCGACGACGTTGTCGGGCTTGCCTTCTTCGCGTGCCTTCTCCTCGAAGACCCGCTGTTCGGCCTCGCGCTCCTCAGCGGGGATCTCCTCGACGGAGACGTAGCTCGGTGCGGTCGCGGCGACGTGCAGAGCCACCTGGTAGGCGAAGACTTTGAAGTCCTCGTTGCGGGCGACGAAGTCGGTCTCGCACTGCACCTCGACCATCGCCCCGACCTTGTCGTTGGCGTGGATGTAGGAGGAGACGACGCCC
>Ga0105242_10000922_pt1 | contig 22858 bp, 20 predicted proteins | sample KBSM24metaG_FD_81521 | JGI IMG/M metagenome (GOLD analysis project Ga0105242, IMG submission 81521) | Miscanthus rhizosphere microbial communities from Kellogg Biological Station, Michigan, USA - KBS M2-4 metaG | ecosystem: Host-associated > Plants > Roots > Rhizosphere > Soil | place...
GCGTCGAGCGAACGCTCGAGCGCGTCCGTGACACCGTCGTCGACGAACACCGGTCCAATCTCGCCGAGGCGAAGCGCCTCGAGCGAGCGGCGCGCCTCGTGCCGCATGGCGGCGTCATCGGCGCCGCCGACGAGCAGATCGCCTTCCTTGAATTCGTTCGCAAGGACGAACGTCTGACGCAGATCCAAGCGCGGAGTATAGCCCCGGGTCGAGGAGCCTCAGCGTCTGGCGCGATTGATGGCCCTATTTTCTGAATTTCAAATACTCGTCTGGTACCGGAATCTGAAACCGCTCCTTCTCCAGCACAACTGCAGTGTAGCGCCGCGGAGCGAGATGCCGTCCCTCCGTCGCCCTCTACCGATCGTCCGACTCCGTCTCGCTTTGCCCGTCATCGGCCGGCCGGTCCATCAGCCACGCGACCCGGAAGCAGCACAGCGCCACGAGCACCGACACGGCGGCGATGATCAGCGCCTGTGTGTCCGGCTCCTTCAGCTTGTCGAAGCCCTGGAGCAGCGACACCACGAAGCCGCCCATGAGGATGCCTGTCTGACGCGCACGCCGGGCTGAGTATCCGGGCAGCAAGTCGTCCATCGTCGGCGGGAGGGATTGGGATCGCACGCGATAGAACACATAGGCCGCGGTCAGGCCGAGGACGAGCACGCCGGAGCCGATGAACCGCAACCGGTTGGCCGCCGGCGTTGATCGGACGCTGGCATCGCTCACCCGCTAAGAATATCGGGACCGCGGGAAGATGTCTCGCTTCGCCCTGCAAGCCTCCGGCGTTATCATCGCGGGATGAAGACCAACACATTCCGTCACCTTGCGGTCGCGATCCTGATCGCCGTGTCGGGCGCCGCCACGCTCGCGCAGCAGGGGGCGCTCAGCGCCGCCGACAAGCAGCGGCGGATCGACACCGAGAACGAGCTGCAGTCGCTCGCCGTCGTCGAGCGCAAGGTGATGATGGCCATGCCCGACGGCGTGCGGCTGGCCACCGACATCTACCGGCCGAAGAACGCCACCGGCAAGGTGCCGACGATCTGGGTGCGGACGCCGTACAACTTCAACTTCTGGGACATCCAGAACGGCGTCCCCGCCGACATGAGCGCGCAGCTGACCGCCGTCAAGCGCGGCTACGCCTATGTCGTGCAGAACGAGCGCGGCCACTTCTTCTCCGAAGGCAACTACGACATCCTCGGCTCCAAGACCGACGGCTTCAACACCGTCGACTGGCTGGCGAAGCAGCCCTGGTCCAACGGCAAGATCGGGACGACCGGGTGTTCGTCGACCGCCGAGTATCAGATGGGCGTTGCCGCCCTCGGCCATCCAGGCTACGCCGCGATGAACGTGCAGGGCTTCGGCGCCGGCGTCGGCCGGGTCGGGCCGTACTACGAGCAGGGCAACTGGTACCGCGGCGGCGCGGTGCAGATGCTGTTCATCGCCTGGCTCTACGGCGAGCAGAACCAGGTGCGGCCGATGTTTCCGCCCAACACCTCGCAGCAGGATCTGATCCGCGCGTCGAAGGCCTTCGACCTCGCCGAGCACGCGCCGCCGGTGGACTGGGCCAAGGCGCTCTGGCATCTGCCGACGCAGGACATCATCAAGAACGTCGACGGCCCGCGCGGGATTTTCGAGAGCGCGATGCCGGTCGAGACCGGCGGCAAGATGATTCAGCGCGCGCCGAACGACCCGGCGTGGTATCGCGGCGGCCTCTATCACGACGACCAGAAGCTCAACGTGCCGGGCCTGTGGTTCATGTCCTGGTACGACGTCTCGGTGGGACCGAACCTCGCGCTCTACAACCACGTGCGCGCCACCGCGCCGGCGGCGATTGCCAACGAACAATGGGCGGTGATCGCGCCGGTCGCGCACTGCTCCTACACGCGCGCGACCGCCGACACCGTCGTCGGCGAGCGCAGCATGGGCGATGCGCGCCTCGACTACAACGAGATCGTCTACGGCTTCTTCGATCGCTTCTTGAAAGGCGAGCAGACGTCGCGGCTCGATTCGCTGCCGAAGGTCACCTACTTCACGATGGGCCTGAACAAGTGGCAGACGGCGGACACCTGGCCGCCGGCCGGCGCGCAGCCGATGACCTTCTATCTCGGGAGCGGCGGCAGGGCGAATTCGCTCAGCGGCGACGGCGCGCTGGCGGCTGCGGCCCCCGACGCCGACAAGCCGGATGCCTTCACCTACGATCCGTTGAACCCGGTCTTGTCGTACGGCGGCAACGTCTGCTGCACCGGCAACGCCGTGCAGGGCGGCTCGTTCGATCAGCGCCGGATGGAGGCGCGCGAAGACATCCTGGTCTATACGAGCGAAGCGTTCAAGGAAGGCACCGAGGTCAGCGGTCCGATCGTGCCCACCCTGTACGTCTCGTCCGACGCGAAGGACACCGACTTCACGGTGAAGGTGCTCGACGTCTATCCCGACGGCCGCGCCTACAACCTCGACGAGTCGATTCAGCGGATGCGCTACCGTGACGGCTACGACAAGCCGCTCGCCTGGATGGAATCAGGGAAGGTTTACAAGGTCACGCTGCAGCCGCTGACGACGAGCAACTACTTCGCCGCGGGCCACAAGCTGCGCATCGAGGTGTCGAGCAGCAACTTCCCGCGCTTCGATCGCAACTTGAACACAGGCGGCAACAACTACGACGAGACCCGGGGCGTCGTCGCGCACAACGCCGTGCACCACTCGAAGCAGTACCCCTCGTCGATCACGGTGACGGTGGTCAAGAGACCTGCTCCGGCAACGGCCGATCAGCGTCAGTGATCGTGAGATTGCAGATTTCAGAGTTCAGAGTTCAGATTGGATGGCAGACTTCAGATTGCTTGCGGCAGCCAAAATCTGAAGTCTGAACTCTGCCATCTGAAATCTCATTCCTGGCGTAACGCTTCCGTCGCGTCGATCTCGGTCGCGCGGCGTGCCGGCGTGTAGCACGCCGCAAGGCCGATCGCGATGAAGAGCATCGCCGAGCCGGCAAACGTCAGCGGATCGACGCCGCTGACGCCGAACAGCAGCGAGCCGAGCAGCCGGCTGCCGGCCGCGGCCAGCACCAGCCCGGCCGCGGCGCCGATGCCGGTGAGCACCATCCCCTGCCGCAGCACCATTCGCACGACGCTGGTCGGCTGCGCGCCGAGTGCGATGCGGATGCCGATTTCGCGCGTGCGGCTGGTCACCATGTAGGCGGTGACGCCGTAGATCCCGATCGCCGCGAGTAGCAGGCCGACGATGCCGAGGCTGCCCGCCACCGAAGCCGCGAGGCGCTGCGGCAGCAGCCCCACGCGCGAGTACTCGTCCAGCGTGAGCGCCTGCACGATCGGCAGATTCGGGTTCATCGACGCAAGCAGCGCTCGAAGCTCGCCGGCCAGGCGCTGGCCCCGCGTGGATCGAGCGACGATCGCCAGGCGCGGGATGTACTGCTGCTGCATCGGCACGTAGACGAACAGCCGCGGCTCTTCACCGAGATCGCGATACTTGCCGTCGCGCGCCACGCCGACGACCGTGAGCGTTCGCACGCGATCGGGCTGCTCGCGCGTGCCGTCCTCCTGGATAAGAGTCTTCCCCACCGCGTCCTGAGTCGGCCACCATCGCCGCGCCGCCGTCTGGTTGACGATCACGACCGACCGCTCCTCCTCCCGGTCGGCGTCGGTGAAGTCGCGGCCGGCGACCAGCGCCATCCTCATCGTCGCAAAGTAGCCCGGCGAGGTGACGTTCCAGTCCGCGTCGAAGAACTTGCGGCCTCGAGGCGGCTCGACGCCAGGCACGGCAAGGCCGCCGAGGCCAAGACCGCTGCCGCCGAGCGGCACCTGCGCGGCGAGCGCCGCCGACTGCACGCCGGGCAGCGCCCGCACGCGGTCGACCAGCTCGCGTGCGAATGCCCGTCCGCTGTCCGTCGTATAGCCGGCAAGTGACAGATCGAGCCTGGCGAGCTCGACCCCGTGCGGATCGAACCCGGGGTCGATGTCCGCGGCGCGCTGGAGCGCGCGGACGAACAGACCGGCGCCCACGACCAGCACGAGACTGAACGCCACCTGGCTGACGACGAACACATTCCGCAGCCGGAGACGCTCGGGTCCGCCCTGTCCGTCCGACTTCAGGCCGCAGGCGACCTCCGCCCTTGACGCGTGGAAGGCCGGCGCAAGGCCCGACAGGATCGCGGCACCCAGCGACAAGGCCAGGGTGAACGCCATCGCGCGGCCATCGAGCGCGAGAGTCAGGTCCACCGGAATCGGCACCGACGGCAACATCGACAGGAGCGCGGCGGTCATCAGGCGCGCGAGCGCCAGCCCCGCCGCGCCACTGATCAAGAAGAGGACCGTCGACTCGACGAGCATCTGGCGGATCAGCCGTCCGCGTCCGGCGCCGATCGCCAGGCGCACCGCGATCTCGCGACGCCGCGACGTCGAGCGCGCCAGCAGCACCCCGGCGACGTTCGCGCACGCGATCGCGAGCACGAGGGCGGTGATCCCCATCAGCAGCGCCATGAAGGCGCCGACCGGCGCGATGTCGCCGGGAACCGGCGCCGAGGCTGCCACGCGAAAGTTCTTTCCCCGGTTCGCCACCGGAAACTCCTGCTCGAGCGCTCGGCCGATGTTCGTCGCCTCGCTTTGCGCCTGGCCCACCGTCACGCCGCGCTTCAGACGCGCTCCCATCACGATCCACGCGCTCTCCCGGCTCGTCAGCATCGTCGTCGAGCGCCTGGGCGAGACCTCGCCCACCATGTTGAACGTCACCCAGAGATCGCCGGTCAGGACCGTCGTCCCGTGAAAGCCTTCCTGGGAGACGCCGATCACGGTGAACGGCCTGCCGTTCAACTGCAGCGTCTGTCCCAGGATCCCGGGGTCGGCGTTGAAGCGGCGTGTCCAGAATCGATGGTTCAAGACCGCGTACGGCGTCGCGCCCGGCTGCTCGCTATCGCCTGGTGCGAAAAGCCGGCCGATGTGCGCCCGCGCGCCGAGCACGCTGAAATAGTTCGGCGACACCATCTCGCCGAAGATGCGCTCGGCGCCGTCCTTACCGCCCAGGCTCATCGGTTCCGCGCCGAGACGGACGGCATAGACGTCCGAGAAGACCGTGTTGCGGCTGCGCAGATCGAGGTAGTTGGGATACGAGCCGTTGTCGAAGCCCTGCCCATCCTGCGAGCGGCCGACGTCGACCAGACGGTCCGGCTCGACGACGCCGGTCGGCGGCCTGAACAGCAGCACGTTGGCGATGGTGAAGATCGTGGTGTTGGCGCCGATGCCGATCGCCAGCGATACGACCGCCGTCAGCGAAAAGAGGGGATTGCGGTGCAGGAGCCGCGCCGCATGGCGGACGTCCTGAAGCCAGGAATCGAGCATGAACGCTACTACGCGCCGCCGCGCAAACGGTTCACAGGCCGCAGAGTTTTTTCAGGCGCTCGGTCTCCGACGCTGGTACTCCTGATACGGCCATCCGCCGCAGGTGCTCCTCGAACTCGCCCTTCTCGGCGCAGCGTGCCGGATCGAGCTCCGCCCGCGGCGAGGGTCCTTTGCCGGTGTAGAGGACGGCGTCGAACTGGTCTTCGGCGCGAAGGGTCTTCCACAGCTCTTTCGGAATCGGCGCGGAGAAATCGGGTTGGCCGTCCTTGATCGGAAACCGGCCCATCGCTTCCGATGGGTAGTACTTCGTGAAGTCGGCGGCGCCCAGCACGGTGCCACGGATGATCGCCAGGCTCGGCGAAGGCCAGGACGCGGCGTCCGGCTGCAGCGACGAAACGTCGGCGGTGAAGATCGTGAACACCTTCGCGCCCCACTTGTTCTCGAGGCGGCTGACAATCGTTTCAGCGGGCCCTTCCGATTCGTAGTTGGCGACAAGGTTCTTCCGCTGGAAATGCATCGCGCCGTAGGTGAGCAGGGCGTGCCGGCCTTTGGCAATCACCTCGCGCTGGATCAGATCCGCGGGGAAGGTATCGCGCATCTCGATCCACCGGCGATGGTCCTCCGGCGTCTTGACGTTCTCCCACTCGATGGGTGGATCGCCAAGCATGACGCGGACCTTATGCGCTGCCGGCAGGGCGGCGTTCACGGCCCGCATGACCCGGAAGAATTCTTCCCACTGGCGGTCGTAACCGAGCCCCGGCTGGGTCGTGTCGCGCCAGACGTGCCGCAGCGACTCCAGCGGCACGTTGTCGCCGCGCACGAAGCGATCGGCGACGTCCTGATACCGTGCGCTGCCCTCCTCGATGACGATGTCGTCGATCGCGGCGACGAGGCGTGGATCGTGGATGAGCAGCTGCCCGAAGGCATAGCCCCGCGCCTCGCCATGACCGGCGGTGACCGCAACGACCGCGTGCGTGCGGAACGCGTCCACCATCGCGCCGACCGGCTCGAGCGGCACGGCCGGCGTGGGCGCCGCGAGGACGGCGCCCACGATCAGAGTTGCCAACGACCCTTTCATATCAGCCCTCTCTAAGGACGTCGGCCGGGGCCAGATGGGCGGACCGCCCGCTTCGGCATCACCACCTGATCATTCCAGCAAATCGCGCCCAGCCGACGATGGTCAGGATCGCGCCGAGGACGACGAGAATCAGCCTGATCGCCTGCGCCTGCCGATCGATGTCGTGCACTGTGGCCATGGTGTCACCTCCGTTAGGCTCTCCCCTGCTCGAGAAACCACGACGCGCTCACCGTCTCAATTCGCCTCGCTGGAATTCGTCAGCCGCTGTTGCGCCAGCGCGGCGGCGCCCATCAGGCCGCCCATGCCCATCGACTCGACGGCGCTGCTCGGGATGATCATCATCGCGCCCTTCTCCTTGAGTCCTTCGTAGAGCATGTTCATGGCGCGCAGGTGAAGAGCGGTCGGGTTGTTCTGGTATTCCTTGGCCGCTTCCGAGAAGGAATGGGCGATCGCCAGCTCCGCCTCACCGAGGATGATGCGCGCCGCTTTCTCGCGCGCCGCCTGCGCCTCGCGCGACATCGCATCCTGCAGCGCGGCCGGAATCACCACGTCGCGCATCTCGACCGACGACACGGTGACGCCCCACGGGTTCGAGCGGGCGTCGATCAGCGCCTGCAGCTCGGTCTCGATCTTCTCGCGGCCGCGCAGCAAGTCGGTGAGGTCGGTGCGGCCGATGATGTCGCGCAGCGCGGTCTGCGCCGCCCAGCTCACCGCCTGGGCGTACTCCTGCACTTCGAGCGCCGCCTTCTGCGCGTCGTGGACCATCCAGAACAGCACCGCGTCGACGTTGACCGGCACCGTGTCCGAGGTCAGCGTCTGCTCGGCGGCGAAGCTGGTGGTGATGGTGCGCTGGTCGATCCACGACGAGACCGTGTCGACGAACGGCACGATCCAGAACAGTCCCGGGCCGCGAAGGCCGATGAACCGGCCGAGGCGCAGGACGACCGCGCGCTCCCACTGCTGCGCGACGCGGGGCGCCTGCATCAGGATGGCGCCGAGCACGGCGGAGACGATGAGCGGGATCGGGTTGCCGGCCAGGAACGACAGGGCGGCGCCGAGTGTGAGCGAGCCGAGCAGAATCAGGATGGCGACGATGTTGGCGCGCGGCGGGTCGGCGTTGTACTGAATGCTGCGACGCGAGGTGATGAAGGCCACGGTCATGCTCCCTTCTGGCGATGCGCGCGCATCTCGGCGGCGACATCGTCGATGCTGAATCCAGCGGCGGCCGCGTCTCCGATCACGCGCGTCACGAACGCGCGCAGCTGACGGCGGTGATGGTCCGGAGGTTGTGCCTGTTGCGGCGAGGCGGTGACGAACGAGCCGATGCCGCGCCGGGTCTCGATGACGCCGGCGCGCTCGAGCTCGGCATAGACGCGGGCGACGGTGTTGGCGTTGATGCTCAGGTCGACGGCCAGCTGGCGGACGGTGGGGAGCTGATCGCCGACCTGGAGGCGGCCGGTGGCGATCGCGGCGCGCAGGCCGCGGTCGAGCTGGGCGTAGATCGGCGTGCGGTCCTTCGGGTCGATCGAAACGAGGGGGCCGGCCGGCATGTGACCTATTGTACTAATTCATTAGAACAAGTCAAGCCGGAAAAAGGCGGGCACGATGCCCGCCTCCCCTGGCTCCTAACTCCTGGCTCCCAGTCCCTACTTCGAAATCATCTTGAGACTGTCGGCCGTAATCATCATGGTGCCGCCGTGATCCATGACGTCGCCCGTCACTTCGACGGTGTGGCTGATGTGCGCGATCAGCTTGGCGTTCTTGTCGGCGGCCAGGCCGCCCGCGATCTGGTACACCTTGCCGTCGCTCGTGAGCAGCGCCAGCGGCTGGCCCGCCTTGGCGCAGCCGATCGCACAGTCCTTCGTGTCGCCCTTCGGCATCTTGTGGTCGACGCCGGTGTTCGACTTGTCGGCCTTGTAACAGCCCATGTCGACCACCTGGCCTTTGACCGTCTCGGTCGCGGCGAAGGCGGGCGCGCTCAGGGCGACGACGAAGGCGGTGATTGCGAGTCCGGCGAATGTTCTGCGCATTGGGATACTCCTTGAAAAACCCGACAGGACCATCTCCGCTTATACCACGACTGATCCTATACTGCGCCTATGAAGAACGTGTTAACAGTGGCGGCCCTGGCGCTCGGAAGCGCGGCGGCGCTGAGCGCGCAAAACGCCCCGGCGGCGCCGCCCCGTGTGGCTCCGACGGTTGACCAAATCATCTCGCTCAAGCGCGCCGGCTCGCCCGAGATCTCGCCCGACGGACGCTGGGTCGCGTACACGATCCGCGAAACCAACTGGGACGACAACGCGTACGAAACGGAGATCTGGCTCGCCGATGCGGCGGGCGGGGCGACGCGCCAGCTGACCAACGCGAAAAAGTCGAGCCAGTCGCCCGCCTGGTCACCGGACGGATCGAAGCTCGCGTTCAGCTCGGATCGAACCGACAAGCGGCAGATCTACGTCATCAATCCGCAGGGCGGCGAAGCCGAGGCGATCACCAGCCTCGAGGACGGCGTCAGCAGCTTCGCCTGGTCGCCCGACGGCCGGACGATCGCCTATACCGCGACCGAACCGAAGCCGGCGCCGATCAAGGACCGGGAGAAGAAGTACGGCGAGTTCCAGGTGGTCGAACAGGATCATCGGATGACTCACCTCTTTGCCATCGACGTCGCGACGCGCGTGACGCGGACGCTCACGAGCGGCGCCTTCACGGTCGGCAGCTTCTCGTGGTCGCCCGACGGCAAGAGCATCGCCTTCGATCACCGCGTCAACCCCGAGCTCAAGAACGGCGGCTCCGCCGACATCTCCGTCGTCTCGGTCGCGGACGCGTCGGTGAGGAAGCTGGTCACGCAGGACGGACCCGACACCAACCCGATGTGGTCACCCGACGGATCGCGGATCGCGTTCATGACCGCGATGGCGAACCCGGAGTTCTTCTATACCAACAGCCTCATCGCCACGATTCCCGCGGCGGGCGGCACGCCGACCGTGCTCTCCAGCGCGTTCGACGAGGATCCGCAGATCGTCGGCTGGAAACCGAGCGGCCTGTTCTTCGCGGCCGCGGCGCGGACCTATGCGTACCTGTACAAGCTGGATCCGCAGTCGAAGGCCATCACGAAAGTCCCGGCGCCCGATCAGACCGTCAACTCGGGCTTCTCGCTGTCGAAGGACGGACAGGCGATCGCATCGATGCGCTCGGACGCGAAGTCCATGGCCGAGATCTACATCGGGTCGAAGAAGCTCACGGACATGAACGCCCAGACGGCGAGCTGGACGACCAGCGGGCTCGAGGTCGTGTCGTGGAAGAGCCAGGACGGCGCCGCGATCGAAGGGATCCTGCACAAGCCGGTTGATTTCGATCCGTCGAAAAAATACCCGCTGCTCGTCGTCATTCACGGCGGCCCGACCGGCATCTCTCGCGCGGTGCCGTTCACCAGCACGATCTACCCGATCGACGTCTGGGTGCCGCGCGGCGTCCTCGTGCTCGAGCCGAACTATCGCGGCAGCGCCGGGTACGGCGAGAAGTTCCGTGCGCTCAACGTCCGCAATCTCGGCGTCGGCGACGCCTGGGACGTGCTCTCGGGCGTCGACTCACTGATCGCCAAAGGCATCGTCGATCCGGCACGGGTGGGGACGATGGGCTGGAGCCAGGGCGGCTACATTTCGGCGTTCCTCGCCACGCACGACGCCGCGCGCTTCAAGGCGATCTCGGTCGGCGCCGGCATCTCCGACTGGATGACCTACTACGTGAACACCGACATCACGCCGTTCACGCGGCAGTACCTCAAGGCGACGCCGTGGGACGATCCCGAGATCTACGCCAAGACCTCGCCAATCACCTACATCAAGCAGGCGAAAACGCCGACGCTCATCCAGCACGGCGCCACCGATCAGCGGGTGCCGCTGCCGAACGCCTTCGAGCTCTATCACGGGCTGCAGGACAACCACGTGCCGACCAAGCTGATCGTCTACCAGGGCTTCGCCGGCGTCGGCCACGGACCGTCCAAGCCGAAGAGCAATCGCGCGACGATGGACCATAACCTCGAATGGTTCGATCAGTACATGTTCGGCGGCCCGAGCAAGCCCTCGACCGCACAGGAGCGATGACCGGCGGTCAGTCCTGTTCCAGCTGCTGCTTGATCGTCTTCAGGCTCTCCTCGAGGCCGCCGCGGGCGCGGCGCTCGGTCAGCGAGCGCCGCAGCGCGGAGAGAACGCCTTTCAGCGCGCTGGCGCGCGAACGGTTGTCGTAGACCAGGTCGAACGCCTCCGGTCCGTCGGCGTCGGTCGCAATCGCCAGCGCCACCGACGCGTCCAGGTAGCGGCTCGAGTACACATCCTTCGTCGTCATCACGCAGGTCACCGACGACCGGCAGAGCAGCGTCACGTGCGTGACCGTGATGAACGGCGCAATGCCGAACTTCTCCTTCGACCAGTAGAGAAACTCCTCGGCGTCCGCCAGCCTCGCGGACGGAAAGCTCCGGAGGTGATCGGTCAATCCAGGCGCCAGCGCGGCGATCTCCGGCATCCCTGCCAGGATGCCTTCGAACTCGTCGCGCGGCCTTATCGGCTTCGACCCATCGTCGTACTGGGTCATGCGTTCTGCGCCCGCCAGGTACGCTTGAACTTCTTCGAGCAGGATCTGCTTGAACCACGCCGCTCCGCGCGCCTGCGCGTCGGCCGCCTTGAGATCGACCTCGCGGGCGAGCCGGGCGATGGCCGCCGCCGGCAGCCGGACGCCGCAGTCGCCGAGGCGGCACGAGCGGACGTCGAAGTCGTCCTTGTCGACGGTGAGCGCGGCGAAGTCGTCGAGCGCCGGCGGATTGCTGAACCGGCCGATCTGCAGGACCGCCGGGCCGCTCTTGAAGCGTGCGATGTCGCGCACGCGCGCGAAGAATTTGGCCTTCGGCGCGCGGATCCGCACCGCGCCGGCGACCGCGATTTCCCCGGCCGCGCGCGAGGGCAGATCGTGTCTCACGACCTGGCCGCGGCGCAGGCTGGCGAAGTCTCCTTCGGAGAACTGCAGCTGGGTCGTCAGCACGGCCCGCACCGCCGGATCGAGGCCCGGTTCCTGCGCCGCCGCGCCGGCGCACAGGAGGCACACGACCAGGGCACGCCGCCGAATCATCGCTTGAAGGTGATCGCGCCGGCGCGTGCGAGGACATCGAGATACTCGGCGACCGCCGCGAGCGCCACCGGCTCGAACTCCGCGCTGACCGCGTCGCGAATCTCGCTGACCGTGCGCGTCCCGTCGACGAAGTTCGCGACCTCATACGTCACGTCGTCGCTATTCGACAGGCGGGTGATGGCGATCGCGCCGGAACCACCCCCCGCGTTCTCTCGCAGCCAGTCGCCGCCCGGCGCCAGCGGTCCCTTGACGGCGGCGTTTCGCACGGGGACCCGGGTGTCGGTCGCGGGCCGGTGGAACCCGGCCCGCGCGAGCTGTTCGGCGTCGGCGCGAGGCAGCAGGGTCAGGAGGATTGCCTTTCCCGTCTCCGCCAGGCCGGTCTCCATCTCCGCCACCGGGGTCGCGCGGACCTGTTCGGACCCGCCGCTCGCCTGCCCGGCGGCGGCGAGGCCCAACCGCGCGAGCGATCGGAGGCGCCGCTGTTCGCGCAGGACACCCTGCGCGACGATGGTCGCCGCGTCGGCGGCGTGCGCGGGATCGGCCGCCATCGCCGCGGCCCGCCTTCCGTCCTCGGCAATCCGTGCGTGCGCGTTCGCGTAGGTCAGACGCAGCAGCGAGGCGCCGCGGTCCGGCATGGTCGCGAGGTAGTAGCCGCTCGCGGCGGCGATGAACGCGGACCGCTTGATCTTGGTCGGCTCGATGTTGTCGGGCAGGTCGCCGGTGGTGTGGATGTAGATGTCGGGATGATCGCGCAGGTAGATCGACGGGATGGCGAAGCCGCCCTCCTGATAGATCCAGTGATCGCTGCCGCTCTCGTACGGGGTGATATCGGCCCAGAACGCGTCCTTCGATCCGCCGCGCGCGCGAATCGCGTGGGTCATGTCGCCCTCGCCGGCTGCCTGCATCGCGCCGTCGATGACGTACCGCCCGAACACCTCCTCGACGTCGTCGGTCACCGTCGCGATCGACCAGGGCGAACGGGTGACGTGCAGCACCGACTTGGTGATGAACGGATCGGCGCCTACCATGTCGAGGTGGACGGCCGCGCGGATCCGCACGGCAATCTCCGGATACTTCGCGAGGTAGGCGATCGTGCCGGTCATTTCCGACGGCCAGATGAAGCGGATGGTCCGGACCGGCGGCGGGATCCGCTTCGCGTCGATCAAAGTCTTCAGCGTGCGCGCGATCTCGAGGTTGGCGGCGCAGCCGCTGGCGTTGTCGTTCGCGCCGGGCTTCTCGTGATCGAGGTGGCAGCTGAAGACGATGTCGCCGGCCGCCGGGTCGGAGCCGGGAATCGTCGCGACCAGCGTCTCGTAGCCCAGCGAGTCGTCGTTGCGCGCCTTCACCACCGCGTGCAGGGTGATGTGCTCGCCGCGCGCCAGCCGCTGCTGGAGCGCGCGCGCCTCGCGGACGGAGATCATGATGGCGAAGGCGTTTCTTCGGCCGCGCGAGTCGAGGTGACCCCACCGGATCAAATCCTGATCGTCGCGCCACCACGCGCTCACCTGGTTGGAGTTGTAGCTGACGAGGCCGGCGGCGCCGAGCTCCTCGACCGCCTGGCGATGGCACGCGGACGGCGTGGCGTCGCACAGCACCAGCTTGCCGCGCACGTCCTTGCCGGCGTAATCGCTCCGCTGAGTGCCGGCGCCGACGTCGACGAGCTCCACCGTCACATCCGCGCTCTCGCTGTTGTCGGCGACCGCGAGGCGCACGTCGTCGTACGAGATGATCCGGCGCGGCTGCGGCTGTACTTCGTCGAGCCATCCGGCGTCGACGCGCCAGCCGCGGTTGCCGTGGAGCGTGCCGAACCAGGCGGTGCCGTCTCCTGGAAAGGTCTCGACGTGCGCATCGCTCAGGCCGGCGGCTTTCGCCCGCGCCATCACGTACTCGATCGCCTCGTGAAAGCCGGGCGAAGCGGGCACGCGGTGCAGCTGGGTCAGGCGGCCGACGTGATCCTTCGCCGCGACGCCCGACAACTCCTGGTCCAGCGCCGTCAGTACCGCGCGATCGAGCAGCGTCTCCGCCGGCAGAAGCGGCGCGGCCGGCTGCGCGGACACGGACGCCGTGGCGAGCACGGCAAGAGCGAGAGCGATGATGCGCATGAGGGGAGTGTAGCCCGACACGGCAGACCTGAAGGTCTGCACTACGCAGAACCGACGAGGCGCTCGAGGTGATCGACCGCTGCGTCGGCGCCGTTTCGCGCGGCGATCGCGGGGCCGAGCGCCGCCGCCCGCTTGCGGGTGCCCGCGTCGTTGAGCGCGACGTCGAGACGGTCGGTCAGGATGTCGGCGGTGATGAGGGACACCGGCAGCGCCCTCGGGCCCAGGCCAAGCCGTTCGATGCGGTGCGCCCAGTAGAACTGGTCGAGCAGGTGAGGGAGGATGACCTGCGGCACGCCCGCGGACGCCGCCGCCGTCGTCGTTCCCGCGCCGCCGTGGTGCACGATGGCGGCGACGCGAGGAAGCACGGCGCGGTGCGGGATGGACCCGACCGTCAGGATGTCGTCGGACTGCGCGACATAGCGATCGAGGCCGGCCCAGCCGGCTGAGATGACCGCGCCGCGGCCGACGGCGCGTGCCGCCGCGATCGCCTGGCCGACCAGTTCCTCGGCGCCGGCCGCAATCATGCTGCCGAAGCCGACATAGATCGGCGATGGGTCCAGGTTCAAGAAGGCGTCGAGACGAGGATCGAGCTCGCGGCCCTCTTCGAACACGAGCGCGTCGGTGCTGACCAGGCTCTCGGGTCCGTCTTCGCCCGGCGGCGCCAGATCGGGATCGGCCGCGATGATCACGCAGCTGCCGGACACGTGCGTGAGGGTGCTCGCGATCGACCGAAGGCCGAGCGCCGCGCGGCCGCGATTGATCGTCGCGCGCAGCGCGAGGTCGGCGATCGGCGCGCCGACCTGCCACAACAGCCGGTTCATCCAGGGCGGGAGCGTTTGCGTCCGCACCGTCGGCGGCGGCGCGGCCGCCGTCGGCATCGCGCAGGGACAGAACGCGAACATCGCGTGCGGCACCTCGCGCCACTCGGCGATCGACGAGGTCACGAGCTGCGCCCCGGCGCCGACGATGATGTCGGCGCTCTCGCTGGCGCGCGCGATCGGCTCGAACATCTGCGTGGTCTGATCCCGCAGCCGGCCGAACATCCAGCGCACCGAGTTCAGCCTGGCGTCGGGGGACCGCATCTCGGCCTCGATGTCCACGCCGTTCGACACCGCCTCGAAGCCGCAGGCGCCGACCCACGCGAGAAAGCCTCGCGGTATCGAGAAGCGCACGATGTGCCCGCGCGCGCGCAGCGCCACCGCAAGCGCCAGCATCGGCTGGATGTCGCCGCGGGTTCCGTGGGGCGCGAGCAGGACACGCATGTCTGTATACTCTCGCAGGTTCGCACGCGCACATGACACCACCGATGAAAACACCGCTCACGCCGAATCAGGTCCGCGGGTTCTGGGCCGCCTGGGGCGGCTGGGCGCTCGACGGCATGGACTCGTTCATCTACTCGCTGGTGCTGGTGCCCGCGCTCACCGAGCTGCTGCCGCGGTCGGGCATCGAAGCGACACCGGGGAACGTCGGCTTCTACGGCAGCGTGCTGTTCGCGCTCTTCCTCATCGGCTGGGGCGTCTCGATGATCTGGGGGCCGATCGCGGATCGGTTCGGACGGGTGCGGACGCTGACGCTCACCATCCTGTGCTACTCGCTGTTCACGCTGCTCTGCGGCCTGGTCACCGGGATCTGGCAGCTCGCCGCGCTCCGGTTTCTTGCCGGCATCGGCATCGGCGGCGAATGGGCCATGGGCGGAACCTTCATCGCCGAAGAGTGGCCGGAGGATCGCCGCAAGGCCGGCGGCGGCTACATGCACACCGGCTACTACTTCGGCTTTTTCCTCGCGGCGCTGGCGAACTACTCCGTCGGCGCCAGATACGGCTGGCGGTGGATGTTCATCGTCGGCGGCACACCCGCGCTGCTGATCACGTTCATCCGCTACGGGGTGCGCGAGTCGGACACGTGGCGGCGGAGAGCCGAGTCCCGCTCGCATCCGCCGATGATGGAGTCGTTCAAGAGGATCTTCTCCCCGGTCTATGCGCGGCGGACGCTGCTCAATTCCCTGTTCCTGCTCGTGTCGATCGTCGGCCTGTGGGCGGGTTCGGTCTACGTGCCGACGTCGGTGCGCGAGATCGCGCTGCGGCAGGGGATCGCGGCGGTCGACGCCACGCGCCTGGCGTCCTACGGCACGATGGTGCTGTCGATCGGCACGATCCTGGGCTGCGTCGTGCTGCCGCCGCTGGCGGAGCGGTTCGGGCGCCGGCTGACGCTCGGCCTCTATTTCGCCGTGATGTTCTTCTCCATCGCGGTCGGCTTCGGCTACATCTTCTACCTGCCGAACGCGCTCGCCCCCTTCTTCGCGGTGCTCTTCTTCCTCGGGGTGGGAGGGGCGAACTTCGCGATGTACACCATCTGGCTGCCCGAGCAGTACTCGACCGAGTGCCGCGGCAGCGCGTTCGCCTTCGCGACGTCGGTCGGCCGGTTCGCCGGCGCGGGGATCACGTTTCTGGTCGGCGCCGGCGTAGCGCATTTCCACACCATCGGCACGCCGGTCGCGCTCACGTCGATCGCCTTCCTGATTGGATTGCTGCTGCTGCCCTTCGGCGAAGAGACGCGAGGGCAGGCTCTGCCGAACTGAGAACTAAGAACTAAGAACTGAGAACTAAGCAGTCAGAACTCAAAACCTCGGAACGAGGTGGATCGACGTGGCCTTGATGGCGGCGAGCACCTGCGTGCCCGGCGTCAGGTTCAGTTCCTCTCTCGAACGGCGTGTGATCAGCGCGTCGAGCGCAAACCCGCAGTCCAGCGTCACCCGGTCGATTGGCCCCTCGGACGCGATCGAGACGACGCGCGCGGGGAGATGGTTGCGCGCGCTCGCGTGTCCCGGCGAGAGCGTCTCGAGCGTGACGTCTTCCGCCCGAACGCACGCGTAGACCGCGGCGCCTGTCGCGATCGGTTCGCGTTCGGCGACGTGCAGCCTCACCTCGCCGACCGCCACATCGATCATGCCGTCAGCGGATCCGGCGACGCGCGCCGGCAGGACGGCTTCAATGCCGAGCGATGCGGCGATCGCAGCGTCGGCCGGGTGGCTGAAGACGTCGCTGACCGGACCAACCTGCCGCACGCGCCCGCCGATGACGACCGCCACGGTGTCGCCCAGCGCCAGCGCCTCGGTGCGATCGTGCGTGACCAGGATCGCCGGCGTGCCGGTCGTCTGCAGCAGGGCGCGGACGTCGCGCCGCAGCCGAACGCGCGTGGGGGCGTCCAGCGACGCGAACGGCTCGTCGAGGAGGAGGAGCCGGGGATCAGGCGCGAGCGCCCGCGCGAGCGCGACGCGCTGCCCCTCCCCGCCGGACAAGGCCCGCGGATAGCGATTTGCGAGATCCTCGATCCCCAGCAGCTTCGCAGTTTCTGCCAGCACCTGATCAGGGTCAGATCCAGGTCTGACCCTGTCCCCAGGGGCAGGGTCAGACCTGGATCTGACCCCTGGAGTAGTTTTTACGCCGTAGACAATATTTTGTCGGACGGTGAGGTGCGGGAACAGCGTCGGATCCTGAAAGACGAGGCCGATTCGGCGGGCTTGGGGCGGACTCCAGACGCCTTGCGCGATGTCGCACCAGACGCTGCCGTCGAATCGAATGACGCCGGCATCCGGGCGCTCGAGACCGGCGATCTGTCGCAGGATTGTCGTCTTGCCGGCGCCCGATGGTCCGAACAGCACCAGCATCGACCCCGGCCGGAGATCGACGGCGAGGCGCGCGTCGATCGCGAAGCCGGCGGAGAATCGCTGCTCCACCGCCACCTGCAAGGCCGCCGCGCTCAGTGACGCGGTCTCAGCCATGTCGACCGCTGCAGCGAATACGTGGACGCGAGGATGAGGAACGACACGATCAGCAGCAGCAGCGACGTCCGGGACGCGGCCGCGTAGTCGAGCGACTGCACCGCGTCGTAGATCGAGATCGACACCGTCCGCGTGACGCCCGGCAGATTGCCGCCGACCATCAGCACCACGCCGAACTCGCCGAGCGTGTGCGCGAAGCTCAGGACCACACCGGTGACAAGGCCGCGGACCGACAGCGGTATCACCACGCGGCGGAACGTCGCGAGGCGCGACACACCGAGCGACCAGGACGCCTCGAGCAGCCGGCGATCGACCGAGGCGAACTCCACCGCGAATGGCTGGACCGCGAACGGCATCGAATACAACACCGATGCGATCAGCAGACCCTCGAACGTGAACGGCAGCCCATGGCCCACGAAGCGCGCGTAGGCGCGGCCGACGGGACTCAGTGGCCCGATCGCCACAAGAACGTAGAAACCGAGAACGGTCGGCGGCAGCACGAGCGGCAGCGCCACGATCGCTTCGACCAGGAACTTCCAGCGTCTCGGCGAAAAGACGATCCAGTAGGCGAGCGGGATGCCGAGCGCGAGCAGCACGAGCGTCGTCGCGGACGCGAGACGGATGCTGAGCCAGATTGCGGTCCAGTCCACGTTTCAGCGACTCGGAAGGGAAAATCCGTACTGCTTCAGGATCGCCTGACCGTCCGCACTCAACAGGAAACCGCGAAACGCACGAGCCGCATCCACGTCGGCTGCGGCTTTCAGGATGGTCCCACCCTGCTCCAGCCTGGGATACGTGCTGGCGGGAATGTCGAACCGGCGTCCCTTGTCGTCCACGTTCGGCGCGAGCACCAGCGAGAGCGCGACGATGCCGACTTCGGCCGCGCCGCTCTGCACGAACTGCATCGTCTGCGCGATGTTCTCACCGACGACCAGCTTCGGCTTCACGCGATCGTAGACGCCTGCTGACTGCATCGCCGCGACGGCGGCACGGCCGTACGGCGCATGCTCGGGGTTCGCGATCGCCACGTGCTTGATCGACGCCTGGGTGAGCACCTGCAACCCCTCGTGCTCCACGTCCAGCGTGGACGAGGCGGGCGCCCACACGACGATGCGGCCGATCGCGTAGGTGAACTCGCTCTGCGGCAGCGTCAGCCCGCGGGCGGCAAGCTGGTTCGGATACGAGACGTCCGCCGACAGGAACATGTCGAACGGGGCCTCGTTGATCAGCTGCGCGTAGAAATTGCCGGACGACCCGTACGACACGCTGACGTCGACGTCATGTGATGCGCCGAATCGCATGATCAGGTCGGGAAACGCGGCGTTCAGATCCGCCGCCGCGGCCACGCGGACCTTCCCCCGCCGTGCCGGCGCTTCCGGCTCGGCGCGGCAACCCGACAGGACGACGCCCGCGCAGAGGCACAGCGCAACCAGCAGGCGTCGCGCGGCGAAGGGGGACGATCGGCGTTTCACGTGCACAATGCCGGTCAGTTTAATATGATTCAAGCTGAATCGCTCAACGGTAACGGGCCCTTTACACCATGACACTGCTGACGGTCAGACAGGCGGCGAGCCGGCTCGGCATCGGCTACTCCACGCTGAAGCACTGGATCTACGAAGGACGCGTGCGCACGCGGGTCACCAGCGGCGGGCATCACCGCATCGCGGAGGCGGAAGTCGATCGCCTGCTCGCGCCCACCACCGCCGCGGGCGAACGTCCCCCCGCCTCTGGGCACGCCGGGATCATCGTCTCGATCAGCGGCCGGAACCAGTTGCGTGGCTACGTCGAGGAGGTGCGTGTGGACGGGCTGCTCGCGCAGGTACGCCTGCGCATCGGCGACCAGACGCTGACGGCGGTGATCACGCGCGACGCCGTCGAGGAACTGAAACTGCGGCGGGGCGATGACGCGCTGGCGATCATCAAGTCGACGGAAGTGATGGTCGCGCGCGAGGCGGCCCCAACGCCCGGCGCCCAGCCGCCACGAACGCCGCAGGCCCGGCGCCGCCGTTGACATGCGAATTCGCGATCGCATACTCTGACGTTTCCATGTTCGCGGTCCACCATCACGCGCGCCACCATTTCCACCACGGCCTCGGGCCGAGGGGAGCAGCGTGATCCGGTTTCTGGACTAAAGACTAGAGACCAAGGACTAGCGACTACGATGCCCCCCGCCCGACCGGCGGGGTTTTTTATTTTATGGACTACTCAAAACTCGACGGGCTGATTCCGGCCGTCATCCAGGACGCAGAGAGCTCCGAGGTCCTGATGGTCGGCTTCATGAACGAGGTGGCGCTCGCGGAAACGCGACGCACCGGCTACGCCACCTTCTTCAGCCGCACGCGCAACAAGCTGTGGATGAAGGGGGAGACCTCCGGCAACAAGCTCGAAGTCGTCGAGCTGCTGGTGGACTGCGACGACGACACCGTGCTGCTCAAGGTGAAGCGGCTCGGCGACGGCAACGTCTGCCACACCGGCACGCGCACGTGCTTCCGGCCGCTGTCATGAAACTGAAACTCGGCATCCCGAAAGGCTCGCTGCAGGACGCGACCGTCCAGCTGTTCGCGCGCGCCGGCTTCAACATCTACATCAGCTCACGGTCGTATTTCCCCTCCATCGACGATCCGGAAATCGAGTGCATGCTGATCCGGGCGCAGGAGATGGCGCGCTATGTCTCGGACGGCGTCCTCGACGCGGGGCTCACCGGCCAGGACTGGATCGCCGAGCACGAAGCCGGCGACGGCAGGACGGGCGTCCTCACCAGCATTGCGGATCTGATCTACGCGAAGCAGAGCTTCGGCAGGGTGAAGTGGGTGCTCGCCGCGCCCGAGGACTCGCCGTACCGCTCGGCCAAGGATCTGGAAGGCAAGACGATCGCCACGGAACTGGTGCGCGCCACGCGCGCCTACTTCGCGAAGCAGCAGGTGAACGTCAAGGTCGAGTTCTCGTGGGGCGCCACTGAAGTCAAGCCGCCGACGCTCGCCGACGCCATCGTCGAGGTGACCGAGACCGGTTCGTCGCTGCGCGCCAATCGCCTCCGCATCCTCGACGTGGTGATGGAGTCGAACACCCAGCTGATCGCGAACCACACCGTGCTCGCCGACCCGGAGAAGCGGACCAAGCTCGAGAACATCGCGCTCCTGCTCAAGGCAGCCATCGAAGCGCAGGGACGCGTCGGATTGATGCTCAACGTACGCCGCGCCGACCTCGCCGGCGTCCTCGCCCTGCTGCCGGCGCTGCAGCGCCCCACCATCTCGGCGCTGAGCGACGATGAATGGGTCGCGGTGAACACGATCATCGAAGAACGCACCGTGCGCGATCTGATTCCGAAGCTCAAGGCGGCGCGCGCCGAGGGGATCGTGGAATACCCGTTGAACAAGATCGTGCTGTAGGGGCGGGTGGGGCAGGTGGGGCGGCAGGGCAGGTAGGTCAACCGGAATGAAGATCATCGACGCCGGCAACTCTCGCGCAATCGATCGGCTGCTCACGCCGGCGGGCGGTGACGACCGCGCCTTCGAGCGCCGCGTTCAGCGCATCGTGGACCAGGTGCGAAGCGGCGGCGATCGTGCGCTCGCCGGCTTCGCCCGGCGGTTCGACAAGGTGTCCGGACCGATCGAGGTCACACGCAAGGAAATGCGCGAAGGCGCCGCGCGCGTCGATCCTGCGGTCCGGCGCGCGATCACTCAGGCTGCGGCCAACATCGCGACGGTCGCGTTTCGCCAGATCCCGAAACATTTCGACGTGCAGATCACGCGAGGGGTCACGGTCGAACAGCGCGTCGAGCCGCTCAATCGCGTGGGCTGCTACGTTCCGGGCGGCCGGTTTCCCCTGCCGTCTTCCCTGCTGATGACGGCGGTCCCCGCCCGTGTCGCGGGCGTGCGTGAGGTGATCGTCGTCTGTCCGCGGCCGGAGCCGGCGGTCATGGCCGCGGCGCTCGAAGCGGGAGTGACGCGCTTGTTTCGTCTCGGCGGCGCTCATGCGATCGCGGCGCTGGCCTTCGGCACCAGGACGGTGCCGAAAGTCGACAAGATCGTCGGCCCGGGAAACCGCTACGTCGCCGCCGCGAAGGCCGCGGTCGCACGCCGGTGCGCGATCGACTTCTACGCCGGACCGACCGAGATCGTGATCGTCGCCGGCGCCGGACGTCCGGCGTGGATCGCCGCCGATCTGATCGCCCAGGCGGAGCACGATCCCGACGCGCGCGCGATCTTCATCACCTGGAGCCGCCGTCTCGCCGACGGTGTGGTGAAGTCGGTCGCCGAGCGCAGCGTGGGACGTGTCATCGTCGGTGAGTCGCTGGGCGCCAACGGCGCGGTGATCGTGACCCGGAGCGCGAATGAGGCGATGGCGCTCGCCAATCGCTTCGCCCCGGAACATCTGGTCGTCGATCGCGAGGCCCTGGCCCGGCATCCCCTGACGGCGGGCGCGGTGTTCATCGGCCCATATTCCGCGCAGGCGGCGGGCGACTACGCGACCGGGTCGAATCACGTGCTGCCAACATCGGGCGCCGCGCGATTTCGAGGCGGGCTGTCGGCCGCCGATTTCGTGCGGGTGATGTCGGTGCAGCGCGTCACACGCGAGGGGCTCGAGCGCCTCGCGCCGACGATTGTCCCGCTCGCACGCGCCGAGGGGCTCGAAGCACACGCCGAATCGATTGAGGTTCGACTGAAATGAGTCATTACCAGAAACCGCCCGAGCTCTACGAGGGGCTGCGGCTCCACCAGAACGAGAATACCGGCGGCTGTTCGCCGCGCGTCATCGAGGCGCTCGCGCGGTTGCGGCCGGATCAGATTGGCTTCTACCCGCCCTACGCCTCGGCCACCGATGCGGTGGCGCAGTATCTGGCCGTGCCGGCCGAGCAGATCACGCTGGTCAACGGGCTCGACGAAGGGATCATGGCGGTGGCGGTCGCTTACTTGCGCGCCGCCATCGGCGGACCGCAGCTCGAGGCGATCGTCCCGGAACCGGCGTTCGAGATCTTCCGCTTCGACACCGCGGTCGCGGGCGGCAAGCTCGTTCAAGTGATGCCGCACGCCGACTTCAGCTTTCCGCTGGAGGAGGTCCTCGCCGCGATCACGCCGAACACCCGCGTCGTGTTCGTCACCAACCCCAACAACCCGACCGGCGTCGACATGCCGGCCGAGGCCATCCGCACGATCGCGCGCCGGGTCCCGGCCGGCGCGATCGTCTTCGTCGACGAAGCGTACGCCGAGTTTGCCGGCGTCAGCTTCATCCCCGAGCTCGGCGGGTTCCCGAACGTGATCGTGGGGCGGACGTTCTCGAAAGCGTTCGGCCTCGCCGGGCTTCGGATCGGCTGCCTGGTCGGCGCGCCGGCGACGCTGGATCCGGTTCGCCGTGCCGTGCCGGTCTACAGCGTGAACGTCGCCGCCGCGGTGGCGATCATCGCAGCGCTCGAGGATCTCGATCACCTGCACGGCTA
>Ga0105242_10000929_pt1 | contig 22783 bp, 24 predicted proteins | sample KBSM24metaG_FD_81521 | JGI IMG/M metagenome (GOLD analysis project Ga0105242, IMG submission 81521) | Miscanthus rhizosphere microbial communities from Kellogg Biological Station, Michigan, USA - KBS M2-4 metaG | ecosystem: Host-associated > Plants > Roots > Rhizosphere > Soil | place...
CACCCTGCCGCACGTGACGATGGAATTGCTGCTGCGGCGCGCCGATGTCCGCGTCACGCACGTGCCCTACAAGGGCGCGGCTCCCGCGCTCACCGACCTGCTCGCCGGCGTGGTGCAGCTCAAGTACGACACGTTCGCGACCTCGCAGCAGCTCGCCGCCACGGGAAAACTCAAGGTGCTCGCGACCGCGGGCGTCGCGCGCCTGCCGCAGCTGCCGGCCGTGCCGACGATCGCGGAATCAGGCTTTCCGGGCTACGAGGGCTACCTGTGGATCGGTGCGGTCGCGCCACGCGGCATGCCGGCAGAGGCCATCGCGGTGATTTCTGCCGCGATCGCAAAGGCGGTGCGCGCACCGAAGGTCGCCGAGCGCCTGCGCGCCGACGGCATCGAGGTGCCGACCGGCGGTCCTGAGCACTTCGGCCGGCTGATCGGAGAGGAACTGAAGCTCTGGGCGCGGCTGGTGCGCGAAGCGAACATCAGCGCCGCCGACTGACTCAATTGGCGGTAATGCCGCGCGTCTTGATGAGGCGCGCGAAGCGCGGCACCTCGCTGGCAATGAATCTTCCCGCCTCTTCGGGCGAGGTGATCAGCGATTCGAACGCCTGCGCCTGGAATTTCTCGCGCACTTCCGCCGAATTCAGGACCTGCCGCAGCGCGCCGTTCAATCGCGCCACGACCTCGGGCGGCGTGCCGGCTGGCGCAAGCAGCGCGAGCCACTGCTGGAACTGGAAATCCTTCACGCCCGCCTCGCGCAGCGTCGGCACCTCCGGCAGCAGCGAGGAGCGCGCGACGCCGGTGACCGCGAGCGCGCGCAAGGTTCCCGCCTTCACGTGCGGCAGCGCCGCCGCCAGCGTCGGGAAACTCAGGTCGACCTGCCCGGAGAGCGTGTCGAGCAGCGCCGGGCCGCCGCCGCGGTACGGAATGTGCACGATGAAAGTGCCGGTCGCATCCTTGAACATCTCGGTGCACAAATGGAAGGTCGTGCCGACCCCGGCGGAGGCATAGCTCAGCTTTCCGGGATTGGCGCGCGCGAGCTTCACCAGGTCATCGACCTTCGCCACCGCGAGCCGGTTGGGCACCACGAGGATGTGCGGCGACGTGGCCACCATGCCGATCGGCGCGAAGTCGCGCACCGGGTCCCAGGAGAGCTTCTCGAACAGGCTCTGGTTGGTGACGAGCGGAATCGTGTTGAGCACCAGGGTGTAGCCGTCGGGCGCGGCGCGCGCGGCGGCCTCCATGCCGATGTTGCCCGACGCCCCGGAGCGCGTATCGATGACGATGCGCGTGCCCAGCTGCGCGCCCAGCGGCTCGGCGATCAGCCGCGCGGTGATGTCGACGCTGCCGCCCGGCGGGAACGGCGAGATCAGCTTGATCGGCTGGCTGGGATAGGTCTGCGCGGCCGCGGAGAACGCGAGCGCCGCCGTCCAGAGGGCAAGCCAGGCTCTCAACGTGCGGTCGTCGCCTGGCGCTTGGCCGCCTGCCAGCGATCGAGCTTGGCGCGCGCGTTGTTGCTCGCGGGATCCATCGCCTTGTCGTGGCCCGGCGTTTTCGTGGTGAGCTCGATCACGTAGCCATTCGGGTCGCGGAAATAGATCGAATGGATGAAGCCGTGGTCGGAGACGCCGCGCGTCTCGATGCCGCGCGCCTTGCCGTCGGCGAACTTCGCGTCCAGCGTCGGCTTGTCGACTTCCACCGCGATGTGCAGGTCGTAGTCGTGCTGCTTCTTGAATTCGAACGGCATGTCCGGCGCCTCGAAGAACGCGAGGTAGGAGCCGTCGCCCAGCCGGTAGAAGGTGTGCAGCGTTTCCGTTTTCCGGCCGCTCATGGATTCCTTGATCTCGAGCGTGTGCGACAGCGGCAGGCCGAGGAAATCCTCGTAGAAACGGCGCGTCTCCTCCGAGTCGCGGCAGCGGTAGGCGTTGTGGTGCAGGCCCTTGATCACGCTCAGTTTCCTTCTATACCTTCTCGAACGGCCCCTTCAGCGACGCGGCGAAGCCCTCGACGACTTCGAAGGTCTTGGGCCAGCTCTTGAGCTTCTTCATGTTGCCGAGCCAGCGTTTGATGTTTGGATAGCCGGAAAGGTCGGAGCCGACGATGGCAGCGGTGTTGACGAAGGAGGCGCCATAGTAGTCGGCGATAGTGATCTTGTCGCCGCACAGGTAATCATTCTTGCCGATGATGTGCTTGTCGAGCACCGAGAGCCAGCCCGCGGCGCGCTCCTTCGCCCAGCTGAGCGTGCCTTTCTGGTGCTCGTCGGTCGGCCGCTTGTGGTGCGGGAATGCCTGCGGGTAAACGAGGCCGTAGCAGAGGTCGCGGTTGAGCTGCGTGTTGATCCAGTCCATGCGCTCGTTGACCCGCGCGCGCGCCTTCAGTTCCTCCGGGTAGAGCGGCGACTTGGTCTTGACGGCGAGGTACTTGAGGATGGTCGCGGACTCGGTGAGGCGGAAGTCGCCGTCCTCGAGCACCGGCACCTGCCGGTTCGGGTTGATGCCCTCTGCGAATGGCGGCTGGTAGTGCTCGCCGGTGAAGAGGTCGACGACCTGCAAGTCGATCTTGAGGCCGTTTTCGGCCGCGAACAGCATCAGCGGGCGGCTGGTAGTGGATGCCGGGTGGTAGTAAAGCTTCATGGAAATCGCTCCTCTCCTCGATATACGCCGCGAATCATAGTCCTCGTTCGCAGCATGCGCCAGAGCGCCGCGACGCCCCGCCACAGTTTCGGCAGCAGCCAGATCATGAGCAGGATAAACAGCGCGAGCGCGCACAGGAACGCGACCGGGTAGTGGAACGCGAACCAGATCCCTCCCAGCACGATCACGTCTTCGGAGAACGACGCACCCCAGTTGGAAAACGGCTCCGGCGAGGCGTTGACGATGGCGCGCCCGCCCGCCTTGGTGAAATGCGTGCCGGCCGTGATCGTCCCGCCGAGCAATCCCGCCGCCACGGTCAGGGCCGTCAGCGAATCGCCCGTGGCGCCAGCTGCGAGCAGCGCGCCGGCCGGAATCCGGATGAAGGTGTGCAGCGCATCCCAGGCGCTGTCGATGCCCGGCACCTTGTCCACCAGGAATTCCATCAGCAGCAGGAAGCCCGATGCGCCGATCACCCACGGATGGCTCAGCACTTCCAGTCCGCGTGGCAGGTCCACGTAACCCAGATAGCCGGCCAGGCCCACCGCGAAGATCACGAGATACAGCCGCACGCCGCTTGCCCACGCAAGAAGCGAAGCCAACGCCAGCGTCTGGGCCTCGGGAATCATGGATTCAAGCTGCGTACCGGAGGACCGCGATGAAATGGCAGGCGGTGCCGGCGATCACGAACAGGTGCCAGACGAAGTGGAAAAACCGGACGCGTTCCGCAAGGAAAAACACCGCGCCCAGGGTGTAGAAGATGCCGCCCGCGAACAACCAGAAAATCCCCCACTTCGGCACCAGCGTCCATACCGTGTCGGCCGCGATCACCACCACCCATCCCATCGCGACGTAAACCAGGGTCGATGCCGTGTTGTACCGGATGCCGCCGAGTGCCTTGAGCAGAATGCCGGTCGCGGCCATGCTCCAGACGAGGCCGAACAGGATCCAGCCCCACTTGCCGTGCAGCACGCCGAGCGTAAACGGCGTGTAGGTGCCGGCGATCAGCAGGTAGATCGCCGAGTGGTCGAGAACCTGGAACACGCGCTTGGCGCGGTTCTGTGGAAGGGCGTGAAACAGCATCGATGTGGAATACAGCAGGACCATGCTGGTCGCGAACACCGTCGCGCCGACGATTTCCGACACCACTCCGCGCTGCAGCGTGGTGACCAGGAGAACCACGAACCCGGCCAGCGCCAGCAGCAGGCCGATCCCGTGGCTCACGCTGTTGGCGATCTCCTCGCCGAGCGACTGCGGCCGCTCCAGCACTGCCAATGGATCGATTGGGCTCACCGCATGCTTCCTTCCGATCGTCGTTCTAGCCGATACTATTGCACATGACCGACAACGTGCTGGAACAGGCGGTGAAAGGCTGGGCGCGCACCGCGCCGACCCGCACCACGGAACTTTCCACGGACAAGGCGAGCTTCGGTCATTTCTGGCAGCGCTCGACGGAATTGCTGGCGCGGCTGCCGGGGAAGCCCAGGCGCAATGCGGAAGAAGCCGCTGCTGCCGCCGAGATCCTCGCGCTGGCACGCGACTCGCGCACGAAATTCATGCGGGCACACGCGCGCGGCGTGTACGACTCGCTCACCGTGGCGCGCAACCGGTTCGTGCGGGTCGATGCGCTGTGCGCGCGAGCGGCGACGGAGTATCCGGGGCTGGTGCCGGGCGACAAGGACCTGGCGCGCGAGTCCGGCATCGCGCAGGGCGAGAAGGACGGCCTGGAGGTCGACCAGGGAATTTTCCTGTCGCAGGTCCTGAACGATCCACTGGCGGGCGCGCACCTGTGCCACGCGATGCTTTTGCCGAGAGCCGAGTCGCAGGAGCGCCTCGCGGAATTCGAGAAGGCCGGAAAAATCAGCTTCGATGGCGCGCGTCTGGAGCGCAAAGGCAAGGCTGCCGTCCTGACGATGCGAAATCCGCAGTACCTGAATGCGGAGGACGAAAGCACGCTCGCGGGATTCGAAACCGCGATCGATGTCGCGCTGCTCGATCCGCAATCCGAGGTTTGCGTGCTGCGCGGCGATACCGTGACGCATACCAAGCACGCGGGCAAGCGCCTCTTCGGCGCGGGCATCAATCTGACGCACCTCTACCAGGGAAAAATCCGGTTGCTGTGGTACCTGCTCCGGGACCTGGGACTGGTCAACAAGCTCTACCGCGGGCTCGCGCTGCCCGATGCTTCGCCCGAGCAGGACTCCGTCGAGAAGCTCTGGATCGCCGCGGTGGAAGGATTCGCCATCGGCGGCCATTGCCAGATCCTCCTGACGATCGACCAGGTGATCGCCGCGCACGATGCCTACATGACGCTGCCCGCGAGGAAGGAAGGCATCATCCCGGGCGCGGCCAACCTGCGCCTCGCGCGCCACGTCGGCGATCGCGTCGCGCGCCAGGCGATCCTCGCCGAGCGGCGCATCGACTGCGCGAGCCCCGAAGGCCGCCTGATCTGCGACTACATCGTCGCGCCCGGCGCGATGGATGCAGAAATCGAGCGCGTCGTCCAGCACGTCACCGGTTCCGGCATGGTCAGCGCCGCCGGTAACCGGCGCGCGCTGCGCATCGCCGAGGAACCGCTGGATGCGTTTCGACGCTACATGTCGGTCTACGCGCGCGAGCAGGCGCACTGCCATTTCAGCCCGGCGTTGATTTCAAATCTAGAGAAGAACTGGGACGCGAAGAACCGGCGCGGCTAGTTAGCCGATCGTTCTGTCAGCGCGCAGTTGCAGTTGCGGCGGGACAGTTACCCCGAGCGCCCTTGCAGTATTCAGATTGATCACTAGCTCGAACTTGGTCGGCTGCTCCACTGGAAGGTCGCTCGGCTTCGCTCCCTTCAGGATCTTGTCGATGTAGGTAGCGCCCTGCGCGAACTGATCGACCAGCCGCGGTCCATAAGACATCAGCCCGCCTGCCTCCACATTCTCCACACGGGCATAGACCGTCGGCAGGCGGTTCAGCAGCGCAAGCTCTGCGATGCGGCGGCGCTGCCCGATGAACATGGGATCGGCCAATACCGTCATGCCTTGGCACCGCTGTTTGGACACGGCAACGAACGCCTCGGCGAGCTCGCCGGGCGTTCGCACTTCCGCCAGATAGAGTCGCGCGCCGAGCTTTCTTGCCGCAGCCCCGGTCTCCTCCAGTTGGAGCTTGCTGCTCGGATTGGTCGAATTGTGCAGCACTGCAACGTGCGCAAAGGACGGTACCGTTTCCTTCAACAATTCCAGGCGCTTTGCGGCCAGGCCAATATCGATATTGGACACGCCCGTGATATTCCCGCCCGGCTTGGACAGGCTGGCCACCAGGCCGGTACCCACCGGGTCGCCGATACTGACCACGACGACCGGAATTCCGGTCGTCGTCCCCTTTACGGCCATCGATGCAGGCGTGCCATGCGTGACTATGACCCGGGGCGCCCGCACTACGATTTCGGCCGCGAGCTTGCGGAGACGCTGCGCATCGCCATCCCCCCAGAAAACCTCCAATGCCACGTCCTTGCCGTCGACATGACCTTGACTGCGAAGCGCCGCGCGCATGGCCTCGAGGGCAGCGCCCATGCCTGAGGACGATCCTGATCCTAGAAAAATGATGCGGATCCGCCGGTCCGGGCTTTGAGCCAAAGCGGCCCATGACACGCCTATGGCACCAGACCACAGCGCTATCAAAAGGCTTCGTCGCCTCATGTCCTCAGCCTAGCAGGAAATTGCGCGCGCTTAAGCCGGGTTTCGTTCACCGGTCCATTTATCGACCGGTCGGCCGCCCTCGATCGCGACGCCGCCGCGCTTGCCGTCTTTGTCCCACTCCGCCTCTACGCGCAGTTCAGGGAATTCGCCGCTCGCCGCGATGAAGGTCGGGAACGGCAGGCCTTTTTCCATCACGAATCGGTACTCGAGGCGGTCCGGCGCGTGATGCTCGGTGTACGGATCGACGTCGGGATCGCGCACCAGCAGCCAGCGCACGCGCTCGCGGAATTCCTCGAAGCGGCCGGCGCTGCCGGTGACGCGGACGATTGCGGTGGACGACAAGACCCTACTCCAGGTACTGCGCGTTCCAGCGCGTATACAGCGCATACGCCGCCGCCTTCATCGCGTACCGGTCGGCGTAGTCCTTGGGATCGAGCGGGTCGTGCACATAGTAGTTGGCGCGGTTGTTCACCGCGGTCATCATGTGGCGGATCTTGTCCGGCAGCGTATAGGGCGGCTGCCACTCGAAATCGTCCTGCGCCTCGTAGTGCAGGAAGATCGGCAGGATCGGCACGCCAGTGCGGATCGAGACCTCGAAGGCCCCGCTCTTGAACTCAGTGAACAGGCGCCGTCCCTTGCAGCCGCCTTCGGGATAGAGCGCGATGTTCTGCCCCGCGTTGACGGCGCTCACCATGGTCTGGATGACCTGCTTGCGCGATTCCGGATTGTCGCGGTCGACGAACAGCGTGCCGGCCGCCTTGGCGATGCGGCCCAGGACCGGCCAGTCCTGGACCTGCGTCTTGGCGAGCGACACCACGTCGAACACCGCCGGGATGCCGATGTCCTCGAACGCCGACGGGTGGTTGGCGATGAGGATGTAGCGCTGCGGCAGGTGCTTGCGGTGCTTCTGGTGCACGCGGATGTCCACATCGAGCGCCCGCGCGAAAGCCCGGCACCAGGAGGGAAACAGCCGTGCCACCGGGTGCTTGCCCGGCCATGGCAACCAGGCGAGCAGATACACCAGCGCGCAGAGCAGGATGAAATCCACCCAGCCCGCGATCTTGCGAATCAGGCGCAGCAACAACAGCATTCAGGCCGCGCCCCGCCCGGAACCTCTCAAGCGCCGTATTTGAACGACAGCGACAGGCGCGTGCGGAACTGCACCACCTTGCCGTCTTCCACCTTGACGTCGAGCTTGGTTACTTCGGCGATGCGCAGGTCGCGCAGCGACTTGGAGGCGGTCTTCACCGCGGTGCGCGCGGCGTCTTCCCAGGAAACCGGGCTCGTGCCGATGACGTCCGTGACCCGGTAGACGGCGTTCTTGTCCTTCTTGGCCATGATCTGCCCTCCTTGAGCGATGTGCGGGGAATCCGCGCGGCCATTATGGCCCCAGTAGGGCGCGTCTTGCCAGTGGCCCGGAGGTCAGTGGCGCGTGGCGGACATCTGCTCGAAGAGCTTGGCCAGGTGCTCGCCTTCCACCGGCTTGACGAGGTGGAGATCGAAGCCCGCCTCGCGCCCGCGAATCTCGTCTTCCAGCTTGCCCCAGCCGGTCACCGCGACAATCAGCGGTTCGGGGCTGCGCCTGCGCTCGCGCAGCCGGCGCGCGACCTCGAAGCCGCTCATCCCCGGCATGCCGATGTCGAGCATGATGACGTCGGGCAGGAATTCGTCCGCCTCCTGCAGGGCGGCAGCGCCGCTGTTCACGTTCACCACCTCGTGACCCTGCGACCTCAGCAGCTCGGAGAGCATCCGAGCCGCATCGGCGTTGTCGTCGACAACCAGGATGCGCCTGGCCGTCACCGCGATAACGGGCTTTGCCGCCGGCAGCGGTTTTGCGGGCTGCTGCGCCGCCCCGTCGCCGCGCAAGGCGGGAAGCCGGATGCGGAACTCGCTGCCCTTGCCCGCGCCCTCGCTGCGCGCCTTGAGAGTGCCATGGTGCAGCTCGACGATGCTGCGGGCGAGCGCGAGGCCTATGCCGAGCCCGCTCTGCACCTGCTCGCGGGTCCCGCGCCCCTGCACGAACATGCCGAAAATCGATCCCAGCAGATGCGGCTCGATGCCGCGGCCGGAGTCCTTGACCGATATCTCGTTCTTGGGAACGTCGCCTTCGAGGCGCCGCACGCGGACCGTGATATGGCCGCCCGGATCGGAGTAACGAGCGGCATTGTTGACGATATTGGTGAGCGCCTGGGAAAGCCGCGCGCCGTCGCCATGGACGAGAAATTCTCCCTCCGGGATCTGCAGCTCGACCGTGTGGCGCGCGCCCACGATGCCCGGGCGCGCCGCCTCCAGCGCGTGCGCGATGACTTCGCGCAGGTCCTGCCGGCTGCGCCGGATGGTGAGCGTGCCGCGGGTGACGCGGGTCACGTCGAGCAGGTCGTCGACGATGCGCGCGAGCTGCGCGCTCTGCCGGTCGATCATCCCGCGCACCATCTCGATTTCCGCCGCGCCCGGCGAGCCCTCCAGTATCTTCACCGAGTTGCGGATCGGCGCCAGCGGATTGCGCAGCTCATGCGCCAGGACCGCGATGAAGTCGTTGATCCTGCGCGCCGAGTCCTCCAGGGTCTTGGCGTGGCGCCGCTGCGTCAGGTCCTGCGTCACCTTGGCGTAGCCGCGCAGCGCGCCTTTCTCGTCGCGCAGCGCGGTGACCACCACGCGCGCCCAGAATTCCGTGCCGTCCTTGCGCAGGCGCCAGCCCTCGTCTTCCGCGCGCCCCTCTTCGCGCGCGATGGCGAGCTCGTTCCAGGGCTTGCCGGCCTCGATGTCCGCGGGCTTGTAGAAGGTCGAAAAGTGCCGGCCGAGGATTTCGCTCGCCTCGTAGCCCTTGATGCGGCGCGCGCCCGAGTTCCAGCTCGTGACGATGCCTTCCGGGCTGAGCATGTAGATCGCATAGTCCTGGACGCCGTCCACCAGCAGCCGGAAGCGTTCCTCGCTCTCGCGCAGCATCTCGTCGTGCCGCTTGCGCTCGCTGAGATCGCGCGTGATCTTCGAGAAGCCGAGCAGGACCCCCTTGTCGTCGCGCAGCGCGGTGATCACGACGTTGGCCCAGAAGCGCGATCCGTCCTTGCGCAGCCTCCAGCCCTCGTCTTCGACGCGGCCCTCCTGCATCGCCTGGCGCAGCTCCTTCGCGGGCCAATCGCGCTCGATGTCCTGGGGCGTGTAGAAAATCGAAAAGTGCTTGCCGATGATCTCCTCCGCGCTGTATTGCTTGATCAGCGCCGCACCGGCGTTCCAGCTCGCGACATGGCCGTTCTTGTCGAGAACGAAGATCGCGTAATCCCGCACGCGGTCGACCATCAGCTTGAAGACGCGATCGTCCATTTTCTTCGGCATAACCTGTGGATGATAGGCATGATTCCGCTCAGGCGTCGTGCCAATAGTGCCTGTGTCGCTGCCGTTCGCTGCCGATCTCGATGCCGTTTCGTGTAAGTCTTACAAGAATCGCGCCGTCCCGGTCGGTCCGCAGGAGACGGAAGGCCCCGAGGCGCGCGAGCACGTCCGGATTCGGGTGGCCGAAACGGTTGCGATAGCCGACGGGGACGACGGCGACCGACGGCCGCACCGCCGCAAGAAACGCCTCGCTGCTGGAAGTCCGGCTGCCGTGGTGCGGCACCAGCAGCACGTCTGCCGCCAGCGCTTCGGGCGCCCTCGCGACGAGCTGCGCTTCGGCCGGCTTTTCGATGTCTCCGGTGAGCAGCATCGAGCGCCATGAATTGCCTTCCCCCGGCGCGCTCACTTTCAGCACGCAGCTCAGGTCGTTCGTTTTTCTCGCCGTCGCAGCCGCGCTCTCCGGGTGCAATACCTCGAAGCGCACGCCGTCCCAGGTCCACGCCTGCCCGGCGGCGCAACGATGCGCGCCGGGCGCGAGGCCGAGCAGCGGGTGGCCCGCGGGAAGCGACGACAGCATCTGCGCGACTTCGAAGTTCTCCAGCACCGAAGCAGCGCCGCCCGAATGGTCGATGTCGTTATGGGTCACGACCATGGCATCGAGGCGCTCGACGCCGGCGGCGCGCAGATAGGGCGCGATGATCCGTTCGCCGCTGTCTGCGTCGGAGCCGAAGGCGGGTCCCGCATCGTAGAGCAGCGACCGGTTTTCGGTGCGCACCAGCACCGCGAGTCCCTGCCCTACGTCGAGCGTCGTGATCCAGGCGGTGCCCGCCTCGGGCGCTGGCGGCGGCAAGGCGACGGCGGGGAGCATCAGGGCGAGTCCCGTCGCGCGCCAGGGCACGCCGCGCGGCGCGAGCAGCCAGAGCACGCCGGCCAGCGCAAGCAGCACGCACCAGAGCGGCGGCACGTGCTGCTGCCAGACGGCGGCGGGCAGCGACGCGCACCATTCCAGGAACTGCAGCAGCCATTGCATCAGCCAGGCAGCCAGTTCGAGCGGCGCATCCCAGGGCAGGACTGCCGCGGCCAGCGCGAGCGGCGTGATGATCGCCGACACCGCGGGAATCGCGATCGCGTTGGCAAGCGGCCCGACGATCGAGAATTGCGAGAATAGAAACAGGGCCGCGGGCGCGAGTCCGACGGTGATTGCCCATTGCACCTGCAGCCACTGCTTCAGCAGGGAGCCTTTCTCGCCGGCGACGAAAAATATCAGCGCGACGGCGCCGAAGGACAGCCAGAAACCGGCCGCAAGCACCGCCCACGGGTCGATCAGCAGCACCACGGCAAGCGCCAGCGCCAGCGTGCGCGCGGGCGAGGCGATGCGCCCGGACCAGAGCGCGATCGCGAACACGGTCACCATCCAGCAAGTGCGCTGGGCCGGCACCGCAAATCCGGCGATCAGCGAGTACCCGAGCGCACCTGCGATCGCGGCGGCCGCGCCGATCTTGCGCGCCGGCAGGCGCAGCGTGAGGTAGGACGAACGCCGCCACAACCAGTTCGCCAGCCAGGCGCAGAGCCCGGAGATCAGCGTCACGTGCAGCCCCGAGATGCTCATCAGGTGGGTGACTCCGGTGCGGCTGAAGAGGCGCCACTCCTCGCCCGAGATTGAGCGCTGGTCGCCGACCGCGAGCGCGGCGAGGATGCCGCTGGCCGGCGTCTCGCCCAGCACGCGCTTGAAGCGGTCGCGCACCGCTTCGCGAATTTTTTCGATCCGGTCCGAGAAGCTGTTCCTCGCGCCCAGGAGCTGCGGCGAACTCCGGGGCCGCACGTACCCGGTCGCGCCGATGCCGCGCTCCAGCAGCCAGGCCTCGTAGTCGAATCCATGCGGGTTCAGGTTGCCGTGCGGCCGCCGCAGCCGCACCGTGAACCGCCAGCGTTCTCCCGGATGCACGGGTGAGTCGAGAACGGAGGGTTGCTCTTCGTAGGCTGGACTGCGATACCAGGAAAGCAGTATTCGTCCGGGCAGCTTCGCTTGCGACGACTCGGGCTCGAATTCGAAGCGCAGGCTGCGCTCGCCCGCGGCGGGCAGGCTGGCGACGATGCCGACGAGCTCGATGTCCCTGCCCTCGAGTTCGGGCGCCAGCCTGTCGGCGAGCTTGAGCTGCGCCATCCCGAGCGCCCACGCAAAGCCGATGGCAAAGGCGGCGGGAAGGTAGAGAATCCTCGCCCGCAACGCAAAACACAGTAAGCACGCGAACAGCCCGTACCACGCCATCCCGGGCAGTTCGGGCTGCAGCTGCAGAAATAGAACGCCCGAGGCGAAACTAAGGATGACAAGCGTCATCTAAAATCAAACGCGCCAGGGCTCCGGGCGCTGACGGCGCATCTCCGCCCATCTACCCCGCCATGCCCCGAAAACACTTCCGCCGCTTCCTCCCCGACCAGGACACCATCCGCGCCAACCGCTACATGGCGAAACTGGACGCGCGCGGCACCTGGCTGCACCACCCGAACCTGTGGCACCTCAACCGGCACTCCGTCGCCGGCGGCTTCGCGATCGGCCTGTTCGCGGGGCTGATCCCCGGCCCGCTGCAGATGCTGGGCGCCGTGCTGCTCGCGATCCCGCTGAAGAAGAACATTCCGGTCGCGCTGATCACCACCTTCTACACCAACCCGTTCACCATCGTGCCGCTCTACGTCCTCGCCATCGCCTACGGCCGCCTGCTGCTGGGCGCCGGCCACCATCCGGTGCACGTATCGCCTTTCGAGTGGAACTGGTCGCACTGGATCGATTCGATGCAGGGTTTCGCCCAGTGGACGCTGTCGCTGGGAAAACCGCTCGCCGTCGGCCTGGTGGCGCTTGCGCTGACACTGGCCGCTGCCGGATACTTCGCGGTGCAGCTTGCCTGGCGCGCCCATGTCATCCTGGCGTGGCGCCGCCGGGCGAAGCGGCGCGCGGAACAAAAGGCGAATTGTTGACGCATCCCTCCGAGAGTCTGCTGGCGCGCGCGTGGGTCGCCTTCCGCGTGCCGCTCGCCGTCCTCGTCGCGGTCCACGTCGTGGGCGCGATCGGCTTCTGGCTCATCGCGGACGGCAAGGCGGGCGTCGTCGATTGCATCTACATGGTGTTCATCACCGTGACGAGCATCGGCTACGGCGAGATCGTGGACCTGACCAACAGCCCGGGCGGCCGCCTGTTCAACATGGGGATCGCCTTTGTCGGCATTTCGAACCTGGTCTACCTGACGTCCAAAATGGCGGCCTTCATCCTGGAAGGCCGGTTCGACGAGGTACTGAGGAGGCGCAAGATGGAGGAAGAGATCGAACGCATGAAGGGCCACTACATCGTCTGCGGCGTCGGCCGCGTCGGCACCAATGTGGCCCATGAGCTCGTCACCACCGAGCGGCAGTTCGTCGCCGTCGACGACGCGGCCGAGGCGGTCGCGGTGTTCCGCGAGCGCCATCCGGCGGTGCCCGCGCTGCACGGCGACTCGTCGGACGACGAGATGCTCCAGCGCGCCGGCATCGCGCGCGCCGCGGGGGTGTTCGCGATCACCGGCGACGACGGCAAGAACCTGATCATCACGCTCGCCGCCAAGCACCTGAACGCCAACGTGCGGGTGGTGGCGCGTTGCCACGAGGTGCGCAACATCGAAAAACTGAAGCGCGTCGGCGCCGACGCCATCGTCTCGCCCGATTTCACCGGCGGCATGCGCATCGCCTCCAGCATGCTGCGCCCGTCGGTGGTCAGCTTCCTCGACGAGATGTTGCGCAGCGACGACAAGCTGCGCGTGGAGGAAGTCCACGTGCCTGACAATTTCCGCGCGCGCCCGCTGGCCGAGGCGGCGCCCGCCTCGCGCGAATTCGTGCTGCTGGCGGTCCGCGACGGCACGGTCTGGGAATTCAATCCACCGGCAGACTACCTTGTGCGCGCGGGCGTGGCGATCGTGGTGATGGCGCATCCCGAAGGAAGGCGCATGCTGGAGCGGGCTCTGGCATCATGACAGGCATGCGCGCACGGATTGTTCCCATCATCGTGCTTGCCCTGGCCAGCCTCGTATCGGGCGCGGTCCTGGCGCAGCGCGCCCCCAGCAACGGGCAGCATCTCTACCTTCCGATCTACGCGGTGATCCAGTACGGCGACCGCGACAGGAGCGGCACGGCAAGGGAATTGCCGGTTTCCTCGCTGGTCAGCATCCACAACACGGACCTGGACAGGCCGATCCGGCTGCTTGCGGCGCGCTATTTCGCCACTGACGGAAAATTCCTGCGCAACTTCGTCACGGCGCCGCGCGTCCTCAAGCCGATGGAGACCGTGGAGTTCCTCGTGGAACGCAGCGACGTCGTGGGCGGTTCGGGCGCCAACTTCGTCATCCAGTGGGACGCGGCGGTTCCCGTCAGCCCGCCGCTGGTCCAGGCGCTGCACGTCGAGTTGCAGACCAACCGCGCCATCGTCTTTACCACTGACGCCGTAGTGATTCCGCGCTGAACGGCGAAGCGTAGTGGAGCACGGCAGCGCCTTCCTGATCCCGAGCGTCGTGTTTCTCGCCTCGGCCGTGCTTGCCGTGGTGTTATCGCATCGCCTGGGACTGGGCTCGGTCGCCGGGTACCTGCTCGCGGGCATCGCCATCGGCCCGTTCGGGCTGAAGCTGATCGACCGCGTGCAGGACGTGCGCCCGTTCGCCGAACTCGGCGTGGTGTTCCTCCTGTTCGTCATCGGCCTGGAACTCGAACCGAAGCGGCTTTGGAGCATGCGCGCGCAATTGCTGAAATTGGGGCTGTCCCAGGTGGTCGGTTCCATCGCGCTGATCGCCCTGGTCGCCTGGCTTGCCGGCAACAGCGTGCGTGTCGGCATCGTGGCGGGCATGGCGCTGGCGCTTTCTTCCACCGCCCTGGCTTTGCAGCCGCTGACCGAACGCGGCGCGCTGCAGAACAAGGGCGGCCAGGCCGTGTTCGCGATCCTGCTGTTCCAGGATATCGCAGTGATCCCGATGCTCGCCCTGCTGCCGCTGCTCGGCGCCGCCGGCACGCCCGCGAGTTTCTCCTGGTCCGGGCTGGCGTTCGCCGTCGGCGTGATCGCCGCGACGCTGGTGGGCGGCCATTTCCTCGCGCAGCCGGTGTTCCGCCATATCGCGCGCACCCGCCAGCGCGAGATTTTCACCGCCTTCGCGCTGCTGCTGGTGCTGGGCATCGCCTGGGGATTCGAATCGGCCGGCCTGTCGATGGCGCTGGGTACCTTCCTTGCCGGCGTGCTGCTCGCCGAATCCGAATACCGCCACGAAATCGAGGCCGCGGTGGAACCCTTCAAGGGGCTGCTGCTGGGACTGTTCTTCATCGCCGTCGGCATGGGCGTGGATTTCGGCCTGCTGCTGCAGCGGCCGCTGCTGATCCTCGGCCTGATCGTCGGCCTGTTCGCCCTCAAGGGCACGGTGCTCTGGGCAATCGCGCGCTACGCCGAATTGCCGCGCAGCGAGCGGCCGCTCTTCATCCTGCTGCTGGCGCAGGGCGGCGAGTTCGCCTTCGTGCTGCTGACGCTGGGCGTGCAGCGCGAGGTGCTGCGCGTCGAGACGGCGCAGGCGATGACGCTGGCGGTGGCGCTGTCGATGCTTTCGACCCCGTTCCTGCTGGTGTTCCACGACAAGGTGCTGGCGCCGCGCTTCACGGACAAGGTGCCCGAGCGCGCGCAGCTGCCGCCCGAACCGAGCAAGGTCATCGTCGCCGGGCTGGGCCGCGTCGGCCAGGTGGTGGCGCGCCTGCTGCACGGCAGCGGCTACGAGCCGACGATCCTCGACGACGACCCGGATCACGTCGAGCAGTCGCGACGCTTCGGCTTTCGCGTGTTCTACGGCGACGCCACGCGGCTGGACCTGCTCGAGGCCGCGGGCGCCGCGAGCGCCGATTTCCTGGTGATCGCGCTGGACGAGCCGGGCGCGATTTCGCAGCTCGCGCGCACCGCGGCGAAGCATTTCCCGAAGCTGCGCATCATTTCGCGGGCGCGCGACATGCGCCACATGTTCGAGCTGCGCGACATCGGCGTCGAGATCATCGAGCGCGAGACCTTCGAGTCGTCGCTCGAGCTCAGCCGCGCCGCCCTGACCGCGATCACGGGCGACGCGGAGCGCTCCAAGCGCGCCGTCAAGGCCTTCGCGCGCCACGATAGCGTGGTGCTCTCCAAGCTCTACGCCGTGCACAAGAGCGACATCGACGCCAACATTTCGATTTCCAACGAACTGCGCGAGCAGTTCGCGCGCACGCTGCGCGAGGATGAGGCGGTGAAAGCAGCCAAACCGGGCGAGAAGCCAGCATAGCGGGACCAAACCTAGCGGGGCCGCAGTTTTCCCTCGGCCAGCTCGAGCACGCGTCCCATGCGCGCGGCAAGCCCCGCGTCATGCGTCACCAGGACGAATGCGGTGCCGTGCGAATCGGAGAGCCTGACCATCGCCTCGAAGACCTCGTCCGCGGTCTGCGCATCCAGGTTGCCCGTAGGCTCGTCCGCGAGCACGCAGGCGGGCGCCGTGACCATGGCGCGCGCGAAGGCGCAGCGCTGGCGTTCGCCGCCCGAAAGCTCGCCCGGCAGGTGCTCCACCCGGGAACCGAGGCCGACTTCCTCGAGCGCCTTTCTCGCCCTCTGCAGCGCCGCGCCGCGCTCCATGCGCCGGATCCACAGGGGCATCGCGACGTTGTCCTCCGCCGTGAACTCGGGCAGGAGGTGGTGGAACTGGTAGACGAAACCGAGCGCGATGTTGCGGCTCTCGCCGCGTTCCGCTTCCGACATATCGTTCAATGCCCTGCCCTTGAGCTTCACGATTCCTTCGGAGGGCACGTCCAATCCCCCCAGCAAATGCAGCAGGGTGCTTTTCCCCGACCCCGAGCGCCCCATGATCGCGATGCGCTCGCCCGCGCGCACGTCGAAATCCACCCCGAGCAGCACGTGCACCGGCGCGGGGCCCTGGTAGGTTTTTTTCAAACCCCGGCACGACAGCACCACGTCACTCATAGCGCAGCGCCTCGGCCGGATTGGTGCGCGAAGCGCGCCAGCTCGGATAGAGCGTGGCGAAGAACGACAGCACGAGCGAGACGATGCCGATGACCGTCACGTCGCCCAGCTGCACGTCCGAGGGCAGGTCCGAGATGTAGTAGACGTCCTTGGCGAGGAACTTGAAGCCGAGCAGGTTCTCGACGAAGGGCACCACGGTGGCGATGTTGAGGCCCAGCAGCACGCCCCCTACCAGCCCGGCGAAAGTGCCGATGACGCCGATCAGGGTCCCCTGCACCATGAAGATCTGCACGATCGAGGCGGGCGACGCGCCCAGCGTGCGCAGGATCGCGATGTCGGCCTGCTTGTCGGTCACCAGCATCACCAGCGTGGAAACGATGTTGAACGCCGCCACCGCGACGATCAGCAGCAGGATGATGAACATCACGCGCTTCTCGATTTCGACGGCGCGGAAGAAATTGGCGTGGCTGCGCGTCCAGTCGGTGGCGTAATAGCTGCTGTCGAGCTTGGCCATCAGGTCGCGCGCCACCGAGCGCGACGCGAACAGGTCCTCCAGCCTGAGGCGCACGCCCGACACCGCGTCGCCCATCTGGTAGAGCTTCTGCGCATCCTCCAGGTGCACCAGCGCGAGGCCGGAGTCGTACTCGAACATCCCGACCTCGAACACGCCCACCACGGTGAACTGCTTGAGCCGCGGGATCACGCCGGCCGGCGTCACCAAGCCCTGGGGCGCGATGAGCGCCACCTTGTCGCCCGCCAGCACGCCCAGCGCGCGCGCCAGCTCCGAGCCAAGCACGATGCCGAACTCGCCCGCCCTGAGCGCCTCCAGCTTGCCGGCGCGCATGTGCGAGCCAATCTCCGCCACCTGCTCCTCGCGCTCCGGCAGGATGCCGCGCACCACGCTGCCGCGCACCGCCTGGCCCGCGACAAGCATCCCCTGGGCGTTGACGAAGGGCGCCGCGCCCTTGACGCGCGGATCCTGCACCACGAATTTGGCCACCGACTGCCAGTCGGCAAGCTGGTTGTTCGGTCCGCTGATCTGCACGTGCGAGGCGACGCCGAGGATGCGCGCGCGCAGTTCCTTCTGGAACCCGTTCATCACCGAAAGCACCACGATCAGCGCCGCGACGCCCAGCGCGATGCCCGCCATCGAAATCGCCGATATGAAGCTGATGAAGTGATTGCGGCGCTTCGCGCGGGTGTAGCGCAGGCCGACGAGGATTTCGTAACGCACGGTGACGCGAGAATACTACAATCGCCGCATGGACTTCCGCGCGGAACTTGCCGCCCTGATGCGCAAGGAGCGCATCGCGCACCTTGCCACGCTCAGGCAGGGCGCGCCCATGGCCTCCATGACGCTCTATCTGCCGGACGAGGCGTTCACGGCGTTTCATGTGCATGTCAGCCGCCTTGCCTGGCACACGCAGGACATGGCGCAGGACCCGAACGTCGCGCTTTCGATCGCCGAAACGGACGATAACCGGCCAGATCCCTTTACATTGAAGAGGGTTTCGATCAGGGGCATCGCGCAACAACTTTCCGGCGCACAGGATGCGCTGAAAAATTCCTGGTTGAAGAAATTCCCGGAGCAAGCCATCAACTTCGAGCTGGCGGATTTTTCCTTCTGGCGCATCGCACCGCGCGACGCGCGCTTCGTCGCGGGCTTTGGCCGCATTCACAACCTTTCCGCGGCGGAGCTGGCGGCGTGCTCGAATTCCTGATCGCCGCCGCGTTCGGCGCATTCCAGGCGCCCGAATGCCTCGTGAGCTTCGAGCGCTATGCGGAAGCCCGTGTCGTCCTGCGCCTGCGCCCCGCGTGCACGCTCGGCTACGGCTCGACGCAAGGCGCGGTGCGCGCGCTGCTCGCGCAGGAGGGCGATGCGCGCGAAGTATCCATCTCCTTCGGGCGGCTCGAGCGCTATCCCTGGCTGTCGTCGATGCTCGCTCGCCAGGCGTCCAGCTCGCGCCGCTGGAATCTCGCGGCCGGCAAGCCGCACGACGGACACGAGAACGCCTACGTCGGCGCGGCGCTGCGCGGCATGCCGGAGTTCACCGCGCTGTTCGAGCGCTGGCTGGTGGCGGGAGTCTCCGTCGAGAAAGTGCTGGTGAAACGCGCGGCGGAACTGCCCCTGCCTGCTGGCGCGCCCGTGCCGCCGGACTCGAAGCTGCCCTACGATGCCATCGTCTGGGTCACGCTGAAACGGCCGTGAAAATCCTGGGCGTGGATTTCACTTCGGCGCCGCGCCGCGCGAAGCCGATCACCGTTGCCCACGGCTTTCTAGACCAGGACCTTTTGCGCATTGAAAAGATGGAAGAACTGCAAAATTTCCCGGATTTCGAAGCGCTGCTTCGCAGGCCCGGCCCCTGGGTCGGTGGTTTCGACTTTCCCTTCGGACTGCCCAGGCAAGCCGTCGAGGCGCTGCATTGGCCGACAGCCTGGAGTGCCCTGACCCGGCATTGCTCGAGCCTCGGCAAAGCGCAGTACAAAAGTCTGCTGGACGCGTATCGCGAAACACGCCAGCCCGGAAGCCGCTACGCCACGCGGCGTGGCGACGCCATTTCCGGAGCGCATCCCGCGGTAAAACTCGTCAATCCGCCGGTCGGCCTGATGTTTTTTGAGGGCGCGCCGCGGCTGGCAGCCGCCGGCTTGACGGTCCCGCGCCTGTGTGAGGGCGACCCGTCCCGGGTCGCCCTCGAAGCCTATCCCGGGCTTCTCATCCGGAAGCACCTGGGAATCACGATCCCCTACAAGAACGACAGTCGCGGCAAACAGACGGCGGCCCATCAGGCCGTGCGCAGGAAAATAATCCGCGCCATCAAGGCAGGGAAGCCGCACGGCATAAGGTTGAACCTGGCCGAATCCATCGAGCAGCGAATGATCGACGATCCGAGCGGGGACAGTATCGATGCGGCGATTTGCGCCCTGCAGGCAAGCAAGGGCCAGCAGTACGGCGGCCCACACTATGGCCTGCCGTCCGACGTTGATTCGATAGAAGGCTGGATCGTTACCGCCCGATAAAATCGCCGAATGGCGATTTTGTTCGTGAAAGGCCTCGCGTTCGGCTTCATCCTCGCCGCCACGGTCGGTCCGATGTGGGTGCTGTGCTTCCGCCGCACCATGCGGCACGGCGCGCTCGCCGGCTTCGTGTCCGGCATGGGCATCGCCGTCGCCGATGGACTTTACGGCGCGGTCGCGGCATTCGGTCTTACCGCGATCTCCGGCTTCCTGCTGCAACACAGCTACTGGATCGGCTTGGTGGGCGCGCTGTTCCTCCTCTGCCTCGGCATGAAAATCCTGATTGCCAGGCCCGCGCTCGAGGGCGGCACCGACGAAACCGTCAGCCTCGGCAAGGCCTTTGTCTCGACACTCGGCCTCACGCTCGCCAACCCGCCGACGATTCTGGCGTTCGTGGCCATCTTCGCCGGACTGGGACTCGCATCGAACGCCGACTACGGCGCCGCCTCGCTGGTGGTGCTGGGAGTCTTCCTCGGATCGGCCTCATGGTGGATCGTGCTCGCCGCGGGCGCGGGCTGGCTGCGCGGGCGGATCGGGCCGGCGCTATTCCGCGCCATCAACATCGTCTCGGGGCTGACCATTCTCGGCTTCGCGATCTGGCAGCTGGCGGCGGTTTTGCGGTAGAGTCTTCCGCGGTATGTATATCCATCCAGCTACGTGAAGCCGCTGTTCGACGCGCCGCTGGCGATCGTCGACCTGGAGACTACCGGCGCCCACCCCGCCTGGGATCGCGTTACTGAAGTCGCGGTCGTGGAGGTCGCGCGGGGCGAAGTGCTGGGCGAATGGTCGACCCTGGTGAATCCCGGCACGGCGATCCCGTCCGCCATCCAGGCGCTCACCGGCATCACCAACGACATGGTGGCCGGAGCGCCGGGGTTCGAGGAACTCGCAGCGGGCCTCTTCGAGCGGCTGGAAGGCCGCATCTTCGTCGCCCACAACGCGCGTTTCGACTACGGTTTCCTGCGCCACTCGTTCGAGCGCGCCGGCCTGCTCTTCCAGGCGCGCACGCTATGCACCGTGCGTCTCTCGCGCCGGCTCTACCCGGGACACGCGCGCCACAACCTCGACAGCCTGATCGAGCGTCACGGATTGGCGATCGGTTCCGACTGCTCCGCGCGCCATCGCGCGCTTGGCGACGCGCGCGCCGTCTGGCAGTTCCTGCACATTGCCGTCGAACAGCACGGGGCGGAGGTGGTGGAAACGGCCGCGCGCCAGATCTCCCGCCAGCCGGCGCTGCCGCCGCACGTCGACCGCGCGATGCTGGACGCGGTTCCGGATGCCCCCGGGGTTTACCTTTTCTACGGCGAGAAAGGCGCGCCGCTGTATGTCGGCAAGAGCGTAGCCATGCGCAGCCGCGTGCTGCAGCACTTTTCGGCCGACCTGCGTTCGCCGCGCGAGGCGCAGATCGCGCGCGAGATCCGGCGCATCGAGTGGCGGCGCAGCTGCGGCGAGCTGGGCGCGCTGCTGCTGGAGGCGGCAATGATCAAGGAATTGCTGCCCGCCTTCAACCGGCAGCTGCGGCGTGCGAACGATCTGTGCGGCTTTGCCTTTGACGGCAAGGCCTGCGGGCTCGTCAGCGCGGAGCAGATCAACGCCGAAACCATTTCACAAATCTGCGGCGTGTTCCGTTCGAAGCGATCCGCCATGCAGGCGCTGCGCGGCGTGGCGGACGAGCACCAGCTGTGCCTGCGCGCGCTCGGCGTTGAAAAGAGGGGCCATGGCGCCTGTTTCCGCCATCAGATCAGGCGCTGCGCAGGCGCCTGTGCCGGAAAGGAAAACCTGCATGCGCACCATGCGCGCGCCACGGCTGCCCTGGCCGGGTTGAAAACCGCGGCCTGGCCGTGGCGCGGTCCGATCGGCATCATCGAGGAAGACCGCGAGCGGGACGCGGCCGAGGTACACGTGGTTGACAACTGGTGCCTGCTCGGCACTGCAAAAACGGAAGACGAGGTCGGTGACCTGCTCGAAGGAGTACGCCGGCCGCGCTTCGACCTGGACAACTACAGGATCCTCGCGCGCCATTTGTCGCGCGGACGCCCCCGGGTCGTCGAGTTGGGCGCGCGCCGCTCCGCGGTCGTCCACTGATGCATCTCGAGCTCGTCATCCCGGCGCTATTGCGCGCGCCGGACCCGCCGCCAGCGGCACTGCCGGCGCTCGAATTGCTTCTGGCGCGCGGCCGGCGCGGCCACGGGCATGCGGGCAATCTCGAAACCTGGCTGTGCCGCGCGTTCGGCCTGGAAGACACCTCGCCGCAACGCCCTTGCGTACCCGCGGGCGCGCTCACCGCTCTCGCAGTCGGGCTGGATCCAGGCGCGCACTCATGGTTGCGCGCCGATCCGGTGCACCTGCGCGCAGACCGCGACCGCGTGCTGCTGATGCCCGGCCAGGCCCTTTCGATCACGGCGAACGAAGCGCAGGACCTCGCGGCCGCACTGACGCCCTTGCTGGCCGGGAAATTCATGCTTCACGCGGTGAGGCACGACCAGTGGTGCCTGCGAATCCAGGAGCAAGGGCCGATCGACATTGGCGCAAAGCCGCCGATCGATCTCGCGGGTGCGGACATTGATCCGCACCTTCCGCCAAAGCAGTGGCATCTGCTGTTGACGGAGATCCAGATGGCGCTTTACTCGCATCCGGTCAACACGGCGCGCGAGCGGCGCGGCGAGCCGGTGATCAACAGCCTGTGGCTGTGGGGAGCGGGGACCGCGCCCGCGGCTAGCGGGCCCTGGAATTCGATCGGCGCAACTGATCCTGTGGCGCTGGGGCTCGCGCGCGGCGCCGGCATGCGCCATCGCGATCCGGGCCGGGGCGCGGACGAATGGCTGGCGCGGGCACCCGAGGAAGGACGGCACCTCCTGGTGCTCGACGGCTTGCGCGGCGTGCACGCGCTAAGCGATCCCGGGACGCTCGCGCGGCGCATGCAGGAGCTGGAATCGAATTGGTTTGCGCCCCTGCTTGCGGCGCTGAAGTCGCGCCGCATCGGCATGCTTACCGTCCGCGTGCCCGAGACCGGCGCGTCCTTCGAGACGGTGCGCGGCGACCTGAACCGTTTCTGGCGGCGACCGCGCCGGCTGGCAAGCTACGCATGAAAATCACGACGCGCCGCTATGCCGAGGCGGACCGCAACCGCCTGCTTGAATCCG
>Ga0105242_10000931_pt1 | contig 22774 bp, 26 predicted proteins | sample KBSM24metaG_FD_81521 | JGI IMG/M metagenome (GOLD analysis project Ga0105242, IMG submission 81521) | Miscanthus rhizosphere microbial communities from Kellogg Biological Station, Michigan, USA - KBS M2-4 metaG | ecosystem: Host-associated > Plants > Roots > Rhizosphere > Soil | place...
CCAACTGCCATGTGGACGGTGCCGCCGAGCTTCTCGTCGAGGAGGACCTCGCGGGTGCCGCGGTCGATCCCGTAGTTGGTGCCGATCCCGAGCTCGCCGAGGCGGCGGGCGCCAGCGTCGGTGTCGAGCAGCTTCAGCAGGTACTCCTCGCCGCGCTCGGCGCTGGCGTCAACGACCTTGCCGGCCTCGAAACGCAACTTGACGCCGGCGACCTCGCGGCCTCCGATCACCGCAGGCAGATGGAAGCTGACTTCGCCCTCGACCGAGTCCTCGACCGGGCCGGTGAAGAACTCGCCGTCGGGCATGTTGTGGTCGCCAATGCAGGGGATGAAGTGACGGCCGGCGACGCCGAGCTTGATGTCGGTGCCGGGAGCGGTGATCCGCACCTCCTCGTGGCCCTCGATCCACTCCGCCAGCCGGGTCGTCTCCTCGGAGGCGCGCTTCCACGCCGTCAGCGGTTCCGGGTCGCCGGCCAGGCAGGCGCCGTAGTAGAAGTCTTCATAGTCAGCCAGGCTCATCTCCGCCTCGGAGGCGTAGGCGCTGGTCGGGAAGAGCGTGTAGCACCAGCGGAAATCCCCTTCAGCGCTGCGCTTCATCGCCCGTTGCATCAGCTCGCCGGTCGCCGACTGACGCAGCGTCTGCTTCTCCGGCGGCACGCCCGAGAGCTCTCGCGTGTTGGTGCTGGCGCCGACCGCGATCCGCACGTCGGCGTTGTCGACCATCCACTCGGCGAAGGGTGAGATCCATTCCAGTTGCGCGTCGGAGGCGTGCTTGAAGTAGGCGGCGATCTGCCCCTCGAGGGCGACGTTGAGGATCGCGTGGGCGCCCGCCTTCAGCACCTCCTCATAGACGGCCAGCAGCAGTGGCGCCGCCGCCGTCTCGCCGTCGATCGCGACGACCTCGCCCTCCTTCACCTGGGTCGAGTAGCCGACCAGGATCTTTGCCAGTCCATCGACCCGCGGGTCCCTCATTTCGCCGCCTCCTCACGCTCGTGGGCAGTGGTGATCATCGCCATGAAGATCGCATGGAAGCGGGGGTCGTCGGTCAGCTCCGGGTGGAAGGCGGAGGCGAGCACGCTCCCTTCCCGGATCGCAACCGGGTGCCCCTTATAGGAGGCCAGCACCTCCACCCCGTCCCCGCGGCGCTCGACCCAGGGAGCGCGGATGAAGACCGCCCGCAGCGGCTCGTCGCCGATCCCCTCGATCACGAGGTCGGCCTCGAAGCTCTGCAGCTGCCGGCCGAAGGCGTTGCGACGGGCGCTGGCGTCGATCAGGCCGAGGTGCTCGGCGTCGCAGACGATCATCCCGGCGCAAGTGCCGAGCACGGGATAGCCGGCCTCGTGGTGGGCGCGGATCGCCGGCTCCAGGCCGGCCGATTCGATTCCCATCGCGATCGTCGTGCTCTCGCCGCCGGGGATGACGAGCCCGTCAAGGCCCGGCATGTCCTCCGGCCTGCGGACCTCGCGAACCTCGGCGCCAAGCTGACGCAGCGTCCGGGCATGCGCCTCGAAACCGCCCTGGATCGCCAGAACCCCGACCTTCAGGTCAGGCTCCGCGATTCTGCAGCAGCGCGTCGGCGGCCGCCAGGTCGGCAATCTCTAGACCCGGCATTGCCTCGCCGAGGCCGATCGAGGCGGCGGTTACCCGCTCCGGGTCGTCGTAGTGGGTGGTCGCCTCGACAATCGCCCGGGCCCGCCGCTCTGGGTCGGCGCTCTTGAAGATCCCCGAGCCGACGAAGTTGCCCTCGGCCCCCAGCTGCATCATGAGCGCCGCGTCGGCCGGGGTGGCGATGCCGCCGGCGCAGAACAGCGGCACGGGCAGGCGGCCGCTGCCCGCGACCTCGTGAACGACTTCCAGAGGCGCCTGATGCTCTTTGGCAGCGGTGGCCAGCTCCTCCGGTCGCATCTGCGCGAGGCGCTTGATGCCGGAGGTGATCTCGCGCATGTGGCGCACCGCCTCGACGACGTTGCCGGTGCCGGCCTCGCCCTTGGAGCGAATCATCGCCGCCCCCTCACCGATCCGCCGCAGCGCCTCGCCAAGGTTGGTGGCGCCGCAGACGAAGGGCACCTCGAAGGCCAGCTTGTCGATGTGGTTGGACTCGTCGGCCGGGGTCAGCACCTCGGACTCGTCGATGTAGTCGACCTCGAGCGCTTGCAGGACCTGAGCCTCGGCGAGGTGGCCGATCCGGGCCTTGGCCATCACCGGGATCGTCACCGCCTCCTGGATGCCCTTGATCATCGCCGGGTCGGACATCCGGGCGACGCCGCCGTCACGGCGGATATCGGCGGGAACCCGCTCCAGCGCCATCACCGCGCAAGCTCCGGCCGCCTCGGCAATCTTCGCCTCCTCGGGCGTGACCACGTCCATGATCACGCCGCCTTTCAGCATCTCGGCCAGGCCGGTCTTGACCCGGAAAGTCGCTCGCTCGCTCACCCGCCCCATATTACGGGGACCCGTCGACGGCCCGCCGCCAGGCGAGCCACCCCGCTACTTCAGTTTGTAGGCGCGGATGCGGTCTTTGTGAGCCGCTTCGTCCCGCGCATACAACCCGTAGGCCAGCGCTTGTACGAGCGCCATTAGGGCGGTGTTGGAACGGGCGAACGAAGGGCTATTCGAGGAGAAGTAGAGGGTCATCTCGGCGTGCTCGCCGACCTCGGACATGCTCGCGTCGGAGATCGCCAAGGTGCGGGCACCACGATGCAAGGCCAACTTCATCGCCCGCAGCAGCAGTGGGTGAGCGCGACCAGCCGAGAGCGTGATCACCAACGTCTCCTCGTCGATCCGGCCGAGTCGCTGCAGCGACTCCCCGCCGGTGCTGGCGACGATTTCGGCGCGGATGTCGAGCAAGCTGAGGGTGTGGCGCAGGTAGCTGGCGAAGAAGGCCATCTGGTCGACCCCGACAATCACGATCCGCTGCGCGGTGGCGAGCGCGGCGACGGCGTCGTCGACCTGCTCGCGGGTCAGCTTGCGCGCGGTTTCCTCGAGGTTCGAGTAGTCGGCGCTGAGCGAACCCTCCAGCTCGGAGTGGTCGAAAGAGAAGAGGGCACCCCCGCTGGCCCCGGCCGCGGCGATCGTCGTGCGGTACTCCTCGATCGCCGACTGCTGGAGCTCGGGATAACCCTCGAAGCCGAGGGCCTGGGAGAAGCGCACCACCGTCGAGGACGAGGTGCTCGCTCTCCTGGCCAGCTCCTCGGCGGTGAGGAAAGCTGCCTCGTCGAGATGATCGACGATGTACCGGGCCACATCCTTCTGGGATCGTGAGAACTCGTCGAAACGCTCCTGGATGTAGTCGGAAAGGCTCTTAAGTTGGGGTGGCTTCGTTGCAGTCTTGGTCACGGCGGTCCATTTCGCCGGGCCTGACCCTTTCCCTTCTGGTTGGATTCGAAGAGTCGATGACGCTGGCAAGAGCACTTCAGATCACCAACCGCAACATGGTCGCCTTCGACCTGCTGCTTGGCAGCGCCGCGATCGCCGCCCCAGAGGCGACTCTGAAAGCGCTCGGACACGACGAGCCTTCGCCGGACGCGAAGCACCTGTTCCGGCGCTGTGGCCCGATCTGGCTCACCTTCGCCGCCGCCCATCTCGTCGCCGAGCGGCGTGGCGAGCCGCGCGACTGGTGGGCCCTGGCCTGGCTGCGGGGGACTGAGATCGCTACCGACGCCGTCTGGGCGCAGTCGCCGGCGGTCAGCCGGCCGGGCGCGAAGCTCGGCCTCTACGCGGCCGGCGCCGCCAACGTGGCGATGGCGGCCGGCTTCGCCTGGATGTCGAGGCGCTGAGCGATGGGTCAGTTCGACGGCCAGCCGAGCATGCGCTGGAGCCTCCGCGGCCTCAACGAAGAGGGCGACGAGGTCTGGCTGATCCGCGGCATTGCCCGCAAGCTCTACCGCTGCCCTGGCTGCCACGGCGAGATCGAAGTCGGTGACGAGCACACGATCGTCCAGTTCGTGAGAAGACTGACCGGGACCGATCACCATCACTGGCACCGGCAGTGCGCCGAAGAGATCCTGATCCCAGAGCTGGGCAACTTGCGGCGGGTGCCGGCCTCCGAGTCGAGTCAGGAAAAGCTGGAGGCACGGGGGCGGGTCAAGCCCGGTCGCAGAAGGCCCACGCGGTGAGACTGCCGCGGCGCCTCGCCTCGATCTACGCGCGGATTGGCCGCACCTATTGGGCCTGGATGCCGTCGCTCCTGATCCTCGGCGCGCTCGTCTTCGTGCCGCTAGGGGCGCTCGATGCGCTGGTCGTCAACCTTGACGTCAGTTCGCTCGACCTCGGTAGCGGCTTCAAAGTCGCCGCCCTGGCGCTGGCGGTCGGCGCAATCACCACCACCGGCCTGCTCGGCGAGGTTTTCTTCAGCGGTGCCGTCGCCGTCTCGCTGACCCATCCGCACGGCAAGGAGCTTCCTTCACCGCTGCAGATCGCGCGGCAGCTTCGCTACGGCCGCTTGATCGGAGTGGACCTTGTTTATGTGGTGATCGTCGCCATCGGGCTAGTGCTGTTCATCGTCCCCGGGGCGATCCTCTTCGTCTTCCTCGGCCTCGCCGGCCCGGTGGTGGAGCTGGAGGAGCGGACGGTGCGCGGGGCCTTGGCCCGCAGCTGGAGGCTCGTGCGCGGCAACTTCTGGTTCGTCTTCTGGGTGCTGGTCCCGATCGAGATCGCCGGCGACGCGCTCGGCGAAGTCGTCGCCGACGGCGTCCACGGCCTGCTTGGCCACGGTTACATGGCGTCCTGGCTGGCCGAGTCGGCGTCCAACATCGTCCTCTCCCCCGTCTTCGCCGTCGCCGCGGTGTTGCTGACCGTGGAGCTGATCGCGGCCCGTGACGGCGAGGGCCCGCGCGTCAACCAGGCGCCGCCGCTGGTGACCGCGTGACCCTCGTTACCGCCTCAATCTTCAGCGATTTCTGGCAGCGCCTGGTCGATCATGAAGAGCAGGGTCTCTTCCTCGTCCTCGTCGGCTTCATCCTCTCCTTCGCCTTCATCCGCATGAGCACGCGGCTGATGCGCAGCCCCAAGGTGCCCTGGTGGCCGGGCAGCGTCGTCAGCGATAGCGGCGTCCACCTCCACCACCTCGTCTTCGGGATCGTGACGATGATGGCCGCCGGGGCGATCGGCTTCCTCGCCTTCGGTCGCAGCCCCGTAACCGAGATCTGCGCCTTCGCCTTCGGGATTGGCGCCGGCCTGACGATCGACGAGTTCGCCCTCTGGGTTCACCTCGAAGACGTCTACTGGGCCGAGGAGGGGCGCAGCTCGATCGACGCGACGGTGATCGCGGGGGCGGGAATGCTTCTCGTGCTGCTCGGCTTCAGCCCGCTCTCCTTCGACACCGGATCGGTCAGCGCCGTGATCGGCAGCATCATCTCCGCCGCCTTCATCTTCGGCCTGGTCGCGATTTGCTTCGCCAAGGGCCGGGTGCTGCACGGAACGGTGGGTTTCTTCGTCTTTCCGATCGCGATCTACGGCGCCTGCCGTCTCGGCAAGCCGAAGTCAACCTGGGCGCGGCGCCGCTATGGCGCCCGCAAGCCGGCCAAGCAGGAGCGCTCGGAGGCACGCTTCCCGCCCGATCGTCGCACCGAGCACTTCAAGAACGCCTTCCGCGACATCGTCGGCGGCAAGCCGAGCGAGGGTGTCGCCGCCGCGCGCGATGAGGCCTATGCGGCGACCCGCGAGGCGACCGAAGAAGTGAAACAGCGGGCCGAACGGGTCGCCCAAGCAGCAGAAGACCTCACCCACCCTCGCGACCGCGACTGAGCCGACGCTCGAGGTTGGCGCGGACGTCGGGCCACTCGTCATCGATGACGCTGAAGTAGGCGGAGTCGCGAACGCCGACGTCGGGGACAAACATGTGCTTACGGAGGATGCCCTCGAACTGGGCCGGCAGCGCTGCCATCGCCGCCCGCGAACGCTCGTTGCGGGCGTCGGTCTTGAGCTCGACCCGGACGCAGCCGAGCCGCTCAAAGGCGTGCTCGAACATCAGCAACTTCGCCTCGACATTGATGCCACTGCGCCAGGCGCTCGGGTTGAGCCAGGTCCAGCCGATCTCGACCACGCGGTCGGGCGGGCGCAGGTTCAGATAGCGGCTGCTGCCGACCAGCTCACCGTCGGCGCGGCGGCGGGTCGCGAAGACGCCCTCGCGTCCCTCGCGGGCCGCCGCCAGCGAGATCTCCATCCAGCGGTCGAAGTAGTCGCGGCTGCTGCCGACGCGGGCCAGCCACTGCCAGATCTCCGGCGCCTGAGCGGCCTGCCAGAGGCCCTCCGCGTGCCGCTCCTCGAGCGGCTCGAGGACGACCAACTCGCCCTCGAGCCTTGTCGCCAGGTTCTCCACCCGGCCATCTTGACGACCGCTCAGGCGGTTCCGTTCATGTGCATTAGGCCGACCACATGCCCCTCGGGGTCGGCAAAAAGGGCGATCTCGCCTTTCGGGATCGCGGTCGGCTCCATCACCCGGCTGCCACCCATCGACTCAGCCTTGCCGAGTGCAGCAGCGACGTCGTCGACTTCGACATAGAAGGTGACGTGACCGTCCTGGCCCTCGGGGGCGGCGCCGATGCCGCCCGGGATACCGGCCCCGTTCGACTGCACCGTCGCGTACGGCATCTCCTCCATGTCGACCAGCTCCCAGTCGAAGAGGTCAGCGTAGAACCCCTTCATCGCCTGGTGGTCCCGGGCGGCGACTTCGAACCACATCGTCGGGTTGCCCATCTCACTTCCTTTCTGTCTCTGTTCGTTTGAGTTTGCGCCGCGTCAGCTCTAGGCCGGGGGCGTCGTGAAGACGTCGGGGCCGGGGTCCTCGCCGACAGCGGCCTTGCCTAGGCGGTCGAGGTAGTGGCGCCAACCGTGCCCGTGTTTACGAGCCGACTCGGCGTCCGGCAGGTCGTGGTGGATCAACCGCACCCGGGTGCCGTCGCCGTCGGCGTCGAGCAGCACCTCGACCGTGCTCTCGCCGGGGTCGACGGTCGGCCCGCCTCCCTCCCAGCCCCAGGTGAAGACCACCCGCCGCGGCGGTTCAACCGCGATGTACTCGCCGCTGGCGACCGTGTCGTCGCGTATCTCGTTGCGGAAATGGCCGCCGGGACGCGGGTCGACGTCGACCGCCCGGCCCATCCACTGCATCATTAGCTTCGGGTCGACGAAGAAGTCGAAGACCGTCTCAGGGCTTGCCCCGATTCTTACCTCGACCTCGACCGCTTCCACCGTCTCTGCGCTTGCCACGTTTGTTCCTCCTCTGTTGCTCCAGCTCGGCGGCCAGTCGCAGCCGCTCGAGACGATCGGTCCAGAACTCGTTCATGAAGTCGCGCAAGCTGGCCATTCCCTCGGGGCGGGCCTGGTAAAGGCGACTCGTCCCCTTTCGGCGCTCGCTCAGCAGCCCAGCCTCGCGCAGCACCGCCAGATGCTGGGAGACGGCCGGACGCGAGATCTCGAACCCAGCGGCGATCTCGCCGGCGCTCAGCTCGCGCTCGCGGACCATCGCCAGGATCTGCCGCCGCCGCGGCTCGGCGATCGCCCGTGCCGCCAGGTCCATCTGCTCGTTCTCGGTCACAGCGCTTGCCATGCACGTTAGTTAAGCAAAGACTTACGTAAGTGTCAACTTACGTAAGGGATGGCGGCCAAATCGCGTCTGTTCGGCCTCAACCATTGCTCAACTATCGTCACGGGATGCCCACCTAGACTGGCCTCCAGGGGAATCATGCGCAGACGCGTCGCCACCGCCATCCTGCTTGTCCTTGCCGCCCTGGTCGGCGCGACGTTTGCACACGCCGAGCTAGCCCAGAAGGGGAACCTGCGGATCTCCTTCAACGGCGGCTTCAGCCCGCAGGCGCTGCCGCGCGAAAAGCCGGCACCGGTAGCCCTACACGTCGTCGGCGAAGTCAGCACCAGCGACGGGTCGCAGCCACCGCCGGTTCAGAAGCTCGAAATCGCCCTCAACCGCAACGGCCACCTCTCCACCGTCGGCCTGCCCGCCTGCACCAGCCGCCTCCTGCAGTCAACCTCGACCGAGGCCGCCTTGCAGCGCTGCCGGCCCGCCCTGGTCGGCCATGGTCATTTCAAGGCCAACGTCCAATTCCCCGGCACGGCGGCGATCCCGGCCGGCGGCCCAATGCTCGCCTTCTACGGCACGCGCGGTGGCAAACCAGCGCTGCTGCTCCACCTCTACATCACCAGTCCCACCCAGGTGACTTTCGTGCTGCCTCTCGTCATCTCGCACCAGGCCAAGGGCCGCTACGGAACGCTGCTCTCGGCCAAGGTCCCACGCCTCGCCGGCGGCCTCGGTTCGGTTACCCAGATCGACCTCACGGTCGATCGCCAGTACACCTACCGCGGCGAACGTCGCAGCTTCATCAGCGCCAGCTGCTCGGCGCCAAGTGGCTTCTCCGCCGCGATCTTCACCTTCGCCCAGGGACGCTTCCACTTCGCCGGCGGCGAAACGCTGGAGACGACGCTGACCCGCAACTGCCGGGTTCGTTAGAAGCAGCCGCTCAGAGGCCGAGGCCCCCCACCCCGCGCTCGTCCCAGCCGAGGTGGTGGGCGAGCTCGTGGCGCAGGGTGCGCTCGACCTGCCGGGCAAGCAGCTCGCGGTCGTGGCCGAAATCGCGTTCGAGGGTGTCGCGGTAAATCACGATCCGGTCCTCGTAGCCGTGGCGGGCGGCGCCATCACCGAAGTACTCGCCGTAGGCCCGGTGCTCGCTGCCCAGCTCCGAGACCACCACCGGAACCGCTTCCAGCACGCGTTGGAATTCCTCCGGCAGGGCGTCGATCGCATCGGCAACGAGCGATTCGAACTCGTCCATATAGAAAGTGTCCACGACATCCATTACGTTCGGCGACCCGGCACGGACCGGGCCACCCAAGAAATCCACGAGGGGGATACAAGAGATGAACGACGTTCACGCTGGCGTCACGACCAAGCTGCGGATCGCAGGCGCGAGCCTGGCGATCGGCGCCGTGCTGGCCGGCGGTTTCGTCTGGTCTGGCTGCGGCAGCAGCAATGACAGCAGTAGCAGCGACAGCACCAGCCAGGAAAGCACCGGCAACGCCCAGGAACAGATCGAAGAAGGCGTGAAGAAGGCCGAAAAGGGCGTCGAAGAAGGCACCGAAAGCGCCCAGAAGGGCCTCGAAAAAGCCAAGAAGGAACTGCAAGGCAGCAAGGGCAGCGCCAAGAAGGGCATCGAAGAAGGGGTCGAAAAGGCCGAAAAGGGCCTCGAAGAAGGCAAGGCCCAGGCTGAAAAGGGCGTCGAAGAAGCGAAGAGTTACGCCGAAAAGTACGCGCCCTAACCCGTGGACGCGGTCGCCGGGCCAGCGGAGCCAGAGCGCACGCCGCTCGCCCGGCGACTGACGCGGATCGCCGCCTGGGTCGGCGGCGCCGCGCTCCTGATCCTCGTCCTCGACCTGCTCGGGATCCCGGTCTCGGACTGGATCGGGAAGCTCTTCGACAAGGTCGGCGAGGTGCCGGCCTGGGCGATCGTCGCCGGCGTCCTACTGGAGAGCGCCCAGACCTCGCTGGCGGCGCTCGCCTGGTTCGGCATCCTCCGCGCGGCTCTACCGAGCGCGGCGATCCCCTATCGACTGGTGCTCGCCTGCTACGCGGCGGCGGTCGCCCTCAACGGCTTTCTGCCCGCGAACATCGGCACCTGGGCGATGCTGCTGATGTTCACGACGCTGATCGCCGGCGCCAGCTTCGCGATGGTCTTCTCGGGCCTGATCGTCGAGAAGATCCCCTTCACGATCCTCAACGTGGCGCTGTACCTGTACCTCTTCCTCTCGGTCAGCGGCTCCTTCTCGATCAAGCTCGGCTTCCTCGCCGACAACACCCTGCTGGTGGTGCTGATCCTGGTCGGCGCGGTCGTCCTCCTCGGCCTGCTGGTGCGGATCTTCTGGCGGCGCCTCGAGAAGGTGCGCGAACAGATCGCGCTCGGCGGCGCGATCCTGCGGCAGCCGCGACGCGCCCTGCTGGAGCTGTTCTTACCGGTCTTCGGCAGCTATGCAGCGCGACTGGCAATCGTCGGAGTCTTCCTCGGCGCCTACGGGATCCCGGTCAGCTTCCACAACATCGCCACCGTTACCGCCTCTAACTCGATCTCCAACAGCGTCTCGGCAACTCCGGGCGGGGTCGGCGTCACCCAGGCGATGAATTCGGCGGCGCTGCACGGCTCCGTCAACGCCGCGACGGCGACCGCCTACTCGATCGGGCAGCAGCTGATCATCTCCGCCTGGGATGTGATCTTCGCCGTCGTCCTCGTCTCCTGGGTGTTCGGCTGGACCGGCGGCAAAGAGCTGATCGAGTCCTCATACCGCGAGGCGAAGGCGAAGAGTCGGGAGATGCGAGAGCGACGGCGATGAGATGACGGCGCGCTTAGCGGCGGCGGTGACGGGACGGCGGGGGCGCTGGCTGGTGATCGCAGGTTGGCTGGTGGTCGGCGTGGCCGGCTACCTCGCTCACTCTCGGATTGGCGACGTCACCGCCGCCGGGCAGGCCAGCTTCCTGCCTGCCGATGCCGAATCGACGCGGGCGATCGCGGCACTGCAGGGCGGCGGCCCAGGTGGCGGTGGCGGCGAAGAGGTCCCGGCCGTGATCGTCTTCGAACGGCCAAGCGGATTGACCCCGGCCGACCTGGGCGCGATCGGGGCGATCGGCCGTGGGCTCGGACGGCTGCGAATCGTCGGCGCGACGCCGATCATCGACCCCTTCTCGGCGAACGCACGGGAGAGCCTCGGCGAGGTGGCGCGACTCGCCCATGGGGTCGGACCGACCTCGCGCAACGGCCGGGCGGCCCTGCTGATGCTGGCGCTGGACGCCGGCGACCGCGGCGCCGTCGTCCGCGGTGTGGGGACGATCCGCGCCTACCTGGCAAACCACGCGCGCCCCGGCCTCGCCGCCTACGTGACCGGGCCGGCCGGGATCGTCGCCGACCTCGAGCAAGTCGCCAGCGAAGCCGGGCAGACGCTGCTGGTGGCGACGCTGAGCCTGGTCCTCCTGCTTCTGCTCGTCGTCTACCGAGCCCCGGTGCTGGCGCTGACCCCGTTGCTGGCGGTCGGCGCCGCCTACCTGACCGCGATCGGGATCGCCTACCTGCTGATCGAGGCCGGCTGGATCACCGTCAACACCGAGGGCACGATGCTGCTGCTGGTGCTGGTGTTCGGGGCCGGAACGGACTATTCGCTGCTGCTCGTGCACCGCTACCGCGAAGAGTTGGGCAGCGGCCGCGAGACCGGTGCGGCGCTGCGGGCGGCGCTAACCGAGAGCGCCCCGGCCCTCGCCGCCTCGGCGGGGACGGTAATCGCGGCGATGCTCGTGCTCCTCCTCGCCGACCTCGAGTCGACCCACTGGCTGGGCCCGATCCTGGCGATTGGGATCGCGGTGATGCTGCTCTCCGCCTTCACGCTGCTGCCGGCGTTGCTAGCGATCCTCGGCGAGCGCGCCTTCTGGCCCGCGCGAGCTCGCGGCAACCCGGACCAGAGCCGTCTCTGGCCGGCGGCCGCGGGGCTGGTCCGGCGCCGCTCGGGGGCGATCATCGTCGCCGTGGTCGGCCTCCTGGCCATCCTCGCGCTCGGCAACTTCAGCCACCACGGCACGATCGGCTTCGGCCAGGGCGAGACCAAGCCGACCGATTCCAGCCGTGGGAATGAAGCCCTGGAACGCAACTTCCCGGCCGGCCTGGGCTCGCCGCTGGCAGCGGTCGTGAAGCCAAGCGCCGCTCTGGCGGTGACTGACCGGCTCGAACGGATGCGGGAAGTCGAACTGGCAGTACCCTCGCCGACGCCGGCCGGCAACGGCGAGGCGGTGGTGGTCCTGATCCTGCGCGGCGACCCCTACAGCGGCGACGCCGCGGCCGCGGTCGAGGACGTCAGGGACAAGCTGCACTCGATCGACCCCGACGGCCTGCTCGGCGGCGTCCCCGCCGAGAACTACGACATCGAGCAGACCAACGCCCGCGACACCCGGCTGATCGTGCCCGCGGTGCTGATCCTCGTCGGCCTGATCCTCTGCCTCGTCCTCCGCGCCCTCGTCGCCCCCGCCTACCTGATGCTGACCGTGATTGCCTCCTTCGCGGCAACCCTCGGCCTCACCACCTTTGCCTTCGCCGTGGTTGGCGGTGAGGGAATCGCCTTCAACCTCGTCCTCCTCGCCTTCCTCTTCCTCGTCGCCCTTGGGGTCGACTACAACATCTTCCTGATGACCCGCGCCCGTGAGGAGGCTGCAAGTCGCGGCACCCGCGACGGCGTCCTCGCCGCTCTCGTCAGCACCGGCGGCGTCGTCACTGGGGCCGGCCTGATCCTCGCCGGCACCTTCGCCACCCTCACCCTCCTCCCGCTTGAGGAGCTCGTCCAGATCGGCGCCACCGTCGCCGTCGGCGTCCTCCTCGACACCTTCGTGGTGCGAGCGCTACTGATCCCGGCGATCACCCACCGGCTCGGCGAGCGCGCCTGGTGGCCGGGGCGAGCGCGCGACTGAGACGGACCAGCCGACGCGGATCGGGCGCTATGCCGCGCCGGCGATCAACTCGCGGTCGATCTCCAGCAGGTACGGCGCAACCGAACCCTCGTAGTCAGCTTTGCGCTCGACGGAGAGGTCCTTCCAGCCAGTCACGGAACCGCGACAGTTGTCTGCGCCGCAAAGGCACCCGCCCGGGAAATACTCGATCGAGTAGTTGCGCATCGCGTAGTCGAAGGTGATCTCCTCACCGGCGAGGATCGATGCCCGGGCGATGAAGTCGCAGGCACCGGTCTCGTTCACCTCGACACCGCAATTCGGATCGCAGGAATGGTTGACGATCGGGCCGAGGCCGCGATGCCGAGCCCATTTTGTCCGACTGATCTGAGTCGCGTGAGAGTCGTTGCGGTCGACCTCACCCTCGAGTTCACCAATCATCACGGTCTCGCCAACCTGGAAACCACGAGTCGCGCGAACGCCACCGCCCTTGCCGCCCTCGGGAGTACAAAGCTCATATCCGACCGGATCCAAAGGACCGCCTCTCAATTGTTTGGCACGGCGAAACCGTGTCCGGCGACAGTAGCCCATCGCGGTGAGGGGCAGGTCAGTCCTCGGGATGGGGCGGGCTGGACTCGAACCAGCGACCAAGGGATTATGAGTCAAGCCCGCCTTCGGTCGCGTGGCTTCCTAAGCCGATCTGAGGTTCGCTGCGTTCGCTCGGGTGCGCATCGATCCCGGTATTTCGGGACACGTCCCGGGACACGCTTCGTCAAGTCCACATCACGGATCAGCGGGGCGGCGACACTCTCGGTGCCGGTCCAGCGTCCTTGTGGCGCTCGGCTTCTATGACCGACCAGCGTTCGCCGTTCCTGTCCTCGACCCGCGCGGCGTCGTAGCAGTCGATGTACCAGCGACCGACCGGTTCGGGGCCGTGGACCCTCGGGGGCGTGCCCTCCCGCTCGATCGTCGCGGTCAGGCGGCCGCCGACGCCGCGCACGGCGATCACCGGCTGCGAGTAGAGGCGATAGCCGTGGCAACGCTCGCAGCGCATGTCGGGCATCAGATGGTTCGGTCCTGAATCGAGGCTCCCCGCGCTAGAAGGGCGATCGTCCCGGTGTCGGGATCGACCTGCCAGAACTCGTCGCGCGGGCCGTCGAAGAGGTTGGGCGACACTCGCGCCGCGGTGCCGAGCGCTGCGCCCTTCGTCTCGTAGACGCGGACGAAGTAGAACTCGCCCGGCGTGGCTTCGGCGGCGCGCAGACCGTCGTCGTCGCGAGCTTCGAGCATCGCGACCGCCCGCTCGGTGCGATCCTCGATCCCGGCCCAGCGCGGCCGGTTGTCCTCGTACCAGCGCTCGGTCACCTCGGCCGCGTAGGTGCCGCGGTGCAGGGTCATGACCGCGCTGACGTAACGGTGGCGATCGACGAAGGCGCCGTTGCGACCGAATTGAAACCGGACGTCGTTGACGGCCTCCCCGGTGGCGGCGTCCACGTCGAAGACGAAGCCGGGATCGCCATACATCGCGGCGAGCACTTCGTCGGAATCGAGGTTGACCCACACGCCCCGCGGGTTCGCCAGGCAGACGATCAGCGGCTCGCCGCGATCCACGTAGGGGCGAAGTTGCAACTTGGCCGCCTTGCCGATCTTGTGGCGCACGGTCGACAACTCCTGCTCGGCGCCGGTGATCACGACGTTCCGTGACCCACCCGCTTTCAGGGCGCGGTCGAGGTAGGACGTCTCGAACTCTTTGACCTCGACGATGGCCGAGAGGTCGCCACGGCTGACGCGGAAGTCGGGTTCGGCAGTGCCGCCGAGGTCGGGCTGATGATCGTCGGCACCGTCGAGGCCGCGTTCGGTCGCGTAGCTCTCGAACCACTGCTCCGATGCCTTCCGCTCAACCGTCTTCACGGCCTTCAGGGAACGCCGCTTGACAGACGGGAACCGGCCGGGAATGGGGCGGGCTGGACTCGAACCAGCGACCCAGAGATTATGAGTCTCGCGCTCTAACCAACTGAGCTACCGCCCCGCAGGGCGCAGGGTATCCGGCAGGCGCCCGATCGTCACTCCCGGCGCTCCTCTCGGGACACGTTCGGGACACGTTTCCGCCTCAGCCCGCCCGCAGAGCCAGATCAGCGAGCTACCGGCGGATTATGAGTCCCGTGCTCTAACCAACTGAGCTACCGCCCCGCGGTGGGGCGAGCGTAGCGCGAGGGAATGCGTCAGGCGCTGAAGAGCTGGGCGAGGGAGCGGCCGACGTCGGGGGGCTCCTCCTCGCCTTTGGCGGCGGCGGAGGCACCCTCGGCGAGGGCCTTGGCGGCGTCGGCGATCTGGTGGGCGCGGCCACCGCGGATCACGCCGGTGGTCTTCGCTTCGGCGAGGTCGGACTCCATCAGGCCGGCCAGCTCGGCGAGGCGGCGGAGACCGACGACGCCGGCGGTACCTCGGAGGGCGTGGGCTTCAGCCCGCATCGTCTCGAAGTCGGCACTCTCGGTGGCAAGGCCGGCCGAGATCACGTCGCAGCGGCGGCGCGCCTCCTTGGCGAAGGACTCGAGGAGCTCGGTATCGGGGGCGGTTTTGTCGCTCATTCGCTAATCACCTTGTCGACGACTTCCTGCATCTTTTCGAGGCCGAAGGCACCCTCGACGACCGAGCTGACAACGCCATCGCGGTTGATTGCAAACAGCCACGGCTCGCTCGGCAGGTTGAAAGCCCGCACCTGCGACCGCACACCCTTGCTGGGGTCGTTGTCCTTGTAGATCTCCATGTGGATGAAGGCGGCCTCGTCGCCGGTTTCCTCTTTGACCTGCTCAGCCACGTCGACGACCGGTCCGCAAACCCGACTCTGGCAGAACTGGGGGGTCGCAAACAAGAGGAAAATCGGTTCCTTTCCGAGCGCGTCGGCGTAGTCGACACGGTTCTGGGTGTCCGGCGGGATCCGGGTCGTGATCTTCGCCAGGTCACCACCGACGTCGGCGGCGGTCGGCGTGTGGATCTTCGGCGCCGGCTGGCCAGGCCGCGGAATTGCCTTGAATTCCCCGACCACAGCACTGGGCAGCTGCGTCCCCTTCAGGACCCCATCTTCCTTAACCAGAGCGGCAATTCGCCACTCCCCATCGCTGGGGAAGTTGATTTCGCTGGCGTAAACGACGCTTGCCGCATCGGGATCATCAACGGTGGTCTTCGCCTGGAAGGCGGGCTTGGTCTGCAGCGATTCGATCTTCGCCGGAAACGGGCCCACCGCCGGCTCGTCAAGCGCTTTTTCCTGCGCCTTGGCGACCTGGCCCTTGCTGCCGGCTCTCGATTTGTTCTTGCTGGGCAGCGGCACCTTGGCGAAGTAGAGCGCTACTTCGGCGCCGGAGACCTGGGTGCGGTCGCGCTTGAAGACGCCGAACGGGTAACGGTTGTCGCCCTTGTAGAAAGCCAGTGCCGCCGGGGAAACGACCAGTTCGCTGGGGCCTTCGGCGAGCTTCAGGACTTCCCGCAGGGTCTTGCCCTGGGCGCTTGGGAAGTCGCTCTTCGGCGGTGCCGGGCGGCTCTCGGCACTGGCGGATCCCGCGCTGCTGGTCGAGGAATCTGAGCCGCCGCCACAGCCGACCAGGAGGGTGGCGGTGGCGGCGAGCAGGCAGGCGAAGATGAAGCTGAGGCGAGGGGGGGCGCGCATCCGCGCTCATGTTATTCGCAGTCAGCCGTCCGGCGTCCCCCTCGCCGAGGCCGCGAACGGGCGGTAGGGTGCCGACGGCGACGACTACGGAGGGAGCGGAATGGCGAGCAGAGCTGCACTAGTGACGGGGGCTTCGAGCGGAATCGGGCTGGCGATCGCCCGCACTCTCGCCGAGGAGGGCCACGCGCTGACGATCTCCGCCCGCCGCCCGGAGAAGCTCGAAGAGGCGGCCGCGAGCCTGCGCGACGAGGGCTTCGAGGTCCAGGCGGTCGCCGCCAACATGACCGAGGAGGACGACGTGGTCGCCGTCTTCACCGCCCACCGCGACACTTACGGCCGCCTCGACGTGCTCGTCAACAACGCCGGCGTCGGCATCGGCGCGCCGATGGAGCAGATCCAGACCAAACACCTCGACATGCAGCTAGCGGTCAATCTTCGGGCGCTGATCCTCGGCACCCGCGAGGGCCTGCCGCTGCTCCGCGAGGCGGGCGCTGAGCACGGCAAGGCGCTGATCGTCAACACCGCCTCGATCGCCGGCAAGAGCGGCCAGGCCTGGCTCTCGATCTACGCGGCGACCAAGGCGGCGGTTATCAACTTCACCCAGTCGACCCACCGCGAGGCGGGCAGCGCCGGCATCCAGTGCACGGCCCTGGCGCCGGGCTTCGTCGACACGCCGATGACCGAGTTCGTGAAGGGGCAGGTCTCTGGTGACGAGATGATCCGACCCGCCGACCTCGGCGAGGCGGTCCGCTTCCTGCTCCGCACCTCGCCCAACTGCCACGTGCCGGAGATCGTCTTCACCCGGCCGGGCGAGGGCGTCGACGCTCCCTGACGGCGGTGTCGGAGGGCAAGCGCCTGCGTGTCTTAATCGCGGCGTTTGGCGACGCCGGCCATGCGTTTCCCGCGATCGCACTTGGCAAGGCGCTCGCTGGGCGCGGCCACGAGGTCTTGGTCGAGACCTGGGAGGAACGGCGCCAGGCGGTCGAAGGGGCTGGGCTCGGCTTCGCGGCGGCGGAGGAATACCGGATGTTCCCGCCACCCGAGCCCGACTCGGCCGACGGCCAGCACGCCGCCGAGGCAGCTCGGGCACTATTGCCGCTACTCGAGGAAATGCGCCCGCACGTCGCGGTCAGCGACATCCTCACCCTGGCGCCGGCGCTGGCAGCGGAGCGAGCCGGGGTGCCGCTGGCGACGCTGATCCCGCATATCTACCCAGTGGTCGAGGCGGGGCAGCCCTTCTTCGCGATCGGCTTACGGTCACCACGGACGCCGCTCGGCCGGCGGATCTGGCGTGGCGGCCAGCGGATGCTGAACATCGGGCTCGAGCATGGCCGGCGCGACCTCAACCTGCAGCGCGAGCGGCTCGGCCTGGAACCGATCGACCGCTTCCACGGCGGCATCAGCCCCGCTCTGGCTCTGGTCGCGACCTACCCGCAGCTCGAGTACCCGCGCCGCTGGCCGGCAGGGGTCGAGATAACCGGGCCGATGACCTTCGAGCTGCCGCATCCCGAGATCGAGCTTCCTCCCGGCGAGGACCCGCTGGTGCTGGTCGCCCCCAGCACCGCCCACGACTCCGATAACCACCTGGTGCGGACGGCGCTGGCGGCGCTCGCCGATCAGCCGGTGCGAGTGGTGGCGACCACCAACCGGGTGCGGCCACAGGCGCCGATCGAGGTGCCGGCCAATGCGAAGCTGGTCGAATGGCTGAGCTACAGCCAGCTGATGCCGGCCGCCTCGCTGGTGATCTCTCACGGCGGCCACGGCACCGTCGCCCGGGCACTCGGAGCCGGCACGCCGCTGCTGATCTCGCCGATCATCGGCGACATGAGCGAGACGGCGATGCGAGTCGACTGGGCCGGCGCCGGGCTCTCGTTGCCCTGGCGGCTCTGCCAGCCGGCGCCGCTGCGCTGGGCGGCGCGAAGGCTGCTGGACGATCCGTCCTTCACCGCTCGGGCGGGCGCGATCGCCGCCTGGGGCAAGGCCAACGACGGCGCGATCCGCGGGGCCGAGCTGGTCGAGCGATTGGCCTTCGACCATGCGGACTCGGGGTGAGAAGCTCCGGGGGTGGGACTCGAACCCACAACCGCTCGATTAACAGTCGAGAGCTCTACCATTGAGCTACCCCGGATCGGCTTAGGTCTGGGAATTTAGCGGCAGGTAGTCGATTCCTGCCTTGCCCTACCGGCGCTCGGCGTGGGCGATGCGTTCGACCAGGGCAGCGCGCTCGCGGCTGAGGGTGGCGCGGTGCTGATAGTCGTCGCGTTCGGCGGCGGCGGCGATCTCGTCCTCGAGGCGGCGTTGCTCGAGCAGCAGAAAGTTGAGCTGCATCGCTTCCAGCGAAGCCGGCTCGCTGCGCGAGAGCATCACCAATTCGGTCAGCAGGCCGGAGAGCTCGTCGTCCTGGGGAAGGTTCGAGGCCGGATCGCCAGGGTGCTCGCGCAGCCAGGCGACGGCCTGTGCGCCTGAGGGCGAGAGGTGGGCCTCGGTGAGACGCTCCAGGTAGCCACTCCCCTCCTCGGGCAGGGCGATGCACATCGCCAGCAGCGCCCGCTCGCGACGCTCACGCGAGGTCAGCTCGGCGGCGCGGCGCGGCGGTGGTGCCTGGCGGCCCGGGGCCGCGGTTGGGGCGGCCCGTTCGGGGCCGCCGCTCGCGGGGGTCGCGGCGACTACTCGTCCCATCACCATCGCCGGCTCGAAGTCGAGCCGCTCCGCCACCCGTCGCACCAGCTCGTCGCGGCTGGCGCTCTCCCCCAGCCCGGCCAGGATCGGCGCCACCTCGGCGAGGGCGCGGTCGCGCTCAGCCGGCGAGCCGACGTCGGTGCGGCCGAGCACCAGCCCTACCTGGAAGGAGGAGAGCTCCTCGGCCTCCTCCACCAGCGCCCGGAAGCGCTCGGCACCGCCCTCCACCGCCATCATCTCGGCCGGGTCCTCGCCCGCCGGCATCGCCGCCACTCGCAGCCTCATTTTTCGCCCGGCGGCGACTCGCTGGGCGCGCAGCATCGCCTCCTGTCCAGCCGAGTCGGCATCGAGTGCCAGCACCACCTCCTCGACCATCCCCGAGAGCGCCGCCACCTGCTCGCCGGTGATCGCCGTGCCCATCACCCCGACCGCCTCCTCGACCCCGGCTTGGTGCAGGGCAAGCACGTCGGTGTAGCCCTCGACGACGACGGCACGCGCCGCCTTGGCGATCGCCGCTTTGGCACGGTCGACCCCGTAAAGCAGGTCGCTCTTGTGGAAGAAGTCGGTCTCGGCGGTGTTGACGTACTTGGCTCCCTGGTCGGTGCGCATCGCCCGGCCGCCGAAGCCGAGGGTGCGACCGCGGCGGTCGCGGATCGGGAACATGATCCGCGAGCGGAAACGGTCGTACTCGCCTCCCCCCCGGCCCCGCTGCACCAGCCCCACCCCATGCAGCTCCTCAACGCTGAAGCCGGCTCGCTGCCCCGCTACCAGCACTTTGTCCCAGGCGCTAGGGGCGAAGCCGACCCCAAAGTCCCGCAGCGTCGCCTCGGCGAGACCACGCTCGGCCAGGTACTCGCGTGCCTTCGCCGCCTCTTTCGACTCCCAGAGGTAGCTGGAATAGAAGGAGGCGGTGCGGTCGAGTAGCTGCTCGAGGCGGCGCCGGTGCTGCCGCCGCGCCTCCGCCCGCGGGTCCTCCTGCTCGCGCTCCAGCTCGACCCCGTAGCGGTCGGCGAGCACCTCGACCGCCTCCGAGAAGCCCAGGCCCTCCTTCTCTTCGACGAACTTGATCACGTCGCCGCCGACCCCGCAGCCGAAGCAGTGGTAGAGCTTCTCCTGGGCGTCGACCGAGAACGACGGCGTCCGCTCCTCGTGAAACGGGCAGAGCCCGACCCAGCGGGCGCCCTGGCGGCGGAGGTCGGTATGGGCGGAGATGACCTCGACGATGTCGGCGGTCTGCTTGAGACGATCGAGGCTCTCGGTCGAGATCAGCGCCATCAGAAGCGCGCCTCCTCGGGGACGGTCAGCTCGGTGACCTTGGCGATGCAGAAGCGGTCGGTCATCCCGGCGATGTAGTCGGTGACACGCTGCGGTTCGCTGGCGGCGGGGTCCCACTCAGGGATCTCGTTGGGGTGGTCGAGGTAGTGGTCGAAGAGGACCCGCATCGTCCGCCGCACCTTCTCGTGCTCACGGGCGGTCTCCGGGCCTAGGTAGACGCGGTCGAACATGAACTTGCGCAGGCGCAGCATCGCGCCGCCAATTTCTTCGCTTTGGACGATGTCCCCTGCCGCCTCGGAGCGCTCGACGATGTCGCGGACGAGGGTGTCGATCCGCGCCGAGCCGGTCGGGCCGAGCAGCTCGATCTGGGCCGCGGGCAGGTCGTCAGACCGCAGAATTCCAGCTCGCAGCGCGTCGTCGATGTCGTGGTTGATGTAAGCGACACGGTCGACCAGCTTCACCACCCGGCCCTCCAGGGTCGCCGGCTTACTGGCGCCAGTGTGGTTGAGGATGCCGTCGCGGACCTGCTCGGTGAGGTTGAGGCCATGACCGTCGCGCTCCAACACATCGACCACCCGCAGCGAGTGCTCATTGTGCTTGAAGCCGCCGCCGCAGCGCTCGCGCAGCGCCGCGTCGAGTGCCTGCTCGCCGGCGTGTCCGAAGGGCGGGTGGCCAAGGTCGTGGCCGAGCCCGATCGCCTCGGTGAGGTCCTCGTTGAGACCCAGCGCCCGCGCCACCGTGCGGGCGATCCCACAGGCCTCGAGGGTGTGGGTGAGGCGAGTCCGGTAGTGGTCCCCCTCGGGGGCGACGAAGACCTGCGTCTTGTGCTTCAGCCGCCGGAAGGACTTGGAGTGGACGATCCGGTCGCGATCGCGCTGGAACGGCGTCCGCAGCGGGCTGTCGGGCTCCGGTGTTCGGCGACGAGCTGGGTACGAGCGGGCCGCGTCGGGAGCCAAGAACTCTGTCTCCCAGGAAGAGACGCGATCCTCGAATGCTGCGGTCAGGGGCACCCGCCGATCATAGGAGTCGGGGAGGGGCTCGGCGGAGCCTCCCCGCTGTTGCGACGACGAGCCCCTCCCCGGGCTCCCCTACGCCGCTGCCCTTAACTGCACGTGCGCGTGGTGCTCGAGCGTCTCACCGATTGCCCGCTCGACCTGGCGCAGGGCAAGCGGCTCGGCTGCCGGGGCCGCCGCCAGCGGCCGTGCCAGCGCCTCGACCATGAAGGCGTGCGCACCCTCGGAGAACTCGAATGCACCCGCTTCACAACTGGAGCAGACGACCCCGCCAGCGGCACCGGAGAAACCGACCAGGTGCTCAGCCTCACCGCAGCTGGCGCAAGAGGCGAGTTCGGGCGCAAAACCTGCCGCCAGGGCAAGCTTGAGGCGGAAAGAGAGCGCCGCCTCCAGCTCAGCGGACCGCTCCTGCTCAGGGTCGTCGAGCAGCGTCAGGTAGCGGCAGAGCAGGTTGTAGGCGGGCAGGTTCGGCTCGGCCGAGTCGAGCAGGCGCAGAAATGCGTCGCAGGCGCGCGCACCAGCGCTGAGCGCCGGACCCGAGGCACGCAGCCGCGGGTAGCCGTCGAGGGTCGCGACGCTGGTCACCGTGAGCAGATCGCTGCGGCCTTCATGGAGGACGAGGTCGAGCCGGAAGAAAGGCTCGAGGCGTCCCCCGAAGCGCGAACGCGGCTTGCGGGCACCCTTGGCGATCGCGCCGATCCGACCCCGCTGGCGCGAGTAGAGGTGGAGGATGCGGTCGGCCTCGCCGTAGCGGATGCTGCGCAGGACGATCGCCTCGGTCTTAACGGTGGTTCCGGCCACGAAATCAAGAGTGGCCGACAGACCGGACGCCTAGCGCCGGCGTTTGGGGCGGCGGCGCAAACGCACCTGGCAGCTCGGGCAGTAGTAAGTGGAGCGGCCGCCGACGACAATGCGGACGATCTCGCCGCCGCACTCGGGGCAGGGCTCTCCCGCGCGGGTGTGGACGAGAAACTCGTCCTGCATCGACCCCTTCTCGCCGCGACCGTCGCGGTAATCGTCGATCGAGGAGCCACCGTTCTCAATCCCGGCCTCCAGGGCAGCAACGACGGCGTCGCGCAGCGCCTGGTGGTGCTCGGGCCTCATCGAGCCAGCGGGCGAGAGCGGGTGCAGACGGGCCCGAAATAGCGCCTCGTCAGCGTAGATGTTGCCGACGCCAGCGACGCCCGACTGGTCCAGCAGGAACGACTTCAGCGGCACCGTCCTCCCCGCCGCCATCGCCCCCAACGCTGCTGCCGTGAAGGCCGGCGAGAACGGCTCGACGCCAAGCTTGGCGAAGCGACAATCGAGGTCGGCATCGTCGATCAGAAAGGCCTCGCCGAAGCGACGCGGATCGGTGAACCAGAGCTCGCGGCCGTCGTCGAGTGCGAAGAGCGCGCGCAGGTGGCGGGCCGAGGTCGAGCGCTCGGCCTCGTAGAGGCGGCGACCCTCGGAGGGGTCAAAGACCCGGTCGCCCTCGACGAGGACGAGGTTGCCGGTCATCCGCAGGTGCATGACCAGGGTCTGCTCGCGGTCGAGCCCGAGCAGCAGGTACTTGCCACGACGGCCGAGGCCGCGGATCGTCCGCCCGCTGACGGCGTCGCCGAGCTCTTCCGGCGGCAGTGGTCGCGACCAGCGCCCGTCCAGTACCTCCAGCCGCAGGATCCGCCGCCCCCGCAGCTCGGGGTCCAGCTGGCGGGCGACCGTCTCCACCTCGGGCAGCTCG
>Ga0105242_10000932_pt1 | contig 22772 bp, 1 predicted proteins | sample KBSM24metaG_FD_81521 | JGI IMG/M metagenome (GOLD analysis project Ga0105242, IMG submission 81521) | Miscanthus rhizosphere microbial communities from Kellogg Biological Station, Michigan, USA - KBS M2-4 metaG | ecosystem: Host-associated > Plants > Roots > Rhizosphere > Soil | place: Michigan...
GCCGACGCCGCCGCCGACTGACGGCTGGTCTGCTGCGCCGCGAAATGCAGCAGCGCGACGGTGCCGTTCGGGGGCACGGTGATCTGGGCCCACCCGACCTGCAGGCGCGCCGGGCCGGCACCGGCAATCGATGCCGACGACGCGGTCGTCGACGCGCTCTCGCCGCCGAACACGAACCCGACCGCCGGACGTCCGCCAACCAGTGCCGGATCACCATCGAGGTCATCGTCGAACAGCACCCATCGATCCGGATTCGCGGCATCCGCAACGCTGACGATGCCGTCGCCGCTCGACGTCGACCTGACGCTCAATCCGTTCGCAACGCTGCTCGTCAGCTGCACGTCGACGCTGATCGGATCGGGCGTCGGGTTGGTGAACAGCTCGAGCCCCCTGGCGAAGTAGCCGGTCAGCGGGATGAACAGCTTGCGTGTCACGTTGAGGCCCGCGATGCCGTTCTGGCGCGTGACGATCTCACGGCCGCTCTGTTCTGCCGTCGGGACTTCCCCGCCGGTGAAGCGGGTCGGCACGCCGCCGGCGATCACGTCGAGGCCGAACGCGCCCGTGAACGCGCTCGATCCACCAGCCACGGTGCCGTCGGTCTGCACGTCGAACCCGAAGTTGTTCGCATCGGACCGCGTGGCCGGCAGCGCGATCGCGTTGTTCTGCAACACGATGTTGATCCCGGCGACATCCTTGTCGTGCGCGAGCGCGCCGTCGGTTTCGCCCCACAACTGCTCGAGCAGGTTGCCGGTGCTCGCGCTGAACGGTCCGACCGGGACGTCGGCGATCTCGTAGAATCCCGCGGCGTCAGTGCCTTTCCACCGCGGCGCCGTGAAGTACGGGTTCCGAGTCTGGACGGTCACTCCGAAGCCGGCCGCCGGGCCGCCGGTCGCGGCATACGTCACCTGACCGCGCACGGTGCCGAGGCCGACATACGTGAAGTTCCTCGTCACGATCTCGCCGTTGCTCGTCACCGGCACGCTCTTCGCGAACGCCCGGAACCGTCCGGCGGCGTCGTAGACGTTGAGCTCGTAGCCGCCCGGCTCGAGCGCCAGGAGGTCGAAGCGATAGGTGCCGTCTTCGCCGATGGGCGCCGTCAGCGCCTGGAAGGTGTCGATGCGGATGTCGACGCGGCCGCCGGTCACCGGGGTCAGACCGTCGGCCTCGGCCACCAGCCCCGTGATGCTGCCGGTCGGCTGCAGATGAACGGTGACCTGTCTGGTCTCGCCGGCGGCGACCTTCCTGTTCAGCACCGAGCCGTGGAGCACGCCGTTGTCGGCCCTGACCTCGAACGTGCCGGCCAGCACGCGATCGAAGACGGCGACCCCGTTCGCGCCTGCGCGGGCGTAGATGCTGTCGCCGGCCACGCCGTTGGACACGGTCAGATACGCGTTCGCGTTCGGCACCGGCAGGCCGTTGGCGTCGAGCACGGTCACGACGACCGAGCCCTGCGGGAAGAGCACGACGTCGAGCGTCTTCGTTGCGCCGGCCGTGGTAAGCGTCGTCGACGCCACGCCTTTGCCGCGGCCGCTGCCATCGTCGACGCTGAGCCCGACCGGTCCGAGCGGGAGGATGTCGAACTGATAGTGGCCGGCTTCGTCGGTCGTCGTCGACCGGAAACTCGTCGTCGTGACGGCCGCACCGGCGACGGTGGTCGTCCCATCCGCGCGGTAGACCGTGCCGGCGAGCGCGCCGAACGTCGCCAGGTGCACATCCGCGGTGACGGTATCGCCGGCACGCGTCATCAGTCCCGACGTCGAGCCGGCCTGCCCCGTCGCCGGGTCTCGCGCCGTGAGCCAGAACTGGCCGATCAGCACGCCGTCGAATCGGAACGTGCCGGTGCTGTCGGTCGTGAAGTGAACCAGAGGCGCCGACCCGACCGCGCTCGACGCGCTGAAGGTGACGGTCGCCCCGTTGACCGGCGCGTTGGCGCCGTCGACGACCCTGCCGGCGACCGTACCCTGGCCGAGGAAGCTGAGGGGGACCGTCGCCTGCTCGGCGCTGACCTGGAGCCGAATGGTCGCCCGCGCCCGCTCGCCGTTGTGGCCCGTCGCGTCGAGCAGGTACTCGCCGAGTTGCACGAACGGGAAGCGGTATGTCCCCGTTTCGTCGGTGAACGACGTCGCACGCGCGGCATTCAGGTCGGTCGACTCATAGATGTCGACGCGGACGCCTGCGACGACGGGCACTGTACCGTTGCTCTCGAAGACCGTGCCGTGAATCGACGCCGCGGTCGTCATCACCACGCTGATCTGCGCGTGGCCGTTCGGGCGGTTCATCACACCCGTGGTGAACCCATAGAGATGGGTGTCGGGATCGGTCGCCCTGACGGTGACTTCCGGTCCGGCGGCGCCCTCCACGCTGTAGCTGCCGTCGGCCGCCGAAACCGCCGGCAGATCGACGCCGCCGCCGACGGTAATCAGCGCGCCGGCGACCGGCCGCAGCCGATCGTCGGTGACAATGCCGGTGACGATCCCGCCGCGCACGGACGCGGTCATCGTCGCACTCGGCGTGCCGTGTACGGACGCGGCGATCTGCGTGGTTCCGCCCGATTCACCGGTCACGACGACGGTCTTCGAGGTCTCGCCTGACGCAAACGAGACGAACGGTGTGACGGTCGCGATGTCGGTGTTGCCGGACGTGAAGTCGACGCGCACGCCAGTTGCCGCGCCGCCCGGGATCTCGACGGTGACCGCTGTCGCGTCGCCCGCCTTCAGCAGCACCGACGGCGGCAGGATCACCGACTGGCTCGTGTGAACCGTGAGCGTCAGCGTCGCCGGCGCGCTGACGTTGCCCGAGAGATCCGTCGCGCGCGCGAGCAGCGTGACCACCGCGCCGTCAGGCACCCCGGCCGGGACGTCGAACCTGAAGTCGGCCTGGGCACTGGCAAGTGCGGGCGAGAACGCCCGGGACTGCGCCACCGCGAACGCGCCATTGCCGGTCAGAGCGATCGTCGCCACGGACACGTCGTCGTCCGCGTCGGCGAGGATCACGAGCGGCTGGCCCGCGCCGACCTCGGTCAGGCCGTTTTCGGTGCGCAGGTGAATCGTCGGCGCCGTCCGGTCGGACACGGGGAGGACAACGTTGCCGGACGTGCCGATGTTGCCCGCGCGGTCGGTCGCCGTGGCGACGATCGACACGAAATCAGTCGCCTTCGCGGTCGGCGGTATCGTGATCGTGAACGACGTAATCGCCGATCCCTGCGGCGGGTCGACCGTCCGCGTCTGCGTCAGCTGCGCCACGCCCGTCACCTTCAGGGTGATCGACGCCACGCCGCCCGAGTCCTGCACCGAGACCGCGACGGTCGTCAGCTGTCCCGGGTTCACGTGTGCACCGGTCGTGGCACCGGTAATCGTGACCACGGGGGCAATAGCGTCGAGCACGAGGATGTCGATCGGGAACGCCTCGACAACCTGCCCTTTCGTGTCGGAGGCCGAGGCCTGCACGCGCAGCGTCGAGCCCGGCGCCGCGTCGGCCGGCACGTGGAAGGCGAACGACTCAGTCCGGTCGATCGCCGGCGCCCCCGTCTTCGTCCCGGCGTCGGACGGGTTGCCGTCCTGCGCCTTGTAGCCGACCTGAATCACCCCGAGATCGTCGGTCGCGTGAACGTTGACGACCACGCGGTCGTTGTTGTGCGCGCTCAGCTGCCCCGTCGGTGTGACCACGGACAACGTCACCGCCGGCGGCGCGTCGGCCGTGACCGTGATCGCGATCGCGGCGGGCGCGGCGGACCTGTTGCCCGACGTATCTGTCGCCAGCGCCGAGATCCTGATCGCGTCGCCGGGCTTGCCGTAGCCGGGAATCGCCTTGAAGGTCATCGCGCACGGCGTCGAGCGCGCCGCGAACGAAAACACCTCGTTGATGTAGAAGTCGACGACCGCGACGTCGCTCGAGGCGCCGACGTTCGCGACGACGGTCGCCTGCGCGTTCTCGATCACGGTCCCCGGCGCCGACAGCGAGGCAATGGTCGGCGGCGTGTTGTCCGTGGTGTTGAACGAATACGCGGCCGGCGAGGCCTCGACGTTGCCCGCCGGATCGGTCGCGGCCGCGCGGACGACGGTGTACGAGGTGCTGCTGTCCAGCGGCCGGTTGGGCGTGAACACCACGACCGTATTGCCGAACAGATAGTCGATGCGCCCGCCGACGGCACCGGCGGCGCCCGACACCGCGATCGGCGGACCGCTGAACCGCGCCGGCACGATCGGCTCCGAGTACTGGACGCGGATGGGCGACGAGGTCGCCACGCCGCTCACCGACGGCCCGGGATCGATCGAGGCGGGGTGCGGCGGTGTGATGTCGACCGTCGTAAACGACGTGACGTACGCCGCCGTCAGCGTCTTCCCGACGCGGTCACGGATGTCGCTGACGCGAAGCGTGAACCGGGTCTCGTCCTTCAACGGCGCGAGCGGCGTAAAGGTCACCGTGGTGTCGCCGGCGCCCGTCTGCAGCGTGCCGTCGATGGTGTGAATCCCGTCACTGAGCGTGACATGGCCCTGTGCGGTGCTGCCCGGGTCGATCGCCTCTGAGAAGACGATTTGCACGCTGGCCGTACGCGCGACGCCGGTCGCGGACGGCGCTGGCGTCACGCCCACGACCGTCGGCGGCGCGATGTCGAGCACGACATCGGCGAGCGTCGTCGGGCCGAGAATCGTGCCGGTGCGAGACACCACGCCGGCGCCGATCGGATCCTGCAGTGTCAAGGCGTATGCGCCGAGCGGCGTGGCCGCAAAGGCATAGGCGCCGTCGGCGCCGCTTTGTGCGAACAGATGCCGCTCGCCGACCACCAGCTCGGCGACGATGTTCGCGGCCGGCGCGCCGCCGGGGAACAGCACGCGTCCGGCGAGCTGGCCGAACGGCTCCAGGCGGATGACGACGTTCTGCGTCTGCCCCGCGATCAACCGGCCGCCGACGATGCCGCGCGACTCCGAGACCGCGCCGGTGGCCACGATGGTGTAGCTGCTCCCGGACACGCCATCGAACCGGAAGGTGCCATCGGAGAGTGCGAACCGCAGGCATGGGCCGTCGCAGTCCGAAGACGGCACGCCCGACAACTCGAGCCTCGCGCCCTTGGCGATCGATCCGTCCCCGTTGAACACGGTGCCGGTGATCGCCGTGAGCCCCTTCAACGCGACGGTGACACCCGCCGTGTCGCCGTCGAAGCGGATCTCGCCGATCGTCGTACCCGAATCGTGGGAGACCTGCGATCGCGCACGCACGACGAAACGGCCGAGCGGCAGGTTGTCGACGCCGAATGTCCCGTCCGCTCCCGCGGTGACCGTCACCCCGGTGCCACAGTCGGCGGCCTGGCAGACCTCGACCAGGGCGTTCGCGCCCGCCGAGGCGTCGGCGCTGAAGACCTTGCCGATCACACTGCCTGAGAGCGGTTTGGCGATCGTCACCACCAGCGGCACGTCGACGACCTGGCCTTCGTGGGTGAGGGTGGTCTGCGCCGAGGCTGATGCGCTGACGCCCTCGCGGCGCGCCTGCACCGTGAGGATCCCCTGCGACGCACCGGGGAACGAGTACGACCCGTCGACGCTGGTGGTCGTCCTCAGCGTCGGCAGCGGCCGTCCCGACGGCAGGATCTGGCTCAGAGAGATTTCCCAGCCCTTCAGCGGCGTCAGCGATCCGCTCTGGAGCAGGACGCCCTTCACGAGCCCGAGCGCATTCTCGACCACGTCGATGGGCACGGTCTGATGCGAGAAGTCGACGCGGCCTGACGCCGAGCCCACGCGCGCCGTGGCCGCCTCGAATGTTTCGATGAAGACCGGACCGACAGGAATGAAATCGGCGAGGAACGTGCCGGACGCGTCGGTGATGCCCACCGCGAGGGCGCCGCCGGCGTTGCTGACGACCACATCGCTGAATGGCACCGTCGTCAGACCGTCGGGGCGGAACACGTGGCCGGTGACGGTGCCCCAGGCGTCGTACAGGTACACGTTGATCGTCACCTGCTCGCCGTCGCGAGTCACCACGCCGGATGCGCGCCCGGCGAAGCCGTTGCGCTGATCCGTCGCGATCACGGCGAACGCGCCCTCCGTCAGCGCGTCGCCGCCGCTGAACACCGTCGTGCCGGTGGCGTCGGTGACGACCGTCATCGATTTCTTCGGATAGTCCGCCTGCTGAATGACGACGCGCGCCGACGGGATCGGCGTGGTGCCGTCGCTCCCCTTCACGCGGACGGTGATCGTCCCGCGTCCCAGCAAACGCACGGTGACATGCCCTTCGTCGGCTGCGCGGACCGATCCGTGCGCGATGCCGAAGCGGCCGGTCTCCGCATCCTCGACGGTCACGGTGTAGACGCCGGCGTTGACGACCGGTATCAGGAACTGCCCGAGCTCGTTGGTGACGACGTGCTCTTCCTGAATCCCCTGAGGAATCGACGTGCACTGCGCCTCTCCACTGGCGCCATCGGAACAGATCACGCGCGCCTCGTCGGACTTGAACGTGACGATCAGGTTCGCTCCGACGGGCGTCACGCCGTCCGGTTGAAACACCGTGCCGGTCAGGCGGCTCGTGGCCTTGAGCCGGATGTCGAGCTGGACGACGGCGCGCGCGGCCGGCATCGTCGCATCGAGCGAGACGGGATCCGGGCTGAACTGTCCGGCCGCGCTGATCGTGGCCTTGCCCACCCACACGCCGCTGAATTGATACCGGCCGGTCGTGAAGTCCGTCTGCGCGACCTTGTAGTTCTGGACGTACTGGAACCCGACGCCGACGCGGCCGCCGGCAATCACCAACTGGTCGCCCGACACGCTGACCGCCGCCTTCAGCGGTGTCTGCCCGTCGTCGTCCAGCGCCACACCGGTGATCGTTCCTCCGCCGCCGCGGAAGACGATGTCGCCTCGAGCAACCTGGTTGAAGTACTTCAGCGCAACCGCGCGGATGTTCCCGTCGCTGAAATCCGACCGGAACGCGGACGCCTGGTAGTCGCCGACCGGGACGCCGTCCACCCGATAGTGGCCGTTCGCGTCCGTGGCCACGTTGCCGACGACATTGATGCTGGGCCCGTCTCGCTTGAACAGGTAGACCGTCACGCGGGCGACCGGACTCACGCCGTCGGCTTCGAACACCGTGCCGGCAACGCTCCCGGTCGACGGCAGCACGATCGTGGCCCCGACCGTTTCGCCGGCCTGCAGCAGGTCGATCCCGACGGTGCCCTGGACACCGAGCGCGTCGCTGACCGCCACGATGTCTCGATGACCGACGGGCACGTCGTCCAGCGTGAACTGGCCGCCCGCGTCGGTGGTGGTCAGGCTCAGGCCGCCGCCCACGCGCGCGTTCGGCACCGGCTGGCCGAGGCCGTCGAGCACGCTGCCCCGCACGGTGCCGACGCCGCCGGCGAGCAGGATGTTGGCCGTGATCGTGGCGTCGGCCGGGAGAATGACCCGAGCCTCGCCCTGGCGCAGCGACGTCTGATCGAATGTCTGCAGCCGGATGGTGCCCGCCGTGACGCCTTCGAGCCGGTACGCGCCGGTCGTGCCGTCGCTGTTGCCGACGGCGACCGCGCACTCGCCTGGCTTCGGGCAGAAGATGCCGGGCTGGCTGCCGGACTGGTACCACGCGATCACCGGCACGTTCCTCACCGGCGAGACACCGTCCGAGCCGAGCGTCGTCCCTGCGATCGTGCCCGTCTTCAGCGTCACCTGCGTCGGCGACTCGACCGTGAGCAGCACGAGGTCGGCGAAGATCGTCGCGCCCGCCGAGGGAATCGCCTGGCTGATGAAGGTCTTCGCTCGTGCGGCGACGTTGACCGCCTCGATCAGCAGGCTGCCGACCGGGATGCGCGCGATCGAGAACCGTCCGTCGGCGTCGGTTGTCGCGCCGTACTGGCTCTGATCGGTCAGGCTCGTCACGCGCACCGCCGTGTCGCGGAGCGGGGCACCGCTCTCCGACAGCGTGCGGCCCTGCAGGGTTCCGCGGCCGAGCATGACAATGTCGACGGTCAGCTGCTGTCCCGTGCGCTGGATGTTGAAGCGGACATCGCGGAACTCACCGGTGCCTTCGTCGACCGCGACGATGCGATCGGGCAGGCTGTTGCCGACGAAGTTCCACGAGTAATGGCCGGCGGCATCGGCCAGCTTGGAGCTGATGCCGACCCACTGCGGGATACCGCAGCTCAGCAGATAGAAGAGGCGGACGTTCGCGTTCGGAACCGGCGTGCCGTCGGCCTGCAGTACACGGCCAGACACGACGCCCCCACCCTCGATGGTGGTTTCGATCGGCAGGGTCTGCCGGGGCATCACGTGCCCGTGCACGTCCGACACGCCGCCGATCGTGAGCTGCTCCGGCGCATACGGGCCGACCGGATCGCGCATCGCGAGATACACGATGCGCCGGCCGGGCTGCAGCGAGACGCCGACGATCCGGTTCGTGTCGGAGGTGTAGTTGGTGATCGCCTCCGGATTCGCCTTGTCCTGCGCGCTCTCGACGGTCACTTCCTTGCTGAAGAGCACGGCGATCACGCGTCCGACCGGGACGCCCGACTTCTCGTCGGCGTCGCACCTGAGCGCGTCGGCGAGCGTCTGCTGCACCACGCCGACGATGGCCGGCGGCGGCTCGACGACTGCCGCATCTGTCGACGACGCCATCGGGGTGGCGGTGGCGGGATCGCCGCCGCCGATCCGCACCGTGAACCGGAACGGATCGCCTGGGGCGAACGGCACGGTCGGCGCGGATCCGGCGGTGACGCTGTCGAAGACGACGCGCCGCAGCGTGACGCCGTCGGCGGCCGGCAGCACGAGGCTGAGGGTCACCGGCGACGGCGCGACGCCGGCGATCGGGTCGAGCCTGATCACGTAGTCGCCCGGATCCGGCGTCGTGACGAGCGCGAGCGTTGCGGTCGTGACCCCGCCGCCGGCAAACTGCATGAGCTCGCTGAACGGGATCTGCTTCAGCGCCTTCCCGCTCGCGTCAAAGCCGCCGAGCTGACGGCCGGCACCGTCGAGGAGCGTCAACGCGAACGGCAGCGGCCCGGCACCGCCGACCATCACCGAGATGTGGCCCGGGCGATACGCCACCTTCTCGGCCATCTGCCGATGGAACTCGGCCGCTCCTAGAGCGCTGACGCCGTCGGCGAGAATCGACGCCACCGCCTGCGCGAACGTGTCGCCGCGCACGCTCCGGCGCCGCAGCTCGTCGAAGCCGATCCGATCGTTCTGGGCGAACGCGAGATCTTCCGGCTTCGGATTGAACGCCGCCAGGCGCGCGTAGTCGCTGCCGGCGAAGTCCATCGCGAGCTGGAGCGCGGAATCGGGAATCGGCTCGTGCAGGCTGACGCGCAGGCCGGCCTCGGCCACCTGCACCGCGCCGTCGATCACGACTTGCCGGGTGAAGCGCCGGATGTCGCGAGGCAGCGCCGCGGCCGGCGCGGTCGCGACGGCGTAGGCCTTCCCGAGGAGGCCGATCGCCGCGGTCCGCAGCGGCTTCGGCAGGGCGTTCGCCTCGGGCGGCAGCACCAGCGAATCGGGAGACAGCGGCACGCCAAGCTCGCCGACGGCCGTCTTCAGCGCGAATCGCCCGGCCACGTTCTCGTCGGAGTCGAGCGTCGCGGCGGTCACCTTGCCGGTCAGCTTCGAGATCAGATCGAAGCTCACGGTCTCCGAATCGCCAGGAGCCACGGACTCGATGTTCTTCGTCGCGTCGCCGACCAGCGTCGCGCCGCTGATGTCCTGGCCGTGCAGCGACACCGACACGAAGTTGGCCGGCGACTCCGAGGTGTTGGTCACCGTGACGTCGAGCGAATAGGGCTCGCCGGCGCTGACGACATCTGGATGCGTGAAGGTCAGGGTGAACTTCGGGTTGCGCACGAGCACCGAGCCGGCGGCGCGCCCGCTCACCGTGACCGGGCCGACGGGGAGCCCCTCGAGCGTCCCGGTGATCTGCATCTCGACGACGTGGCTGCCTTCGCGGCGTCCCTCGACGAGGTACTCGGCGTTGCCGGTCTCCTGCGGCCCCAGCTGGTCGACGTCGTCGGACGTGCCGCGGACCCCGTCGGGGCCGAGCTGCACGATCGGCTGGATGCGCGGGCTCTCGCCGGCGGCCAGCTGCGCCATCGCCAGCGGATCGTCGGGCGTGCCGACCACGCCGTCGCGTCCGGGCGGCAGCACGATCGTGGCCCGCAGTCCGGTCACCACGAGGTGCGATCCCCCGGGCGCGACGTTGGACACCATCAGCATCACGCTGAAGTACTGGTTGAGAAAGCCGATGTCGCCGGGAATGACGATGACGCCCGGGATCGGCGGGACGCTGAAGTTCTGGCCCTTGAGCTCGGGAACCGTCAGCGTGAACCCGACGACCGTCAGGTTGGGAATCTGCGTCTGCAGCTTCAGCGTATCGGGGATGATCGTCTTGAGGCTCGGGATCGACGGCGTCGGCACCGTCGGAATCGTCGTTTGACCGACGCTGATGTCGGCCGCGCCCTGGACGGTCGGCAGCACCACGGTGAAGTTGATGTTGATCGGGTGGTCTTCAATGGCGAACGCCGCGGCGAAGTTGTACGCCTGGAAGTTCGACTTGTCGAAGACGATGCCCTTCTCGCGAATCTCCTGCGCGGTGAGCGCGCGCGACGTCACCTGCGTCACCAGGAGCTTGTCGATGACGTCGATGCGCGTGCTTTCGGGCGTGCCCCGCAGGAGCACTGCACCGTTGCTCACCAGCCGGATGTTGTCGAGCGTGTGCGTGCCCGCCACGCCGAGCGGCGGAATGTTGAACGGCGAGTTCGGCTTGACGTGCAGTTCGAGCGGTTGCGGGAAGCTGGGCCCGCGCAGCGTCGCCACCACCTCGGCGTCGGCAGCGAAGGCCGGCAGGTTGTCCGGGAGTTGCGGCGCCTGCACGTAGGTGCCGACGATCGTCGCGATGTCCTTGGGAACGGTCTGCTGCGCCGGCTCGACCTTCAGGCCGAGGCCGTACAGGAGGATGTCTTCTTTCGCAAGGAAGCGCGCCGGGGACTGCCCGGCGTGCGCCTGCGGCGCGGCCAGCATCCAGAGGCCGATCGCCAAAGCGAAGATCCGCGCCGGCGCCGATCGCGCGAAGCGGATCATCGTGTTCATCTGTGCACCGTGATCGTCACGATTGACGGCCGGCTCACCGTGGAAGCGTCGCGCGCGACGAGCGAGAACGCGAGGACCTCCCCGTCGACGTCCGGCGCGGTAAACACCGGCTCTTGCGCGGTGGGGTCGCTGATCGTGACCGGGTCGCCGGCGATCTGGGCCCACTCGAACGCGAGATTGTCGCCGTCCGGATCGGAGCTTGCCGTGCCGTCCAGCCGTACTGTCGACCCCGGCGCGACCGTTTTACTGACGCCCGCCACCGCGAGCGGCGCGCGGTTCTGCATCCCGCGCTGCGTGAACGCCCACACGTCCACGCCTCCGGAGTTCGGCGCCTCGCCGGGCCAGCCGACGTAGACGCGGCCCTTGGTGCTGTCGATCTTGAATCCCGACACGCCGCCCGGATACGGGATCACGTACGAGACGCGGGTGTCGCGTCCGGTGGTCAGGTCGACGGTCGACGCCGCGAACGGGTCGGCCAGGTTGACGAAAAAGATGACTTCGTCGCCGTTCGTGAACTTTGTGCGATCGCCGCCGGCCATCAGGAGCCTGCCGGTGTCGTCGACGGCGAGTTCGCGAATGATGCCGGGGAGCGCCACGCGACCGATGACCTGCGGGTCGTCGAGGTCGGAGATGTCGATGATCGTGACGCCGCCGCCGCCGGCGGCAAACGCGAGGTCGAACGTCTCGTCGCTGCCGATCGCGCCGTCGTGGTTCCGATCGACCGGCACCTGGCGTGCCGTGATCAGGCGGTGGACCTTGCTGACGCCCGCGAGGGTGTCGAACGTGCCGAGGGCCACCGACGCCACCGGCGCGAGATCCGCCGTCAGGACGTCGAGGGAGGCGTCGCCGCCGAAGTTGTTGTTCAGCGCGAGGACGCGGTCACGGAACGTGGCGACGTCCATGACGTCGCCCGAGTACAAGCCCTCTGTCTTGCGGGAGGCCGGCTGCGGCTCTGGAATGTTCCTGCCGATGTCAGCCGCGAACACGCCCGCGTCGGATTCGGCCACGTAGGCCGCGAACCCCTTCTCGTGGCGAATCGTCGCGACACCGCGCGCCGACCCCTGGATGTGCACGGTCCCCGGCGCGGTGAAGGTATTGGGCCGCTCGGGGTTCGCCGTCAGCAGTTTGCCGCCGACGACGCACGGATTGACGGGGTCGGTGACGTCGAAGAACGTCATGTAGGTGTCGTCGATGTTCCACGAGCTCGCGACCGCGAGGTCGCCGGTGAAGGCCGAGCCGGCGATGTGCGCCTTGCAGGACGGATCGATCTGGGTCGGGTCCGCGACGGTCAGCGAGCTGGTGACGGCCGGGGGAACCCACGACGGTTTCGCCGCCAGGTGCGCGACATACGTGCCGTAGGCGCCGGGCAGGTTGACCTGCACGCAGGACGCCGCGTCACCGGCCGTGCACTTCGCGATCAGCTGGATATTGTGCGGATCGGCGATGTAGAGGCACCTGGCATTGTCACCGTTCACGCACTGCTCTTCCAGGAACGGCAGAATGTCGACGCGGTTCCAGAGCGGCACGAGCGATTCCATCTCGGTGACGAATCGCGAGAAGGTTCGCGAATACTGCGAGCCCTTGTTCGACGGCGTGAAATCGCTCATCCCCTGCTCCCACGGATCGTTGAAGAGGAGCATCGTGCCGTCGGGCGTGCCATCGCCGAACATCCCCGTGATGACCCGGGTATGAATACTTGGCACCGACGAGGTCACCCAGAGCGGTCCGTACTGCTCGAGCAGGTCGCGGAACTTCGCCACGCTGTAGCTCTGCGGCGGTTCGGGGACCATGTGCCATTGGGTGAACATGTCCCGGTCGTATCCATCAAGACCGTGCTGGTACTGGTACCAGTAGCCGAGCGACCCGGCGATCTGGGACGGGTCGATCGGTTGCTGGTCTGCCCAGCCGACGATCATGGCGAAGCTCGCGGCCCAGCAGGACATGCCGGTCTGCTGCGCGACGAGCGGCACTTCGTAGTTGATGTAGTTGACCTCGGTCTGTGCGAGCGCGACCCGGCGCTTGTACGATCCGCCGGCCGCGTGCCCGAGCTCGATCGGCGCGACGGGATCGGTCACGTCGATCGTGTGCAGCTTGTTGCCCTGTTGATTGCCGCTCACCGCGACCACCAGCCAGCGGTCCTTCGGGGTGGCCACCTGCCGGATGAACCCGAGGTCCTTCACCGGAATGGCGACACCTTCGGTGTCGAGCGTGAGCCGGCTCAGTTGTGTCGGCTTGAACGTCGTGAAGGGCAGCGTGGTCGCCGCAAGGTGACGGCCGGCCGCGTCGCGGACGCCGCTGAGCACGATGTGGTACTTCGCGTCGAGCTGCAGCGCGGCGCCGGCATTGAACACCGCGGTCCGGCCGCCGTTGGTGAGCACCCACTGTCCGGCGACTCGATTGCCGAGATCGTCGTAGACGGCCATCGACGCTGTGACGCTCGCCGAGTCGAGCGCGCTCGAGAACTCGAGCGCGATCGGCAGCGTCGGATCGATCCGCGTGAGCGCGCTGGCGGTAAAGGCAAGCGATGCAGGGCCGGTTCCGGGGGCTCCCAGATCGATCTGAATCGGCTTGCCCTTCGCCGGCGTCTGCCCGCTGACGCGTCGGACGACCTCGTTGGTGCGCGGATCGGTGACGCTGATGTGGAAGTTGGGGACGGTGACCGCCTCTTCCTGGCCGTTGTTGTAGTACACCCGGACTTCGTAGGTGTCGGTCAGCTTGCCGTCGAAGGGAAACTCGAAGGCGCCGCCGACCACCGTGCCGATCACGCCGGCGTCCGTATCGAGGATCGTCAAATCCAGCGGCGGCAGATGCACCAGCGCGCGCTGCGCCGTCTCGGTCAGGTTGCGCAACGCGACCCACCGCACGCCGTTCTCCTTGATCTTCTTTTCGGGCGGCAGCGTGGCGTTGATGGCCTGAATCTCGGCGAGCGTCGGATCGATGCTGCCGAAGATTCCGTGCGCCACCAGGTGACCCGCGCCGAACGGATACGCCGTCACCGCGGGCACGGCGGTGCGCGGAGCCGCGCCCCGGATCTCGACTGAGTAGTCGTCGCTCGCGGTGCCCTCGATCAACAGGTGGACGGTCGTCACGCCGGAGACGCCGTTGTAAGGCGCGCTCTCGGTCACGTTCCGGGTTTCGTTGCGGACGACGATGCGGGTATCGCCGGGCAACAGGCCGGTCACGGTCGCCCCGACGAACGAGCGCAGTGTCACAGCCAACCCGACCGTCCGATGTTCGCCTCGGTAGTCGACAACTTGCACTTCGTAGTCGTCGCTGTCGGACCCTTCGACATTGACCGCGGCGCCGAACGGCCGGAACAGCCGCGTCGGCGGACCTCCACGGGTCACGTTCTTGACGACGATCTCGACGTCGTTGTCGGTGACATCGCCCGGTGCGAGCTCGAGGTCCACGCGGTTGGCGCTGACCGTGACGCTGCCGCTCAACGATGGCAGGCACGTGTAGGCGCCTGGTCCAGTCAGCGCGGTGACGATGTCCTGGGCGTTGGCCACATACGGCGCGATCGAATCGACCACGCCGTTGATGGAGTCGTACGCGCCCCAGAGGCTGTCTGCCGACACGTCGAGCGAGATCATGCCGGGCACGAGGAACGGGGCGAAGATTGCCGCCGGCAGACCGCGGTCGAGCGGCCCGTACAACACGCCGACCGGACGGCCGGGCTTCAGGAACCCGTACGTGCCGGCGCCGGTCATTCCTGGACAAGGCGGCGACGAAGTCGTGATGTGCCCGCCAATCACCCGGGCGGTGTCGATGACGCTCAACCTCGTCGCGCCGACGACGTTGTCCACGACCTGGGCCACCACCCACTGGTCGTCCTCGGTTTCGCCGCCCTGCAGCGGGACGCCGACGTTCACGTAACTGAGCGGCGTCGCGCCGCCGAAATCGACCCGCACGCCCGCCGTGAAGCTGAACGTCCGCAGGTCACGCGGCGAGAGGTGCACGGGGAAGTCGGCTTCGGCCACCATCTTCACCGTGACGACCGCGCCGTCCTTGAACGTTCCTGGCTTGACGTCGACGACCTCTCCGCTGGCGCCGGTGACCCGGCCGCCCTCCGGTCCGATCGCGGTCGACACGCTGCCGTCGCCGTTGGTCTGCGAGAAGCGCGGGAGGTCGACGGTCGTCGCGTTGCCGGCGGCATCGACGATCTTCAACTGCAGCTTGTCCTTGATCCCCGCAGCGACGGTCGTCGAGAAGCCGCCGTTGGCGTCGAGCAGCACCGGCGAGATCTGCCCGGTCCGCAGATTGACGATCGACACGCGATCGTGCGCACCCGCTGTGCCCTGCGTCGCGCGGATCGTCGTCGAGCCGTTCAGCGGAATGGCCGCCGTGATGGATCCGGCCGGCGGCGGCGCTGGCGGCAGGGTGTCGAGTGTCGTGAAAGCCGCGGAAAACGCCGCGCCCATCTCGTAGCCGGACAGGTCCTTGATGCCGGCCGCCACGATGGCGGTGTAGGTGGCGTTCGAGTCCAGCGGCGCCGTCGGACGCAGTGTCGCGACCGAGTTGTTGGACGAGAGGATCAGCGTTGCCGGCACGACGGCGCCGCCCGACCCGGCCAGGACGATGTTGGCAACCTGTGAGCCCGATACTGTGGCCGGATCGATCGCTTCGGAGAACGTGATGACGACCGCCGTGGTCGGCGCGACATTCGTCGAGTCTTTCGACGGAATGACGGACGTCACCCGTGGCGGTCGCGCCATCAGGATCAGGTCGAGCGCGACGACCTCCTCTGGATGAGCAAAGGCCGCCGCGCCGCTCCCGGCGTCCGCGCGCACGAGATCCCTCGCCGTGAATGTGACGTCGCCGACCTCAGCGGCCGCGATGTAGCCTGCGGCGCCGCGCGACAACGCCACGATCGGCAGCGCCGGTGTCGAAACAAGTGCGCCGGTGAATGGGGCGCCGTCGACACCGGTCACGGTGCCGGCCGCGAACGCAACCAGCGCCGAGGTGTGCACGAAGGCGTAGCGTCCCGCCACGCGGACGCCCTCGAACGTCTGGCTCGCGCCGTTGAGCGCCAGATCCGACACGAGGCGGTCGCCGGCCACGTGGCCGGCGCCGATCAGCGCCATCCGGGTCGATCCTTCGATCTCCTGGAGCCTCACCAGCAGAATCCCGGTCGTGTCGTTGAGCGACGCCGGCGCCGGCACGGACACGATGGCAGGCTGCGCCAGGGTTCCCGTGAAGCCGACACGGAGCGCGCCGAGAAGTTCGATCCCGGCCGGCATCGGCATGCCCAGCTCGCCGGCCCCGAGACCGGTGATCTGCAGTGGGAACGCCTCAGCGCCGGCTCCCGGCGGTACGCGAATCGACTCGCCTGTCGGCGCGGTGAGCACGCCGCCGTCGGGTCCGACCGTGGAAATGGGCGCGGCACTCTCGGGCCGCGCGAAGAGCTCCACCGTGATGACGCCGTCTGCGAGCGTCAACGGCTCGAACGTCAGCGACGGTGAGACGGCTGATGTCGCGGCCTGGCTCCTGGGATCGGTCGCGCGCTGGTAGAACACGAGGTCGGCGGTATAGGGCTCCGGGTGAATCTCGCTGCCGGAGGCGAAGCGATACGACTCGGTCACGCGCGACCAGAGCACGGTCCCGCTCGGCAGCGGCGCGGTCGACGTGAAGCCCGCCGCGACGTCCGACTTCACGCCGGGGCTGTAGAAGATGACCTTCGGCTGCGGGCTGACGAGCGACAGCGCGTCGGCGGGAACCGCCGCGGGGGCGACGCCCGTGAGCAGCTCACCCGCGTTCGGATGGACCGGCGCCGAGGGTTGGGTGTCGGCAAGCAGTACCGCAAACTCGCCGGCCGCGTCGATCGCGCCTTGAATCGTTCGCTCGTCGGTCGCGACCGTCGCGTCGCCGATCGCGCGCCACGCGGCCGCGTCCTCGTCCCACCGCACCAGCACCAGCGACGTGGCGCCAGCGAAATGCCACGCGTTCGGGAGCGCCAGCGCCGCACCGGTCAAGCCCGCGATTCCGTGCGGCGCGATGTCGATCACCGAAACCGGCGACCATCCGGCAGGCAGCGGCCCCTCGAGCCCTTGCTGCGACACCGCAGTCAAGGTGAGGGTGAGTGGGCCGGCCGCCGCGCCGGCGGGCACGGCGATCGTCGCGGCGTCGGTCGCCGCCACGCCGCCCAGCACGCCCGACACGGCGCTCGATTTCCCGAGCGGCGTCAGCCGGCTGTCGAGCAGTTCGATCACCGCGCCGTCCCGCAGGTCCACCGGTCGATCGACCGATGTCATTCCTGCCCGCCTGATGCTGAGAACGCCACGCCCTGCCGCCGCGCGGATCAGGAACCGGCCGCGCGCATCGGAACGGGCGGTCTCCGTGTACGGCCGGCCTGATGCGTCCGAGCCGGTGAGTGCGATGGTCGCGCCTTCCAGCAGCAGCCCGCTCGCATCGTCGAACACTTCGCCGATGACGAACGCCTTGCCGTCGGCGATCACCATCGCCTGCGCGGCGGCGCGGCCTTCGAGGCCGGCGAAATCGGTCGCGCGCGCCTCGACGTGCAGAATCGAGCCGGGCGTTGCAGTCGCCGGGACCGCAAACGAGGCAGCGTAAGGCGCCTGGGCGGCGGTCCCCACGCGCACGCCCTCGACGTAGAACGCCACGCCGCTCACGCCGCCGGCGTCGGTCGCGTCCGCCATGATGCTCAGCGTCGCGCCAGGGGCGACGGCAGGAGCGACGGCCACGGTCACGATCGGCGCGATCGTGTCGGTGTTCTCGACGACGACGACGCTGGCGGTGGCGTCGGCGTGATTTCCCGTGAAATCGGAGGCGCGCGCGGAGAAGGTCAGCGTCGAGCCCGGCGTCGCGGTGGACGGAACGCGATAGGTCGAGTCGTACGGCGCGGCCGGCACAGCGGCAATCGACGCACCCTCGGCGCTGAACTCGACCGATGCGATGCCGACATTGTCCGCCGCGGTCGCGGTCAGATGGATCGGCGATCCGGGCGTCGCCTGCGCGGGCGCGTTCAGCGTGACCGTCGGGTTCTCGATGTCCGGCGCCGCGTCGATCGTGATCGTCGCCAGCGCCACGCTCGCGTTGCCCGCGGTATCGACGGCCGTGGCCCGGATCTCAATCCTGGCGCCGGGCGCAGCGACCGGCGGGACGCCGATGGTGCGCTGGTATGGAGGCTGAGTGAGCGTATCCGGCGACGCGCCGTCGACCTGGAACGTGACGGACGCCACGGCGACGTTGTCGCTCGCGGCCGCGGTGACGACGACGTCGGCGCCGGGCAGGACCCTGACGGGTGCACTGATCGACACGCTCGGCGGGGCGCGATCCGCCGCCGGCGCGATCGTGGCGCTCGTCGTCGCCGCGTGGGTGTGCCCCTGTCCGTCGCCGACAGTCAGGGTGATCGGGTAGACGCCGGCACTCGCGTACTCGTGCGCGGGCGCGGAGCCGGTGCCCTGGCTGCCGTCGCCGAAGTCCCAGCCGTAGGTCAGCGAGTCGGCGTCCGGATCGGACGATGCGCTCCCGTTGAGCGCGAGGACGCGCCCGGCTTCTCCACTGTACGGTCCGCCCGGCCGCGAGACAGGCTGCTGGTTGATCGCAATCGCCGCGGCCGTGACGGCGACCGAGGCCGTCGCCACATCGCGGCCACCGCGTCCGTCTTCGACCGTGACCTTCACGGTGTAGTTTCCCGCCGCCGCGTACCCGTGATTGGGTGACGCGCCGGCGCCGGTCGTACCGTCGCCAAATTCCCACGAGTAGGTGAGCGAATCGCCGTCGGGATCCGCCGACGACGAAGCGTTGAAGGCGATGCGAGTGCGCGCCTGTCCAGTGTACGGTCCGCCGACGGCTGCGTGCGGCGCACGATTCGCCTGGGCGACGGACGCGGTCGCCGATGCGCTCGCCGTGCCGCCGCGGCCGTCGTTCACGATCACAGTAACGATGTAGGACCCGATGGAGCCGAACGTGTGATTGACGTTCGGCCCGACGCCGCTGCCGCCGTCGCCGAAGTCCCAGACGTAGCCGAGCGTGTCGCCATCGGGATCGCTGCCGGTCGCACTGATCACCAACGGTGAACCATTGAAGCCGGCGTACGGGCCGGCGATGGTGACGGTCGGCGGGCGGTTCGGCGCCGTGATCACGGCCTGCGTCGTGGCGGCGGCGCTTCCACCGCGGCCGTCGGACACGGTGACCGCAATCGCATACGTCCCTGCGGTTTTGTACGCGTGCGTGGGGGCCGCGCCTGCGCCCGCCATGCCGTCGCCAAAGTTCCATTGATACGACAGCGGATCGCCGTCAGCGTCGGACGCCGACGCGAGGAATGCGACCGGCGTCCCGACCGACCCGGCGTAGGGACCGCCGGCGGTCGTCGCCGGCGCCCGATTGGCGGCGGTCACATTCGCGGTCGCGGTCGCAGTGCTGCTCGCGTTGCCCGCGTCGGTGACCGTCAGCGTCACCGTGTAGGTGCGCGCCGTCGCGTAGGTGTGCGTCGGCGCCAGGCCGGTGCCGTGCGATCCGTCCCCGAAATCCCACGCGAAGGTCAGCGCGTCGTGATCGGGATCGCTCGAACCGGCGGCGCTGAGGAACATTGCCGTGCCGACGACGCCGGGATATGGGCCGCCCGCGTTCGCCACGGGTGACCGGTTCGACGCAAACGTGACCGACACCTGCGCGGTCCCGACGTTGCCGGCCGCATCCGTTGCCGTGAGCACCAACGGGTTCTCGCCGATGACCAGCGTTGGCGCGCAGCTCAACGCGCCGCCCGCGCCTGGCGCCATCGGTGTGCCGCCGCAGGTCGCGGCGGAGATGCCGGAAAGCGCATCCAGCGCGCTGCCGCTCAAGGCGGCGGGCGACTTGGTGAGCGTAGACCCGGCCGCGGGTGATGCGATCGTCACAGTCGGCGGCGTCTTGTCGATGTTCAGTGTGACCGACGCGTCCGCGACACTGCCCGAGACGCTCGTGACCTGCCGCGTGACGACCTGGCCCGCGCCTTCGGTCGACACGGTCACCGGCGCCGGACAGGGGCTTGAGCCGTTGCCCGCGCAGGTGAAGGTCACGATGACCGCCGAGCGGTTCCAGCCCGCTGCATTGGGCGGCGGATCGACCGTCGCCGTGATCGTGATCGGCGTTTTGAGAATGTTGAGCGTCACGGTGGCGACCGCGGTATTGCCCGCGCGATCCACGGCAGTGCCGGTCACGACCTGGTTGGCGCCTTCCGCGGTGACGGTGCGCGCCGCGGGACAGGTCGCGATCCCGGAACCCGCGTCCGAGCAGGTGAACGTCACCGTCGCATCCTGCGTGATCCATCCGTCGGCAGATGGCACCGGAGAAATCGACGCTACGATCGTGGGCGGCGTGGCGTCCACGGACACGGCGACATCCGCCGTCGCGCGGTTGCCCGCCACGTCGACCGCCGTTCCGCCAATCTGTTGCCCGGCACCTTCGCCGACAATGGCCGGCGCCGGGCACGACGCGATGCCGGACCCGCCCGGATCGGCGCAGACGAATGCCACCGACGCGGTGCGATTGATCCAGCCGTCGGCATTGGGCGCCGGCGTCACGCTGCCCGAGATCTGCGGCGGAGTCCGGTCGACGTTGACCGTGGCGCTCGCCGTGGACTGATTGCCCGCGAGATCGTTTCCGGTCCCGCTGAAGACCTGACCCGCGCCCTCGAGCGTGACGGAGGCGGGCGGCGGGCAGGTGCCGACGCCCGAACCCGTGTCCTGGCAGACGAACGTCACCACCGCGTTCGTGTTGTTCCAGCCAGCCGCGTTGGCCGGCGGCTGGACGTCGGCCCTGATCGACACCGGCGTCTTGTCCACGTTCAGCGTGATGGACGCGGAGGCGGTGTTGCCGGCCTTGTCGACCGCGCTGCCGGAGACGCTCTGCTGCGCGCCCTCGGGCGCCGTCACCGGCGCCGGGCAGGTGGCGATTCCCGACAACTGGTCGGCGCACGTGAAGGTCACCGTGACATTGGTGTCGTTCCAGCCGTTGGCGTTCGGCGCCGGCAGCGCAGTCGCCGTCAGCGTCGGCACGCTCTTGTCGATGTTGATCACTGCGGTCGCGGTGGCGGTGTTCCCGGCCTGGTCCGTGACCTCGCGCGAAATCACCTGCTGCGCGCCTTCGGTCGTGAGCGTGACCGGATCGGGACACGATGCGACGCCCGCGCCGGCATCGCTGCACGTGAAGGAGACCGTGACATTCGAGTTGTTCCAGCCGTTCGCATTGGCTGCGGGCAGCGGCAAGACGCTGACGACAGGCGCCGTCTTGTCCATGTTGACGACGACGGAAGTCGATGCGGTGTTTCCGGCCCGATCGCGCGCGATGCCGCGGACCTGCTGGCCGGCGCCGTCGGTGGACACGATCATTGGCGCCGGGCAGGACGCGATCCCGGAGTTGCCGTCGGTGCACGTGAAGGTGACGGTGACGTCGCCGCGATTCCACCCCTGCGCATTCGGCGCGGGCGACATGACGGCGGTGATGACCGGCGCAACCTTGTCCAGGCTCACGGCCACGCTGGCGGTCGCGGTGTTCCCGGCGATGTCGGCGGCCGCGCCGGGCACCGACTGACTGCCGCCTTCGGCCGACACCGTGACCGGCGCGGAACACGTCGCGACGCCGGAGAGCGCATCCGTGCAGGCGAACGACACCGTGGCGTTCTGGTTCACCCACCCGAACTCGTTCGGCGCCGGCGTCACCGATCCGAGAATCGTCGGCGCCGTCTTGTCGATGTTGAGCGTGACGCTCGCCGTCGCCGTGTTGCCGGCTTTGTCCGTCGCGGTGCCGGCAATGACCTCGGCTCGGCCTTCCGTGTTGACCAGTCGCGCCGGCGGACAGACGCTCACACCGGATCCGGAATCGCTGCAGACGAAGGTGACCTGCACGTCGCCGCGGTTCCAGCCGGCGCCGTTGGCCGCGGGCGCCGCGGTGGCCGCAATTGTCGGCGGCGTCGTGTCGGTCACTCCGCCGGTACCCGAGATCATGACGGAGAGGTGTGTCCCCGGCTTGCTTCGCAGCTCGATGCGCAAGGTGTTGTTGCCGGTCGGTCGAAGCTTGACGACCCGCTCGATCACCGCCTTCCAGTCGTGATCGCCCCTCCACTCGTCGTCGCGATCCTTTCGAGAGCGATCGTCGCGATCGTTCCGCGAGTCGCGATCGCGGCTGTTTCGCGAATCGTCGTCGCGGTCCCAGTCGTCATCGTCCCAGTCGCGCCGCTTCTTCCAGTCGTCGCTCCGGGTCGCCTTGCACTCGTCAGGGCCGAGGATTTCGACGCCGTTCAACGTGACGACGGCGCTGGTCACCCCGTGGTTGTCGATGTGCAGCAGGAACGGACCTGTGGCCGCGCCAGTTACGAAAGTGAAATTGAAAACGTTTGGAGAGCCGGTGGTGCGGGTGAGCGTCTTCGGTCCGAAAATCGTAAGTGTGCCCGCGCGCGGCACCGGAGCCGCGAGAAGACACAGCGCCAGAATGACAAAGACACCTTTCTTCACGTAATTGTCTCTCTGGATGAGTAAGCGGGAAAACGCGGTCAGGTGGGTCAGCGCGGGTCGGGGCGTGTGATCGGGGGCATTTTGTAAGGGGTCAGACACCATGTAAGGGGTCAGACACCATACAAGGTGTCTGACCCCTTACCGGAATGGACCCCTCACCGGAATGGCACGTTACCGCGATCCGCTTCGCACTGGCCACACGCGCAAGGTGTCGGCCTTGACGTATCCTCCGACGTTACCGTCGCCGAGGTTCTCGGGCCAGGCGGCC
>Ga0105242_10000933_pt1 | contig 22770 bp, 20 predicted proteins | sample KBSM24metaG_FD_81521 | JGI IMG/M metagenome (GOLD analysis project Ga0105242, IMG submission 81521) | Miscanthus rhizosphere microbial communities from Kellogg Biological Station, Michigan, USA - KBS M2-4 metaG | ecosystem: Host-associated > Plants > Roots > Rhizosphere > Soil | place...
AGAGCTTGCGGTCGAGGTGCACTTCCATGTTGCCCGTGCCCTTGAACTCTTCGAAGATCACGTCGTCCATGCGCGAGCCGGTGTCGATCAGCGCGGTGGCGATGATCGTCAGCGAGCCGCCTTCCTCGACGTTACGCGCGGAGCCGAAGAATCGTTTCGGACGCTGCAGCGCATTGGAGTCGACACCGCCCGAGAGCACTTTGCCCGACGGAGGCACGACGGTGTTGTACGCGCGCGCGAGGCGGGTGATCGAGTCGAGCAGGATCACGACGTCGCGCTTGTGCTCGACGAGACGCTTCGCTTTCTCGATGACCATCTCCGCGACCTGCACGTGACGCGAGGCCGGCTCGTCGAACGTCGACGAAATGACTTCGCCCTTCACGCTGCGCTGCATGTCCGTGACTTCTTCGGGACGCTCGTCGATGAGCAGCACGATGAGCGTGATCTCGGGATGGTTCACGGTGATGGAGTTGGCGATGGCCTGCAGGATCATCGTCTTGCCGGTGCGCGGAGCGGCAACGATCAGACCGCGCTGTCCCTTGCCCACCGGCGCGATGAGGTCGAGCACGCGCGAAGACATCTGGTTCGGCGTCTCGAGCTTGATGCGCTGTTCGGGATAGAGCGGGGTGAGGTTGTCGAAGAGGATCTTCTCGCGGGCCACGTCGGGATGCTCGAAGTTCACGGCTTCGACTTTGATCAGCGCGAAGTAACGCTCGCCTTCTTTCGGCGGACGGACCTGGCCGGAGACGGTGTCGCCGGTGCGGAGATCGAAGCGGCGGATCTGCGAGGGCGAGACGTAGATGTCGTCGGGACCCGGGAGATAGTTGTACTCGGGGGCGCGAAGGAATCCGAAACCGTCCGGCAGGCACTCGAGCACACCCTCGGAGAAAATCAATCCCGATTTCTCGGTCTGGGCCTGCAGGATCGAGAAGATCAGGTCCTGCTTGCGCATGCCCGAGGCGTTCTCGACGCCGTGGTCTTTGGCGAGCTTCGTGAGATCGGGGAGCTTGAGCTCCTTCAGCATGCGGATGTCGAGCGTCTCGAGCTGCTGCTGCGGCGCCTGCGGCTGGGCCGCCGCCTTCGGCTTCCCGTTGTCGCTCTCCTGCGAGACTTCGGCGACGGGCGCGGGAGCAGGCTGCGGCTCGGCGGCCGGCGCTTCATCGGCCGGCGCGGCTTCCGGCGCCGCGGCTTCCGGCACTGCTGCCTCGGGCGCCGCTGCTTCGGGCGCTGCTGCTTCGGCGGCGGCCGCTCCGTTTTCGTCCGCGACTTCCTTCTTCTTGCGCGGCGCGCGCTTCGGCTTCTCCACTTTTTCGGCGACCGGCGCCTCGGAGTCGATGACCGCGGTTTCGTTTTCGATGTCAGTCTGTGCCATGTGTCCCTCGTCAGAGTCGCGCGTGAATCTCGCGCCGAATCTGGTCAATTCCCTTCTTCGTGACCACCGACGCGGAGATGAGATCCGTTTCGGCGAGCTCCAGCTCTTTCGCAATCGCACGCCGGCTGGTGGCAAGTTCGTTGTTGGACAGCTTGTCGCTCTTCGTGAGGATGACGCGTTCGCCGACTCCGTCGAGATCGCGGGCCCACTCATGCATCTGACGATCGTGATCGCCGGGCGTTCGCCGGGCGTCGAGGAGGAGGAACATCAGCCGCAGCTCTTCGGCCGTCTCGAGATAGCCGCGGACGAGCTCACCCCAGGAGCGGGACATGCTCTTCGGCACCTTCGCGTAGCCGTAACCCGGCAGATCGACGAGGTAGAACTGTTCGTTGACGAGATAGAACTGCACGGCTTGTGTCTTTCCGGGGGTTTGGCTTACCCGGGCAACGCCCTTTCGATTCAGCACGGCGTTGATCAGACTCGACTTTCCGACGTTCGACCGCCCGACCATCGCGAACTGCGGTCTCTGGTCGCGGGGAAAATCGCCAGGCTGGTACGCCGCCCGATGAAACGTTACTGACCGGATGTCCAATGATTTGTTTCTGGCTTGATGTAACTACGAGTATCCGGAGGTCCGGATTCTCAAAAGCGCGGTGTGCGAAGGCTACGCAGGTATTACTGGAAGAGCTGGTTCTGAAGCCGGAACGGGTGAGATTGTGCGGATATTCTCGCGCGGTGTCAACGAACGGTGTGGAGCGGCGGGCTCTCAGCCCGCCGGACGGAAACGGCGGGCTGAGAGCCCGCCGCTCCACTTGTCATCAATGCGTAATCGGCGTGTCGGGCGAGATCTTTTCCGGTTCCGGCAATTTCTGCTTCGCCGTCAATGGAACAATCGTGCCATCGAGGGCGACGGAAACAACTTCGTCCATCGACTCCACGAGCGTGAATTCCATCTTCTCGCGGACGTCGGCCGGGATCTCGTCGAGGTCGCGCTCATTCTCGGCCGGAAGGATGACTCGCATGATTCCCGCGCGCGCGGCGGCGAGCACTTTGTCCTTCACGCCGCCGACCGGCAGCACTTTGCCGCGCAGCGTGATCTCGCCGGTCATGGCCATGTCGCGATGCACCGGGATCTTCGTGACCGCGGACAGAAGCGCCGTGGCCATGGTGATGCCGGCCGAAGGACCGTCCTTCGGGATCGCCCCCTCCGGAACGTGGATGTGAATGTCGAGGTTCGCGTGGAAATCGGGATCGAGTCCGAACAGCTCCGCGCGCGAGCGGACGTACGACAACGCGGCGCGCGCCGACTCCTGCATCACGTCGCCGAGCTTTCCGGTGAGGGTCAGGTTGCCCTTGCCGCGCGAGAGCGCGACTTCGGTCGACAGAATCTCGCCGCCGACCTCCGTCCACGCCAGCCCGGTGGCCAGACCGATTTCGGCGTGATCGTGAATCTGCTGCGAGCGGAACTTCGGCTTGCCCAGGAGATCGCGCACTTTCGGGCGGTCGATCACGGTCTCGAAGTCCGGGCCCTTCTTCACCACCTGCCGCGCGATCTTGCGCAGCACCGAGCCGACCTCGCGCTCGAGATTGCGGACGCCGGCCTCGCGCGTGTATGAGTCGATCAGCTCCTGGAGCGCCGAGTCCTCGTAGGTGATCTTCGCGTCCTCGAGTCCCTGCTCGGTCTTCTGCTTCGGCACGAGGAACTGCCGCGCGATGGCCAGCTTCTCAAGGTGCGTGTAGCCCGACAGGGAGATGATCTCCATGCGGTCCTTCAGCGGCGCCGGGATCGTGTGCACGACGTTCGCGGTGGCGATGAACATCACCTTGGAGAGGTCGTACTCGACGTCCATGTAGTGATCGGTGAAGGAGTTGTTCTGCTCGGGGTCGAGCACTTCGAGCAGCGCCGCGCTCGGGTCGCCGCGGAAGTCCATCGACATCTTGTCGACTTCGTCGAGCAGGAACACGGGGTTGATCGTGCCGGCCTTCTTCATCCGCTGGATGATCTGGCCGGGGAACGCGCCGATGTAGGTGCGGCGATGACCGCGGATCTCGGCCTCGTCGCGCACGCCGCCGAGGGAGAGACGCACGAACTTGCGACCCGTGGCGCGGGCGATCGACTTCGCCAGCGAGGTCTTGCCGACGCCGGGAGGTCCGACGAAGCAGAGGATGGTGCCCTTCGGCTGCTTCACCAGCTGGCGCACCGCGAGGAACTCGAGGATGCGCTCCTTGATCTTTTCGAGGCCGAAGTGGTCCTCGTTGAGGATCTGCTCGGCGAGCTCGATGTCCTTGATCTCCTTGGAAGACTTCTTCCAGGGAACGGCCACGAGCCACTCGATGTAGTTGCGCGAGACCGTCGCCTCGGCGCTCACGCCGGGCATGGCCTCGAGGCGCTTCAGCTCCTGCAGAGCTTTCTCTTTGGTCTCCTTCGGCATGCCCGCTTCTTCGATCTTCTGGCGGAGCTCCTCGATCTCGTCCGAACGATCGTCCTTGCGGCCCAGCTCGTGGTGGATGGCCTTGATCTTCTCGTTGAGGTAGTACTCCTTCTGGGCGCGCTCCATCTGCTTTTTCACTTTGGAGTTGATGCGCTTGTCGATGTTGATCTTTTCGATCTCGATCTCGATGAAGTCCTGCAGCTTCTGCAGGCGCTCGTACGGCGAAGGAGTCTCGAGGAGCTGCTGCTTCTCGGAGGTGGTGATGAGCAGGTGCGAGGCGAGCGTGTCGGCGAAGCGGTCGGGGTCGTCCATCTTCAGCGTCGACATCACGCCTTCGAAGGCGAGGTGATGAGACATCTTCGCGTATTGCTCGAAGATCTCCATCAGCTTCTGCATGTATTGCGTGACTTCGGGAGTGGGCGGATATTTCGTGTCGATCTCGTGCGCGGCGACGGTGATGTAGCCGTTGCTCTCCGACGAGCCGACGATCTCGCCGCGGGTGAGGCCTTCGACCATCACCTTGACGTTCTGGTTGGGGAGCTTCAGGTTCTGCACGACCGTGGCGATGACGCCGGTCTTGTAGATCTCGGTCATCGACGGATCGTCGATCTTCGGGTCCCTCTGCGTGGCCAGGAAGATCTTCTTCTCGGTCGTGGCGAGCGTCGCTTCGAGCGCGAGGATCGACGCGCGGCGGCCGACGACGAAGGGGGCCATCATCGATGGGAACACCACCATGTCGCGCAGCGGAACGAGCGGCAGCTGGAGGATTCTGGGTTCAGGGGTAGACATTTCGTCCTTGTTATACGCTGATTTTCGTCAAAAAAGTTCCGTCCACGTGGAGCGGCGGGCTCTCAGCCCGCCGAAGAAGAAAAAGGCGGGCTGAGAGCCCGCCGCTCCACTTGAGGAGAACAAACGCGTATTCCCTAGCCGGCCTTCTTGTACAGCGTGATCGGCTGGCTGCGGTTGTCGACGACCTCGCGGGTGATCACGCACTCGCTGATCGCGCTCTGCGAGGGGATCGTGTACATGATCTCGAGCATCAGCTCTTCGATGATGATCTTGAGACCGCGCGCGCCGACGTTGCGCTTGAGCGCCTCCTCGGCGATGGCCTCGAGCGCGTCGTCCGTGAATCGGAGCTCGACGTTCTCGAAGCCCATGATCGTCTGATATTGCCGCACCAGGGAGTTCTTCGGCTCGCGGAGGATCTCGATCAGCGCGCCCTTGTCGAGCTCACCGAGCGTCGCCACCACCGGGAGGCGCCCGACGAACTCGGGGATCAGTCCGAACTTGATCAGATCCTCGGGATGCACCTGCGCGAGCAGCTCGCCGGTCTTCTTCTCTTTCTTCGTGGCGATCTTCGCGCCGAAGCCCATCGACGTCTGCGACAGACGGCGCTCGATCACGGTGTCGAGTCCGACGAACGCGCCGCCGCAGATGAAGAGGATGTTCGTCGTGTCGATCTGGATGAATTCCTGATGCGGATGCTTGCGCCCGCCCTGCGGCGGAACGTTGGCGACCGTGCCCTCGAGGATCTTCAGCAGCGCCTGCTGCACGCCCTCGCCGGAGACATCCCGAGTGATGGATGGGTTATCTCCCTTGCGGCAGATCTTGTCGACCTCGTCGATGTACACGATGCCGCGCTGGGTCTTTTCCTTGTCGTTGCCCGCGGCCTGGTAAAGTTTGAGGATGATGTTCTCGACGTCCTCGCCGACATAGCCGGCCTCGGTGAGCGTGGTCGCGTCGACGATCGTGAACGGCACCGAGAGCATCCGCGCGAGCGTCTGAGCGAGCAGGGTCTTGCCCGTGCCCGTCGGCCCGATCAGCAGGATGTTCGACTTCTGCAGCTCGACGTCCTGCCGCGCGTTGCGGGAGTGATAGTCGATCCGCTTGTAGTGGTTGTACACCGCGACGGCGAGCTTCTTCTTGGCCCGCTCCTGGCCGATCACGTAGAGGTCGAGGAACTCTTTGATCTCTTTCGGCTTCGGAAGATGCCCGGCCCCTTCCAGCGCGCCCGGCTCATCCTTGCGGTCCTCGGCGATGATGTCGAGACAGATGTCGACGCATTCATCGCAGATGTAAACGGTCGGGCCGGCGATCAGCTTTTTCACATCGCGCTGCGACTTGTTGCAGAAACTGCAGCGAAGTACGTCGCCGGTGTTCCCCTTCTTCGACATGTCCGATTGGTCCCTTTTTTGTGATCGCTAGAAGATTGAACTCCTGAGCGTCGGTGAAGTCAACTCAGGTGAGGCGGGTCACATTCCAGTTGGCGGTTGGCAGTTGGCTGTTGGCAGTGGAACAACATCTCCCGCCAGCCGCCACTGCCAACCGCCAACTCCCAACCGCGAGGGCGCGAAGCGCCCGAACTAATCTCTCTTGGCGATCACCTGGTCCACCACGCCGTAATCCTTTGCGTCGGCGGCGGCGAGGATGTAGTCGCGGTCGGTGTCGCGCTCGATCTTATCGATCGCCTGGCCGGTGTGGTCGGCGAGGATCTCGTTGATCCGGCGCTTCATGCGCAGGATGTCCTTGGCGTGGATGTCGATGTCGCTGGCCTGGCCGCCGAGTCCCTGCAGCCACGGCTGATGCAAAAGCACGCGCGAGTTGGGGAGCGCGTAACGCTTTCCCTTCGTGCCGCCGGCGAGGAGCACGGCCGCGAACGAGGCCGCCTGGCCCATGCACATCGTGGCCACGTCGGGCTTCACGTACTGCATGGTGTCGTAGATCGCGAACCCCGCGCTGACCGAGCCGCCGGGGGAGTTGATGTAGATGAAGATGTCCTTCTCGGGATTCTCCGCCTCCAGAAACAGCATCTGGGCGATGACCAGGTTGGCGACGTTGTCGTCGATGGCCTGTCCGAGGAAGATCACGTTGTCTTTGAGAAGACGCGAATAGATGTCATAAGCGCGCTCGCCGCGCGACGTCTGCTCAACGACCATTGGAACGAGGACCATTTGTTTTGCCTCCTCTTACAGTCTATCCCGCGCGGCTGCACGGAGAGATCCCGCGTCTACGCGCGGGATAAACTCGAAGCCAGCACCATCTCCAGCGCGCGGTCCTGGGCCATGGAAGCGCGCAGGGCCTCGTAGCCGCCGTCGTGTTTCAGATGATGCTTCACGTCCGCGAAGTCGCGGTCCTGCTCCTTCGCGGCGCGGCGGATCTCGGCGTCGACCTCGACGTCGCTCACGGCGATCCCTTCCTTCTTCGCGATGGCCTCGAGGATCAGCGACCGCTTCACGCGCTTCACGGCCTCGGGACGGAACTCTTCGCCCATCTTCCGCCAGTCGAGCTCCGCCTTCTGCAGATCGACACCTTGCGAGGCGAGATAGCGCGCGTAGTTGTTGAGCGACTTCCCGAGCTCCTCCTCGACCAGAGTCTCGGGCACGTCGAACTCGTGCGCGCCGAGCAGCTTCTCGCCGATCTGGGTGCGCTTCAGACGCAACGCTTCCATCTCGCGATGGCGGCGGATGTCGGCGCCGATGGTCTCGCGCATCTGTTCGACGGTCTCCCAACCGCCGACGCTCTTCGCGAACTCGTCGTTGACCTCGGGCTTCTCCTGGACGCGGATCTCCTTGAGCGTGACGTCGTGATGCATCGTCTTCCCGCGCCACGCTTCCTGGTTCGCGTCCTCGCCGTACTCCTTGTCGAACGACGCGCTCTCGCCGGTCTTCTTTCCGCGCAGCCCGTCATGCAGCTCGGGCAGCGGCGTCTCCTCGCCGAGCTTGAAATGGCCGGAGTCGGTCTTCGGCTCGATGCCTTCGCCGGTGGAGACGATCTCGATGACCGCGAAGTCGCCGTCCTCGAGTCCGCGCTCGCCCTCGATGCGGTAGATGCTGGCCTGATCGCGCAGGCGCTCGATCATCGCGTCGACGTCGGTGTCGGTGATCTCGATCTTCGGATCGTCGATCTCCAGGCCGCGATAGTCGCGCAACTCGATCTGCGGCTTGACCTCGAACCGCGCCTTGAACTTCATCGGCGCGCCTTCGATGAACGGATCGAGATGCTCGAGCTGCGGATCGCCGACGGGCTCGAGACCCTTCTCCCGCACCACGTTGCGGAAGCTCTCTCCGAGGACGCGCTGCACGACTTCTTCCTGGATCTCCTTCGAGAAACGCGTGCGTACCACGCTCGCCGGAACCTTGCCCGGCCGGAATCCCGGCACCTTGGCCTGGCGCCCGAACTCGGTCGTGACTCTGTTCGCCTCACGCGAGATCAGATCCGCGGGGATCTCGACCTCGATGATTTTCTGTACCGGAGAAACGTCTTCGAAATTAAGGACGGTCATGGCTCGTGGGTACCTCTGCAAGATGAAGGGCAGAAGGCAGAGGGCAGAAGGCAGAATGACGAAGTGGGGCGCTGCTTATGCGCTTCTCACTTCTGCCTTCTGCCTTCTGCTTTCTGCCTTCATCGATGGTGCGAAAGGTGGGACTCGAACCCACACGGCTTTGGGCCACTGGCTCCTAAGACCAGCGCGTCTGCCAATTCCGCCACTTTCGCGTGGCCTGGAAGTGTAAACGCAAAAAGAGGAGTGCGAGGTTGGTGCCCCCACCAGGACTTGAACCTGGAACCAACGGATTAAGAGTCCGCTGCTCTACCAATTGAGCTATGGAGGCTCGGGGAATCCGTAAACAAACGGCAGCGGAAACTATTTCGGTTCGCGGGCGAAGTCAAGCAGTCGCTGGAGATAGCTCGTTGAGGATGCGCATCGCGCGGCGCCCGTAGTGCCATCCGGAGAAGAGCGTCATCAGCATCGAGACGGGGAACAGCAGCGTCGCCAGCGGCAGGAGCATCGGCGCGAACCCGTTCACGGCGATGGTCGTGCCGAGCGTCGTGGCCTGCAGCACGGTCGACAATTTCCCCCAGCGCGTCGGCGGAAAACGGGTCACGTTCACGCGCGTGTACATGAGATACACGAACAAGACGATCAGGGCGTCGCGGATGAACACCGTGAACGTGAGCCATCCCGGAATGCGCACGACGGGAACGCGATCGGCGAACGTGTAGTAGAGAAACCCGCAGACCATGAGCGTCTTGTCCGCCGCCGGATCGAGAAACGCGCCGAGCCTCGAGTGCATGTTCCACCGCCGCGCGATGATCCCGTCGAGCGTATCCGTCACCGCCGCCGAAATGAACAGCACGAATGCCGTGACATACATCCCCCGCGTCGACGCCACGATGAAACATGGCACGAGCAGGAGTCGGGCGAGCGTCAATAAGTTGGGGATGGTGAACATCGGTTGCTGGGTTGCTGGGTTGCTGGGTTGCTGGGCGCTTTAGCAACCCAGCAACCTAGCAACTCAGCAACCAGTTCTCATACCTCTGCTCGGAACTGATCGAGCGCGGTCTTTCTCAGGTAAATCGTCTTCCCTTCCGACAACAACAGGTTCTGGCGCATCAGATCATGGATCAGGCGTGAGACGGTCTCGCGCGAGGTGCCGATCATGTTGGCGATGGCCTGGTGCGTCGGGCGGGTGACGGCAACGTAGCCGTTCTCCAGAACCTTCCCCTGATCGCGGGCCAGATCGAGAAAGAAGCGCGCCAGGCGTCCGTACACGTCCATCGTGGCCAGCGACTCGATGCGGTTGGAGGCGTTGCGCAGGCGGCGCGAGATCTCGGCCAGCACTTTCTTCGCGATCGAGAAATTCTCGGCCAGGATCTGCAGGAAATCGCTGCGCCAGATGGTCACCAGATCGAGCGGCTCGGTAGCCACCACCGTCGCCGAGCGCGGCTCGTCGTCGAGCAGCGCCATCTCGCCGAAGAAGTCTCCCGGACCGAGGATGGCCAGGATGATCTCCTTCCCCTCGGGAGAGATCATCGTCACCTTCACCTGCCCCTCCCGGATCAGGCAGAACACGTCGCCGCTCTCGTCGGCGTGAAAGATCACGTCGTCTTTCGCATAGCGGCGGGTCTTGGCCACCGCGGCGATCGAGGCGAGCTCGCGATCGTCGAGGTCCGCGAAAAGCGGAAGCCTGCGGAAGAAGGATGTCTGCATCGGCCCGTCTGATTGTAACGCGTTGGGGATTTCAGTTCTGCGCGGTGCCGCCGGAGATCCCGCGCCTACGCGCGGGATAAACTAGGGGACGCAGTGGCAATCAAGCGGATCATCCCCGTATCGTCTGGTAAGGGCGGCGTCGGCAAAACCACGTTCGCGATCAACTTCGCCCTCGCCCTCTCGCGCCACGGCCGGACGGTGCTCGTCGATCTCGACACCGGCACCTCCGCGATCCGCAACGCCATCGACGTTCCGATCGAAAAGGACCTCTACCACTTCTTTCGCAAAGGCGAGCCGCTCGCGAACTGCATCTCCCAGCTCGACGACAAACTCGACCCGGAGCGGAGATGGCGCAACTTCGGTTTCGTCGCCGGACCGCTGCACCTGATCGAAGAGATCACGAACTTCGGGCCGGCCTTCAAGGCGAAGCTGATGGAGGCCATCAACTCGCTTCCGGCCGACTACGTGATCCTCGACCTGCGCGCGGGCCTCGACGCGAACGTGATCGACTTCCTCCCCTTCTCCAATTCTGGAATCCTCATCTTCACGCCGCACCTGCCCAGCGCCACGCTCGCCGCGTCGGACATCGTGAAGGCGATCCTCTTCCGCAAGCTGCGGCTGATCTTCAGCAAGGCCTCGCCGTTCTTCGATACCGTCGACCGCAGTCTCGACTTCTGGAAGCTGATCAACGACCTGATCGACCGCGTGGAGGATGTCTACGACTCGTCGGTGCAGAACCTCGACGCCTTCGCGCTCGATCTCGCCGAGAGCCTCGGCGACCATCCGGTCACGCGCACGGTGCAGACGACCATCGACGAGTTCCGCGTGCACTACGTGCTCAATCTCTTCAACGGTGTCGACGATTCGTTCAATACGGCTGTGAAGCCGTTTCTCGACAACCTGACGCGCAACGTTTCCGCGCGCTGCGGCGTGACGAACCTCGGATGGATCACCCGCAGCGACGCCATTCATCAGGCGAACTGCAACCGCCTCCCCGCGCTGCTGCTCCCGCAGATGAAGAAGAAGGCGGCCAAGACGGACCGCTATACGCGGGAGCTCGACGATCTCCGCGTGGCGATCGGCCTCGAGCCGGCGCCGAAGAAGGGCGCCGGAAAGCCGCTCTCGCCGCTCGAGGTACCGTCGGCCGAAGAGGCGCTCGACGATCACCTCTCCCGCCAGCTCAATACGCTGAAGTCGATGTTCGAGCAGAAGAAGGACGACGACTTCTTCGCGAACTTCGACTACGTCACGCAGCGCTCCCTGTTCACGATGAAGAACCGCCGCCCGAGTGAGCTGGGCGACGTGCGGATCTACACGCCGCAGGAAATGCTCGCCTCACTGTTCGCGAAGTCCAACGTCCCGACGACGATCGACTGGTCGGAGCTGGAATAGCGCGCGGATGTGGGGCCGCGTGAGGACGTGACGCGTCCAGAGCGCGATCAGGAAGAGCGGCACCCCCGTGGCGGCGACGAACAGCGGCTGGACCTGCGCCTTGAAGAGACCGAAGAACGCCATCAAGGCCCCGACCGGAAACCCGATGATCCCGAGCCACGTCAGGACGATCGCCACCCTGCGCCAGAAACGCACGAAGGAACGGAGGCCGTAGAAGATCGCGAAGCCGAGGATGCCCACTTCGACTTGCGGATCTCCGGAGACGACGCTGAAGACGATGCGCACGGCGCTGCCGATGCCGAGGATGAGAAACAGAAGCGCGACGACCGCGAGCTCGGTTGGAACTTTGCGTTCGTCTGGCATCCGGCAGTCCTACGCTACACTACGCGGCCGATGAAACTTCGAGCCGTCTTCCCGCTTCTTCTCTTCATCGCCACCAACGCCCTCACCGCCGCCGACACTCCCGACCTCCAGATCGTTACGCGCATCCGCCAGGAAGGTTTTCGCAACTCGAAAGTGATGGAGATCGCCTCGGGAATCACGGACCTCGTCGGTGCGCGTCTGACCGGCTCGCCGAACATGAAGAAGGCGAACGAGTGGACGCGCGATAAGCTCACTGAGCTCGGCCTGTCGAACGCGCACCTCGAGACGTGGGGCCCGTTCGGGCGCGGATGGAGCTCGGACTATTGCTCCGTGCGCATGCTCGCCCCCGACACGCAACAGCTCTACGCGATCGCGCTGGCATGGTCGCCGTCGACGAACGGTCCGATCCGCGGGAAGGTGACGAAGGTGAAGCTCGAGTCGAAAGAGGATCTCGAGAAGAACAAAGGCAAGCTCGCCGGCGCGATCGTGATGGCCACCGACCCGAAGGAGCTGAAGCCGCAGGAAAAGGCCGCGCTCGAGCGCTACGACGAGCAGGGGCTGGAGAAGCTCGCCGCGTACGAAGTCCCCGCGCTGCGCGATGACGCGCGCCGCCTGGAGTTTCAGAAGCGCCGCGAGTTTCGCAAGGCGCTCGCGCAGTTCGCGATGGACGAGAAGATCGCCGCGATCATTCAACCGGGCACCGGCGACGGCGGCTTGTTCCGCGTGCAGGCCTCGGGCACGTGGCGCGACGACGAGCCGCTCGGCGTTCCGTCGGTCACGCTCGCGCCGGAACACTACAACCGCATCGCGCGCATTCTCGACGGCAAGCACGACGTCGAGCTGGAGATCGACGTCCGAACGCAGTTCCACGATCAGGACCGCAACGCGTACAACACCATCGCCGAGATTCCGGGCACGGACAAGAAGGGCGAGGTGGTGATGCTCGGCGGCCATCTCGATTCGTGGCACAGCGGCACGGGCGCGACCGATAACGCGGCCGGCGTGGCGGCGATGATGGAGGCCGTGCGCATTCTCAAGTCGCTCGGCATCGCCCCGAAGCGCACCATCCGCATCGCGCTCTGGAGCGGCGAAGAACAAGGCCTCCTCGGATCGCGCGGCTACGTCGCGCAGCACTTCGCCTCGCGCACCGAGCCGAAGGATCCCGAGCAGCGCAAGCTGCCCGTCTCCCAGCGCACCGAGAAGGGCGATCTGATCGTGAAACCCGAGCACGCGAAGATCTCCGCTTACTTCAACATCGACAACGGCACCGGCAAGCTGCGCGGCATCTACGCGCAGGAAAACTCCGCCGTCGTGCCGATCTTCACGGCCTGGCTCGAGCCTTTCCACGACCTCGGCGCGACGACCGTGACCCTGCGCAACACGATGAGCACGGACCACGTCTCGTTCGACGAAGCCGGCGTCCCCGCCTTCCAGTTCATTCAGGATGAAGTGGAGTACGAGACCCGCACCCACCACACGAACTGGGACACGTACGAGCGCCTGCAGCGCGAAGACCTGATGCAGGCCGCCGTCATCGCCGCGACGTTCGTGTGGGAGGCGGCGAACCGGCCGGAGATGCTGCCGCGCAAGCCGCTGCCAAAATGATCCCCTCACCCGGCCCTTCGCTACGCTCAGGGCCACCCTCTCCCCGCAAGCGGGGCGAGGGGCACTCGCGGCACGCCTGCGTCGAGACCCTTCTCCCCGCCTGCGGGGAGAAGGTGCCCGAAGGGCGGATGAGGGGCGCTACCAAAACAACCGCGCCCTGGTCACCGTCCACGCAATCCGCAGCGTGTCTTTCAGCGGCTTGAAGTGACTCGTGGAGATGCCGTCGACGAAGCCGAGGTCGATCGGGATGGTCACGATGCGGAAGCCGCGCTTTCCGGCGAGGACGATCACTTCGCTCTCCATGTCGAAGCCGTCGGTGTGCGGCTTGATCTTGTGCAAGAGGTTTGAAGAGTAGAGGCGGAAGCCGCTCTGCGAGTCGGTGATCGCCGCGCCGGAGAACTTCGCGATACACCACGACGAAAAGCGGTTCGCGTTGCGGCGGCGGGGAAGCATGTGCTCGAACAGATGGGCGCGTCCGCCGATCACCAGATCGGCATCGCGCACGTCGAGAAACTTCGGGATCTCGCCCGGGAGATGCTGGCCGTCTGCGTCGAGCGTGATCACGGCATCGGCGCCGTGCTCGAGCGCCCACGCGAATCCCGTCTTCAGCGCCGCGCCTTTGCCGCGGTTCACATCGTGGCGCAACACCACCGCGCCGACCGCTTCGGCAACCGGGCCCGTCGAATCGGACGATCCGTCGTCGACGACGATCACCGGCTCGAGATGCCGCCGCGCCTCGACCACGAGTTTCGCGATCGTCCGCTGCGCGTTCAGCGCCGGAATGATCACCGCGATCATTCCGCGTCCCTCGAGATCACCGCGCATACGATCCCGCCGCCGGCCGAAAGCGAGTTGACGAGCACGTGCCGATGGTGTTCAACGCCGAGCAGCGCCGCGACGAGCTGCAGCGCCCCCCCGGCCGCATATTCGCCGAAGACTCCCTTCGTCGCAACGACGTTCGGCTCCCGCGCGCCGAACAGCGCCTCGATCGCGCGCACTTCGAGCGCGTCGCCGCGGCGCGATCCGTTCGCGGATGCGTAAATCGCGTCGATCGAATCGATCGTCACGCCCGCATCATCGATGGCCGCCTGCATCGCCGCGGCCACGCTCTCGTGTCCCGTTCCCCAATCGGAGATCGTCGCGGTCGTGTCGCGCGCGATGCCGAAGCCGGAGAGCCAGCCGTACGGCGCTCGCGTTCCCGCGCCCGCGACGAGCACCGCCGCTCCTTCGCCGATGACGATGCCGTCGCGTTGTGCGTCGTCGAGCGCGCCGACGCGATCGAGGACGCTGAACAGCATCTCGTTCGCTTCCTCGACGCCGCCGATCAGCGCCGCGTCGACCGTTCCCTTGGCCAGTTGGGACGACGCGTACATCGCCGCCGCGAGCGCCGACGACTCGCGCTGCGTGATCGTCACGTTGAATCCGCGCAGACCGAGCTCGATGGCGATGTGACTGCCCGGCGCATTCGCCACCGACTCCGCGAAGAGTTGCGGCGGCGCGAGCGCGGCCCCTTTCTCGACGTACTCCTGCATGTACTCGACGGACGTCTGCACGGGCCCGAACGCGGTGCCGATCGCGACGCCGGTGTTGGTGCCGGGCGCCGCGCCGCAGTCGTCGATGGCCATCTTCGCCGCCGCCATCGCCAGCCGCGACAGCCCGTTCATGCGGCGCATCTTCATCGGCGCGATGAAGTCTTTCGGCCTGAAGTCGCGCACCAGCGCCGCGGTGTGCGCGGAGAGGCCGGCGGTGTCGAAGCGATCGATCTCCGCAACCGCGCTGCGCCCTTCCGCGAGGAGCGCGCGAAACGCGCTCACCCCCAGCGCGCCCGGCGCGACGACACCGATGCCGGTGATCGGGATGCGAGTCATGAAACGCTTCGGAACAACAACGATACGTTACTTCCGCCGAAGCCGAAGGTGTTGGAGAGGATGTTCTGCATCGCCAGCGCGCGCGGCGTGTCGGGGATGTAGTCGAGCGTGCAGTCGGCGGCACGCTCGCGAAGGCGCAGCGTCGGCGGCGCGATCTGATGCGTCAGGGCGAGCACCGAGACCACCGCTTCGACGGCGCCGGAGGCGCCGAGGGTGTGGCCGAAGTAGGACTTGCTCGACGACACCGGCACGCCCGTGCCGAGCGAGGCGATGATCGCCTTCGTTTCCGCGGAGTCGTTGAGCGTCGTTCCCGTTCCGTGCGCGTTGACGTAGTCGATCTCCGCGGGCGTGAGCCGCGCTTCGGCGAGCGCTCCGCGCATCGCCGCCTCCGCCCCACGGCCGTCTTCCGCCGGCGCGGTCGGATGATGCGCATCGCACGACGCGCCGTATCCGCAGAGTTCCGCGAGAATCGCCGCTCCGCGCGCGACCGCGTCGTCCCAGCGCTCGAGCACGAGATATCCCGCCCCTTCGCCGAGCGTGATCCCTTTGCGCGACGCGTCGAACGGCGCGCACGGCTGAGGATCGACGGCCTGCAGCACATTGAAGCCGCTGTACGTGAGGCGGCAGAGCGCATCGCTGCCGCCGGCGATCGCGGCATCGGCGTGATGCGAGCGGAGATAGTCGGCGGCCATTCCGATCGCCGCTCCCGCTGAGGCGCATGCGGTGGCGTTCGAGACCACGCCGCCGCCGAGATTAAACGTACGCGCCACGGCGTCGGATGGACCCGAGGTCGGCTGCTGCAGCACCAGCGATACCGGCGCGCGCCGCCGTCCGCGCACGATGCGCCGGAAGTAGTAATCCTCGCCTTCGAGCAGGCCCCCGGTCGACGTACCGGTCGAAACGATCGTGCGCTCGAGCGGCAGCGGCGCATTCGCCGACGCCTGCTCGATCGCTTCCTTCGCCGCCATCACCGCAAGAAGATCGGTACGCGACAGCCGGCGAGTGGAGCGGCGGGCTCTCAGCCCGCCGTTCGACAGGCTGAGAGCCTGTCGCTCCATTTGTACTTCGGCGGCGATGTCGGTCGGGAAGGTCTCGCCGGGAAACCGCGTCAGCTTGCCGATGCCCGCGCGCGCGTCGACGATCGACTGCCACACCTCTTCTTTGTTGCGGCCGATCGAGCAGACGATGCCCGCGCCGGTGATCGCGATTCGGGTGTCGAGGTCAGGCTTGCGCACCGCTGAGGTAGAACCTCCCCCGCACGACGTCTACTCCATCGATCGTGCCCGTGCCGCTGAAGCGGAACGTCCCGCCGAACTCCGCCTCGAGCGTGACGCGGACGACGACCACGTCGCCCACCTCGATCGCACGCAGCACTTCGCACCGGTCGATGCCGGTGAAGAACCCGCGCTCCTCGAACACGAGTGCTCCCGCAAACTGCGCCATCGCCTCGACCACCATCACGTCAGATGGCAACAAGTCATTCGCCGTGCAGACGTACACGCCTTCGATCGTCTTCTCGTCGATGGACCGGGCCGCGCTCGCCGCGCGAAAGGGAATCTGATGAGGGAGCCGCGACAGCCAGTTACTGAGTTGCTTGGTTGCTGGGTTGCTGGGCATGTCCGTACTCGCTAGCAACCCAGCAACCCAGCAACCGAGTCACCGTTGCTCACGCGCTCGTCGGTTCCTGCGCGAGCTTCGCCTCGACGTACGCGGCGAGCGTGGAGATGGAGACGAAGTAGTCGCGGGCGGCGCTTTCGTTCTTCACTTTGATCCCGAACTCGCTCTCGAGCATCACCACGATCTCGAGCGCGTCGATGGAGTCGAGTCCCAGGCCGCCGGCGAAGAGCGGCGCGTCATCGTCGATGTCCTCGGGCGTCATGTCCTCGAACTTCAGGCGCTCGATGAGCATCTCTTTCAATTTTCGTTTGAGATTCGCGTCGGTCATAAAAGTCAGGAGAGTTTAACAGCGGCAGCCGGCAAAGCCCTTGTGGCAAGATGTTATTCGGTATGCTCGATCGATTCCTGTCCCTCGCTGAACGCGATCCGCGCGCCGTGGCGATCATCGACGGCGGCGCCGTGATCACGCGCGCGGCGCTCGTCGCCCGCGCGGAGGAGATTGCGTCAGGGCTCGGCGGGATGTCGCCGGGCGACCCGCTGGCGATTCAGTTGCGGAACTCGGTCGATTTCGTCGCTACATTTCTCGCGGCGCTGAAGCTCGATCTCGTCCTGCTGCCGATCGATCGCGACGCGGCGCCGGCGGAGATGGCGGCCGCGCGCAACGTTGCCGTTGCCCCTTTTCCGCCCGGCACGCGACTCATCAAGCTCACCTCCGGCTCCGCCGGCCAGCCGAAAGCGATCTTCACCAGCGAAGCGAACCTCATCGCCGACTGCGAGAACATCTGCGCGACGATGGGCATCACGCCGGCCGACATCAACCTCGGCGCGATCCCGTTCTCCCATTCCTACGGCTTCTCCAATCTCGTCACGCCGCTGATCCTGCAGGGCACGGCCGTCGTCGTGACGAACGACTACCTGCCGCAGTCGCTGATCGATCTGGCGAACGAGCACCGCTGCACGGTCGCGCCGCTGATCCCGATCGTGTTCGATCACCTCGCCACCGCGGGGCACGGCGCGTTCGAGACCGTACGCACGTTCATCTCCGCCGGCGCGCCGCTGCCGCCGCAGACCTCGCGCCGCTTCCGCGAGCGCTTCGGCATCGACATTCATTCGTTCTACGGCTGCAGCGAGACCGGCGGAATCACGTACGACCGTCGCGGTGCCGCCGTCGAGCGCGGGACCGTCGGCTCGGCGATGGAAGGCGTCGAGCTGTCGATCGAAGACTCGCGCCTGACGGTGCGCAGCCGCTCGGTCGCCGGCGGCTCGTTCGTCACCGACGATCTCGTCGCACTGAGCGAGGAGGGCGAGCTGGTGCTCACCGGCCGCGCGAGCGATTTGATCAACACGGCCGGGAAGAAAGTGAACCCGCGCGAAGTGGAGGCGGTGATCCTGCAGATCGAAGGCGTGCGCGAGGCGAAGGTCTACGGCGAAGCCGCCGGCGCGCGCGGCGAAGTCGTCGCCGCCGCGGTCGTCGCCACCGCGGACGTCACGCGCGAGCAGGTCCGCGCGTTCTGCCGCACGCATCTCTCGCTGCACAAAGTGCCGCGCATCGTAAAGCTGATCGACGTGATGCCGGTCGACGAGCGCGGAAAGATTAGACGCGCGGCTCTCGCCGCGCTGAGTGCTGAGTCCTGAGTCCTGAGTCCTGAGTTGACGACCGCTCAGCACTCAGGACTCAGCACTCAGCACTTCCTCTGTCCTTTTTCGCCGCCACAGTCTCTTCCACTGCAACCGCGCGTAATCCGCCTCGGCGAACATCCACAACTTCCAACCCCGCAGCGCCATCCGGATCGGGGCGAAGCCGAGGTTGTAGTAGGCCTTCACGCGCCGCGCGTCGTTGCGTCTGCCCGCTTCGCCGGCGGCGCGGCGGGCTTCGGCGATGGCTTTGAAGCGGCGGTTGTAGAACTGCATCAGGTGATAGCTGATGAACGCGGGCTTCGGACCGAGGACCGGCATCCAGTCGAAGCGCTTCAGTACGCGGTACGCCGGAATGACGACGAACAGGTAGTACTGCGCGGTGTCGATCAGGAACGAGGCCGAGAGCAAGTCCGACTCGCCCATGTAGTAGTACTTGTCCTTGTACGCGGCGCGGAAGAAGCGCCAATACGAGCGGACGAACGTCTCGTTGTGCTCGGCGATGCGCGCGGAAACATCCTCTCCCTTCGCGTCCTTGCCGATGATCTCCACCGTCGCCTCGGCGGTGAACGCCGCGTGATCGAGTCCCGGCGAGTAGTAGGGATCGAGAAACGCGGCCGCGTCGCCGAGGAGCGACCAGCCGCGGCCCATGTACTGCTTCGCGGCGTACGGAAGATGCGAGTAGAAGCGGAGATCGTCGAGGCGCGGCTCCGCGTCGACGAGTAGTTCCGCGAGCGCGGGAATCGCCTTCAGAAAGGCGATGAAGTCGTCCGCGCGGTTCTTGCTGTGATGCAGGTCGACGAGACGCTTGTCGAACACGACGCCGATGCTCGTCTCGCCGTTGCCGAGCGGAATCACCCAGATCCAGTAGCCGAGGCCCATGTAGTGATTCGTAGCCAGCCGCCGCGAGCTGATGTTGCGCTCGGCGAATCCCCCGCGCGCGGCGAGATCGTCGATGTGGCGGACGTTCTTCCAACGGCACCAGATCGCGGCCGTCGGATGTTCGTCGTTGCGCTCGATCAGGTTGAGGCGGCGGCCGAGAAAGGTCACGCGTCCGGTGGCGTCGAGGATCCAGCGGGAGGAGACCTCGCGCACCTCGTCGCCAATCTCGATCGTGACCTTGTGATCGAAGTCGCCGACCGTCACCTCGCGCGCTTTCGCCGGACGCCACAGCTCCGCGCCTTCGCGGACGGCGGTCGCGAGCAGATGCTCATCGAGCGCATCGCGGCGCAGCTGGAACGCCGGCACGGCGCTGCGGATGAAGCCTCCGCTCTCACTCGCGTTCGCATGCCCGGTCACGCGCTCGTTGGAAAACCAGTAGCGCAGCCCTTCCTTCGGCAACTGCTCCGATTCGAGGTGATGCCACATCGCCAGGCGGCGGGTGAGGAACATCGCCGACATCTCGGTGGTCGCCTCGCCGACCTTCTCGTCGAAGGCCACGGCCTTCTCGACGACGAGGACGCGGAGCTGCGGATGCTCCCGCCGCAGAAGGATCGCCGCGGACGCGCCGCTGAAGGCGCCGCCGAGGATTACGACGTCGAACTGGAGCGATTCCGGCATGTTAGGATGCGCGTCCTTCATGGAAGCAATTCGCGACTTCTTTCATTTCATCATGGATGTCCGCGGTCTCGTGCAGACCGGCGGCTACATCGCCCTGGCCATCATCGTCTTCGCCGAAACAGGCCTGATGATCGGCTTTTTTCTCCCCGGAGACTCGCTGCTCGTCACCGCCGGCCTCTTCGCGGCGAAGGGCGATCTCAACATTGTGTTCCTCAACGTGCTGCTGATGGCCTGCGCGATCGCCGGCGACGCCACCGGCTACTACATCGGCAAGAAACTGGGGCCGGCGCTCTTCCGCAAGGAAGACTCGCTGCTGTTCAAGAAAAAACATCTCATCGCCACGCATGAGTTCTACGAAAAGCATGGCGGCAAGACCATCATCATTGCGCGGTTCGTGCCGATCATCCGCACGTTCGCGCCGGTCGTCGCCGGAATCGCGGACATGTCCTATCGCCGCTTCGCGATGTTCAACATCATCGGCGGCATCGGGTGGGTGTTCTCGATGACGATGGTCGGCTACGCGATGCTCAAGATCTTCCCGCAGGCCGAGAAGCACATCCACATCATCATCATCGTGGTGATTCTGGTCTCGTTCATTCCGGGAGTGATCGAGCTCCTGCGCGCTCGGCGACACCGCGCTTGACCTCGGCCACCGCCTGCTCCGCCTGCCAGAGATGTCTTCGCTGGTGCGCGGCGACGATGCGGAATGCCGAGTAGATGTTGAACTTCACGCGCTTGTCGAACGGTGAGATCACTTTCATTTTCTGAAGGTCGAGTCCTTCCGCCGCGTGCAGCGCGTCGACGAGCTTCGACTGCCAGGTGGCGAACTCGCCGAAGGCCTCGGCCTTCGCGCGCGCCGATCGCGGCACGAAGCGCGCCGTCGTCTGCACCCGTTTCCGGATGGGCGGCTCGAGAAACCATCGCAGCGTCCGTCCGATGACGTCCATCTTCGGCTTGCGGTCCGACGTCACCTCGCGTTTGCGCGCGTCCTCGATCGCTTTCTGAAGGACCGGAAGAAACAGCTCGGTCGAAAGGCTCAGGTGAGCGATGCATTCCGCGGCCGACCAGTCTTTCGGAGTGGGACGGACGGTGAAGATGCGGCCGTCCGTGGAGCGCACGAGCTGCCACGCGCGGGCGGTCGCTTCGGTGAGCTCTGTCTCGACGTCCTCCAGCACGTTCCTACTCCTTCCTAAGCAACGCTTCGCCGAGCTCGCGCGAGCGGCGCGTCGCCGCTTCAACGGCGTTCATGAGCGTCGTCCGCACGCCGCCGGCTTCGAGCGTGTGCAATCCGGTGATCGCCGTTCCGCCGGGCGATGTGACCATGTCTTTGAGCCGCCCCGGATGCTCGTTCGTTTCCAGCAGGAGCTTCGCCGATCCGAGAACGGTCTGCGCGGCGAGCAGCTGCGCGGTGCGGCGCGACAGGCCGACTTTCACGCCGGCGTCGCTGAGTCCCTCGAGGATGAGAAACACGTACGCCGGCCCCGATCCGGAGAGTCCGGTCACGGCGTCGAGCTGCGACTCTTCGAGAATGACGGTGAGACCGATGGAGTCGAAGATGCGCTTGGCGTCGTCGAGATCCGATTCGCGCGCGTGCTCGCCGCCGGCGATCGCCGTGGCCGCGGCGTCGACGAGGGCGGGCGTGTTGGGCATCGCCCGCACGACGCGCGTTCCGCTCGCGAGCCGAGCCTGAATGGCGGCGACCGGAACGCCGGCGGCGATGGAGATCACGAGCGCGTCGGGGGTGATCGTGTCCGCGACTTCGTCGAGCACCCGGCTGAGGATCTGCGGCTTCACTGACAACACTACGATCTGCGCCGCGGCCGGGATTCGATTGTCGGTCGTCGCGCCGATTCCGTACGCTTCGCGAAGCTCGCGCATCCGCTCTTCGCGCGGCCCCGAGGCCGAGACCTGCGCCGGCGCGAAGTCGCTTCCGCGCAACAGCCCGCGAATCATCGCCTCGGCCATGTTGCCCGCGCCGACGAATCCGATGGTCTTGTTGATGGACATCCGGCCGTGCATTCTACGCGTGCTACGATCGCCCGCCCGCATGCGATTCGCTCTCATTCTTCTCGCACTGCTTTCCGGCAGCGCCTCCGCCCCGAGTCTCGAGACGAGAGCGCGCCAGTTACTGGCTGACATCGTCGCCGGCAACTACGAGGCCGCCGCGAAGGACTTCAACGCGCAGATGATGGCGGGCCTGCCGCCCGCGAAGCTGAAGGAAGTCTTCGAAGGGCAGATCGCGCCGCACGTCGGCGCGTTTCAGTCGGCCGGCGATGCCGAGGTTTCGAACGGGACGGTAACGTTGCCGGTGAAGTTCGAGAAAGCGGCGGCGAACTTCGTCGTGGTGTTCGATGAGGCGGGGAAAGTTGCCGGACTCTGGATCCGTCCTCCGGCCGAACCGACGCCGGCGGAAACACGCTTCGCCGATTACAAGACCAAGACCTCGCTCCGGCTTCCGTTCGACGGCGAATGGTTCGTGTTCTGGGGCGGGCGGACCTACGAGCAGAACTATCACGTCATCACTGTCGATCAGCGCTTCGCGTACGACTTCGTCGTCAACCGCAACGGCTGGACGCATTCCGGCGACGCGAAGAAACTCGCGAGCTATTACGCGTGGGACGCGCCGATCCGTGCACCCGCGGCCGGCGTGGTCACGGAGTCGGTCGACGGATTCGCCGACAACATCCCCGGCAACACCGATCCGTTCGCGCCCGCCGGCAATCACATCGTCATCGATCACGGGAACGGCGAGTACTCGCTGCTCGCGCATTTCCGCAAAGGCAGCGTCGTCCCGAAAACCGGCGATCGCGTGAAGCAGGGCGACGTCGTCGGCCATTGCGGCAACAGCGGCAACACCAGCGAGCCGCACCTCCACTATCACCTCCAGAACGGCCCGAAGTTCGGCGGCGCCGAGGGCCTCCCCGCCCAGTTCGTGAA
>Ga0105242_10000934_pt1 | contig 22763 bp, 18 predicted proteins | sample KBSM24metaG_FD_81521 | JGI IMG/M metagenome (GOLD analysis project Ga0105242, IMG submission 81521) | Miscanthus rhizosphere microbial communities from Kellogg Biological Station, Michigan, USA - KBS M2-4 metaG | ecosystem: Host-associated > Plants > Roots > Rhizosphere > Soil | place...
CGGCGCGCTCTACATCGAGGCGGTCTCGCGCGAGGACTATGAGCGCGACATCATCGACGAGGACCTGACCGACGGCCGCGTCTTCCGCCACAGCGCCGAGCTCTACCGCAGCGGCCTGCGCGAACAATTCGTGGAGCTGGGCGGCGGGCTGTGGCTGAGCCGGGAGGCGGAGGTGCCGCTGTTCGAGCTGGAGCACGTCGGCCGCTAGGGCACTGGCTGCCGCTGACACAGCAAAAGCCAGAAAGACAACAACGACAGCGCTGGCCGCACCGGAATTCAAGGAGTTCTTGCACAAAGCCTTGTTTGAGCAACGTACCAGCCTGCTCCTGATCGGCCTGATCGCCTTGGGAAGTATGTACTTCCTCGGCGTTTCGGCACTTCGCTGCAAGAGTGCCCGCGAATTGCGCGCACGCCAGCTCAATCCCGCAATGCCCGCACAGCAGATGGAACTGGATTTCGGCAACCCGCCGTAAGCCGGGGACAAGGGCCGCAACAGCCAAGCCGGCGAAGGGAGTCGTCAGTCACAATCGCGGCCCCGATGCATTCGCCCATTCCCCCCTCCCCCCACGCCGTCTCCCGCCTGCGCGCCGCACGCCTAGCCCGCAGCGCCAAGCCCTTCCTGGCCCGGGGCGGGCCGCGGGGCGAGCGCTGCCCGGGCTGCCGGCTGCCGCCCGGCCATTGCCTGTGCGCGGCGCGGCCGCAGGTGCCGGTGGATGCGGGCATGTGCCTGCTGATGGCCGACATCGAGCCGCTCAAGCCCAGCAACACCGGCTGGCTGATCGCCGATGTGGTGGCCGACACCTTCGCCTTCGGCTGGGCGCGCACGCAGGTGGACCCGGGCCTGCTGGCGCTGCTGCGCGATCCGCAGTGGCAGCCGTATGTGGTCTTTCCGGGCGAGTTCGTCGATCCGCAGCGCGTGGTCACGCAACTGCTGCCGCCCGCAGCGGCGGCCACCGCCGCTCAGGCGGCAAGGGGCGCGCCAGCGGCAGCCCCCAGGCGCCCGCTCTTCGTGCTGCTGGACGCGACCTGGCCCGAAGCGCGCAAGATGTTCCGCAAGAGCCCCTACCTCGACGGCCTGCCGGTGCTGAGCCTGGAATCGGGCCAGCTTTCGCGCTACCGGCTGCGGCGGTCCACGCGGGGTGACCATTTCTGCACGTCGGAGGTGGCCGCGCTGTGCCTGGAGCTGGCGGGCGAGATCCGCGCCGCCCGCGTGCTGGAGGCGTATCTGGATGTCTTCACCCACCACTATCTGCAGGCCAAGCACCAGTTGCCGCCGCACTGGGACGGCGACGAACACCGGCGGCTGCGGGCGCTGGCGGCGGGCGATGCGCTGCCGGACGAGGCCGTGGAGCCACCCTCAGCCTGACCCTGCGGCCCAACAGCCGCTGAGAACGTGTTCACGATCTCGCAGGGGATCGCGTTGGAGCGCAATCGGGATGAGTGGATGCTTCGGGTGCGCCGCATGGGCTCATGCCCATGCAAGCAGCCGGGGCGTCAAAACTCGTTGCCATGGCCCGATTTCGCTCCCACCCGAAGGGCAGGGGTGTGGGCGGGCGGTCTGCGGCGTTGCGGCGCTTGTGGATAGCCGTGCTATCCACTGCGCACCGCGCCTTGCATCCCATCCCGCCCACACCCCTGCGCGACCCCTGGGAGATCGTGAACACGTTCTTACATCCGCCCCACGATCGGGCGATAGGATGGCCGGCCCGACCGTCACCGCGGCCCGACCGCCGCAGCCGCCCACTCCATGCAACGCCGCCTCCTGATCGCCACCGCCCCTGCCGCCGTCTTCGCCGCCCTGCTGGGCTGCGCCGCGACGGCGTCGGCCGGCCCACGCTACACCATCCCCCGCGAAGAGATCGAAGAGACGCTGGCCCAGCGCTTTCCACGCCGCTTTCCGCTGGCCGGGCTGGTGGAGCTGAACGTGCAGGCGCCGCGCATCGTGCTCAAGCCCGAGCGCAACCGGCTGGCGGCCGACATGGCGGTGGACGCAGGCGGCCCGCTGCTGCGGCGCAGCTATCCCGGGCGGCTGAACGTGGAGTTCGGCCTGCGCTACGAGCCCAGCGACCGCACCGTGCGGGCGCACGACATCCAGCTGAATACGCTGGAGTTTCCCGACCTGCGGCCCGACGCGGCGGCGCTGCTGGCGCAGTACGGGCCGCAGCTGGCGCGCGAGTCGGTGGGCGAGGTGGTGCTGCACACGCTGCGCCCGCAGGACCTGGCCCTGCCCGACGGGCTGGGCATGCAGCCTGGCGCCATCACCGTGACCGACCGCGGGCTGGCGGTGGAGCTGGTGCCCAAGCCGCTGTCCTGACGGGCGGCACGCGCCGCTCCAGCCACCACGGCCGCCAGAGCGCTATGGAAAAAAGAGCTAGATGCGCACACCCCACCTGGGCTGGCGGCACGAATGGCTTGCAGGACGGCCTGCAGGGTGACTCGCAGGTGCGCTGCCGTCCTGCACCGCGCGCGCGGCGCTTGGGCCACCCTGTGCGGATGAACGCCCCAGCCTCTCACCCCCCCTCCGCCCCCCGCGCCCCTGCGTCTTCCGCTGCAACGCCGGCGCCCCCTGCAACCCAGCAGCACGGGCCTGCCGGCGCCCTGCGGCCCAGCCCGCGTTTGGCCGGCCAGGTGGCGCTGGTCACCGGCAGCGCGCAGGGCATCGGCCTCGCGGTGGCCGAACGGCTGGCGCAGGAGGGCGCGCACATCGCCCTGCACGTGCGCAAGGAGGACGAGCGCTCCGCCCACGCGCAGCAGCGCATCGCCGTCACCGGCCAGCGCTGCGAGGTCTTCTCGGGCGACCTGAGCGACGTGCCGCGCATGCAGGCCCTGGTGGCCGAGGCCGACGCCGCCTTCGGCCGGCTGGACGTGCTGGTCAACAACGGCGGGCTGGAGCTGCGCGCCGACTTCCTCGACACCACCGAAGCCGACTACGACACGGTGCTGGACGTGAACCTCAAGGGCGCGTTCTTCACCGCCCAGGCCTTCGCGCGCCGTCTGCGCGACGCCGGGCGGCCGGGCCGCATCATCCACATGAGCTCGGTGCACGAAGACCTGCCTTTCCCGCACTTCACCTCGTACTGCGCCAGCAAGGGCGGGCTGCGCATGCTGATGCGCAACATGGCGATCGAGCTGGCACCGCTGGGCATCACCGTGAACAACGTGGCGCCTGGCGCCATCCGCACGCCCATCAACGATGCGCTGATGCAGCAGCCGGACAAGCTCGCGGCGCTCAAGGGCCAGATCCCGCTGGGCCGCCTGGGCGAGCCGCCCGACGTGGCGGGCGCGGTGGCCTTCCTCGCCTCGCCCGATGCGGCCTACATCACCGGCGCCACGCTGGTGGTGGACGGCGGACTTTTATGGAACTATGCGGAGCAATGAGGACCGCACAGACATGAGCAGCATGAGCGCCACCACCGCCCCGCCCGCCTCCATCAATCCAGCCGCCGCTGCGGCCGGCCAGCGCATCTCCGACCGGCATCCGGCCTACCGCATCCACCTGAACCTCTCGCGCGTGCAGGCGCCGGGCGCGCCGCCCTGCGACCACTGCACGCCGGCCGACCGCTACCAGGAACTGTTCATCGCGGTGCAGAGCCAGCAGGTGTTCGCCGACAGCAAGACCTTCGTGGACTGCGCCCCGCTGCAGGAGCCCGAGGCGATCCTGGCCGCCTACCGCTCGCTCCACGCGCAGCCCGGCTTCGACCTGGGCGCCTTCGTCATGGAACATTTCAGCTCGCCCGAGGTGACGAACGACGACTACGTGGGCACGCCCGGCCTGTCGCTGGCCGAGCACATCGACGCGCTCTGGCCCGTGCTCACGCGCAGCCCCAAGGAACACCCGCAGCGCGGCTCCGCCCTGCCGCTGGCCCACCCCTACGTGGTGCCCGGCGGGCGCTTCGCGGAGCTCTACTACTGGGATTCGTACTTCGCCATGCTGGGCCTGGCGGCCTCGGGCCGCACCACGCTGCTGCACCACATGACGGACAACTTCGCGCGGCTGATCGACGCCTTCGGCTTCGTGCCCAACGGCACGCGCACCTATTACCTGAGCCGCTCGCAGCCGCCGCTCTTCGCCTCCATGGCCGAGCTGAGCGCGCTGGCCGGCGGCCCGCCCGTGTCGCAGTACCTGCCGCAGCTGCTGCAGGAGCACGCCTTCTGGATGGACGGCCTGCACGTGTTGCACCCCGGCGATGCGCGCCGCCGCGTGGTGGCGCTGCCGGGCGGCGAAGTGCTCAACCGCTACTGGGACGACCGCGACACGCCACGCGAGGAATCGTGGCGCGAGGATGTGGAAACCGCCTCCCTGGCCGACCGCCCCTCGCCCGAGGTCTACCGCGACCTGCGCGCGGCCTGCGAGTCGGGCTGGGATTTCTCCACCCGCTGGCTGCGCGCCCCCGACCCGGCCGACCCGGCCACGCTGCAGCTCTCGCAGATCTGCACCACGCAGCTGCTGCCGGTGGACCTCAACGCCTTCCTCTACCGGCTCGAAGTCTCCATCGCCAAGGCCAGCCAGACCCTGGGCGACGCCGCCACGGCGCGCCACTTCCACGAGCTGGCCGCGCACCGGCGCGAGGCCGTCAACCGGCTGCTCTGGAACGAGGCCGAGGGCGCCTATTTCGACTACGACTGGAAGGCGGGCGCGCTGCGCACCTGCCTCACCGCCGCTACGCTGGTGCCGCTCTACGCCGGCATGGCCACCGAGGCGCAGGCCGCCGCCGTGGCCCGCACCGTGCAGGCGCGGCTGCTGGCGCCCGGGGGCCTGTCCACCACCGAATGCGCCAGCGGCCAGCAGTGGGACCGGCCCAACGGCTGGGCGCCGCTGCAGTGGATGGCCGTGCGCGGGCTGGAGCGCTACGGCCACCGCGAGCTGGCGCTGGAAGTGCGCCGCCGCTGGATCGACACCGTGCGCGCCGTCTATCAGCGCGAAGGCAAGCTGGTCGAGAAATACGCCCTGCGCGCCCATGAGCACGACACCGCTGCCGGCGGCGACGGCGGCGAATACCCATTGCAGGACGGCTTCGGCTGGACCAACGGCGTGGTGCAATGCTGGCTGGACCCGCGCTACGACACCGAAGCCGCCGCCCAGGCCATCTACTACGGCCCGCCGGACGAAAGCCTGATGCGGCAGAGCTGGGCCGACGAGCCCACGGCCGCGGACAGCGCCACGGACGACGCCGCGCGCGGCGGCTGATCCGCCGGCTGCAGGCGTAGGCTTCTTCTGCCTGCGCCTGCCACCCCGCCGCCCCCTCGGCAACCCACCCACAGCGCAACGCGCTGCGGCGGTGCGGCGGTGCGGCGGTGCGGCGGTGCGGCAGCAGCATTGCCCCGCCGCCGCGCCACATCCCGTCCAACCTTCGTCATTTCACAGAGAGAGGATTCACCCGCATGGATAGAGAGCTCGCTTCCGCCACCGCCTGGCTGCACACCGAAACCTTCTGGGGCCTGACGGCCTCCAGCCTGCTGATCGCCGCAGCCGCCGCCCTGCTGACCTACCTGGTGCTCACGCTGCTGCTGCGCTGGGCCGTGGGCCGGGCGCAGCGGGTGGCGGCAGGGCAGGCCGCCCAGGCGCCGCGCGGCGGGCCGGCCTCCATCGCCGTGCAGGTGCTGGCCGGCACCAGCCGCCTGCTGATCCTGCTGGCCGCGCTGCTGGTGGGCGCGGGCCTGCTCGATCTGCCCGGCCGCTGGCCGGCCAAGGTCGATCAGCTCTGGTTCCTGGCGCTGGCGCTGCAGGTGGGCCTCTGGGGCACGCGCGCCACCGCGCTGGTGGTGGAACGCTACCGGCAGCACCACGGCGCCACCGGGCCGGCGCAGATGAGCGCATCGGCCACGCTGATGTCGTGGGGCCTGCGCACGCTGCTCTGGGCCACGGTGCTGCTGGCCATCCTCTCGAACCTGGGCGTGAACATCACCGCCTTCGTCGCCAGCCTGGGCGTGGGCGGCATCGCCATCGCGCTGGCGGTGCAGAACGTGCTGGGCGACCTGTTCGCCTCCATGGCCATCGCGGTGGACAAGCCCTTCGAGGTGGGCGACTTCATCGTCGTGGGCGGCGTGGCCGGCACGGTGCAGCAGATCGGCGTGAAGACCACGCGCATCCGCGCGCTGAGCGGCGAGCAGGTGGTGATGAGCAATACCGACCTGCTCAAGCAGACCATCAACAACTACCGCCACATGCGCGAGCGGCGCATCGTGTTCAACTTCCGCGTGCCCTACGGTACCCGCGCCGACACGGCCGAGGCCATCGCCCAGGCCGTGCGCCGCATCATCGAGGCCGAGCCCAACGCGCGCTTCGACCGCGCCCACCTGCAGTCGTTCAGCGAAACCGGCCTGGCCTACGAGGTGGTCTATATCGTTCTGGATGCGGGCTACAACGTCTATATGGACCTGCAGCAGAAGATCAACCTGGCGCTGATGCGCGAGCTGGAGGCCCTGGGCGTGGACTTCGCCGTGCCCGAACGCCGCCTGCACCTGGCCAGCCTGCCGCCGCAGCCCCCGGCCGCGCCGCTGCAGGCGGGCTCGGCCCCGCCCCGGTCGGCATGACGCTATGGTTTGAATAGCAGACCGCACCCGTAGAATCCGCGCTCCGCCCCAAAAGGGCCGGAGCGCTTTTTTTTCCACCCCCGTTTCCCGGACACCCCTCCCATGACCCGCGACACCGCCCGCCAGAACGAACTCAAGAAGATGGAGCTGTGCGAGCCGTGCTCGGGCATCCAGCGCAACTGGCGCCGCGCGCCCGGCCATGCCGAGCTGGTGCAGCGCGGCAGCCGCAAGGAAGAGCGCGAGGACGGCCGCATCGTCACCGTCACGCGCTACCGCTGCGACCGCTGCGGCACGGCCTGGGAATACGAGAACGACAAGGCCGACCAGCACGTGGGCTGGTCCGTCGTCGGCGGCTGAGCGGCCCTTCGCAGGCCGGGCGCTCAGCGCAGGCTGCCCGGCGGCGGCTGCAGCACCGAAGGGTCGGTATGCACCAGTTCCAGCGGAAAGCGCTGGCCCGCCAGATAGTCGCGGATGCATTCGAGCACCAGCGGGCTGCGCAGCCGGTCGGCGCAGCATTCGATCTCTTCGAGCGTCATCCACACCGTGCGCACGATGCCGTCGTCCAGCGTGCGCCAGGCATGCGGCGCGCCCACGCTGCCCGCGAAGGCGAAGCGCATGTAGGTGATGTCGTCGCCCGTGCGCGTGCGCGTGAAGCGGTTGAGATAGACGCCCACCAGCGCGGCGGGCGTGAAGTCGCAGGCGGTTTCTTCGAGCACCTCGCGGATGCAGCCCTGCATGGGCGACTCGCCCGGGTCCAGGTGGCCCGCAGGATTGTTCAGGCGCAGCCCGTCGGTGGTGTCTTCTTCCACCAGCAGGAAGCGGCCTTCCTGCTCGACGACGGCGGCGACGGTGACGTTGGGTTTCCAGCGGTGGGGCATGGCGGCATTATGACCACGGCCCCGGCGCCGTGCAGCCCACGCGTCAGGAACGCGGCGGCGGCGGCGCGGGCCGCAGCACCAGCCACAGCGCACCACCGATCAGCCCGCCCCCGGCGGCGTGTGCCCAGGTGGCCGCCTCGCCCAGCACCAGCCAGCCCCAGGCCACGCCGAACGGCGGAATCAGGAAGGTCACGGTGAGCGCCTTGACCGGCCCCACGTCGGCGATGAGCCGGAAATAGAGCACGTAGGCCCAGGCCGTGCAGAGCAGGCCCGTGGCCAGCAGCGCGGCCCAGACCACCGGCGACGCAGCCATCCAGGCGGCTGGCAGGCCCGGATGGCGCCATGCCTCCCAGGTCGCGAAGGGGGCCAGCACCAGTACCGCGCCCCACTGGCTGCCCAGCGCGACCAAGCGGCTGTCGAGCCCGCCGCGCGCAGTGATCCAGCGCCGCGTGAGAAAGCCCGCCGTGCCGTAGCAGGCCGTAGCGACCAGGCAGGCACAGATACCGCCCAGCGCTGCGGGCGTGAGCGCCACCGGCCCGGCCTGCGCCAGCACGGCCACGCCGGCCATGCCCAGCAGCACGCCGCCCAGCCGCGCGGCGGTGATGCGCTCGCCGAAGGCCAGCGCGCCGATCAGCACGCCCATGAGCGGCGTGGTCGCATTCAGGATCGCGCTGTAGCCGGCCGGCAGCACGCGCGCGGCCAGCGCGAACATCATGAACGGAATGCCGGAATTCACCACGCCCAGCACCAGCGCCGCGCCCAGCTTGCCGTGGAAGGCCGGCCGCAGCCGCGCCACCGCGACCAGGGCCATCAAACCCGCCGCCGCCAGCACCACGCGGCCGAAGGTGGTGGGCACGGCCCCCAGCACCGGCACGGTCATGCGCACGAAGAGAAAGCTGCCGCCCCACAGGGCGGCCAGGGTGAAGAGGCGAACGAGGCTGGAGATGTTCATGGCGTGGTCGAGCCGGCGATGCGAAACAGGTGGTGAGGCGGTGAGGGCCAAGGGAGTCGGAAGCCTGCGGATTGTGCGAACCGTGGATAGCTGGCACAAACGATTTATCCTGTGAGCCTGTTGAGCTTTTCTAAACACCCATGCGTCTTCCACCCCTCGTGTCCGTGCGTTTCTTCGAAGCCGCGGCGCGCCACCTGAGCGTTCGGCGCGCGGCGGCCGAGCTGCACGTGACGCCGGGAGCCGTGTCGCAGCAGGTGCGCAAGCTGGAAGACTTCCTGGGCTGTGCGCTGTTCGAGCGGCAGGCGCGCGGCCTGGCGCTGACGGCGGCGGGGCGCGACTATCAGGCGGCCTGCGGCGAGGCGCTGGGGCGCATCGGTCAGGCCACGTCGCGCCTGCTGGCAGCGCACGAACGACGCGTGGTGCTGGTCAGCTGTACGCCCGGCTTCGCCGCGCAATGGCTGGTGCCGCGCCTGCAGACCTTCCTGCAGACGGCGCCGCTGCTGGACGTGCACGTCAGCACCACCCAGCGCCTGGTGGACCTGCAGGCCGAAGGCGTGCAGTTCGCCGTGCGCCATGGCTGCGGCCCCTATCCCGGGCTGCGGTCCGAGCGTCTGCTGGACGACGACCTGATCGCCGTCTGCAGCCCGCGCCTGGTGGCGCCGCGCCGCATGGCCCGCACGCACGACATCACCGGCGAGCGGCTGCTGCACGACGGCCAGCGCGACGACTGGCGCCTGTGGTGCCAGTCCCGGGGCCTGCCGGGCGTGGATTGCGCGCAAGGGGTGGTGTTCGCGCATTCCAATGGCGCGGTAGAGGCCGCGCTGGCGGGCCGGGGCTTCGCGCTGGTGCGGCGTGCCCTGGTGGCGCGGGAACTGGCCGCGCGGTCGCTGGTCGGCGTGCAGGGCGACGACGGCCTGCCCACGCCTCTGGCCTACCACCTGGTGTATGCGCCCGACACGCTCATCGACCCGGCGCTGCGACAGTTCCGCGACTGGATCGTTGCGCAGGCGGCAGAAGAGGCGTGAGAACGACCGGGCGCACGCCCTAGCCCGGACCTTCCCGCACCATGTAGACGGCCCCGTCGCCATAGCCGGCCAGCCGCTGCCGCTGCGCCGCGCCGGCCAGTGCCCGCACGGCGAAGCCCTGCCGCGCCCAGTAGGCCTGCGTGCCCTGCACCGACACCAGGGCGGCATGCCGCAGCCCGTCGGCGCGGGCGCCCTGCCAGGCGGCCGCCAGCAGCCGCTGCGCCAGGCCCTGGCCGTGGAATGCGGGCAGCACGGCCATGTCGTGCAGGTAGAGCGTATCGGCGGCGGTCCCCGGCACGGCGCAGAAGTCGCCCTGCAGCGGGGTAATGTGGCCGAGCACGCTGCGGTAGGCGGCCAGGTACGCGACCAGCGGGCCTTCCGCCCCATCGGCGCCGCGCACCAGCGCCAGCGAGCACTGCGCCGCGCCGGCCAGCCGCCGCGCGAACACCGCCGCGCCTTCGATCAGGCCGTCGCCATAGCAAGCGCGCTGCACCGCGAGCAGGCCGGGTACGTCGGCCGGCCGCAGCGGACGCAGCCGCAAGCCCTGCGCGGGCCAGCCGCAGGCGATGGATGAAACGTCGCGATCGGTCATACGGATTGAAAAGAAACGTCATCGAAGTGCCGCGGAACACGCTTGCCTTGCGGCAAGATCATGCGGGGCGGCAAGGGATATGTCAGTATCGCCCTCCCGACTCGCCGATTGCCCGGCACCGCCGGACCTGCCAGGGCTGGCACGCCGCCCGTTTTTGCTGATTGCCATGTCCCTGAGTCGCCTGTTGCACCTGCTGAGCCTGACGCTGGCGGCCGTCACCGCCGCGCTGGTGGTGCGGGCCGGCGTGCAGGAATGGGGACGATGGCAGCAGGCCGTGCGCGGGTCGCAGGCCATTGCCCTGCTGCAGGCGGACCTGCTGGTGGCCGAGCGCCTCTCCTTCGAGCGCGGCCCGGCCAATGCGCTGATGGGGGCCCGGCAGGAGCCGCCCGATCCCGAACGGCTGCGCACGCTGCAGCAGGCACGTGCGCGCACCGACGCGGCTCTGGCCCGCTTGGCCGAGCTGCTGAAAACGCAGCGGCAGCCGCAGATACCCGGGGCTGAAAGCCAGCTCCAGAACATCGCAGCCCGCCTGTCGGAGGCGCGCAGCAGGGTGGACGCCACCATCGCCCAGCCGCCGGCGCAACGCGCTGCGGCGCAAATCCAGGCCAGCGTGCAGGCGATGATCGCCATCGTGCCGCTGCTGACGCCCCTGACCAATGCGCTGGAGCAGGCCGCCCGGCAGACGCAGCCCGCGACGGAAAGCCATCTGCAGACCCTGCGGCTCACTTCCGATCTGCGCGAGCAGGCCGGCTTGCTGGGTTCGCACTTCACGGCGTCGCTGACGAGCGGGCAGCCCTTCGCACCCAACGAGCGTCTGGCCATCGAGCGCACGCGCGGGCACATCGGCACGCTGCAGTGGCTGATCGAGCAGCGCCTCAGCGCGCCCGACACGCCCCCGGTGATGGCCGAGCGCTGGGCCGCCGTGCAGCGCGGCTACTTCGACGAGGCGCAGCGGCAGTTGGTGGCGCCGGTCATCGCGGCCGGCAACCCCGAAGGCCACGAGCGGTTTCAATGGACGGCTGCGCAATTCGCGGACCGCTACGTGCCCAGGCTGCAGCTCATCGTGGCCCTGCGCGACGCGGTGCTGGTCCATCTGCAGGAGCAGGCCGCCGCCGTGCAGCGCGCCGCCCTGCACAGCCTGGCGCTGGTGATGGCCGTGTCGTTGGCGCTCGTGCTGCTGACGGGCTATCTGCTGCTGACGCTGCGGCGGCGCGTGCTGCGGCCATTGGCGCAGGTGACCCGCGCGCTGCAGGCGCTCACGCGCAACGAGCTGGAAGCGCCGCTGCCGCAGATCACCGTGGAGGACGAAGGCGCTGCCGTGGTGCGGGCCGTGCGCGCACTGCAGCAGCAGATCCGGGCACGGCAGATGCTGGAAGTGGAGCGCGACAGCCTCATCGCGCAGCTGCGCGAGCAGTCGCTCACCGACGAGCTGACGGGCCTGCCCAACCGGCGCGCCTTCTTCGCCGGCGCCGCGCAGCGCCTGTCGCTGGCGCTGCGCCAGCGGTTCGAGGTCGCGGTGGTGATGCTGGACGTGGACTCCTTCAAGGCCTTCAACGACCGCGCCGGCCACACCACGGGCGACGCCGCGCTGCGCATCGTGGCGGCGGCCATGCGCTCGGCCCTGCGTTCAGAGGACAGCGCCGCCCGCTACGGCGGCGAGGAGTTCGTCGTGCTGCTCGCGCCCTGCTCTCTCGCCCAGGCCCGGCTGCTGGCCGAACGGGTGCGGGAGGCCGTCGCCGCCACCCCCGTGCCGCTGCCCGACGGCAGCGCGGCGCAGCTGACCGTGAGCCTGGGCGTGGCGGTCTCCAGCATCAGCGGGTTCGATCTGGAGCAGTTGCTCTCGGATGCGGACGATGCGCTCTACCGCGCCAAACGGGGCGGGCGCAACCGGGTGGAGCTGGCCGAAGAACCGGCCGCCGAGGCCGGGGCAGCGGCGACGATCGGATAAGGACCACACGATGCTATCCATTCGATAGCTGATGGCGCTGATTCCGCAAGCGCCAGCGCGGCAAAAGCCTCACAAGCGACGCGAGGCGCACGGGCATGCGGCTGCAGGCCAGCCCGGCCCAGGCGCCAGCGCGGCCTTCAGCGCGGCAGCGCCGGCGGCTGCACCAGGTCGTCGAGCGACAGGCCCTTTTCCTGGAGCAGCGCCTCCAGCACGGGCTTCAGGCGCCCCAGGCTTTCCTGCACGGCCTCGCGCACCGTGTCCACCACCACCTGGGTACTGCGCTCGATCTCGATGTTGAGGCGGTCGCCCTCGCGCTTGCCCTCGAACACCGTGGCGCGGCGGGTTTCGGGGATCAGCCAGACCTCGAACCAGCCCTCCTGCCGGTCGACCTCGGCCACCGTCAGGCTGGCGCCGTGGATGGCGATGTAGCCCTTGGCGAAGACGTAGCGGCGGAAGGGCTCGGGCACGGCCACGCGCCAGACCAGGTTGTTGTCGAACTCCCGGCGTTCCACGAGCGTGCCGGTGAAATCGATGTGGCCCGAGAGCGGGTGGCCGCCGATCTCGGCGCCGTCCTTGGCGGCGCGCTCCACGTTCACGCGGTCGCCCTCGGCGTAGCTGCCCAGCGTGGTGATGTTCAGGCTCTGCAGCATCACGTCGAAGTTGGCGCGCGTGGGCGAGACCAGCTCGGTCACCGTCAGGCACACGCCGTCGGTCGCCACGCTGGCGCCGATGGCGAGGTCTTCGCAGAAGCCTGCGGGAAAGTCGAGCGTGAAGGTGCGCAGGCCCGCGCGGTCGGTGATGGCGGCGATGCCTGCCGTGGCCTGGACGATGCCGGTGAACATGGTGGACGGTCTGCTAGGAGGAAGGAAAAGGCGGCGAAACGGGCGAAGGGCGATTCTGCCAGCCGCCTCCATCCCGATGCTGCGGCCATGAAAAAGGCTGCCCATCGGGCAGCCTGTGCGGTCGGCGCGGCGGACTTTCAGCGGGCGCGCAGGAAGTCGCCCACGTCGAGCAGCACCAGCTCGTTGTCGTCGGCCTGGTTGGGCTCGCGGCTGGAGCTGAAGGGCAGGTTGTTGTCGTTGCCGACCACGATGTGGGTCGGGTCCACGATGTCCACGTTCTCGATGGTGAAGAACGGGAAGGCGAGCACGCCGCCCGTCAGGGGCTTGCGGGCCAGGTGCTGCGGGTCCTGGATGTTCAGCAGGTCGATGTAGCCCACCTTGCGCAGCGGGCCGCCCGCGTTGGCGTCGGTCAGCTCCACCTTGTAGACGCGCTTGAACTTCGCCACGTCGGAGAAGCAGTCGGCGCGCTTGGTGCCTTCGGGGCAGGCCTTGTCGGGCGTGCCTTCGCCGTTGTCGCGTTCGATGACGAGGCCCATGGTGGGGCTGACCATGTTGAAGTCGCCGATGGCGTTCTGGTTGGCCTCCAGCACGTACTTCCAGTGGCGGCCGGTCCACTTCTCGGCCTTCACGTCGAATTCGAGCACGCGCAGGTACTGCTTGCCGCCTTCCACCGATTCATAGGCCTTGGCGGATTCGTCCCACACCGGGCCTTCGAGCAGCGCGTAGAGCTTGCTGCCGTCGGGGCTCGCGGCCATGCCCTCGAAGCCCTTGGAGCGCTTGATGTCGAAGGCCGGGGCCTTGGCGTCGGGCGCGCCGGCGGTGGTGACGGCCGGGTTGTCGGGCGAGCGCACCACGCGCCCATCGACCTGCGTGTCGAACACGGCCAGCACGCGGCCCTTCAGGTCGGCCTTGATGAGGTAGGGGCCGAACTCTTCGCCGATCCAGAGCGCGCCGCCCGCGAACTGGAAGCTCTCGGGGTCGAAGTCGGCGCCGGTCAGGTAGCGCTGCCGGGTGCCTTCCTCGGCGATGCGGAAGGGCACCTTCTTGTCGGGGTCGTGCAGGAAGACGGTCTTCAGGCGCTTGAACCGGCCGCTCTTGAAGTCCACCTGGTAGTGGTTCAGGTAGAGCATGAAGTCGGGCGAGTTGGCCTTGGAGCCGGCGCCGTTGTCGGTCAGGATCCAGAAGCTGCCGTCGGGCATGTGCTTGATGCCCGAATGGCCTTGCGCGGGCTGGCCCTCGAAGGGCAGCGACACGCCCGTGGGCCGGCCGGCGGACTGGCCTTCGACCGTGCCCACCGCGTCCACGCGCCGGGCCGTGGTGAACTTGCCGCTGGTGCGCAGGTCGGCCGGCGCATCCGCAGGCGGGGCGATGAAGGAGCGCGCCGGCAGCACGGCATGGCCGGCCAGCACGGCGGGAAAGGCTTGCGGAGCCGTCTGGGTCTGCGGTTGCGGCTGGGCCTGTGCCGGCAGGGTGGCGATGCAGGCCAGCGCGGCGCAGGCGGCCAGGCGGAAGGTCGAAGGGAACAGCATGGGAGGCGCTCTCTCGGGGCAATGGGAAGAACCGCCACCATGCCCATGGCCCATGACGCCGCCATGACGCCGCGGCGGCAGGTGCGCGCTCAGCCGCCCGCGCGCCGCCGCTGCGCCAATTGCCAGCCCAGATAGGCGATCACCACCGCATTGAGCGCGATCACCGCCGTGGCCGCGGCCGTGGGCCGGTGAAGCCAATGCCACATCTCGAAGGGGATGTAGAGCCCGCCCGAGAGCGCGCCCAGCCACTCGCCCCAGGCGCGGTCGCGCCAGAGACCGTAGGCCTCGGCGAAGCGCAGCCCTGCATAGCCGGTGGCCATGGCGGTGAGCATCTGCCAGTCTCCATGCCCCGACCAGCGGTCGATGCCGGCCAGCAGCAGCGCCGGGTAGTGCGCGCCCGGGCTCAGTCCCACATGGCCGATGAGCGCGACCGCGATCTGGTGCAGGTCGTTGTGCAGCAGGCCCAGCACACCGACGCCGGCGACGAGCGCGACGGCGCCCTTGAGCGCCTCGAAGGCCGCGATGGTGCGCAGCGTGCGGCGGGTGCGGGGCGGGGCGGAGGGAAAGGAAGAAGCCATGGGTGGGTCCGAAGAGGGCGATGCGATCCGGGGACGGGAACTGCAGTATCCACCGGCCAGCAGCCCCGGCGATCGAACGAGGCAGCGGCCGCGCCCCACCCGCCAGCGGGCAACGTCAGGCCAGGCGGAATACCGCCACGGCCTGCACCAGCTGCTGTGCCTGCTCGTTCAGGCTGTTGGCGGCGGCGGCGCTTTCCTCCACCAGCGCGGCGTTCTGCTGCGTGGTGGTGTCCATCTGCGCGACCGCATCGCCCACCTGGGCGATGCCCGAGCTCTGTTCGGCCGTGGCGGCGCTGATCGCGCCCACCAGTTCGCTGACCTTGCGGATGGAGTCGACGATCTCCTGCATGGTGCTGCCCGCCTGGGTGACCAGCTGCGCGCCCTGGCCGGTCCGGTTCACGCTGGTGGTGATGAGTTCCTTGATCTCGCGCGCCGCGGCGGCCGAACGCTGCGCCAGGCTGCGCACCTCGCTCGCCACCACCGCGAAGCCCCGGCCCTGCTCGCCGGCTCGGGCGGCCTCCACGGCGGCGTTCAGCGCCAGGATGTTGGTCTGGAAGGCGATGCCGTCGATCACGCCGATGATGTCCGCGATGCGGCTGGAGCCGGCATTGATGTCCTGCATGGTCTGCACCACCTGCTGCACCACCTCGCCGCCCCGGGTGGCGACGCCGGCCGCGCTGCGCGCCATCTCGCTGGCCTGGCGGGCGGTTTCGGCGTTGTGCTGCACGGTGGAGCCGAGTTCCTCCATCGAGGCGGCGGTCTCCTCCAGGGCGCTGGCCTGGGTCTCGGTGCGCTGGCTCAGGTCGTTGTTGCCCTGGGCGATCTGCGCGCTGGCGGTGGCCACGCTCTCGGAGTTCTGCCGCACGGAGCCGACCACGCTGCTCAGGCGGGCCGTCATGGACTGCAGGGCCGTCATGAGCTGGGCGATCTCGTCGCTGCCCTGGATCGGCACGCGCACCGACAGGTCGCCGGCCGCCACCGACTCGGCGAGCTGCACTGCATTGCCCAGCGCCCGGCTGGTGGTGCGCGTGATGGAGACCATCACCCAGACCGCCACGCAGGCCAGCGCGGCCAGCACAGAGAGCAGGACCAGCAGCAGATGGCGCTGTCGGGCGATCTGCCGGTCGAGCGAGGTCTCCAGCAGGGTGAAGGAGGCGTTCACCAGGGCGAACTGCGCATCGACGAAGCCCGTCATGCGGGTGATCCAGGTCGTGGCCGGCAGCGTCAGCGCCTCGGGTCGCACGATCGAATCCTCCGCCAGCTTGACCGCGTCCTGGCCGGCGGCCATGGCGGCGTTGCGCGTCGACTCCACGGCGGCAGGCAGCCCACCGGAACCGGCCGCCAGATCGAGCGCCTTGCGCGCGTCTTCGTAATACTGGCGCGCCCGATCGGCCAGCGCTTCGAGGCGCGCGCGCTCTTCAGGCGAGGCCTCGCCCCGGCCCAGCAAGACCGCGCCCCGCGCCCGCATCTGCCCGAGCGACTCGGCCAGTTGCGGCAGGTGCGACAGCACGGTTCGCTGCACGAAGTACGTGGAGGCATCGGGGTCCAGCGCGAGCCCGGAACTGTTGGCCACGTCGTCGATGAGGCTGAGCAGCCGGGCGATGACGGCCGTATGCCGCTGGTTGCTCTGCGGGCCGGTGAGGGCCTTGCCCGCGACGGCGCTGGCCAGCGCGTTGAAATCCGTGGCCATGCTGTCGAAGCGGTCAGAGAGCGCCTTGTCCGCCAGCGGCGGCAATTCCTTGCGCACCTCGGCGAGGGTGGCATCGATGTCCTGCTGGCGCTTCTGGCGGTCGGCCTCTGCGGACGACGTGCCGCTCAGCACCGCAGCGGACAGCCCCCGGTGTTGCTGCATCTGCTGCAGCAGGCGGAGCATGCTGGCGGCAGGGGCCAGGCCCAGGCGCTCGGTGCGCGCCACGTCGAGCCTTTCCATCGCGATGCTGACCAGCATGACGGTGGGCACGAGAAAGAGAGCCAGCGCCAGCGCACCGATGAGTGCGAACTTGCGCGAAAAGCGGAGATGAGTGATCCAGGAAGCCATGCTGATGCGTTAAATGTTTCAATTTGCTACGCACCGTGACGACAGTTGGGTCACCCGTTGCGTGCATTGCTGAGAGGGCAAGGCACGTCTTGGTGCGCCCATGCACCAATATTAAGCATACATATTGTTACCGTGATGACGGAAGCGGTGTCGGCCTACAGCGCCCAGCCCCGGGTGTGGCGCACGAGCCTCAGCCCGCGCCTGCAGGCCTCTTTCAGGGGCCTGCCCCCCGCTCCCCTACTCCGCCCACTGCTCGCGCACTTCCAGCAGCTGCGGCTTGAGTGCGGTGAAGGGGCCCACCAGGTCCGGATCGAAATGCCGCCCGGCCTGGGAATGCAGGTAATCCATCGCCTCCTCCACGCTCCAGGCCTCCTTGTAGGGGCGGCGCGTGGTGAGGGCATCGAACACGTCGGCAATGGCGACGATGCGGGACTCCAGCGGAATGTCCCGGCCCGCTAGCCCGCAGGGGTAGCCGGAGCCGTCCCACTTCTCGTGGTGGGTCAGCGCGATCGCGCGGGCCAGGCGCAGCACGCCGCGGGGGTGCTCGCCGATGATCTCGGCGCCGATGCTGGGGTGCGTCCGCATGATGTCCCATTCGGCGGCGTCGAGACTGCCGGGCTTGCGCAGCACGGCGTCCGGAATGCCGATCTTGCCGACGTCGTGCAGCGGCGCGGCATGCAGCAGGTCTTCCGCCCAGACGCTGTCCATGCCGATGGCCAGCGCCAGCATCTGCGCATAGAGGCTCATGCGGATGACGTGCTTGCCGGTCTCGTTGTCCTTGTATTCGGCCGCGCGGCCCAGCCGCTGCAGGATCTGCAGGCGCGTGTCGCGCAGCTCCTGCATCCGGACCAGCGACAGGTGCGTGCGGACGCGTGCACGCACCACCGCCGCGCTGATGGGCTTGGCGATGTAGTCCACCGCGCCCAGTTCCAGGCCGCGCGCCTCGTCGGCCGCGTCGCTCAGCGCGGTCACGAAGATCACCGGCATGGCGGCGGCCTGCGGTTCGGCCGCGAGCTGCTGCAGGACGGCGTAGCCGTCCATGTCCGGCATCATCACGTCGAGCAGCATCAGGTCGGGCTGCTGCTGCAGCGCGATCTCGACGGCCTTGGGGCCGCTGGTGGCGAAGAGCAGCCGGTAGTCCTGCTGGAGCACCTGCCGCAGCACCTGCAGGTTGGCCGGCTCGTCGTCCACCAGCAGCAGGCGCGGGCGATGGTCCGGAAGGGTCGCGGCGCTCATGCCGACGCCTCCTCTCCCACGCCGGCCTCACCCCGGGAGCGCAGATCCTGCAGGCAATCGCGCGCTGCGTCGAAGTCGAACGCGTCGATCGCGTCCTGCAGCCGCTGCGCGTCGCGCACGGGCAGCAGGGCGAGCAAGGCGTCCAGCGCGCCGGCCGCGATCTCGCTGTGGGCCAGGGCCTGGTCCAGGGCGTCGATGGCGCTGCGCTGCTGCAGCGGGTCGGCCGCGGCGGCCGGTGCCGACGACGGCACGGGCGGCTGCTGCGCGTCGAGCGCGGGAGCAGCGGGTGCGAATGACGCGAGGGCCGCCTCCACCGCATCCAGGGCCGGCAGCAGCGCGTCGAGCGCTGCGCGCAGCGGCGCGGCCGGGGGCGCGGCTTCGGTGCCCGACGCGGCCGAGGTGAACTGTTCCAGCTCGGCGGCAAGCACCTGCACGCGCCGCATCGCCAGGTTGCCGGCGGCACCATGCAGGCGGTGGGCTGCGGCGGCCAGCATCGGCCAGTCGGCTTGCACGGCGGCGAGCTGCAAGTCCGCGGCCTGCGCACGCGCCTGGGGCAGAAAGCGCTCGATGGCCTGGCGCAGCCGGCCGGCATCGCCCCAGGTCTGATCCGCGTGCAGCCAGTCGATATCGGGCAGCGGCGCAGCCACCTGCACGGCGTCATCGGTCAGCCCGTCCGGCAGCAGGCCCAGCACCCGGCCCACCTCCTGCAGCAGGCGCGCGGCATCCACGGGCTTGCTGGCGAAGCCCGCCATGCCGGCGGCGCGGGCGTTCCGCTGGTCCTGCGCCAGCACGCTGGCCGACAGGGCCACCACCGGCGTGGGCACCCGGCCGCGCGCCCGTTCCTGCGCGCGCAGCCGGCGCGTGGCTTCCAGACCGTCCATCTCGGGCATCTGCAGGTCCATGAGCACGACGTCGAAGGCCTGGGCCGCCATGGCCTGCAGGGCGGCGGCGCCGCTGCCCACGCAGGTGACGGCATGCCCGCCCCGGGCCAGCAGCAACTCCAGCAGTTGGAGGTTGGCGGGCACGTCGTCCACCGCCAGCACGCGCAGGGGCGGCAATACGGGCAGCGCCGGCTGCGCGGGCAGCTGCGCGGCGGCCTGGGCACGCGCCAGCGGCAGGCGCACGGTGAAGACGCTGCCCTCGCCCACCACGCTCTCCACCCCGATGCTGCCGCCCATGAGCTCGGCCAGCTGCCGCGAGATGGTGGTCCCGAGGCCCGTGCCCCCGTAGCGCCGCGTGGTGGAGGGATCGGCCTGCGAGAAGGCGTCGAAGATGCGGTGCGCGCTCTTCGCATCCATGCCGATGCCCGTGTCGATCACGGCCAGCTCGACCTGGCCTGGGGCATGCCGCACCCGCAGCGTGACGCCGCCCTGATGCGTGAACTTGAGCGCGTTGCCCAGCAGGTTCAGCAGGATCTGCTGCACGCGGAAGCCGTCGCCGTGCCAGAAGTCCGGCACCTCGGCCGGGAAGTCCAGCACCAGGTCCAGCCGCTTGCTGCCGGCCTGGATGCGCAGCGATTCCATGATCTGCACGCACAGCGCGCGCAGGCTGAAGTCGGTGCATTCCAGGCCCATCGCGCCCTTGTCGAGCTTGGCGGTGTCCAGGATGTCGTTGAGCAGGCGCAGCATGGAGCGGGCCGCGTGGTGGACGGAGCTCAGATGGCGGCGCTGCACCTCGTCGAGACGGCTGTCGAGCAGCGCCTCGGTGAAGCCGATGATGGCGTTCATCGGCGTGCGGATCTCGTGGCTCATGTTGGCCAGGAAGGTGGCGCGCGAGCGGGCCGCCTGCTCGGCGGTGTCCTTGGCCTGGCGCAGGTCCTGCTCCATCGCCCGGCGCTCGCTCAGGTCGGTGGCGAACTTGATGATCTTGATGGTGCGGCCGCCCGCATCGAGGATGGGGTTGTAGGTGGCCTGGATCCACACCAGCCGCCCGTCCTTGCCCACGCGCTGGTATTCGCCCGCGTCCAGCTCGCCACGCGCCAGGCGCATCCAGAGCGCGGCATGCGCCGGGTCCCGCACGTAGTCAGGCGTGCAGAACATGGCGTGCCGCTTCCCCACCACCTCGTCGAGCGTGTAGCCCATCAGCCGCAGGAAGTTGTCGTTGGCCGTCAGCAGGCGGCCGTTCAGGTCGAACTCGGCCACCGCCTGGGCCCGGTTGAGGGCGCGCACCACGCCGGAGAACTCGGCGTTGCGCGCCTTGACCTCGGTCTCGTCCACGATCACGCCGTCGATGTACTGCACCGCAGCGCCGTCATCCGCCAGCCCGCGCCCCGTTTCGGACACCCACACCACGGCGCCGGAACGCGCCACGAGGCGGTATTCGACCCGGTAGGGGCGGCCTTCGGCGACCGCGCTCGCCACCGCGTGCCACACGCAGGCGGCGTCCTCGCCGTGGATCAGGCTGGAGAGCGCCATCTGGCCCCCGACCAACTCCTGCGCGGACCAGCCGGTGAGCGCTTCCACCGCGTCGCTGACGAACACCAGGGCCCGGTCGGGCTGGCGGCGGCTGCGGAACGCCACGCCCGGAATGTTGCCCACCAGCGAACGCAGCTGCTCGGCGTTGCGGCGGCGTTCGGCCTCCAGCGCGCGGCGTTCGGTCAGATCGACCAGAAAGCCCACGTAGAGCGGCATGCCGGGCCGTTCGACGCGGCCCACGGCCAGGCGGATCGGCACCAGCGCGCCATCCTTGTGCAGCACCTCGACCTCGCGGCTGGGGCCGACCATCTCGCCGAAGGCCGAGCGACCGTGCAGCTGCTGGTAGGCCTCGTGCTTTTCCTGCAGGGCCGGCGGCATGAGCATGACGGCGTCGCGGCCCAGCACTTCCTGCTCGCGCCAGCCCAGCATCCGCTCCGCTGCCCGGTTGAAGGACTGGATCAGGCCGTCATCCCCTACGGTGACGATACCGTCCACCGCCGTCTGCACCACGGCGCGCAGGCGCGACTCGTCGGCCATGGCCTTGCGGTAGAGCAGCCGGTGGCGCAAGGCGCCGTTGGTGGCGGTGATCAGCACACCCAGCCCCACCGCCACCGCCGCGATCGCGATCGGCAGGGAGCCGGCATAGGCGTGATCGCCCTCCGCCGGCTGCGCGACGAGGCGCACCGCATCGATGCTGATGTAGTGCATGCCGGCGATCGCCATGCCCATGACGACCCCGCCCCCGACGTCAGCCAGCCAGCCCGGCATGCTCTCGCTGCGCGATGGCTGCTGCGCGCGCAGCAGCCATTGCCGCGCATGCAGGGCCGCCACGGCCATGCCCAGGGCGAATACCACGGAGGCCAGAAAGCCCGCCACGTCGTAGCGCATGATCGGCGCCAGGGTGGAGGCCGCCATGCCGAGGTAATGCATGGCGGCGATGCCCAGGCCCACCAGCAGCCCGCTGACCGTGACGCTGCGCCCGCTGGCGTAGGGCTGCGCCAGCACGTTCAGCGCCACCCACGAGGCCAGCAGCGCCGGCAGCACCGACAGCGCGGTGATGCCGGGATGGAACACCCCCTGGCGGCACAGATCGAAGGCCAGCATGCCGACGAAATGCATCGCCCAGATGCCGCCGCCCAGCCCCAGGGCGCCCGAGAACACGACGGCCCGGCGGCCCAGGGGCGTGACCGCCACGCGCGCGAGCCCGGCCAGATGCATGGCCATGATCGAGGCCATGACCGCCAGCACCACCGACAGTGCGACCAGCCACGGGGCATGTCCCCAGGCAGCCAGCGGCCCGCGGCCGACATCGGTGACGAAGTAGGAACCCAACATTTACTTACTATTTGAAAATTTCCGGTGCGCATTCTGCCCAACGGAATTCATCCCAGCCATCGCCCGCAGGAGCATTTGAGCGGGATGTCGGGGTTTTCGTTGTGCAGAAGCCGCAGCGACAGCATCGCGCCCGGCAAGGGGCACGGCCATGCGATAGCTTCTATCTTCTAATTAGAAAGTAGCAATTGGCGAAATCAACTACCAATCCCTAGCATGGGCACATTCCCATTCGAGAGGAGCCCCACGATGTCCCGCCTGCGCGCCACCGCCCGCCGAAACCTGCCCACGCTGATGAAGACGGGCAGCTACTACCTGATCCACATCTGCGTCGCCGCCCTGGTGGCCTACGCGGTCACGGGCAATCTGATCGCGTCGCTCACGCTGAGCCTGCTGGAGCCTACGGTGCAGGCAGTGGCCTTCTTCTTCCATGAAAAGGCCTGGGACCGTGCGGCCCGCCGCCGCGAGGCTGCTGCGCTCGACACCGCGGCCGCCGCCGCCTGAACGCACCGAACGAACCACGGCCGCAGACGAAAGGAACGCACCATGCCTTCGAATCCACCGAATCGACGCAACACACCAGCAACGCAGGCCTTCCAGCACTGGCTGATGGACCGCCTGGCCGGACTGGCCTGGGCGCAGTGAGTCAGGGCCTCCGCAGGGCCCGGAGGCGAAAAGCGGGGAGAGAGCGACGGAGAGATGAAGGCCGTCAGGCGCGCACGTCGAGCAGCGCGCCCATCATGCGGTCGTTGGTGCGCAGCACCTGCAGATTGGCCGTGAAGGCATAGCTGGCGGATAGCTGGTCCACCGCCTCGCCTTCGAGCGAGGTGCCCGAGGGCGCTGCCGCCGCGTCGCCGCCCTGCGC
>Ga0105242_10000937_pt1 | contig 22733 bp, 20 predicted proteins | sample KBSM24metaG_FD_81521 | JGI IMG/M metagenome (GOLD analysis project Ga0105242, IMG submission 81521) | Miscanthus rhizosphere microbial communities from Kellogg Biological Station, Michigan, USA - KBS M2-4 metaG | ecosystem: Host-associated > Plants > Roots > Rhizosphere > Soil | place...
AGAAGACGGAGCAGCATCGGCGCGAGCAGCAGCGCCGACTGAATCGCCATCGCCATTCCGTTGCCGGTGAGCGGATCGATCACGCCGGACGCGTCGCCGATCATGAACACGCCGCCCTCGACGGCTGATCGCGCGCGAAAGATCACCGGTTCCGAGGAGAGATAACCGTCCTGCGCGGGCTCGTGTCGCGAGTAAAGCTCTTCGAGGCGCGGCTCTTCGCGGCGGATCGTGTCGATGAACGCGTCCCATCGGCCTTTGTGACCGGCGAGACGGCTCGCGTGCACGAGGCCGCAGATGTTCGTGATGCCGCCTTCGACGGCGTTCACACCGAGGTAGCCTTTCTTGAACGAATACAACTCGATGACGCTGCCGGTCGCCGGATGGTAGTGGCGTTTGAAGCCGAAGTTCCGATGCGAGGTGTCGCGCACGAAGCCGCGATGCAGCTGTTGATCGAAGCGCCCCCAGCGTCCCCACGCGCCGACGATCACCTTCGCTTTGATGTCGCCGAGGTCCGTCACCGTGACACCGTCGCGCCGCGTCGCGCCGCATTGCTGCGCGGTGCGCAGGAGGAGATCGTCGAAATAGAAACGCGACACGCCGCGCGCGGGATGGGGGAACGCGAACTCGTACGCGCGCCTGGCCCCGACGACGCGGCAGGACTCGATGCGCGGCGCGCCGGCGCGATCGATCTCGTCGATGACGCCGAGCGGCTCGAGCACCGGAAGCGCGTCGTAGGAGAGAAACTCCCCGCACAGTTTGTCGCGCGGGAACGCGTCGCGGTCATAAACCGCGACGCTGACCGCGCGCTGGGCGAGGAGCGCGGCGAGGGTGGCGCCGGCCGGACCGGCGCCGATGATCGCTACGTCTTCCACAGGAGGATTCCGAAGCGGAACGGCCAGGCGCGGACGACCTTGCGCCGCGCGGCCGGCACGCGCTCTGCGATCGTGCGCGCCTCGGCGAGCGTGTAGCCCTGGCGCACGGATGCCGGCGCGTCGAAGCGGGTGATGCGGCCGACCAGCCGAAAAGCGCCGAGGAGGAGCACGAAGAGCAGCGGGACATAGTGCCGCCGCGTGTCGTTGACCGAGACGCCGCGCCGTGCGACGCGGATCGCTTCGCCGAGGATCGCTTCGTTTTCGGCGGGCGAGAAGTGGTGAAAGAAATGCGACGACGTGACGACATCGACGGCGCCGTCACGAAAGGGCAGATGGTGCGCATCGCCGACGATGCGATGCACCGGCGAGCCGTCGCGCAGATAAAGCAAGTGCTCGATCTTGAAGTCGAGGCCGATGCGCAGGCACGACGCGGACAGCGACTCGACCAGCTCGCACGACCCCGCGCCGACGTCGAGCACCGAGTGGAGCGACAGGCTCTCAGCCTGTCGGCCCCGGCGGGCTGAGAGCCCGCCGCTCCACAAGCGGCGCAACAGTTTGCGATAGATGCGCTGCCCGCCGGCCCAGCGATTGAAACGCCGCAGGTCGCGCAGGGAGCGCTCCATGTCCGCGCGCGGCGCGTCGTGCTCGTCGAGCAGTTCGTGCGCGGGAATTCGGCGAGGGGTCAGCATGAAATCGAAGTGTGCTGGTAAGATCCTAACGCGATGGATTATCACGACATTATTACGGTTGAGCCGGACAAACGGGGTGGCCAACCCTGTATCCGAGGTCTGCGCATCACCGTGTACGACGTGCTTTCTTATCTCGCGTCGGGCATGACCGAGGAAGAGATCATCTCCGACTATCCTGATCTTACCCACGAAGACATCTTGGCAAGCCTCAGCTATGCGGCCGATCGCGAGCGTAAGACCGCGGTGTCTCACGCTTGAAACTCCTTTTCGATCACAACATCTCGCACAAGCTTGTCGCGAGCTTGTCAGATGTCTTTCCTGACAGCACGCAAACGCGTCTGCTGAATTTTGGCCGGACCAGTGATCCGCAAATCTGGCTGTTCGCAAAGACTCATGACTTTGTGTTTGTAACGAAAGACCGAGACGTGGCGGAGCTCGCGGTTCTCCGCGGCGCGCCACCGAAAGTCATATGGCTTCGCATGGGCAATTGCAAGACGGCTGTCATCGAAGGCGTCTTGCGCGCTAAATTCGAGGCGATCGACGATCTGGTGCGAGATCCCGGGAAGATTGTTTTGGAACTCTTTGACTGACCGGAAGCGCCGTTATCCGCAGCGCTTCAGCACGAGCGCCGAGTTCTTGGAGCCGAAGGCGATCGTGTTGCAGACCGCGACGTCGATCTTCGCGCGGCGGCCGACGTCGGGGACGTAGTCGAGGTCGCACTCGGGATCGGGCGTGTCGAGGTTCACCGTCGGCGGGATCGTGTCGTCGCGGAAGGCCATCAGCGTCGCGGCCACGCCCGCGGCGCCGCAGGCGCCTTGCGGATGTCCGATCATCGACTTCGTCGCCGAGCCGGCGAGCTTCGTGGCGTTCTTTCCGAATGCGAGCTTCACCGCGCGCGTCTCGATGCGGTCGTTCAGATCGGTCGACGTGCCGTGATAGTTCACGTAGTCGACTTCACTCGGATCGATCTGCGCCTCTTTCATCGCCAGCGACATCGCGCGCGCCGGCTCTTCGCCGGAGTCGTCCATGCGCACGCGGTGATAGGCGTCGCAGGTCGAGCCGTAGCCGGCGATCTCGGCGTAGATGTGCGCGCCGCGGGCGCGGGCCGTGCTCTCGCGCTCCATCACGAACATCCATGAGCCTTCGCCGAGGACGAAGCCGTCGCGGTTGCGGGTGAACGGACGCGATCCGTATTCGGGCTGCTCGTTCCAGGAGTTCGTGACGATGCGCATGATGCAGAAGCCGGTCATCACCGCCTCGGTGATCGTCGCGTCGGCGCCGCCGGTGATGATGTAGTCGCAGACGCCGAGCTTGAGGTTGCGGTACGCGTAGCCGAGGGCGTCGGTCGAGGACGTGCAGCCGGTCGAGATCAGATGCGAGAAGCCGTGGAAGTCGTAGGCCATCGAGATCTCGGAGGCGATCGTGCCGATCGTGCCGGACGGAATCGAATAGATCGAGGCCTGCTTCGTCGCGCCCTTGTACCAGAGCTCGTACATTCGCTCGCTGAACTCCACCGCTCCGCCGCCCGAGCCGAGCATCACTCCCATCTGCCTCCGGGTCTCGAGGTCGACCGCGCTCGGGTCGAGCTTCGCGTCGCGCAACGCCTCGGCCGTCGCGGCAATGGACATCGGCACGACGCGCGAAACGTGGCGGATGTTCTTCGAATCGACCCACTGCGAGGGATCGAAGTCGACCTCTCCGGCGATGCGGCAGGGGAGCGCCGAGGCGTCGAACTGCGTAATCGGGCGGACTCCGCTGCGGCCGGCCGCGACGGCGGAAAAGTAGTTCTCGCGGCCGATCCCGTTCGGGCTGAGGGCCCCGACGCCCGTGATGACGATCCGTTCGTTGTGCATGCGCGACGCATTGAAACACGGCCGGCGCGGTATTCTTTCCCGCGCTGCCCCCAGAAGGAGGTTCCTGTGAAGGTTCGGATCGTCGCTCTTCTCGTTTCGTTCTTCGGTCTCGTTGCCCACGCCCAGAACCAGGCCGACGACGTCGCGCGCCGCGCCGTCGACATGCTCGCCGGTCCGGCGTGGGAAAAAGCGCGTTACATCGCGTTCGCGTTCAATGTCGAGCGCGACGGTGCGCGCGTGGCGTCGTACGCGCAGAGCTGGGATCGCTACACCGGCGACTACCGCGTCAGCGGCAAGAACCGCGAAGGGAAAGACGTGCTGGTGATCATGAACATCAACACGAAGCAGGGGAAGGCATGGGTCGATGGGACGGAGGTCGCGGATCCGAAGGACCAGCTGACGTTCGGCTACCGCCGCTTCATCAACGACACCTACTGGCTGCTGATGGGATTCAAGACCTTCGATCCGGGAGTCACGCGCGAGTATGCGGGCGAGAAGAGCGACGCCGCCGGACACGCCTACGATCTCGTGAAACTATCGTTCGACAAAGTCGGTCTCACGCCCGGTGACGTGTATTGGATGTGGGTGAACCGCGACACCGGCCTTGTCGACGAGTGGGACATGAGACTCGAAGGATCGAAGCCCGAGGACGAGCCGTCGGCGGTGCTCTTCCACGACTACCGCCGCTTCGGCGGGCTGTTGATCTCCACGCGTCGCGAGATCAAAGGAAAGAACCAGTTCATCCGCCTCGACGACATCGTCATCGCGCCGGAAGCGCCGGCAGGTGCGTTCAAGGGTCGATAGTTCATTCCTAAAAGCGTTCTGTCTCGATATACTGCCCGCCATCCACCGGTCAGGAAATCTTCATGCGAAGTTTTTCCGGGACAACGGCCTTGGCGCTCCTGCTCTCGCTGCTCGCGGCGATCCCTCGCTCGTCAGCCGCGCCGGCGACCGAAACCACGGCCGCACCGGCTGAGCCATCAGCCGGGAAGCAGCCGGCCGAGAAACCGCCGCCTCCGAATTACTACCTCATGCTGGGAGTCTCCGCTCTGGTCACGGCCCTCCTCGGCGGAGCGGCGGGCCTGATCACGGCCTCGAGGAAGATGGGGGACTACCAGAAAAGCGACAGCGAGGCCTTCATCGAGGGAATGAAGCTCGCGCTCACGAATGAAAAAGGATCGGTCGAGCTTTGGCGCCTCCTCGAAGAGCGGCTAGTGTCGACGACGCGCGTGGAGACGGCGCTGCGCCTGCTTCTGACGAACGCGAAAGCGTCCGAGGACGTTTGGGCGCTGCTCACCGCGCATCTTTACGGAAAGAAACGCCCGGAGCTTCTCGAGGCCGTGCTCATTCAGCTCTTCACGAATCCGGACAAAGTGGCGGCGCTGGCCGGCCTGATGGGAAGCTCGCTGACGAAGGTGACGGCGCAGCTTCCCGCCGATCTCCGCACCGCGGACCTCAGCGAGGTGAAGGAAGTCGTCCGATCGGCCATGGTCGTCGGTGCGGATGCGCCGCCGATGGAGATCAAAGGAAAACAGGATGACTGAACCGGCCGGAGTCGAGATCGCGATCCAGAACCCCTCTCCGTTCTGGAGAGGCGGAACGGTGGTGACACCGTGGAAACCGATCGCCGAAAAGCGATCGATCAGCGATACGGCCGTTCATCTGATCGATACGCTCAACGACGCCGTCGTTCCGGCGCAAGTCGACCGCATCGATCGCTCCGATCCGGAGCGTGCGGTGCTGGTATTCACGCTCCCGGGTGCGATCGAGCCGGGACTCGAAGACTACGGCCGGGACTGCGCGCGATTCATCGTCGAAGAGGGAGTGGCAGCAGACGTACCCGATGCCGGGATCATCGACGTCACCGGAAAAGGGGTGAAGCTGATCAACGAACATCTCGAAGCGTGGCTGACGCTCGCCGCGGATCCATGTGACGACGGGCGGAACTGGTTCGGCGGCGCCTTCACCAGCATTCAGGTGGACCGGCTGGAAATGCTCGACGCCATCGCGGCGGTGATCGGGATCCATCACGATCCGGAGAAACGGCTGCAGCTCGATCGCATTCAGATTCCACGGCCCCCATGGGCGCCGGGCTATCTGCAATACGAGACGATGTTCGACAAGTCGTATCGGATCGAAAGCCAGACGACAGGCCCGGTGCGGGCGTCCGTCACGATCGCCTCGGAGCCGTTTTCATTCGTCGACAAGCATCCGCACACCAAGGTCGTGCAGGAATTCGAGTGCAGTCTTCACCGGGTTCTCAGCGTCTATCGCGGCGGTGACTACATCGGCGAAGACGTGTATCTGAAGGCCATCGCGGCCGGCGGCGCGTTCGCGACGAACTTTTCGTTCAGCACCGGCTATTTCCTGCAGATGGACCTGAGCCTGCGCCCAAGGGTGACGCACCATCCGTACGTGCCGGACTGGTTCGCGGTCGCCTGCGATCCGGCCGTTGCGCCGCGCCACGGATATGCATTTGCGACGGACCGGCACAGCGGCCATGTCTACAACCCGCCGCCGCACTATCCGAATCGCGATACGGAGCACAAGGCCTTCGCGTGGAGAATCGGGCCTGGAAAAGCGGCGCGTAATGTCCACACGTTCAAACACGGAACGCTCCCCGAATCGCTCAGCGAGGCGAGCGGCCAGGCGTGGTACGAGCACATCTTCAAGCCGATGCAGGCGCGAGTGCTATAGGAGGATGCATGGCATTGTCGATCGAAGAGATCGCGCGCGAGGCGGCAGTCACGAAACTCGGCCTCGACAAGGCCGTCAGGGAGTACTTCGACACGCTCGATGCCCGTCTGGAGGAAGCGGACGAGCGCGCGCAGAACACTCCCGTCAACTCCGACATGATGTTCGCGGCGCTCAGTCTCCCCATCGCGAACGGCCTGATTCACTTCGCCAGCACACGGGAGAAGCTCATCTCCGCCGAGGTGTGGATCCGCGAGCAGCTGGAAGACACGCGGCAGGAAGACGTCGATCCGCTGGCGACGTTGTCGGCTCTCACGCTCATCTATCTCGTCCACGAGGGATATGTCAGGAACCGCGCCGATCCGAAGAAGGCCGAAACGTGGAACCGGATGATCGGGCGGGTGAAGAACCTGCAGAAGATCTGAGCCGCTTCAAACGTCGGTCACGCCGTCTTCCACGTTCTTGAGGTGGAACGACAGCGACTCGAGGTTGATGCGCAGATCGACGCTCTTCACCTTCACTCCTTCCGCGAGCCGCATCTGCACCGGCGCGAAGTTGAGGATGGCCCGAATGCCCGCTCCCACGAGCGCGTCATGCACGAACTGCGCGGCCTCGGCGGTCACGGCCACGATGCCGATCTCGACGCGGTTCTTGCGCACGACGTCGGCGAGCTTCTCGTACGCGATCACGGGGATCCCGTGTCGCGACGATCGTCCGACTTTTCCGGGATCGACGTCGAGCAGGGCCACGATGTGAAAGCCGTTGGTGTTGAAGCCGGTGTAGTCGGCGAGGGCCATGCCGAGGTTGCCGGCGCCGACGATGACGACGTTGCGGGTGCGATCGATGCCGAGCTCCTGAACGAGCTGCTGCTTGAGGCGCGAGACGTCGTAGCCGACGCCGCGCGTGCCGAACTCGCCGAAGCAGGCCAGGTCTTTTCGGATCTGCGCGGAGTTGAGATGAAAGCGCTCCGCGAGGTCGTGCGAGGAGACGGTCTTCTGTCCCTGCGACTCGAGGAAGGTCAGGCAGCGCAGATAGACCGAGAGCCGGCCGGTGGTCAGCTCCGAGACTGCCTCGCGATCGTTGTTATGGTTCGGAGCCCGGGTCATGGGACGCTTACTGCTGCAACAGCACCCGCGCCGCGTTGCCCGCGGCCTGAAAGAGCGGCGTAGGGAAGAGGCCGATGGCGAGAATGCCAGCCACGGCGATCGTCAGCGCGCCGGCGGCGAACACGCCGCCCGCGGATGAGACCTCGTAACCCTCCGCCGGTTCCTTCATGTAGAGGTAATAGACGACGCGCAGGTAGTAGTAAACCGAAACGATGCTGGTGAGAATGCCGATCAGCGCCACGGTCGTATGTCCCGACTCGATGGCAGTCTTGAAAATGTAGAACTTCGAAATGAAGCCGGCCGTCGGCGGCAGACCGGAGAGCGAGAACATGCAGAGCGCAAGGGCGAAGCCGTAGAACTTGCGGCGGAACCCGAGGCCGGCGATGTCGTCGAGCGTGTGCGGATCGTTCTCGTTCTTGATCAGCAGCGACACCACGCCGAACGCGCCGATGTTCATCAGCGCATACGTGATCGTGTACACCGCCACCGCGGCCACCGAGTCTTCGCGGATGGTGAGCATGGCGATCATCATGTAGCCGACGTGAGCGATGCCGGAGTAGGCGAGCATGCGCTTCAGGTCGCGCTGCACGATGGCCACGGCGTTACCGACGATCATCGAGAGAATCGCCAGCGCGGCCACCATGCCCATCCAGTTCACTTTCGGCAGCACCGGTCCCATCGCATTGAACAGGCGGACGAGCACGATGAGCGTGGCCGCTTTCGGCGCCACGGACAGCCAGCCGGCGACGGGCGTCGGCGCGCCCTGATAGACGTCGGGCGCCCACGGATGGAACGGCGCGAGGGCGAGCTTGAAGCCGAAGCCCGACATGAGCAGCACGAACGCGATCGTGAGCAGCGGCGTCGCCTGCGCGGTCTGGAACCAGCGTCCCATCACGCTGATGTTCGTCGACGCCGTGGCGCCGTAGAAGAGCGCCGTTCCGTAGAGGACGAATCCCGTCGCGAACGCGCCCATGAGGAAGTACTTCAGGCTCGCTTCGTTCGACACCGGCATGCGCCGGTGATAGCCGACCAGGACGAAGATGCAGATCGAGAGGATCTCCAGGCCGAGGACGATGATGAGCAGGTCGAGGCCCTTGGCCATCATCATCATGCCGACCGTGCCCCACATCAGCAGCGCGTAGAACTCGCCGCCTTCGATTCCCTCGCGATCGAGATAGTCGCGCGCGAAGAGCAGCGCGAGCATCCCCGCGAGAAGGAACGTGAGATCGAAGATCATCGTGATCGCGCTGATCTCGTACGTGCCGCCGAACCACAGCCCGCCGCGGATGAAGAGGTTCTCGCTCCAGGCGGTGATGATGAACACGATCAGCCCGAGCGGCGCGAGGGCCGCCTTCGCGCGCGGCAGGAAAGCGTCGAAGAGAATCAACAGCATCCCCCCGAACGAGAGGATCAGCTCAGGGAGGACGGCGTACTGCCAGCCGGGTTCGAGGAGGGGATGGAGGGGGGTCATTTCTTGGCACCTTCCAATGTGGCGACCGCTGCCTCAGCGGTCGCGGTGCCGCTGAGGGCAGCGGCACCCACATGGCGCTCCGCCACCATCACCTCGCCGCCCGTTTCGCCGTTCATCACCGTGATCAGGTGCTTCACGCTCGGTTCCATCTTCTTGAGGAACGTGTTCGGATGAACGCCGATCCACACCATGAGCACGACCAGCGGGACCATGGCCGCGATCTCGTTCCAGGCCATGTCCGGAACGTGGCGGTTCTCTTCATTCGTGATCGGGCCGAAGAAGACTTTCTGCACGAGCCAGAGGAGGTAGATCGCGGCGAGGATCACCCCCGTCGCGGCGATCGTCGCGGCGATCGGCCAGGTCTTGAACGAGCCGGCGAGAATCAGGAACTCGCCGACGAATCCGTTCAGGCCCGGCAGTCCGACCGACGAGAGCACGGCGATGACGAAGAACGTCGCGAACACCGGCATCGTCTTTCCGAGTCCGCCGTAGTCCGCGAGCAGGCGCGTGTGGCGGCGTTCGTAGACGACGCCGACGAGGAGGAACAGCGCGCCGGTCGACAGTCCGTGATTCACCATCTGCAGGATCGAGCCTTCGATCGCGGTTTGGGTCATGGCGAAGATGCCGAGCACGCAGAAGCCGAGGTGAGAGACCGATGAATAGGCGACGAGCTTCTTCATGTCCGGCTGCACCCACGCCACGAGCGCCCCGTAGATGATGCCGATCACCGAGAGCGTGACCAGCAGCGTTGACCAGCGCATCGACGACTCGGGGAAGAACGGCAGCACGAACCGCAGGAAGCCGTACGTGCCCATCTTCAGCATCACGCCGGCGAGGATGATCGATCCGCCGGTCGGCGCCTCGACGTGCGCGTCGGGGAGCCAGGTGTGCAGCGGGAACAGCGGCACCTTGATCGCGAACGCGAGCGAGAAGGCGAAGAAGAGCAGCGCCTGCGCGCGCGGCAGGAGCTCCGTTCCGTACAGGTCGGCGATGTTGAACGTCGGGATGCCGGTCTGGTGATACGACTGGAAGCCGAGATAGATGATCCCCAGCAGCATCAGGAGCGAGCCGGTGATGGTGAAGAGGAAGAACTTGATCGCCGCGTAGATGCGATTCGCGCCGCCCCACACGCCGATCACGAGATACATCGGCAGGAGCATCAGCTCGAAGAAGATGTAGAAGAGGATCAGATCGGTGGCCACGAACGCGCCGATCATCGCGCTCTCCATGATCAGAAACGCGATCACGTACTCCTTCGGATGTTTGTGAATCGCGTTCCAGCCGGCCAGGAAGATGATCGGCGTGAGGAACGTGGTCAGCATCACGAGCCAGAGCGAGATGCCGTCGATGCCGAGCGAGTAGTTGATGCCCCACTGCGGAATCCAGGGAATGCTCTCCACGAACTGGAAGCCCGCGTGCGCATCGTCCCATCCGCGCAGCAAGCCGAGAGAGATGACGAAGACGGCGGCGGACCAGAACAGCCCCCATCCTTTGATGGCCGTCTCGGCGCGGTTGGGAAAGAAGGCGAGCACGATCGCGGCCGCGATCGGGAGCCAGACCAGGACGCTCAAAATCGGCATTGAATCCAGCTCCACTTTCTCATCAGAAAAACACCACAAACACGACCACGCCGATGAAGAACATCAGCGCGTAATTGCGAACGTTGCCGGTCTGGAAGAAGCGCATGACGTCGCCGAATCCGCGGACGGTGAATCCGAGAATCGCGGCCAGGCCGTCGATCAGCGCGTCGATGCCTTTCCAGAAGAAGCGCGCCACTACCGCGAGCGGACGGACGATGATCGCCGCGTACAGCTCGTCGACGTACCACTTGTTCTCGATCGCGCGGGCCAGCGCCGGCGCGCGCTGTTCGAACGCGTCGTCCGAGGCCAGCTCGCGATCTTTGTAAAGCCGCATGGCCAGGAACCAGCCGGCCAGGGCCACGAGCGTGGAGATGATCATCACCGTCCACTCCGTCCCCGCCGGGATTTCAAACCCTTCGATGCCGAGCCAGTGCCCGAGGAAGTTGTGTCCGATGACGTGCGGCAATCCGAGAATCCCGCCCACCGCCGAAAGCGCCGCGAGGATCACCAGCGGCACCGTCATCGACGGCGGCGACTCATGCAGGTGATGCTCCTGCTCATGCGTTCCTCGGAAATGTCCATAGAACGTCAGATACACGAGCCGGTACATGTAGAACGCCGTACAAAGCGCGGCCAGCGTGCCGAGGACGTAGATGAACTTCCCGACGCCGGGGAAGTACGGCGTCGCGAATGCCGACGCCAGGATCTCGTCTTTCGAGAAGAAGCCGGCGAACGGCGGGAAGCCGGCGATGGCGATCGTGGCGATGAGGAACGTCCAGAACGTGATCGGGATCTTGCCCTTCAAGCCGCCCATGCGCCGGATGTCCTGCTCGCCGCTCATCGCGTGAATCACGGAGCCGGATCCGAGGAAGAGACACGCTTTGAAGAACGCGTGCGTGACCAGATGGAACACGCCCGCGCTGAACGCGCCGACGCCGACTCCGATGAACATGAAGCCGAGCTGGGAGACGGTCGAGTAGGCCAGGACTTTCTTGATGTCGAACTGGCGCAGGCCGATCGTCGCGGCGAAGAGCGCCGTCAGTCCGCCGATGATCGCCACCACCATCATCGCGCTCGGCGCGAGGCGATAGAGCACGTTCGAGCGCGCGACCATGTAGACGCCCGCGGTGACCATCGTCGCGGCGTGGATGAGCGCGGACACCGGCGTCGGGCCGGCCATCGCGTCGGGCAGCCAGACGTACAGAGGAATCTGCGCCGACTTGCCGCACGCGCCGAGGAAGAGGAGCAGGCAGATCGCGGTGATCGTGCCGGTGGCGATTCCTCCCGCGGCGGCGACCTGCTGCACTTTCGCGAAATCGACGCTGCCGATGTAGGCGAACATCAGGAACATCGCCACGAGGAAGCCGAAGTCGCCGATGCGGTTGACGATGAACGCCTTCTTCCCGGCCGCGGGCGCGTAATCGGTCTCGTAATAGAAGCCGATGAGGAGGTACGAACAGAGTCCGACGCCCTCCCATCCGACGAACATGAACAGGTAGCTGCTCCCGAGGATCAGGATCAGCATCATCGCCAGGAAGAGGTTGAGGTAGGCGAAGTAGCGCCAGTAGCCCTCTTCGTGATGCATGTAGCCGACGGAGTAGACGTGGATGAGGAAGCCGATCCACGTCACGACCATGAGCATGACGATGGAGAGCGGATCGAGCTGGAAGGCGATGTCCGCGCCGATGCCGCCGCTGTTGAACCACTCGTAGAGAACGTTCAGGTGCCGCTCGCCGTGGTGATAGGCCGCGTTGTACTGAACGACGGCGACCGTGCCGAGAACCGCCGCGGCCAGCGAGGCCAGGATGGCGATCGCGGTGACGAATCCCTTGCCGGCGCGCTTGCCGAACAGCCCGTTCAGGAGAAAGCCTGCGAACGGCAGGATGGGGATGAGCCAGAGTTTGTCGAGCATGCTTCGAGTGCTGAGTGCTGAGTGCTGAGTGCTGAGTAGGTTTCACTCAGCACTCAGCACTCAACACTCAGGACTGTTTCTCCTCACGTCCCGGCAGACGCGAGGAGTGCTCGCATCTGCCTACTTCCTGTTCTCGTCCTTCACCCGATCGAGGTAGTCGTCCGAGGATGCCGGATCGAGCTCCCATCGGCGGATGTCGCGACTGCGTTCCTTTTCTCCAACCTTCAACGGCTCGACGTCGTCGTAGGTGACGCCCATCGCGCGCCCGATGTCTTCGACGACGTTCTGATCCGGCGTCGGCATACTGCTGACCGCCGACTCGTCTCCGCTGAACTGCGCCGACTCCCACTGAGCGTCGAGGTCGCCGCCCGTAATCTCCGGGTCGGCGACAGGATCGTCCCGCAGACGTTCCGCCAGTTTCCTGGAACTGGCCGTAATGTCCGGAATCGGCGGCTCAATTCGATCGTCGATCCCGTTGCGGTTCCGGTCCTTCCGTTCATTTTCTTCCCAGTCAATGAGCTTTTCGGTCTTGTCCATGGTTCAGGCTCCTGGCTGAACCATTTGCGACCTTTGAGCCAAGCTCTTAGCTCTTAGCTGTTAGCTCTTAGGGCTGCGCTCGCCGGACCGTTGCTCCCTAAGAGCTAACAGCTAAGAGCTAAGAGCTTCTTACCAGTGCATCAAATTCGCTTCATCCACATCAATCGTGTTGCGGTGATGAAACAGCGTAATGAAAATGGCCAAACCGACCGCGGCTTCGGCGGCGGCGATGGCCATGATGAAAAAGACGAAGATCAGGCCGTGGACCTGATGAAACTGCCTGGCGTAGGCGAGGAAGGTCAGGTTCACGGCGTTCACCATCAACTCGATCGACATGAAGATCGTGATGCCGTTCTTCCGGGTCAGGACGCCGACCACGCCGATCGTGAAGAGAATCGCGCTGAGGATCAGGAAGTAGTGCGTCGGAATCATGTGGCCTCTCTCTTCTGATACGTGCGCCCGCTGAGCAGCAGCGCGCCGACGATCGCCGCGAGGAGAAGAATCGACACCATCTCGAAGGGGAAGACGTAGGCCTCGAACAACGTGATGCCGATCGTGTGCGCGTCGGCGTGGAACGGGCCGTCGGGGAGCTTCTCGAAGACGGCGTACTTGACGATGTAGTACAGGAGCCCGACGCCGAATGCGGCGGCGGTGGTGTACCCGAGGAACTGTTGAATGGGACGCGTGACCGGCTCGGCGACGTGCTGCAGATTGAGCAGCATGATCACGAAGAGGAACAGCACCATGATCGCACCGGCATAAACGATCACCTGCAGCGCCGCCAGGAACGGCGCCTCGAGCAGCACGTACATCACCGCCAGCGCAAAGAACGACGCCACGAGCGACAGCGCCCCCACCACCGGATTGCGGTGCAGCACCACGACCAGCGCGAAGATCACGGCCACGGCGGCGAAGAAGAAGAAGATTGCGAATTCCATAAAGTCAGATGGCGGATGGCAGATGGCGGATGGCAGAAGATAAACCTCGTCCATCTTCTGCCGTCTGCCATCTGTCGTCTGCCATCTCCATCAGATCCACCCCGCGGCAATGAACGCCGCGACCACGAGAGTATTCAGTACGGCCAGCGGCAAAAACACTTTCCATCCGATCTTCATCAGGATGTCGTACTTGAGGCGCGGGATCGTCCAGCGCACCCAGACGAAGACGAAGAGCAGGAAGACGACTTTGATGAGGAAGAAGAGCGCGGAGAGCACGAAGCCCTGCCAGGTCGCCGGCTCGTTGTACCAGGGGATGTCCCATCCGCCGAGGTACAGCGTCGCGATCAGCGCGGACATCGTTCCCATGGCCATGTACTCGGCCATGAAGAAGAGCGCGAACTTCATCGACGAATACTCGGTGTGATAGCCCGCCACCAGCTCGGCCTCGGCCTCGGCGAAGTCGAACGGCAGGCGGTTCGTCTCCGCGAATGCGGAGACGCCGAAGACGATGAAGCTGATCCACATCGCCGGCGAGAAGACGTTCCACGCCGGAATCTTCACGGTGTCGAAGAGGACGAAGTACCCCGTCTGATGCCACACGACGTCGGTCAGCCGCAGCGAGCCCGCGACCAGGAGCACGCTCACCGCGGCCAGCGTCAGCGACAGCTCGTACGAGATCATCTGCGCCGAGGCGCGGATGGCGCCGAAGAGCGAATACTTGTTGTTCGACGACCAGCCCGCGATCGTGATTCCGTAAACCGCGAGCGAGGCCAGCGCGAACACCACGAGAATGCCGGCGCTCACGTCCGCGACGACCGGCTCGAACAGCGGACGCCCTTCGAAGAAGCGCTGGCCGAACCACACTTTCTCGGGAAGCTTGAAACTGCGGCCCCACGGCACGACCGCGATCGTGGTCAGCGCGGGGAGCAGTCCGAACGCCGGTGCGAGCGTGTAGAGCCACTTGTGCGCGCGCGCCGGGACGATGTCTTCCTTGAGGATGAACTTCAGCGCGTCGGCGAACGACTGGAAGAGACCGAACGGCCCCACGCGATTCGGGCCGGGGCGGTCCTGGATCAGCGCGCTGCCGCGGCGCTCGACCCATACCATGATCGGCGTGATGTTCAGCATCATGAAGAGCACGATGGCGATCTTCACGATGGACAGGCCGATATCGGTCGCATCGAACGGCATTACGCGCTGACCTCGGCCAGTTCTTCACGGAAGAGGCGCTCGCCGACGAGACGCAGCGCTTCGAGATCGGTGACGGCCTGTCCCTTCGGCGCGAAGGCCCGCTGGATGCGCTGCTCGCGTCCCTGCAGGTTCGTGTACGTGCCTTCTTTTTCGGGAAGGATCGCGCCGGGAATGAGCACGTCGGCGATGTCGCACAGCGGATGCGTCGCGTCCCACGAATGCACGACGAGGAACTTCGCCTTGCGGAGATTCGCCAGCACCGCCGGATCTTTGGCGCGCTCGCTGAACCGCGCGTCGCAGATATAAAGGACGTCGATCCCCTCGGCGCCATTGGTGAGAATCTCTTCCAAAGGAGGGCGGGCGTCCCGCCCGCCCCCGGCGTCCGCCACTCCTCGGTAATTCGGCCCCGCTTGCGTGCCGAGGATCCATTCGGTACGCGACTTCATCTTGATCGGGCCGATCGGGTCGACCATCAGGCCCGTCTTCGCGCCCATCCGATCGAAGAGCTGCTTCGCCGCCGCCGCTTCTTCGTTCGTCATCTGCGCGGAGAGGATGGCGAACGTGTTCTTCGCGTTCTTGCAGGCGTTCCCGATCGCGTCGAGCGCTTCGTCCCAGGTCGAGATGCCGAGGTAGTCGTCCTCGTTGCGCACTTTCGGCACGACCACGCGGTCGGTCTCGAACTGCTCATACGAGAACCGGCCGTAGTCGCACAGCCAGTGATCATTCACCTCGGGATTCACACGCGGGCGATAGCGGAAGACCTGACCGCTGCGATGTCCGATGAAGAGGTTGCAGCCGACGTCGCAGCCGTTGCACACCGACTCCGTCGATTCGAGGTTCCACACGCGCGACTCGAAGCGGAACTCGCGCGGCGTGAGCGCGCCGGTGGGACAGATGTCGGTGACGCACGCGCTCATCCAATTGTCGAGCGGCGTGCCGGGGAACACGCCCACTTCCGTCGACGCGCCGCGCTTGAAGAACCCCAGCTCGCCCGTGCCGGTGATCTCCGTGGTGAAGCGGATGCAGCGCGTGCAGTGGATGCAGCGGTTCATGTTCTGGAGCACGTGCGGCCCGATGGCCGTGCGGTCCATTCCGGGATAGGTGCGCTTGAACTCACCGTAGCGCGACGTGACGTCGCCGTAATTGAAGGAGTAGTCCTGCAGCGGGCACTCGCCGGCCTTGTCGCAGATCGGGCAGTCGAGCGGATGGTTGATGAGCAGGAACTCCATCTGCCCCTTGCGGGCCTTGTCGACTTTCTCGTTCCAGACGTGGATCTTCATCCCGTCTTTGACCGGAGTCGCGCAGCCCGCCTGCAGCTTCGGCATCCCTTCCACTTCGACGAGACACATCCGGCATTGGCCGACGACGCTAAGGGATGGGTGGTAGCAGAAGTGCGGGACGTGAACGTCGGCCGCCTTCGCGGCTTCGATCACGTTGATTCCATCCTGGACTTCGACTTCGGTTCCGTCGATGGTAACTTTAGCCATAGCTTGACGTTGCTGATGCAGATTGAGCGCCCAGTGAAATGGCGGACGGGAAGTGAAACGATTCAAGTGAAACGTTTCACAAGGGCGGAGCATACTCACGAGGCGCGAGAGCGTCAACGACGGTTGCTAGGTTGTGGAGCGGCGGGCTCTCAGCCCGCCGAATGAAAGGCGGGCTGAGAGCCCGCCGCTCCACCAACCCAGTAACCGATTCGAAAGGACACAGTGAAACGAGACCTGACCATCGCCCTCCTGGCCATCCTCCTCATCGCCGCCGTCACGTTCGCGCTCGATCGCGTCCGGCCGGATCTTCCGCTCACGCCGTCGCAGCCGTTCGCTGAGAAAACTCACGCGGCGAGCGCGCCGGCGAAGAGCGGGAAAGTGGTCATGCACGTGAACGGGCAGCCCGTCACGCAAAGCGAGTTCGATGCGTTCGCGGCGAGCGTGCCGGCCGAGCAGCGCGCGTTTCTCTCCTCCAGTCCGCAGGGCAAGCGGATGCTGGCGAACGAAATCGCGAAACTCAAGTTGCTCGAGCAGGAAGCCGAACGCCTCGGCGTCGCGAGCGATCCCGAGGTGAAGACGCAGATCGATATGACCAACGCGCAGATCGTGGCCATGCGCGCGCTGGAGAAGCTCGTCAAGCCGAAGGTCGAGGCGTACGTCCGCGCGGAGTTCGAGAAAGAGAAGCGCGACACGATCGAGCTGCGGCACATCGTCGTCGCGTATGCCGGCGGCCAGCTCCCGGGCCGCGACGGCGGCACGCGCTCGCTCGAGCAGGCCATGCAGAAGGCGAGCGCGATCGCCTCGCGCCTTCGCGGCGGCGGCGCCGACTTCGCGACGCTCGCGCGCGCGGAGTCCGACGATCAGCAGTCCGCCGTCAACGGCGGCTCCCTCGGCACGACCCGCCGCGAGATGCTGCCGCCGGAGATCGCCTCGACGATCGCGAACATGAAGGCGGGCCAGATCAGCGATCCTGTCCGCACCGCCTACGGCGTACACATCTTCCGCGTCGATCCGCCCTCGCTCGAGGAGCTGCGGCCCGCCCTGCTGAGAAACGCGCAGCAGCGCGCCATGGAGGAGACGCTCGCGGAGCTGCAAAAGACGGCGAAGGTCGATCTCGATCCCGCATTTTTCCCGCAGCCGCCGCCGCAGGCGCAACCGCAGGGCCAACCGCGGCCGCCCGCGACAAAGTCGGACGGTTAGGCGTACACTGAGATCACTCCTCTCATGTCGCGGAAAATCCTCGTCGTCGAAGACAACGATATGAACATGCAGCTCGTCGAGTTCCTCCTCGAGGAGGGGGGATACGACATCGTCAAGGCTGCGAGCGGCGAAGAAGCGCTGGCCATCACCCGTGACGGCGCGAGCGCGCCGGATCTCATCCTGATGGACATTCATCTCCCCGGCATGGACGGCCTCTCGGTCGTGCGGGCCATGAAGGACGACCAGCGCACGAGCCGCATCCCCATCCTCGCCCTCACCGCCCACGCCATGCGCGGCGACAAAGACCGCTTCCTCGAAGCCGGCTGCGACGGCTACATCTCGAAGCCGATCGACGTGAAAACATTCATCTCGGCCATCGAGCAATACCTGCATTAGTTTTCCTGAGTTTATCGCGGGATAAACTGAAGACATGCGAATGCTCGTACTCGGCGCCGGCCGCATGGGCCTCGGCGCGGTTCATGATCTCGTCTCCCAATCCGATGTCGACGGCGTGACCGTCGCCGACTTCGACGCCTCGAAGGCCGAACAGATCGCGGCGCGCTATCCCGGCAAGGTGCGGGCCGCGCAGATCGACTGCAACGATCACGAGGCGGTGGTCGAGCTGATGCGCGGACACGCGTCGGCGATCAGCTGCGTCAACTATTGGCTCAACGAGCGCCTGGCGCGCGCGGCAATCGAGGCAGGCACGAACTTCTGCGATCTCGGCGGGAACAACGACGTCGTCGATGCCGAGCTCTCGCTCGATGCCGAGGCGCGCGCGGCGGGGATCAACATCATCCCGGACTGCGGCCTCGCGCCGGGCATGGTGGCCGTGCTCGTTGCGCACGGCGCGACGAAGTTCGAGAAGCTCGACGAAGTGCACATCCGCGTCGGCGGCCTGCCTCAGGATCCGAAGCCGCCGCTCGACTACCAGCTGGTGTTTTCCGTCGAAGGGTTGATCAACGAATACATCGAGCCGGCGCGCGTGATTCGCGGAGGAACGATCACCACCGTCGAGTCGATGACCGAGATCGAGTCGCTCGACTTCCCGCCGCCGTTCGGAACGATGGAAGCGTTCCAGACTTCCGGCGGGACCTCGACGCTCGTCGAGACCTATCTCGGCAAGGTGCGCGTGCTCGATTACAAGACAATCCGCTACCCCGGCCACTGCGAGAAGTTCAAGATGATGATCGACCTCGGCCTGTGCAGCAGCACGCTGCTCGAAGTCGACGGCGTGCGCGTGAAGCCGCGCCGCGTTCTCGGCGAACTGCTCGTGAAGAACCTTCCCCACGACGAGCCCGACGTCGTGCTCGTGCGCGTCGAGTTCGCGGGCGAGGGGAGAAGACTGCAGTACGACATCATCGACCGCTCCGATCCCGAGACAGGCCTCAGCGCGATGATGCGCACGACCGCCTTCCCGGCATCGATCGTCGCCCTGATGATGGCGCGCGGCGTGACGACGTCGAAGGGCGCGCTGCCGCAGGAACGCTGCATTCCGCCGGAGGCGTTCATGCAGGAGCTGGCGCAGCGGAAGATTCGCGTCGACGTGTCATCCTGAGGCGCGTAGACGCCGAAGGATCTTCTCCGTGGCGCGCTGGAAGATCCTTCGCCGTCGATGCGGCTCAGGATGACACGGTCGATCAGCGGAAGCCGGTGATCATCACCGCGTCGCGCGACAGCTCGCCGCGCGAGACGATGAATGCTTTGCGATCCGGTGTCACGTCGAAGCGGAACAGCAGCTGATCGGGGAAGTTCGTCAGCTGCTTCGGCGCGCGGCCGTCGAGCGGAAACAGCCAGATGTTGGCGCGGCCGCTCGGCATCGTGTTGAGCAGGAGTGCCCGTCCGTCGTCCGTCCACCGGATCACGCTGCTGCTCATCGCTGCCGCGGCCTGGAATGTTTTCTCCGGCGCGCCTCCCGACATCGGGATGACGCAGATCTGCATGACCTCTCCTTCGTGCATGACGCAATAGCCGGCGATCCGCGTTCCATCCGGCGAGATCGCCGGACGTTGCACGCGATAGTTGGTCAGCGGCGTCATCGTGCCTCCGGAGAGCGGCGCCTTCACCAGTCCGGACGTGGTGTGGAAGACGAGCGTCTGTCCGTCGGGCGAGAGCGCCGGCGGCTCGGAGGTCGACTGGTAGAGAAGCGCCGGCTGCTTCTGGCTCCCGTCCGCCGCGATGCGGCTGATCGTCGTGGTCTTCCCGTAGCCGGTGAAGATGATGGTCTTTCCGTCCGGTGTGAACCGCGGATTCTGCTTGCGATGAGAATCGGTCGTCAGCCGGCGTGCGTTGGAGCCGTCGGCATCGGCGATCCAGAGATCGAAGTTGCCGCTGTCGAGCGACGCGTACGCGATCGATCCATCGCGCGCGACGGAGAGTCCGCCGGCGCCGACTCCTTTCCCCGCGCGCAACTTCCGCGGCGGCGCCGAAGCGTCCAACGGAACGAGCCATAAATCGGCGTCGCTCTCCACGTAGACCGACACCAGCGTAGACCCATCCGCGGTGACGCTGGCCATTCGATAGTCGGAGAGATCGTTCGTGATCGGCCGTGGCTCTCCCGATGGCATCGGCAGGAACCACAGCTGCGGGTTCGACTGATTGCGATGGTACTCGCCGACGACGATCAAGCCGCTGCCGTCCGGCATCCATGCGACTTGCTGCGTGACGACCCATCCGCTCGAGATCACCCGCTCCTGACCCGTCGCTGCATCGACTTCGATCACCGAAGAGCGATTCACATCCGCGGTAGGGCGCTCCATGAGCGCCGCGGCGATCCGTTTTCCATCGGGCGACCAGGCCGGTGCGGTGAAGATGGGCGGATAGAAGGACTGTGGCGCACGCCGCTTCGCGAGGACGCGGATGTCGGAGCCGTCGGCGTTGGCGACGACGAGCGAGCTCTCGCCGGCCGTGTTTTCCGCACGCACGTACGCGATCTTCTTTCCATCCGGTGAGAACGTGACGCCGCTGTCGATGCCGTCGAGAATCTTTTGCGCCCGCCCGCCGAGGATCGACATTCCGTAGAGCGTGCCCTTGAGGTGTTCCGTGCTTTTCACGGCGTAGTAAATCGACGCTACATCGGGCGAGAACGCATGTCCCCAGAACGACACTTCTGCCGGCGCGATGAGCTGCAGATCCTGACGCGTGGCCAGCTGCCGAAGCCAAAGGCTCTGCTGTCCTCCTTCGGCATTCACGTACGCGACATACTTTCCATCCGGCGAGATCGCCGCCGCGATCGTGTTCCCGTTGGTTGTGATGCGCTGGATCGTCAGCGGCTCTTCTTTCCTCCCGCGCGGCCGAAGCAGAACTACGAACGCGGCGATGATCGCGAGGAGTGCCGTGACGATCGCAATCGTGGAGCGGCGGGCTCTCAGCCCGCCGAACGAGCCCCCGGCGGGCTGAGAGCCCGCCGCTCCACTACGCAGGCTGGCCTTCAGATCGACCACGAGATCTTTTGCCGACTGATAGCGGTCATCCGGCGACTTCGCCAGCGCTTTCGTGACGATCCGCTTCAGCTCTTGCGGCGCTTCGAGCGCCGCCGGCTCCGCATGAATGATGTTGAACATCGTCTCGAGTGCGGAGTCGCCGTCAAACGGCGCCCGTCCCGAGACCATCTCGTAGAGGATACATCCCAGGGAGAAGATGTCGGAGCGGTGATCGACGGTTTTCCCCGCGGCCTGCTCGGGTGACATGTATCCGGCCGTGCCGAGGACCACGCCCGATTCGGTGCTGCGCACTTCCGTCACGCCTTCCGGCGTCAGCTCTTTGCGCAGTTTCGCCAGGCCGAAGTCGAGCACTTTCACGTAGCCGGCGGAGGCGATGATGATGTTCTCCGGCTTCAGATCGCGATGCACGACGCCCGCTTCATGCGCCGCGCCGATCGCCCCGGCGACTTCCCCGGCGATGGTGATCGCGCGTTTCAGGTCGATCGCGCCGCGCTCCAACGGCTCGCGCAGCGTGGTGCCTTCGACGAGCTCCATGGCGATGTAGTAGATCGAGCCGTCCTGGCCGATGTCGTAAATCGAGATGACGTTCGGATGATGGAGCGCCGAGGCGCTCTTCGCTTCCTGCACGAACCGGCGAACGCGATCCTGATCGGTGACGAATTCGGCGGGAAGAATCTTGATCGCGACCTGGCGGTCGAGGGCCGCTTCGTAAGCGCGGTAGACGGTGCCCATGCCGCCGCTGCCGAGGAGCGACCGAATTTCGTAGCGGCCGATGCGATGGCCGATCAGATCGAGCTCGTCGATCATGGAAGTGAAACGATTATCGCCGAAGGGCGGATGAGGGATGTGTCATCCTGAGCAAAGCGAAGGACCCCCGGCGGACGCACGCTGATCGTGCTACCGCCGGGGATCCTTCGCCGTCTTCGCGGCTCAGGATGACAAAGTCGGTCGGCGTGTCATCCTGAGTCGCGTAGACGCCGAAGGATCTTCTCCGGTGCATGTTGGAAGATCCTTCGCCGTCTTCGCGGCTCAGGATGACACACGCCGATCACCGAAACCCGGTGATCATCACGGCGTCGCGCGAGAGGTCGCCGCGCGAGACGACGAACGCTTGATGATCGGGCGTGACGTCGAATCGGAACAGCAGCTGATCGTTGAAGTTCGTCAATGCTTTCGGTGCGCCGCCGTCGAGCGGAAAACGCCAGATGTTCCGGCGGTCCTTCGGCATGGTGTTGAGGAGAAGGGCGCGGCCGTCCGGCGTCCACTCGATCATGCTGACGAACGTCGGCCCCACGACCTCGAACGTTTTCTCCGGCGCGCCCCCCGACATCGGAATGATGCAGAGCCGGAACGGATCGCCCGTGTGGACCCTGCAATAACACGCGATGCGTGTTCCATCGGGCGAGATCGCGGGACTCTGCGCGAAGTAGTCGGCGAACGCGGTCGCGGTGCCGCCGCCGACGGGCGCTTTCGCGAGACCCGTCGGCGTCTGAAACACGAGCGTCTGCCCGTCGGGGGACAGCGCCGGCTGATCGGACGTCGAATCGTAGAGCTTCACCGGACGCGTGTCGCTGCCATCCACGGCGATGCGGCGAATCGAGGTGCCCTGGCCATAGCCGCTGAAGATCACGCTCTTGCCGTCGGGCGTGAACTGCGGATGGTGCTCGGCATAGAGGTCATTCGTCAGCTGCCGCGCGGTCACGCCCTCGGCATCGCTGATCCAGATGTCCAGGTTGCCGCCGTCCAGCGACGCATAGGCG
>Ga0105242_10000939_pt1 | contig 22726 bp, 14 predicted proteins | sample KBSM24metaG_FD_81521 | JGI IMG/M metagenome (GOLD analysis project Ga0105242, IMG submission 81521) | Miscanthus rhizosphere microbial communities from Kellogg Biological Station, Michigan, USA - KBS M2-4 metaG | ecosystem: Host-associated > Plants > Roots > Rhizosphere > Soil | place...
GATCCGGCGGCGCGAGGCGACCGGGAGATCCTGAATCTGCTGGGGCGACACCGAGGTCGACACGGCGGATCTCGTGACGTCGACAATCGGCGACTCGCCGGTGACGGTCACCGTTTCGGAGACGGCCGCCGGCTTCAGCACGAAATGGATGATCGCCGTCTGGTCGATGATCAGGATGATGTCGGGACGGGTCTCGCTGCTGAACCCGCTCAACTCCGTCGAGACGGAGTAGCGTCCCGGCGTGAGCGACGGCAGGCGGAAGTCGCCGCCACTGTCGGTCACGGCCACGCGCGTGAGGCCGGTTTCGGCGTTGCGCGCCGTGATCGTGGCGCCCGGAATGACGCCGCCGCTCGAGTCCTTCACGGTCCCGGTGATCTGCGCGTTCTGCGCAGAGGCGGCGATGCTCCAGGCCAGGCAGCAGAGAAACGCAGCGAATCCGACGAGCCGTTTACGCATGTGTGCCTCCAACCCGCTCATTGGCCGCCTGTCGACGTCTGCCGTGGCGACGGCGTACGGGCGGGCATGACGGGACGAATCCTCACGGTTGTGATCGAAACCGAATCACGCGCGGCGTCTTCCTCGATGCGGTGAACGGTGTACTGTCCATCGCGCAAGTACTTCACGCTCGCCATCAGATACGACAGTCCCGCTTTCGCGGTGAGATTCAGCCACTCGCCCTGCGCCGTTTCGTCCGGCGCCTCGGTGCCGCCGCTGAAGAAGGTCACCTGCGGCCAGGCGTTCATCGAGAACCGGCCGGTTCCACCGCCGGCGCCGCCGCCTTCGCCGCCCGGATTGCCTCCGCGGCCGGCACCAAACCGGCGGCTGCCGCTCGGCTCTCCCGTTTCCGGATCGCTGTAATAGATCGCCGTGTCCTTGTAGACCTCCTGATTGAAGACGTAGGGCCCGAATCCGTACGCCCACTTGCGGTAGCGTGCCTGATGCCGAAGATCCATCGCGCGCACGTCGGGGTTCGAGTTGATCTCGCGAACGATCGCCTCACGAAGCGCCGCCGTCGCGTCGGCGTGGTCGGGATATCGTGGGTCGCGCAGCGTGCCGATCGTGGTGTACCAGCCGCGGGTCGACAGATACGTGCGGAACCCCGGCGGCACGTACCCGGCAAACGGCTGCACCCATTCGTGCGACGGGTAACCGTGCGGGTTCAGATAGATGTCGGGCAGCCAGTCGCGCCACACGCGCGTCCGCACCAGTGACTCCGGCAGCAGCGGGTCGGGAAGGCCGACGAGCGACGCGACGTCCTGCCCGAGCGCGCTGTAACGGCCGGCGTGGAGCATGTGCGTCGGCGTCAGCTTCTGGAGCTCGTAGGCCATCTGCGCACCATCCGGGTTCTCCACCGGATGCAGCACGATGTTGACCTTCTTGAGGATGTCTTTGTACGCCTTGTCGGTGACGAGCAGTTCGGCCAGCCGCAGGATGTGGCTCGTGGACGACACTTCGTTGGCGTGCTGGCGCCCGGTGATGAAGATGGTCGGCTTGTACGCCGACAGCTTCGCCAGCGACACCAGCTCGCTCGTCGTCGGACTGGTGATCTCGAGCACCGAGATATCGCGGCCGCGGTACGAGCGGCCGGCCCTGTACGCCTTCACTTCAGGGAACGCCGCGAGCTGGCCGACAATCGACTCGCTCTCGTCGGGGCTGATGATGTGATCCCACACGATCATCGGCCGGGCTGCAGGCCCGAAGGCCTGCACTACACCTGACGTCGTCGATGCGGGCGTGGTCGGTGTCGGCGTGTCCGAATTCGTGCGGACCTTCAGGTCCGGCGTGCCTGCCGCGTCGGCCCGCCGCACGTTGCTTGCGGGGAACGCACCGGTGGCCGGAATCACCCGGCGGGAGCGGACATCCTTCAGTCCCACGGTGACGGCCACGCGGTCGACTCGATCGAACGACAACGCCTCGCGATAGAGGCCGGCGGCATGCAGGCGCGCGAGGGCGTCGAGGGCATCGGCCGCGCGGGCGGCTTCGCGATCGTCCTTCGCCTCGACGTCGAGCGCGATTTCGGTGACGCGATCCGCGCGCGCCACGACGCGGTTGACGGCGGCCGGCGTCACATCGATGCGCGTCAGCTCACGGGAGACGCGGACGGGACGCTCGACCCCTTTCTCCTTGTAGGCGACTTCCAGCTTGGCCCGCACCGCCGTGTTGCCGGCATAGTGCACGGTCACCTTCCCCGGTTGCCCGGGGCGATCGGGATGAATGATCGGATAGATCTTGCCGGGCGCGGCAAGACGGCGTCTCGTCGTGGTGCGTCCAAGCGCGTCGAAGAAGTCGAGCGTCACGAAGTAGAGATCTTCGTGGAGCGCCTCGAGCGACGAGACCTGCTCCTCGTCGACGCCGATCTTGAAGTCCGGCTCGCTCATCCAGACTTCGATGTCGAGGTCGCGATGGAACGGCTGCTTGTCGGGAAGCGGCCGGTTGTCGGTCAGCTTCATCACGTTGTCGTAGATGCGCGGCAGCACCTTCGACTGATAGTGATCCCAGAAGCGCTCCGGATCGGTCGCGATGCGCTCATCGACCGCCTGCGTGCCATCGACCGACGCCGAGAGCCAGCCCGTGGTGACAACGACGCGCGACCATCCGGGAAACTTATCGAGATACTCGCGCTCGACGGTCTTCGGCGAGAAGGCCGCCTTGTACACCACCTTGCCGGCGGCGTCGGTGGCTTCGACGAGGTAGGTGGCGTCCGGGTTGTCGACCAGTTCGAGCGAGAACGCATCCTTGGACAGCCCCAGCTCGCGCAGAAAGATCTCGTCGGCCGGATAGAGCTCGTGGACCCACCGGCTCGGCACCATGTAGAACTTGTATTTCTTCGACAGGTCCGGATGGTATTCCGCCACTTTCACGTGCACCGCACGCACGTTCTTGCCCTTGAGCGCCGGGATCACCTGCTCGGTCATCCACAGGTATCCCTGCTTGTACGCGGAGAGCACGGTGACCTTCGGATCGGCGGCGCCGGCGGCGACGAGCTGCGCGCGCGCCTGCTCCACGATTCCTCGCCGGACCACTGGCGACTCGCTGAGCCGCGCCTCGAGTTCGACCTTCGATCCAGCCTTCACCTTCGGGAGGACGTCGCTCTTGAACTTCGCCCAGAAGTCATCGACTTCCCACGGCACGTCGAAGGTGTCGTCGAAGACGGTCAACGGGTCGGTGATGCCGACGCTTGTCGCCTTTACCGGCGCTTGAATGCCGGCCTTACGTAGCTTGTCTCCGATGTACGTATCGAGCGCGGGATCGGTCTGTTCGACGAACGCCTTGACCTCGACCGACTCGAGCGATTTTCCTTTCATGTCGCCGATCAACGCGTCGAGCTCGGTGTCGATCTGGCTGGCCTGACCTGCGGCAGTTCGGGCTTGAAGGAAACGATTCGCCTGAAGCGCGACTTCACCAAGCGACAACGATCCGCGCGCGTTGTCCCAGACGTACGGCACGCGGCGCGCGAGATACGACGCCGCGGCGTCGGTACCGGCGGCGTCGGCGCCGGCAACCACCGTCGCGGTCGCGTTGCCGAACGCCTTCGACACAATCTGCACGGCGCCCTCGCCCGGCTTCAGATCGTCGGTCCGGGCCTTGCCGATCTTCACAAGGCGCTCCACGAGCGCGTTCGATCGGCCGATGAGGATTGGGCTCGGTTCACGCTCGGGCGTGCGCACCTTGTCGGCCACCCGGGTCAGCGGGAGCGTGATACCGGTGGTCTCGAGGCCGAGCCTGGCCGCAATCTGCGCGGCGCCAAGCGAGTCGGCCGGCTCGCCGAGCACGATGGCGGTGTCAGTCCGATCGGGAATCAGATCCGTGTAGGCGTCACCGTACCAGCCGTCGATTGAAAACGCGTTGCTCAGATCGAACGTCCGGGCCGGTGCGGACGCTCCGCCTGCCGCTCCGCCCGCGCCTTCGGCAGGACGGCCGCGATCGCCGGGTGAATCGGGCGCGAGCTCGTCGGGATCGATCGGCGGCGTGAGAGTTCGCTGATTCAGGCCGGTTCGCGAGACGTCGACATGAGCCGCGACACGCGTGCCCGACAGCACGTCGATCGCCGTGCTCGCCACGTTCGTGAAGTTCAACGTCTTGGGCTCGAGGCCTCGCCGATGGGCGCGCTCGAGATCGTCGAGCAGCTTCGTCGTTCGCTGAACTTCCGCCTCGGGAACAGCAAGGTGAAGGCTGACGCGCGCGATCCCGCGCTTGTCGCTGTCGACAATCATCGAGGCGATTGCGGCGCTGCCGGCGTTGATGCCGTTTCCTCTGAGATAGCGGACCGCCTGTTCTTCGACACCGGGCAGCGCGATGCCGTTCATGCCCCACACGCGCGGCAGGCGCGCCGCCAGTTCGATCCCCGCGTTCAGCGTCCCCTCATCGTCGCCGCCGATTACCACCAGGCCGTCGCCGCCGCCGAGCGGCGAGGCGACCGCCGCAATCAGGCCCTGGCCCGGATGGAGCGTGCTGACGTCGATCGCCTTGCTGTCGATCAGACGCTGGATGAACTGATTCGATCGGCCGACGAGAATCGGGACGACGATGGACGCGGGCTGCGCAACTTCTCGGTCGCGAAGGACGAGCGGCAGCGTCAGCGCGGTTGTTTCGTAACCGATCCGGGCCGCAAGGTTCGTGGCGACCTCGACATCGGCCATCGCCGGCGTCGCCGGGACGATGACCCGGGCCGCGACGGCATCAGCGAGGCCGTCACCGTTGGTGTCGCGCGTCAGGCTCAATGGGCCCACGAGCGACGTCAGCGATTGAGGGCGCCGGGTTTGAGCGTCGAGCGAAGGAAAGGAGGGGATCGTGAGGCAGCCGAGCGCGGCGGCGAAGGCCAGCAGGGCGAATCTGCTCTTCATTTGACGGCAATCTTACGCCGTCCGAAAAGCATCGCTGGAAAAACAAAAGGGCACCGCGTCATTGCGATGCCCCCCTGCTCCACTGGTCTGGCTCCCCCAGCATTCACGGCGCCCTGCCGTAATCAGACCAGCGACCCGACCCATGAAGAGGCAATCGGCGTGCCCGCCTGTTTGCTGGAAAAAAGGCTGAATCCGTTCGACGAGCGTTCGCGACGGATGCGAATCTTGTGCAGCGTCTGACAATTCTGTCAGTACGTGGGAAGCTGATCCATGACGTCGGCGAGCAACGGATGCTTCGAATCACGCGCGGAGAGCATCGGGGTTGCGGACGGCCAGCCGATCGCGAGCGCCGGATCGTTCCACGCGATTCCGAGTTCGCCCTCCGGATCGTAGAAGTCGGTCGCCTTGTACTCGACCTGGGCGGTCTGACTGATCACGGCAAAGCCGTGCGCGAAGCCGATCGGAATGTAGATCTGCTTGAAACTCTCCGCAGACAGGCTGACGCCGACCCAACGGCCGAAGGTCGGCGAGCCGCGCCGAACGTCGACGGCCACATCGAAGATCTCGCCCTCCACGACCCGGATCAGCTTTCCTTGCGGACGCCGCACCTGCAGGTGCAAGCCGCGCAGCGTCCCCGCGGCCGAACGGGAATGGTTGTCCTGCACGAACGGTCCGGCAATGCCGCATTCCCGATAGCGGTTGGCCTGATAGCTCTCCAGGAAGAATCCGCGGCCATCGACGTGGACGTTGGGCTCGATGATCAGGACATCTGGAAGCGATGTGGCGACGACGCGCACGTCAGGCCTCGTGCTCGAGCATATGTGTCAAATACTGACCGTAGGCGCTGGACCCCATCGCACGCGCGAGCTGCGCGGTTTCGGCGGCCGTGATGTAGCCCATGCGGTAAGCGATTTCTTCGATGCAGGCCACCATCAGGCCCTGCCGCTCTTCGATTGCGTGAATGTAGTTGGACGCCTGCATCAGCGATTCGTGCGTGCCCGTGTCGAGCCACGCGATGCCGCGAGCCAGCTTCTCGACATGCAGGTTGCCTTGAGTCAGGTAGACACGATTCACGTCGGTAATCTCGAGTTCGCCGCGCGCTGAAGGCCGCAGCTTCGACGTGATGTCGATGACCTTGTTGTCGTAAAAATAAAGTCCCGTCACCGCGTACGAAGACTTGGGCGCCGAAGGCTTCTCCTCGAGACTTACTGCCCGGCCGTCACCGTCGAATTCGACGACCCCGTAGCGCTCGGGATCACGGACCTGATACCCGAATACGGTCGCGCCCGTCTCTCGAGCTGCCGCCGTGCGCAAGTAGTCGGAGAAATGCGCACCGTAGAAAATGTTGTCGCCTAACGCCAGGGTCACGCGATCCGGCCCGACGAAGTCGCGCCCGATGAGAAACGCTTGCGCGAGACCGTCGGGACTGGGCTGTACGGCGTACGCGATCTGGAGTCCGATCTCGCTGCCGTCGCCAAGAAGCCGCTTGAACCCGTCCTGTTCGTGCGGCGTGGTGATGATCAGGACCTGCCGGATGCCGGAGAGCATCAGCGTCGACAGCGGATAGTAGATCATCGGCTTGTTGTAGATCGGCATCAGCTGCTTGCTGATCGCCCGCGTGAGCGGATGCAGCCGCGAGCCGGCGCCGCCGGCGAGGATAATTCCCTTCAACATTGCTAATTGCTAATTGCTGATTGCAAATTGCACTTTGGATTGGGCGTTCGGGTTTTCAACTTTAAGTTCTAACTTCTAAGTTCTAAGTTTCCCCAGCCGTTCCCTGTTGTACCCTGCCTGCACTCGCTGGCACCACGCGCGATTGTCCACATACCATCGCGCGGTCGAGGCCAGGCCCTCTTCGAACGCGTGACGCGGTGCCCAGCCGAGTTCGCGCCGGATCTTTGACGCGTCGATCGCATAGCGGCGATCGTGGCCGGGGCGATCGGGCACGAACATTTTCAGATCTCGATACCCGCCGCCGCTGAGTGCCGGGTTCCCCTGAGCGGGGCACAGCGTCTCGACCGCATCGCAGATCCGATCGACGATCTCGAGATTCGTGCGCTCGTTGCCGCCGCCGATATTGTACTTCTCGCCGAGCCGGCCTTTCGCGAGCACGAGCATGATTCCCGCGCAGTGATCCTCGACGTGCAGCCAGTCGCGCACGTTGCCGCCGTCGCCGTAGACAGGCAGCCGGCGTCCGTCGAGCGCGTTCAGCAGCATCAACGGGATCAGCTTCTCGGGAAACTGGAACGGGCCGTAGTTGTTCGAGCAGTTCGTGATGAGCACCGGCAGCCCGTACGTGTGAAAGCTCGCGCGCACGAGATGATCGGCGGCCGCCTTGCTCGCGGCGTACGGTGAATTGGGCGCATAAGGGGTCTCTTCACTGAACAGACCGCTGGCGCCCAGTGTGCCGTAGACCTCGTCGGTCGACACGTGCAGAAAGCGGAAGGCGTCGCGCGCCGCCGGCTCGAGGTTTCGGAGAAAGGACCGCGCCGCTTCCAGCAGCACGAAGGTGCCGACGACGTTCGTGTCGATGAACGGCCGCGGGCCGTCGATCGAACGATCGACGTGCGTCTCCGCCGCGAGGTTGAGCACCGCGGCCGGGCGATGCTCCGCGAAGATCCGCGCGACCGCGGCCTCGTCGGCGATATCGCCCTGCACGAAGGTGACGCGCGGATTCTCGAGCGGCCCCTCGAGGCTCGCCAGGCTGCCGGCGTAGGTCAGCTTGTCGAGAACCACGAGGCGATCGTCGGTGTGGGCGAGAGCGTAGCGAACGAGGTTGGAACCGATGAAGCCGGCGCCGCCGGTGACGAGGAGCGTCATGAAATTAACAATTTACAAGAGGCCAATTTACAAAGGGAGCGGAAGTGTTGACGCTTTGTAAATTCCCGGCTTGTGAATTGTAAATCGTCAGACCGCTGCCCCTTCGGGATACATCAGCGCGAGGCGCAGTTCCTTCGTCAGCGAGTCGACCGTCGTCCCCGACCGCTTCCAGGCGCCTTCGGTTTCGAATCGGAGGTCGCCGATGCGGCGGCCCCACGGCGCGATCACGCGGCCGATGGCGCGGAAGTCGGTGCGATCCGCATGTTCCTGGTCGAGCCGCTTGATCACCTCCGGAGCCACCCGGATGAAGGCGCGCAGCGCCGAGGCCGAACGGATGCTGTACTTGCGCCCGTTCCAGGCGCCGGTGAACACCTGGGCGATCTGCTTGAAGTAGTTGACGAAGAACTTCTTCGCGTCCTCGTGCGCGTCGCCCGACTTCCTGCCGAAGATGCCGTCCTCGGCGAACAGCTTCTTCAGCTCCTGCGCGAGCGGCGCCTGCGCGACGCGGCCGCGGCCCACGCCGAGCAGCTTGATCTCGTCGTAGAGCGGCGAATCCTCGCGGTCGTTGAGCGCCCGCACGACGTCGTGTCCCGTCGCGAGGGCTTCGTCACGATACAGCTGCCGGCCGGAGAGGCTGACCAGGTGCGACGCGTTCAACCGTGTGTGCTTGGCGTTGATCGTCACGAACATCTGGACGACGTGATCCTCGGGAAGGCGGTCGAAGATGATCGCCGGCACCGCGAAATCCTCGCCCTCGAATCGATCGATGTCGGCGTGCAGCGCGAGCAGCCGGTGCTGGCCGTCGATCGCACGCAGGATTCCTTCGCGCTCCGGCACCTTCAGGATGCCGACGCGCGAATCGGTGTCGGCAGGCGAGAACGACAGCTTCTCGTCGCACGAGATGATCACGGCGCCGGGAATCGACGGCAGATCGCGCGCCTGGCGGCACTGCTCGTAGTACTGGACGAGCTCGTCGATCTTCTTCCGGATGATCTGACGCTGGTAGGCCTTGTCGCTCGACGCAATGCGGCGCTCGAGGAAATCCCAGTTCACCTTGGACGGCTGCGGCATGCCCGGCTTCTGACGTCCACCGCGCACCGGCGTCTGTGCGGCATCTCCGTAACTCAGCACCTCGAACCGCACGAGTTTGTCGATGTCACTGGCCGTCAGCGAAGCTTGGTAGAATTGCACGCCGAATTGCTGCATCCGAATCGCGGCGACGTTGATCATAGGTTCGAATCCAGGACGCGCTAAGCTGGCCCGATGTAACGGGCCACAAAGACGCGGATTGTATCGCAGGTACCGGCCCGACACCAACCGATAGGCACGCCATCTAAATATCTCGAATATAAGGAGTTCTGTCATGCCCCAGCGGAGACACCCCGCACGGCTTGTTGCCTCCGCCCTCCTGCTCGTCTGTGGACTCGGGACGGGGATGCTTGCGCAATCCACTGGAAACAAAGCAGTTGGGCCATCTGCGTCCGCGGGAGGCCGCCAAGCCGACGATCCGGATTTTGCCCGGTCGGTCCGCGAATGGACGACCAAACCCGAGTTCAGCAGCCCGCTCGTGGATCACCTGCCCAAAGGAGGCGCGGTTCCCTCCCCTAAGGACGTCCTTGGTCACCACATCGGCGAGCCGAAGAAGCTCACCTACTACGCGGACATCCTGAAGTATTACCGCGCACTTGCCGCCGCGTCGCCGCGCGTGAAGGTGATCTCGATCGGCAAGAGCAACGAAGGCCGCGACCTCGTGGTGGTCTTCGTCGGCGGGGACGAGTCGATTAAGAACCTCGAGACGTACCGCGGATACCTCGCGCAGCTCGCCGACCCGCGCAAGATCACCGACGCGCAGGCGAAGGAGATCGTTGCGAAGGCCAAGCCGATCTATCACCTGTCAGGCGGGCTGCACAGCGGCGAGGTCGGACCCTCCGAGATGCTGATGGAGCTGGCGTACCGCGTCGCGGTGGAAGATTCGCCGCTCATCAAGAAGATTCGGGACAACGTGATCGTCTCGATTACTCCGGTCGCGGATCCCGACGGCCGCGATCGCAACGTCGACTGGTACTACAAGTACGGCATCAACGAAACGGAAGGCCGGACCACGGGCGCGGGCGTTCCGTACTGGGGCAAGTACATCTTTCACGACGACAACCGGGACATCAATTACTCGCAGGTGGAGATGCGTGCGCTGCTCGACTGGTACCTGCAGTGGCATCCGCCGATCATGCACGACCTCCACCAGGCGCAGACGCTTCTCTACACCTTCAGCGGCCAGGCGCCGCAGAACCCGAATCTCGATCCGATCCTCTACGGCGAGCTGCCGATGATGGCGAACTTCGAGATGGCGCAGATGGCGAAATACGGAATGCCGGGGGTGTGGACGCACGGCTACGTGGACATGTGGTCGCCCGGCTACCTGGCGTTCATGTCGTCGAACCACAACGGCATGATCCGGATGTACGAGATCCAGGGCACGAGCGGCGCGAACACGACCAGGCTGCGGCTGGGAAATCCGAACGGCCCGGGCAACGGCGGACCAGCGGTCCCTGCGACCGGCCCTTCGACAGGCTCAGGCCGAGCGGGCGGTCCCGGAACGCCGGCACCCGACGCGGCCGCGATCACCGCCGGACGCAGCAACCAGGCGCAGCGCGACTGGTTCCGGCCGTGGCCCGCGACCGGCGAGTTCGACTGGTCGCTGCGCAACAACACGAACTACGGCGAGACCGGCGTGCTGACCGCGCTGCAGTACACCGCGGCCTTCCCCGACGTGATCCTGTCGAATTTCTACCAGAAGTCGCGCAACTCGATCGAGGCAGGCAAGACCGACGCGGTCGCGGGGTTCCTCATTCCCGCCGGACAACGCGACATGACCCGGGTCGAACGGCTCGTCAACCTGCTTCGGATGCAGGGCATCGAAGTCGGACGCGCGAACGCCGAGGTCAAGCTCAAGGAAGGCACCTTCCCCGCCGGCTCGTACGTGATCAAGCGCGACCAGCCGTACGGCCGTCTCGCAAAGAACCTGCTCGAGAAGCAGACCTACCCGGATCCCGTCACCCGCACCTACGACGATGCATCGTGGACGATGGGGATGATGAGCCAGGCGGAGGTGAAGGAGATCGGCGACAAGGCCGTGCTCGACCTCGCCGTCACGCCGCTCACCGCCGACGTCAAGCTGGCCGGCACGGTCAGCGGATCCGGATCGCTGTTCGCGGTCGCGCACTACGGCTCGAACAACATGATCACGTTGCGCTATCGATTGAAGGACCTGAAAGTGCAGGCCGCCGAGAAGGAGTTCAAGCAGGGCGACGTCACGTTCCCCGCCGGATCGTTCGTCGTCAACGGCGACGCGGCAAAGGTGCGCCAGGCGGTCGAGGCACTTGGCTTGACCGCCGTCGGCTTGCCATCGGCGCCGGACGTGCCGATGCACGACCTCGATCTCCCGCGGCTGGCCGTCTACAGCACCTGGGGCAGCACGCAGGACGTCGGCTGGGTGCGCTTCGCCTTCGACAAGTTCGAAGTGCCGTACGACCTGATCTACAAGGATCGCGTTCGCGAAGGCAATCTCAAGGGCGCCTACGACGTCATCGTCATTCCACACCAGGGCGGGAGCGCCAAGCGGCTGGTGTTCGACGTCGATTCTCGCGGCACCGCGATTTCGTACAAGAAGAGCGAGCAGTTCAAGAATCTCGGGATGTACGGTGAGTCGGACGATATCACCGGCGGCATGGGCGTCGAGGGCGTCGCGGAATTCGACAAGTTCGCCAAGGCCGGAGGCGTGCTGGTGACGCTCGGCACGTCGAGCTTCTTCCCGGCGGAGTTCGGACTGACGCCGAAGGTGGACGCGGCGCGGACCTCAGCGGCCTTCTACTCACCGGGCGCGATCATCGACGCAGAGATTCTGCAGCCGGACAATCCGATCTTCTACGGCTACGACAAGAAGATCATTCCGGTGCGGTACGGCAACGGACCGCTCTTGACGGTACAGACGAACACGAATCCATTCGAGCCACCGCCGGCGACGCCGCCGCCGACACCGCCTGGCGTGTTGATGCGTTACCCCGGCGGAGACGATCACGTGTTGAGCGGTCTGATGCGGGGCGCGAACGAAATCCGCAATCGTCCGGCGATCGTCGATCAGCCATCGGGCAAGGGACGCGTGATCATGTTCGCCGGCAATCCGTGTTATCGATGGCAGAATTTCGGCGAGTTCAACATGCTGTTCAATACGCTGCTGAACTTCAACGACATCAAGATCGCTCCCGCCACTCCTGCCACGTCGACGTCGGCCGCGCGTTAGCGTTCCGTAAACGCGTGAGCGCTCTATAAGAGAAGTGCTGGTGGCAATGTCACCAGCACTGACGTTCCGCGACATCACGCCCGCAGCTGATCCTCCAGCGGACATCTCAGCAGCGAGATCGCCATTCGAATGGATCTCGGCGCCGCTGTGACGGTCTTTTTACGGCCGGGCAGCGATCGGTTGCGTACAGTGCGCGGCCTAGGATCGAAACATGTGCCCCTCGAAGGAGTGTGTTTCATGACATCGGTCCGGTCGTTCGGTCTCTTCCTCCTGCTCGGCGCCATCGCGGCGCCTCTCTTCGCTCAAGGTGTTCAGACAGGCACCATCCGCGGTGTCGTCAAGGATCAACAAGGTCTTGCGGTGCCTGGAACCACGATTACGGCGACGTCGCCGGCGTTGCAAGGCGCGCGCACGGCCGTCACCGACACCGAAGGCAACTATTCAATCACCGCGCTCCCGCCGGGCGCGTACACGATCAAATTCACGTTGAGCGGATTTGGAGACGTCACCCGGTCGGTGACGCTGCCTCTCGGCATCACCATCGAACAGAACGCGACGATGCAGCCCGGCGCCGTTACCGAGGAAGTCCAGGTCACCGGCACGCTTCCGACGCCGATTGCGACATCGATCGTCGGCGCCAACCTCAAACATGAGGAGATTGAGGCGCTCGCCACGCCGCGCACGCTCGAAGGAATCGCGACGCTGTCGCCCGGCGTCACGGAGAATTCGACCAACTCGCGCCAGATGGTCGTCAACGGCGCGATGGCCTTCGACAACATCTTCATGATCAACGGCGTCGACGTGAACGACAACCTGTTCGCGCAGCCGCAGAACCTCTTCATCGAGGACGCCATCGAGGAAACCCAGGTATTGACGGCAGGAATTTCCGCCGAGTACGGCCGGTTCACCGGCGGCGTGGTGAACGCGATTACCAAGAGCGGCGGCAACACGTTCTCGGGCAGCGCCCGCGTGAACTTCGTGAACCCGGACTGGACGACGCCGACGCCGTTCGAAGTCAGCAAGGGCACGCAGGACACGGCGCACCCGGATCAACTGCAGGAGCGTTACGAGGGAACCCTGGGTGGACCGATCATGAAGGATCACCTCTGGTTCTTCAGCTCCGGCCGCTACCAGAACGTGAATACGCCGCAGTCGCTCCCGCAGACCGGCGTGTCGGTGCCGTCGCAAAACCAGAACAAGCGCTTCGAGCTGAAACTTACCGGCACGGTGTCGCCGGGGCATACGCTGTCGGGCGGATACCTCACCAACGCGACGAACCTGACCAACAGCTCGACGATTCAGTCGTTGATCATCGATCCGCGCAGTGAAGAGAACTTCAGCGAGCCGAACAACTACTTCTACACGAACTACAAAGGCGTGCTCGGCGACAGCCTGCTCGTCGAGGCGCAGTACTCGCAGCGGCACTTCGCGTTCCTGGACGCCGGCGGCACGAGCACGGCCATCACCGACTCACCGTTTTTCGCGTTGAACTGCGCGTGCATCTACAACGCGCCCTACTTCGATGCGACCGACCCGGAGAACCGCAACAACAAGCAGCTCACGGGCAGCGTGACCAAGTACTGGAAGCTGCGCGGCCGGCACGAGACCAAGAGCGGCTATGAGTGGTTCCGCAGCCAGCGCACCGGCGGGAACTCGCAGTCGTCGACGTCGTACGTGTTCGACGCCGACTTCGCCACCGACGCCAGCGGCGCGCCGCTGCTCGATTCGAGCGGCCGGCTCGTTCCGGTGTTCATCCCGGGCACGTCCTTCCTCGACTACTACCCGGCGGTCCGCGGCGCGGTCCTCAACGTCGACAACAACTCGGCCTACGCGCAGGATCACTGGACGATCAGCGACAAGCTGTCCGCCGACATCGGCGCGCGCTTCGAGCACGTGAAAGCGGTGTCGACCGGCTCGATCGTCAGCGTCGATACCAGCCGCATCGTGCCTCGCCTGGGCGTGGCCTACGACATCAACGGCAACGGCGATCACATCGTCCACGTCAACTACGGCCAGTACTCCGGCCGCTACGACGAAGCGCAGATCGGCGCCAACAGCCCGGTGGGCAACCCGGCGGACATCACGCCGATTTATCGCGGGCCTGCCGGCCAGGGCGTCAACTTCGCGCCGGGATTCGATCTCGCCAACTATCCGATCAACTCCTCCAATGCGACCGTGCTCGACCCGACGCAGAACATCAAGATGGATCCGAACCTCCAGTCGCCGCTCGTTCACGAGTTCACGGTCTCGTACGGCACGAGGATGTTCGGGACGCGCGGCTTCGGTGAGATCAGCTACATCGACCGCGTCACGCACGACCTGATCGAGGACTACCAGACGCTCGAGACCGGCGTCACCAACGTCGTCGTCAACGGGATCAGCGCCGGCCTGTTCACCAATCGCCTCTACCAGAACGCGCCGAACGACCAGGTCTACCGGAAGTATCAAGCGCTGGTGTTCCAATCGCGCTACCGCATCACCGACAACTGGACCATCAACGGTCAGGACACAGTGCAGCTCCAGAACTACGGCAACTACGAGGGCGAGGCCACCAACCAGCCCGGCAGCACGTCGCCGATCGGGAATTATCCCGAGGCGTTCGACGCCGCCCGGACGTACCCGTTTGGCGACCTGCAGAACTTCGAGCGCAATCGTCTCCGCCTCTGGAGCATCTACAACTGGCAGATGGGATCGAAGGGCACGCTGTCACTCTCGGGACTCCTGCGGGTCGAGTCGGGCCTCGCGTACAGCCTCGCCGCGAAGAACGTGCCGTTGACGGCCGCGCAGACCGCCATCCTCACCGCAGCCGGCTATCCGGATCAACCGGGCCCGCAGACCGTCTTCTTCACCGACGCGCGCGGCGATCAGACGTTCAACGGATACGGCGTGTTCGACATGTCCATCAACTACGACATCCCCGTCTTCCGAACCGTCAAGCCGTGGATCAAATTCGACGTCTACAATCTCTTCAACAACGAGAAGCTGATCGCGTGGAGCACCACGGTGACGCCGAACAAGGCAACGAGCGTGGACAGCCTGGGTCTGCCGACCGGGTACACGCAGAGTTCCACGTTCGGGACGGCCACGGGCAACACCGTAACCAATCTGAACAACGCGAACATCAATGCGTTCCCGCTCTCGTTCGCGGGCGGTCAGGCGGGTGGCCGTACGATCTTGTTGGCGGTGGGAATGCGGTTCTAAAAGAAGAAACCGCAGAGATCGCAAAGACCGCTGAGAATAGTTTCTCGGCGTTCTCTGCGGTCTCGGCGGTTTTTTCTTATACGCCGGTCGCCATGTATTTCTTGATCGCAGCCACCGTGCGATCGATGTCGGCGTGGGTGTTGTAGAAGTGCGGAGACAGGCGGATGCCGGGGCGATCCTGGCCGCCGCGCGTGGCGCAGCCGATGTGGTCTTTCTGATAGAGCGCCGTCGACAGCTTACGCACGTCGAGATTCCCGGGTTGGAACGACACGACCGCAACGGTCAGCGAAGGATCGGGACTGGTCCAGATCTTCAGGCCGTCAATCGTTCGCAGTCCCTGTAGCAGCGCCTGCGTCAGCTCGCGCGAGCGCTTTTCGATGACCGCGCGGCCAATCTTCGTCTGGAACGTCAGGGCTTCGCCGAAGGCGATCATGGTCGGCTCGTCGCGCTGACCGAATCCTTCGAACGTGCGCGACACGCCGACGCGGCCGGGATACGCGCTGAAAATGCTGGCCCAGATCTTCGACTGCGCGCTCTTGTTGATGTAGAGCACGCCGTTCTCCTTGGGCCCGCAAATCCACTTGTGGGCGCTCCCGCTGTAGAAGTCCGGCTGCATGTCGCTCAAGTCGACGTCCATCAGGCCGAACGACTGCGCGCCGTCGACCAGGCTCAGGATGCCGCGCTCGCGCGCGAGCCGGCAAATCTCCCCGGCGGGAAACAGATCGCCGACCGTGCTCGTCTGGTGCGTGATCGCAATCACTTTCGTGCGCGGGGTAATCGCCTTGGTGAAGGCGTCTACGTAGTAGGCCATCCCCGGATGGGGATTGGGCGTCGGCACGTCCTTGACGGTGAACCCGAAACGCTTCGCCTTTTCCTGCCACGCCGTGTGGTTGCTCGGATGGTTGTCGGCGGTGAGTAGCACTTCGTCGCCCGCCTTCAAATCGATGCCCGTGGACACGAGGTTGTTCGACTCGCTCGTGTTGCGCGTGATGACGATCTCGTCCGGAGTCACCCGCAGGAAGTCCGCGAGGAGCTTGCGTGTGTTCTCTCGCCCGTCGCCCAGCTTTGCGCGATTGTCCTGCGAAGGGTCCTGATCCATGTCCTTCGTCAGCCGGTACATCGTTTCGAGGACCGGGCCGGAGGCGGGACACAGGTTCGCGGCGTTGAGCATCGTGAGCTCTTTCGGCATCACGAACTGATCGCGCACGCTCATCCAGAATTTTTCATCCGGCGTTGAGGGCGTCGGTGGAAGATCGAGGGATCGTGGCCAGGCCGCCGTCGGCGACAGGAATGGAGCCGCACCGCCGATGGCCAGGAGCCGGGCAAAGTCACGACGATTCATAGTCCCCTCCAGCCGGAGATTCTACGCCTGTTCAGGCCGTGGCTGCCTGGGGAGCCCGGCGAGTCGTTCGAGGCCGGTTCCGCCACCGCTCCACCGCCAGGTCACGCCAGCCGATCGCGCGATACATCAGGACCGAGAACAACGCGCAGGCGATGGCAGTCCCCCAAAGTGGCAGCCGATGACGCCACATCCAGCTCGCATAGCCGTACACGAGCTCCACGTGGATCCAGTAGATGAACAGCGAGCTGCGCCCGAGGCGGGCCAGGGGATCGATGGTTGCCGGGAGCGGCCTGCCATCGGGAGCCGGCTGTTTCCCCCAGGCCGTGAGGACAACCTCGCAAACGTAAATCACGCTGAGCGCGATCATCAGGATGCCAAGCCGGATGGCGAACCAGGTCGGTGAGCTCGTCCAGAACGACGATACGGCGTAAATCGAAGGACGCCCCGCCGTGTAGAAGCCGAGCAGCACGAGCGACACGCCGGTGAGGCCAAGGATCGCGAGCCGCCGTCCCTCGTCGCGTTCATTTCCGGCCGCTGCGATGACCGCCCCTGCCGCGCCGCCTGCGAACACGAAACCGGCCCACGGAAGCATCGTGAAGATGGTGAACTCGCCGAACGGCCGCACGTACCACTGGAGCCAGAGCGGGAGCGCGTCGACTGCGGGCGCCGCGCGAACGATGGGCGTGATCATCGCAATCGCACCGGCGATCGCCGCGTACGACGCCGTGCGAGCCGTCGCGGTGCGCCCGGCCCCCCACATGATGCCGGCGACGGCGATGGCCGGACCCATGACGTTCAGGATGTCGACGCGAAACAGCGTCACGGGGTGACTACCCGGCGTGATCACGAACCCTTGCAGCCTGAAGAGAAAGCCGAGGATGAAAATCTCCAGACCTCGCCGGCAAATCATTTCGGCCGCGGCCCGGCGGCTGCCCGTTCGCTCGGCGGCGCGCGTCGCCGCAAGCACCACCGCGAGTCCCGCCAGCCAGAGAAACAACGGCGCCGCGAATCCGCCGAGGACCGTGGCGTCGCGAAACGCCTTCGTGTGCCTGACGTCCAGACGCGTCCACGCATCGACAGTGTGCGCCTCGATCATCAGGAGGACCGCGATGCCCCGCGCCCAGTCGACGTAGACGCGCCTATGGGTGGACGTCATGCGTGGTGGTGAAGACGATGTCCTGCCGCATCGAATGCCACACCGAGCAGTACTTCTCGTACGACAGCGCGAGCGCCCGCGCCACGGCGTCAGCCGCGACGTCGCCTTCCACGGTGACCTGCAGATGCATCTTCACGATGCGATGCGGTTCTTCCTGAGCGCGATCGGCGACCAGGTGCGACCGCAGGGCACGAAACGGCTGCCGTCCCTTCGTCAGGATGTACGCAACGTCCATCGTCATGCAGCCGGCGAGGGCGAAGCCGAGCGCCTGCACCGGCGACGGGCCCGCGACGCCGGAGCTGTCGAGCGTCATCGACGTCTTGTCGCTGGTCCCGGAGAGCACCAGATCGTGGGACCACGTCAGATCGACGACCGTCGGTTTCTTCGCCACGAGCGGATTGTAGATCGGTCAGAAGAAACCGCGGAGCGCGGTTCCTTCTTAGCGTGCTGCGGAGCTGCGAGCGACGGGGGCGGGCGCCGCTGACGGAAACAGCGGACTCTTGGACACCATCGACTTCAACGCGATCCACGCGAGCGGCAGGACCACGAGGAGGTAGGTCAGCACGTGGCCGAACGTGCTGTCGGGTCCCCAGGATTCAGTGCTGCTGTGGATGATCTCGCTGTAAGGCAGATACTGCTGCTCGGACATTTCGTGCGCGCCCTTGATGACCAGCTGCACGACGAACACGAAGAGGAAAATGGCGGTCGCCTGGAAGAACAACGACAGGTTGATACGGTGCCCGTACCGCGACCACAACCAGGCGACGCCGGCGGCGGCGAGGCTCCCGATAGCGGCACCGAGCACGAGGTACGTCGTCTGGTGCAGCTGCATGAGCAGCAGCGCCGTCTCCATGCCCTCTCGACTGATCATCAGCAGCGTGAACAGAAACACGCCCGTGAACGCGGCAAAACCGGGCCGCGCGCTCGACGCCTGCAATCGGCCTTCGATGTCGCCTTTCATCCGTCGGCCCGTTCGCCACATGTGCACGATCATCCAGGCCACCGAGGCGGCGGCCACGAGCGCGAGAGGACCGTCGAGCCATTCCTGATTCAGCGAGTGGAAGAGCAGGTAGCCGCCGAGGGCGCTGACGGCAACCGCCACGCCGATGCCCCAATGCACCGCGGTCGTGAGCGCCGCACGTCCCGACTTGCGGAGGTACGACAGGCTGATCGCGACGATGAGAAAAGCTTCGAGTCCCTCTCGAAGCGTGATGACAAGCGCCTGAAGCATGACTGCCGATTCTCGATAATGAGACTGAGTCTCAGGATGATTTGTTAGTCTATCGCCCGCATATCCGACCGGTCAAGTCGGTGATAGACGTACCGGCGTCACACACAGGAGAAAGCTTTGCGCCAGCCCGTCCTGTATACTGATGCATTCAGTTCATTCGCCTTCCCAACGCGACGACACTCACGTCGCGACTCCTAAATCGTTCTTGGGCGGGACGTACTACGCGGGCACGGGCTCGCATTGGATGGTGTTGAGGATGCGCAGGCGCGTTTGCTGTGGAATTCTGTCTCTCGCCGCGCTGATCGCGGCGGCTGCTTGCGGGAGCACGGCGGCTCCAACACCGGCGCCGGCCGGGGCGCCGCAACTTGTCACTCCCGCCAACGGCTCGCAGGTTGCCAACCAGACGCAGCCGGTGAAGCTTGTCGTGAACAACGCGCCGGCGGGAACGACCGTTGGCACAAGGACCTACACCTTCGAGGTCGCCTCCGACGTGGCCTTCACCACCAAGGTGCAGACCAAGGATGGCGTCGCCGAAGGCACGAACGGCCAGACCAGCGTGACGCTGGATCCGCTCGCGTCGGTGAAGGACTACTACTGGCGCGCGCGCGCGACGATCGGCACGACTCCTGGTACGTTCAGCGATCCGTTCAAGTTCACCATCGGCGCGGCGATCACCCTGGCGGCGCCGAATCCGATCGGTCCGCTGACGAACGCTGAAACCACTCCGCGACCGGCACTCCGCGTGAGCAATGCGGCCCGATCCGGACCGGCTGGACCAATCACGTACAAGTTCGAGGTCGCCAGGGACTCGTCCTTCGGTTCGATCGTCATGACCGGAAACAACACCGAAGGCATCAACGAAACGGGTTTCATTCCAACGGCCGATCTGCCGACGGGCACGCTGCTCTACTGGAGAGCCACGGCGACCGATGCAGCCAACAGCGTCACCAGTTCACCGAGCGCGGTTCAGAGTTTCACGGCGCGACCGTTCTCTCAGGCCGAGTCCGTCGCGAATCAGCTGAACGTCGTTCTGTGGCCTGGCATCGTGCCGACGGGCGCATTCGGCCACGCGACGATGGGGGATAACTGGCAGGTGCAGACGTTGCATTATGTGCCTGGCAACGTGTTCTTCCAGAGTCCCGACATCGAGATGTTGAGGATCTTCGATCTGCTCGATCGTGGTTTCGACCCCGATGGAGCGATCGGCTGGATGCAGACTCACGGCTATCCAACCGCGGCGCTGTGGTACCCGCCGCCGGAAAAGGCCGTGATCGGCCTGCAATACGTCTATCTGGCTTCGCGGAACAAGGTGTTCGTGAACGGCATCTGGGAAATCGTCGTTCGCGTCGAGTAAACCGGACGACAACACATGGCTAGCGCCCGGCCGGATTGCCGGCCGGGCGTTCGCTCGCGCGATATCCCCGGAGCAGGTTCGTCAACGAGTAGTTGCCTTCGTGGCACGCGTACTCGTAGATCGGCCCTGACGACCGCGTCATCGTGAACTCGCCCTTCCACGGCAGCGTGAAGGCCGTCGGATCGTCAACCTCGAATCGGTACAGCAGCGTGTCGGCGTCGAGCAGGCTGAATCGCTCGACGAGGTGCAGGTTCCTGTCCCACCCGAAATTGCCTCCCGCGTCGCCGTAGAATCCCCCCGCGTCGTTGAAGTTCGTCGTGTCGACGATGAGCGTGTCGCCTTCCCAGCGGCCCACCGAATCGCCCATCCATCGTCTGATGTCGGCTGGAAGATGCGGGCTGCCATCCATGCGAATGATCCGCGCGTCGTGAATCATTTCCACGTGCACGACGACGGCATCTTTGGTCTGCAGGATCTGGTAGTTGCTGTTGTACGAGTAGGGCAGCATCGGCGGCCCGGCGGTGAGAAACGCGAGGCACTGATCCTGAAGACCCAGATCTTCGGCACTCTCTGGGTTCTTGATGGCGGCCAACCGGCGCCGCTTGATGTCGGCGGCAGCGGGCGTGAGCGCAGGAATCCGGCCATCGGGAGGATCCGTGACGATTGACGTGCGGAGCGTCTTGACCGTGCGCGTGCCGAACTCGCGATACACCGTGTTGTAGGTACCGGTCCCGGTATTCTTCGAAACCAGGTCGGCCGGAGGCTCCTCGTTGCTTTTAGCAACCTGGCGCTCCCAGTCAGCCGCTTCGGCCGGCGTGAAGAAGGCTTTGTCCTTCAACTGCGCCGGACGTTCGAGCGGAGTGACGGTGGCGGAATTCCAGATCCCGTTGAAGCCCGCGTGAGTCTCGCGAGCAGGCGCGGCGGCGAAGGGGCGCACGAGGTTCAGCGCCGCGAGGCACGCAATCACGAAGAGCGCTGGCCGGGTCACAGTTCGGATATCCTAACCCGCTCGAACGACGGGATGGATCTGATGAGGACTCTCAAATAGCCGACGGGCACTATGCTGTTCGCCATCATGATCACGATCCTCGCGCTGGGTGACTCCACCACCGCGGGCACTCCAGGGTACAAGTCGCCGGTCGAATCGCCGCCCAACGGTTCCGGCAACATCGAAAGCCAGTACGCATATTGGCTCTCGCGGACCCATCCGGACTGGCAGGTGTTGAACCGGGGCGTCAACGGCGAGCGCAGCGATCAGATCCGCGCGCGGTTTTCGACTGACGCAGCTGAACCGAAGCCGGCTGTTGTCATCATCATCGCGGGAGTCAACGACGTCTATCAGGGCCGGAGCGCGGAATCGGTCGAGGTAGAGCTGGAGGCGATGTACGCCGCGGCCCGGACAGCGCGAATCATCGTCGTCGCCGGCACCATCATCCCGTTCAACACCGCGAGTCCGGATCAGAACCGCCGGATGCATGCCGTGAACGACTGGATACGCAGCTACGCCGCGCGTCACCAGGGCTCGGTGGTGTTCTGCGACACGCGCGCCGCGGTGTCCGCTCCGGGACAACCCGATCGACTCGTGTCCTCTCCGGACGACCTTCACCCGTCTCCCGATGGATACAGGCTGATGGCCGGCGCGCTGGAACCCGCGATAACCGAGGCGTTATCCCTTGTGGAGAAGCTCCCGCCGCCGGCACGTTGAGGCGCCCCACTGGACCTTCCGTTGCAGTAAGCTGAAACCATGAAGGTCTGGAAGCCGATTGCCGTTACCGCTGCGCTCGCACTCGCGATGTCCCTGACGCTGATGGCGCAACAGCCCACATTCAAGGCCGGCACGCAGGTGGTGTCGATCTTCGCCACGGTGACCGATTCGCAGAAGCGGCTCGTGTCCGATCTCACCCAGGAAGACTTTTCGGTCTTCGACAACGAGAAGCCGCAGCCGCTGGTCTACTTCGACAACAGCATCCATCCGATCAACGTCGTCGTCATGCTGGATACGAGCGGAAGCATGACGCTCACGATTGATCTGCTGAAGCAGGCGGCGGAGCAATTTCTGCTCCGGCTGCTCCCCGACGACAAGGCGCGTGTCGGCGCGTTCAACGACAAGATTCAGTTCAACGCCAAGTGGAGCAACAACCGCGATCAGTTGATCACCGACGCGAAGAATCTCGACTACGGCAACGGCACGAGACTGTGGGACGCCGTCGGCGCAAGCCTCGACGAGCTGAAGACCCAGGACGGGCGCAAGGTGATCCTGGTCTTCACCGATGGTGACGATACGGAGAGCAAGCTGCGTCTGGGAACCGTGCTCGATCGTGCGCGCGCCGACGAAGTGATGATCTACGCCATCGGCCTCGAGAGCGTGTACTTCAACGGTCAACAGAAGGTCCGCACCAGGCCCGACGGAGGTCTGCGGAAGATCGCCGACGAAACAGGCGGCGGCTACTTCGAGCTCACCAAGGCGAGCGATCTCGCGCC